>Ga0209604_1000547_pt1 | contig 34658 bp, 29 predicted proteins | sample AD_UKC097_MetaG_FD_184405 | JGI IMG/M metagenome (GOLD analysis project Ga0209604, IMG submission 184405) | Active sludge microbial communities of municipal wastewater-treating anaerobic digesters from USA - AD_UKC097_MetaG (SPAdes) (version 2) | ecosystem: Engineered > Bioreactor > Anaerobic >... | reverse complement strand
CGAAGGCTGAAGATAATCAATTAGAGGTTGGCGAGGTTTGGACAGCTACCGCCATCTATACTATTACCCAGTCCGATATTGATGCTGGGGTTGTCAGCAATACTGCTCATGTAACCTCCAAAGATCCAAAGGGTAATGATATCGAGGATACTTCCGGCACAAGCGCTGAAAATGATGATCCTACAGTAACACCAATCACCCAAAATCCAGCTCTTACTGTAACTAAAACTGCCGCTGAGAGTAGTTTTGCTTCAGTGGGCGACGTTCTCCATTATACCATTAAAGTAGAGAACACTGGTAATGTTACTATAATTAACATTGAAGTTACAGACGATCTTACTGGAGAAGTGTGGACTATTGATGAGCTTGGTCCAAATGATATTTATACTGTTACCACTACTTATACTATCACGGAGGATGATCTTGATGCCGGTAATGTGTTGAATCACGTTATCGCTTTTGGTAAAGATCCTAATGAAGAAGCGGTAGAAGGTGAAGATGAAGTTAATGTACCCTATGGATTATCCAATGTCATTTGTCCAGATGATTTTTCAGTTTGTGAGAATGAGGAACAGTTTACTTTAACAGGAGGTTTACCGTTAGGTGGAACATATTATGGTGCAGGAGTTGTTGGAGGCGCAGATTTTAATCCCGCTTTTGCTGACGTAGGAGAGCATTTAATTACTTATGAAGCAATTACTAATAGTGGTATAGAATCATGTACCTTCACTATTACTGTGCTTGATTCACCTGATGTTACCTGTCCATCTGATATTTCTATTTGTATTACCACTCCTGAAGTTGTACTCACTGGAGGGCATCCTTCTGGTGGTGTTTATTCTGGTACCGGTGTTGTCAGCGATACTTTTGTTACGGCAGATGCTGGCGCCGGCGAACATCTTATTAGCTATACCTATGTTGATGTTAATGGATGTGAGAATGCTTGTGATTTTGTAATTACCGTCGTTGATGAGCCCTCAGTAGATGCCGGCCCTGATATAATCATTTGTGGCGATGGCCCTGTTGAGATTTGCGGCGTGGTTTCCAATACTTCAAATTTTGTATGGCAGGTTGTAGGAGGTAATGCTATGGGTACTTTCGACGATGATTGTTCTATATGCACCACGTTTACACCCTCAGAAGCAGCATTAGAACAGGGGTTCGTTATCATTAGCCTTGTTGTTTTCCCGCAGAGTCCTTGTACACTACCCAGGGTAGATATTATGGTCATCACTTTCTCATCTGCTCCTACTGCTTTTGCGGGTTCTGAAGGGTCTATCTGTTATCCTGATTTAACAGAGTGGGCATTAACTGATGCCAGCGCTGACCACTATAGTTCTTTATTATGGAGTTCGACAGGTACCGGTTCTTTTGATGATCCATCCTCTTTGACGCCGATCTATACGGTAAGTGCAGAAGATGTTCTTGTTGGTAGTGTAACACTTACTTTGACAGCATATCCTATCGAGCCATGTACAGACCCTGCGATCAGTAGTGTTGCTCTTTATATTGCACCTTCTCCCACAGTATATGCCGGTATTGATACCATTATTTGTCAGTTTGAGTGCTGTAGTGGTGGTGATGCAGGCAGCTACTGTTTGAGCGCTGAAGCAGCCAACTATTCATCGTTACTTTGGTCGAGTTCGGGAGATGGCACATTTGCCGATCCAAGCCAGCTCAACACATGTTATGTTATTGGTTCTGATGATATGGTTGCCGGCGTAGTTACCCTTACTTTAACAGCATATCCTATCGAGCCTTGTGCCGAACCTGTACAGAGTCAAATTTTACTGACTATCCAGCCTGCGCCAATAGTTGATGCCGGTCCAGACGCTACTATTTGCGTTGGTCAGACTTATACTTTATCAGGCTCAAGTGCCTTATATAGTAGTTCACTTTATTGGGATTTTGCCTATATGGGAGAGGGCGATGGTGTTTGGGATGATCATACTGTTTTACATCCTACCTATACTCCTGGTCCTGGCGATTTAGATAGAGGCTATGTAACATTGATTCTCGTGGGCTTTGGTTACGATCCTTGTTACAGCGTTATTGATGTTGACGTTATGAAATTATATTTTGAGAGTGTACCTGATGTATCATTTGAAGCATATCCTGTTTGTTTTGGCACAGAGGTATCCTTTATCAATTTGTCCTCATCCGGTACCTGGCTATGGGATTTTGGCGATGGTAGCACATCTGATTTAAAAGATCCGACTCATCTCTATGACGCTCCCGGTGTTTATTCTGTTTGCCTTACTGTTTCTGTCAATACCGGTTGTTCAGATACATTTTGCGGCGAGGTAGAGGTTTACTCCTTACCAGAGGTTAATGCCGGTAGTTATCCAACTTTAACTATTTATGATGATATTACCTTACAACCAATAGTTTCGGGAGCAACGCCTCTCCAATTTGAGTGGTCTCCATCCACTTATTTAAGTGATCCACAAGTTGAAAGACCAATTTTTGGCCCTGCTCCCCTTGGTGTTTATACTTTAACCCTTACTGTAACAGATGGTAATGGCTGTTCTGCACAGGCTGAAACGATTATTGTTGTAGGGCCTTCAGAGATCATTGCCAACGATGATATTGGTACTCCTGTTAATGGTTACGATGGAGGAGTTGTTGTAGCTAATGTTCTTTCAAATGATTTACTTAATGGTTCAGCTCCTACGCTTTCACTAGTTGACCTAACAATTGTTACCCCACCGAGCCATTCCGGTATAGTTCTCGATCTGCTTACCGGTGAAGTTAAAGTAGCTCCCGGCACTCCAGCGGGTACTTACACCTTTACATATCAGATTTGCGAAATTCTCAATCCTACCAATTGTGACGATGCCCTTGTAACCGTTGTTGTTACTCCTCCAGATATTTTAGCTGTGGATGATGACTTCAGTGGCAATCCGATCAATGGCATGGATGGAGGAGTTGCCGGTAATGTTCTTGATAACGATCTTCTCAACGATGATCCTGTAGATGCAGGAGATATCACCATTTCAGTTGTTTCTGATGGTGGCCTTACAGGTGTTATTATTGATTCTGATGGTAATTTGAATGTTCCCCCCTCTACACCTGCCGGAACCTATACCGTTACCTACGAGATTTGCGAGATTATCAATCCAACTAATTGCGATCAGGCTGTTATCACGATTGTAGTTACTGCTTCTACTATTATCGCTAACGATGATATTGGAGCTCCTGTCAATAGTGATGATGGAGGCGTTGCTGTAGCTAATGTTCTTTCTAATGATTTACTAAATGGTTCGGAGCCAACGCTTTCACTTGTTAGCCTTACAATTGTTACTCCGCCGAGCCATTCCGGTATAGTTCTCGATCTGCTTACCGGTGAAGTTACTGTAGCTGCCGGCACACCGGTGGGTATTTACACCTTTACCTATCAGATTTGTGAGATTCTCAATCCTACCAATTGTGATGATGCCATGGTTACCGTAGTGGTGATTGAAGACCCTGCAGTTTTGTTCTGCTTTAATGATGTTACAGCTACTACCGGTTCAGAGTTTGCTTATTGCGAAGGTCAGACCATCACTGTTACACTTTGCGATGTCTTAGCAGGTTTGGCGCCATTTGATATTTGTTGGGAAGTTAATGGCTCACCGTATTGTGATTATGGAGTCGGTATTGATGATATCTTATTTAGCGATCAGTTGCCAGCAGGTAATTATGAGATTGTTATTACCTCCATAACTGATTCTTTAGGCGTTAATGTCATAGATGTTTCCGTTTACCATGCTACTGTTATCGTACATGCCGATCCCTCTGTCGAAGCCGGTGAGGATGATGTTGTCTGTGCAGGCAGTTCTTATGAGTTGTTAGGCTCTTTAGCTTCCAATTACAGCAGTCTACTCTGGAGTGGTGGCGATGGTGTCTTTAGTGATCCTACTGCTCTTCATCCTACTTATACTTTAGGCGCTAACGACCTTGCAGTAGGAAGTGTAACACTCTGTCTGAGTGCAGAGCCGTTGGATCCCTGTACTGTACCAGCTTCTGACTGTCTTGTTCTTACTATTCAAGACACGCCTACCGTATCTCTTGATAGTGATGGAGTTGTTTGCGAAGATGAATTCTTTGCCTTAGAACCTGTTGTAAGTAACTATTCCGAAGTTCAATGGAGCGGTGGGGTGGATGGTTTCTTCTTAGATGAGAATGATCCGTTTACTTCCTATTACCCCGGAGAAGAAGATATTGCAGCCGGAAGCATTGAACTTTGTATAGAGGTTTATGCTGTATCTCCGTGCATAGGTTCTGTAACGGCATGTATTACATTAAATATTGAAGTTGCTCCTGTTGCTAATGCAGGTGTTAATGATACGATCTGCGAAGGTGATAGTTATCATCTTTCAACCGCTACAGCTACCAATTATGGTAGCGTCGAATGGCTTAGTTCCGGCGATGGTACTTTTGATGATAATACTGTAGTTAATGCTACCTATACCCCCGGTGAAGGTGATATTGCTAATGGTTCAGTAATATTGTTGTTACATGCTTATCCTGAGTCTGTTTGTACTACTGTTGCTGAGAGTGCAATGCTTCTAACTATTGTTGGTTATCCAACTCTTGATATGGATTCTGAAGTTAAATTGACTTGTGAAGATTACGATGTTGCTGCAGGCGCCTGGATACCATTTCAAATTGATGTTGTAGCCAGTAATTATAGTTCGGTATTGTGGACCACTACCGGCGATGGTTATTTTGCTGATCCTACCGACATAAATTCAGTTTATTATGTAGGTCTGAATGATATTTGGCAGCCCTATTTTGAACTTTGTCTCACTATCGAAGGTGTTGGAGCGTGCAATGCTTCAGTAAGCAAATGCGTTACAGTAGAGATTCCGCAGCAGCTCATTTATTACGATCAGGATGGCTGGTGGGGCTTGTCTTCATATCTTGATCCGTATGATCCACCTGTACCCACTGTTGTTGATCCTATCGTACTGATTCCAGGTTCGCAACATCTTATCACTATGGTTGATAGAGCCGGTAAATATTTCTGGGCTGAAGACATCCCACCAAAGAATCAGTTAGGAGATTGGAAGCCTATAGGTTATAAAATCAAGATGAAAAATACTCCTGCCTGCTTACCTATTTATGGTGATTCCTTGACTAATCAGACCTTTAATATCAGTGGTTTATTTACCTTCTTACCGGTTCTTACAAACGTTCCTGTGGCTATTACCGATCTTTTTGCTGATCATCTTAATAAGATCCGGATGATCTACGATTGGCCCACTGCACGTTTATGGACTGAGTATGTTTCAGATTTTGATATTTTGCAACCAGGTAAAGCCTACTTATTGGTGAACAAGGTAACATCAAATTATTCAGTTACATTCCCTGATTATGATCCATCCGCTCCTCATCGCTATCCTACCTTAAAAAGTAGCAACTACTTCACATCTCCTTGGTCTGATATTGTTAATACAGCCGTTCCACATGTTGTTGTCTTCGACAAATCTGTTCAGTCTAAGCTTTGTATTGGAGATGTTATAGGAGCTTTCAATCATACAGGTATCTGTTATGGATCAGTTGAGTTTAATGGTGTTGGCGAGTTTATGAAGTTGGTTGTAATGGGCGATGCGCCATTTTCAAGTGGTACTGTAGGTTTCAAAGAGTCGGAGACTATCTACTTCAAGCTTTACAGACCCTCCACAGGTGAGACCTTTAACCTAAGCTTTATTTATGATCAGGATTTCCCTGTTACCGATGATCATTTTACCGAAAACGGTATCGCACGTGTTGTTGATTTCAAGAGCGAGGCTATTGTTGTTAGCGACCTGGATTTAAGCAATCATGTTATTGTCTATCCTAATCCTGCAAGCACTAACCTTACTGTTGAAAGTAGCAAACCCATCACTAATGTCGTTATGCTTAACAGTTTAGGTCAACGGGTTTTAAGTTCAGATATCATGGGGGTTACAGGCGTTGTTGATTTAAATGGCCTTTCACGCGGTATGTATGTTATGCATCTATACTTCGAAAGCGGCCATCATACCATAAAACGAATCATTATTGAGTAAACTTATGATCTGAAGATGAGTAAGGGGTTTAAAAGGCCCTTTACTCACTGGCAGATCAATAAATTAAAAAAATACTATTAAAAAGTACAATTATAACTTACGAAATTAATAACATAAGCGAAGTTTTAGGCGCTTGCTGTTTAACGTGCTATTTATTAATATTTTCGGAGTAAAACTAACAATTATGAAAAAGTTAATATTTATTTTTTCTTTGTTCACCTTTGCAGGCTATCTTATGGCCGGCTCTCCGGTTATCACTGTCCGTTTTGCCAATCCTGAGCTTAATTGTAAAGATCTGACCTATACGGTTGATGTTGAGTTTCAGTCCAATACTGCCGATCAACGTTTGTTTGGGATGAATGTTCGATTTTTCTACGATGACACCCAACTCGAGTTCATTTCGTTTAACAACTTTAAGGACGGTTATGGTTCTATGTCGTCCAATCCGCCTTCTATAAACAAAGGTTCTAACACAAGTGGCGTTCAGCTATTCGGTTTTTCCGATGCTGCTACATACGTTAATGGCGATGTTCAATTGTTGAATTCCTCTTCGTTACCCGTTTATATTTCAACTAGCGACTGGACGATGGTTTATAGTGTTTCCTTTAAAGTGGTTGATCTGGAATTATTTTATACTGGCGATTTCAGTCCAAGCCTTATATGGGATTTACAAGAGGATCCGTCTAATGGTAGTTTTTTGCAAGGCAGTTCGGGTGTTGTTATCACCGTTGTTGCTCCACCTCCCTTGGAATCAACATACTCCGATGAGACTGCTGTCCAGTTTAACTGGCAATATAATGGTAATACCTCTGCTCCTTTTGGATTTCCTGTAGTTACCAACAGTATTTCTCCCTGTCTTATCATGGTAGCCAACAATGATGATTTCAGTGGCAATGTAATATCAAGTTTTGAAGGCGGTGTAGCTGGTAATGTCCTGGTTAACGATCTTGTCAATGGTCAACCTCCTGTTGCCGGTCAGATTAGCCTAAGTATTGTAGATGAAGGCGGTATAACTGGAGTAAGCTTAAGTTATGATGGCAAGCTTTCTATACCGCCGGTTACTTTGGGTGGTAATTATAGTGTTGTTTATCGCTTGAGCGACTATGAGGATAGTGATAACTATAAAGATGCCACAGTGTTAGTCTCTGTAGCCGACCCCGAGTTTAAATGTCCTGCCGATCTTGTAGTCTGTTTTAATCAGGGTCCAGTACCATTAGAAGGCGCCGTTCCAGGTGGCGGTATTTATTCCGGTAACGGTATTATCAATAGTGTTTTCGAGCCATCCGTAGCCGGCATAGGTACGCATTTTCTTTCCTATTGCATAGAGAATCCTTTCACCCATGTCATTTTGTGTTGCGATTTTACTATCCAGGTTACCGATGGTCAATTAGTCTCTTTATCCGAAGGCTGGAATGGTATATCGAGTTATATCATGCCCCACGATCCGTCAATGCGTTCTGTGTTGTCTCCTGTTGATCAGTCCTTAGGATTGATTTATAATTTTGAAGGCATTTACTGGCCTGAGATGGGTATCACCACCCTTAATGAATGGAATCCTTATTCAGGTTACATTACTAAATCCATAAACGACGTCGTTTTGCCGGTTTGTGGTAGTCCTTTATCAAATAGTTCTTTATCTATGGTGTCAGGGTGGAATTTGATACCAGTGTTATCCGCCGAACCCTATAATGTAGAGGATCTCTTTTCAAGCTTAGATATCACAGTAGCCAAAGATATTGCTGGCACCGGTGTTTATTGGCCTGCCTATCAGATTAATACTATAGGTTATTTTCAACCTGGTAAAGCATATATGGTACGTTTAAATAGTTCAGGTATTGCCGATTTTGGTATGCAACAAAAGAGTTCTTCTTTATCCACTCCCGAAGACATTAACCTTCTCAATACTCCGTGGAATGCAGTAACTCTTACGCCTGAGACCCATTTAGTAGCCTTCAATTTGACAGATAACCCATTGAAGACAGGCGATATTGTAGGTGGCTTCACCGCCTTAGGACTTTGTTCAGGGGTAACGGAGGTAGGTAATATTAGTACTCCCTTTGCACTCACATTGTTTATGGATGATATTTATACAGGTGATACCGATGGGTTCAAAGACGGCGAACCGATCTCTTTTGTAGTCTATCGTCCATCTACAGGCGAACTGTTCGACATGTTGGTAAGCTATAATCCTTCAATGAATCAGGGGTATTTTGAGAGTAATGGTTTGTCGGAGGTTAATAACTTAAAGTTATCCTCTACCGGAATGATCATTATTGATACTGACCAGTTACAGGTCTTCCCCAATCCTACGCATGGTATTTTTACATTAGATGGTCTTGCTGGGAATGCAAACATTAAGGTATATAATGCTTATGGTAAAGAAGTTGCAAAAGCTACAACACTTTTACCTCATACTTTCGACATATCCGGTATCGCCCGAGGTATTTACATGATCAGGATCAGTGTTGATCAAAAGATGTACTTCCGTAAGTTGATTGTTAACTAAGTAAGTAGCTGGTCTTACAACGGCATTTATCAAATGTATATGCTTTCTAATAATGTAAAACAGAAAATGATGCTTACCCAATAAGAGGTTCGGATAAATCAATATGGGCTAAAGAATAGTTTTTTTTAGAAAACATAGTTTTAATTTTTTAATGAGTGAGGGTTATTTTGCCCTCACTTTTTTTTTGTGTGTTTACGAGTATTATGATCACCTTTTCCTGTTTTGTACAATGTGCGACCCACTTTTAAAATTTCATTTCCAAGCATATAGCGTTAAATCAGGTATATCAATCAAGAAGCTTGTAGATGAGACTAAAATTACTTTTCGGATCGGACACAATAGATTATAAATTTGGTAATCAAGGTTTATAGATTTTGGCATTTATTGTAAAAACCTACTAGTTCTACTGCTTCACGCGCTTGGGCTACATCGTGTACCCTAAGAATATCGGCGCCGTTAAGTAAACTGATAGTATTTAAAACACTCGTACCATTTAACGCCTCTGCAGGCGTGGTATTTAAAACCTTATTTATCATTGACTTTCTTGATACGCCGACCAAAATAGGGCAATTCAGCTCTTTAAACTTTTTTAGAGAATTTAATAGGAAATAATTGTGTTCTACCGTTTTACCGAAGCCAAAACCAGGGTCGAGAATAGTTGTGGATGAGTAACCTAAATCCTTTAGTTGTTTTAATTTAACAGAAAAAAAAGTAAATATCTCTTCAAAAATGTTGTTATAATGCGGATTCTGCTGCATATTTTTCGGTGTTCCTTGCATGTGCGTCAATATGTAGGGGACATTGAGCTTCGCAATTAGTGAAATCATCCCTTTGTCCATTTCGCCTCCCGAAATATCATTGATGATATCGGCTCCTGCAGCAATAGATCTTTTAGCTACTTCTGCACGGTATGTGTCAATAGAGATGATAGTCTCGGGAAACTTCTTTCGTAGTGTGGCAATTATTTTTTCAAGCCTTTCCCATTCTTCGTTTGAATCAATTTCTGTAGAAAATGGTTTGGTTGACATTGCACCAATATCTAATATTGACGCCCCTTGGCTAATCATTTTGTCGGCGTAATCAATAACCTCCTGATCATTAGTAAATCTTCCCCCATCAAAAAATGAATCATCGGTAAGGTTGATTATGCCCATGATAGTCGGCTTAGAAAACTCAAGCGTCCGGTTGTCGCGAAAAAGTATTTGTTTAAAGTTCATTTTATATTTAAAAGTAATTTTTTACGTTTCGTTAACATGCTGCTAAAATAAAGCAAATTAATTTTGTAGAAATTTTTATTACTAATCAAAAATAAATAACAATGAAGTTTAAATTATTGACTCTTAACTCATTTGTTTTGCTGATAGGTTTGATTTTTTCAAATGGAATAATAGCTCAGCAGATAGAAATAAAACCTGTAAACCGTGAAGATCAGCAACTACAACGCGCCACTGACAAAGTAATACGTGCAGAGGCATCAGTAACAAAAGCAAATCAGGAAATCAAAATGGCAGATAGTCTTGCATCGGCTGGCAAGCTGCAGATTTCAACGGCAAAAGAGGAACTTTCAACAGCAAAAGCAGATAAGTCAAGACTCCAAAAAGAGTATTCTACTGAGAGGAAAAATCTGGAAAGGCAATTGAAATCCGCTGATAGAAAGCAACAGGAAAAAATAAAGCAGGATATTAGAGAATTAGATTCTAAACATCGCGAGCAGACACGTGAAGCTGACAACAGAATTAAAAATGCCGGAAGATCGTATGATAAAGGTAAAACAAATGTTACTAAAGGGCAGGCAAAGAAAAAAGAGGCCAATAAGAAGCTAAAAACTGCTGAAAAATCACTATCCGAAGCAAATAAAGAACTTAATAAGATTAGCCCACAGGAGCAGCCGGTCAAAAAATTAGACATTGAAGGCAAACCAAAGAAAAAGATATTAAAATCAGATGAAGCATCGGACGAACAAAAATAATAATAGAGAAGCTTAAAATATTTTTCCCAACTTTTCAGATATGAAGTTAAAAACAATGAAATCCATCATGGGATGGGTTATCATCCTCCTTACAATTTTTTCGGCAGTTTTAATATATTTTTTTCAACAGTTTAATATTCTGTTTTTAGCGCTTCTACTTTTTGAGATCATACTTGTGATCCGTTACCGGAAGATTTTTTCACCATTGATGATCAGGGTAAGTCAGATTCTGATAGGATTGTTGTTTTTGTTTTCTGGATTTTCAAAAGCGGTGGATCCGTTAGGGACTGCTTATCGGATTGGAGATTATTTGACTGCATACCATATGAAAAATGATTTCGGTATTACCATTTTTTTATCATTTGTACTTAATACAGCCGAGCTTCTTTTAGGCGGATTGTTGTTGCTCAATATAAAGCCCAAGATAACACCCTGGTTAGTAGCGCTGATGATGGGAATCTTTACCCTTACTACCTGGTATGATGCTATTTATAGTCCTGTGCCAGATTGTGGATGTTTTGGTGATGCAGTGATAATGACCAACTGGCAAACTTATTACAAAAACTTAGCAATTAATGTGTTTGTTCTAATAGTGATCTTCGGGAGGCTAAAAATAAAATCATTCTTTGGCAATATTATAGAGTGGGGGATAGCGCTTCTGTTAGCGGTAATTTTTGTAGGGTTTCAGTATTCAAATTATATTGATCTGCCCATGCTCGACTTTCGGCCATATAAGATAGGTAATCGTATTTACCCGGAATATCTTATGCCAGTTAAAACCTATCTTACATATCGCAATAAAAATACCGGTGAAACAAAAGAGTATCTTTCTCCCAACTATCCTTTTGATGATCAGGAGTGGATTGATACCTGGGAATTTGTTGATATGCGTGTTGAAGACCCTAACAAAATGGATGGGATAAACCTTGCAATCATTGATCTGGATGGAGAAGACATCACCCAAACGATTGTTCAGAATCCAGATTATCAGTTTTTTATTGTAGCGTGGGATATAGAGAGCGCCGACTTGGGCGCATTTGATAAGATTAATCAATGGAGCGTTGCAGCCGAAGAGATAGGGATTAGATTAATTGTTCTGACAAGCTCAGAAGAGAAATTAATAAACGATCTGATAGATGAAAGAAATCTTACAGATGCATTTGAATTTTATAATTCAGATGATATTGAACTGAAAACGATGATACGGGCAAATCCGGGTTTGATGCTCATTAAAAATGGTCTGATCATCAATAAGTGGCATAATAACAAAATACCTGATTGGAAAACTTTGAGCAGGGATTATTTTCTAAATCATTAACAAAGAGTTAATACTCTGAAATAGTGATTTTTACTTTGTGAAGTAAAGTTGCGGAATAGGTGATTTAAGTAGCCTATACAGATACCTGGACAAACTATGCCGGTTGGCGTTAAAGTTTTGATTTGAAAAAATTATCTGATGAATTACCGAAAGCAATTTATACTTGATGAAGAATACAAGGTTTTCGCTATCAAGAATACGGGCAAAGAGACGTTTAAGAAGTAGCGTTATTTCATGTCGCTTGATCGTCAGATAGATAACAAAGCTCCCAACTATCTTAAACAGGCATTAGGTTGCCCCTGTCACTCGCCTTATGCTGACAACGCTGGGATTCAACTGGCTATAGGACAGGTTTTTGAAAGAGACAAAGATCATTTGTTCAATTACTATAGAGATATGCTAATTGCCATTTATGCAGGATTAGCGGCCGAAGAGATATTATTGAACGGATTGTCGAAAGCTTTAGACTAAATATTGAATACTATTTAAACTAATTTTGCCAAAATAGTATTCGTTTTTTTTATTTATACTATCATGATTTGTTTTATCAACAATAGTTTCGTGCCATATCGGGATGCAACGCTTCATATTTCCGATGTCGGCCTGCAAAGGGGCTTTGGTATTTTCGATTATTTTATTTCAGTAAATGGCGCCATACCATTTTTTGATGATTATCTAAACCGGTTTTATCTATCAGCCGAAAAGTTAAATCTGAAGGTGCCTTTCGATAGAGGCGATTTGAAGAAGAAGATCTATCATTTATTAAATGAAAATAAGTTGGCAATTACAGGGATCAAATTATTGCTCACAGGTGGTTTTGCGGATGATCTTTATACGCCTACCGATCCTAATTTCTTGATTATTAATATACCTGTGCCTAATTATTCCGATACTTATTCGGATGGGATTAAGCTTCTGCTGCTTGATTATGTGCGATACTTGCCGGAGGTGAAAACAACGTTTTATTTACCTGCATTAAGCCTTTTGCCTGAACTGATGCGCATCGGAGCTTTAGAAACGCTTTATCATCATAAAGGTATAGTTTACGAAGCAACTCGTGCAAATATTTTCATTATTAAAAACGGTGTTTTAATTACACCTTCCGAAGGGATTTTGAAAGGCATTACACGCAAGCATGTTCTTAAAGTTGCTCGATTGCAAATGAAGGTGGAAGAACGAATAGTAAAACTTGACGAAATTTTTGATTCGGATGAGATTTTCATTACGGGCACTTCAAAACACATACTCCCAGTTGTAAATATTGATGGAAAAATCATAGCTAATGGACGTCCAGGCACAATAACCAATAAATTAGCTCAGGATTTTAAAGCTTATTATCAGGATCAGATTGATAAAAAATAGCCTCTTTATCTATATCTAAAAAAATTAATGACAAAGAAATATTCTATTGTACTCCTTCAAGTTAAGCATCAGAAAATTGTTATGACAATAAAATACTATTACCAACACGACTATTATTCCAATACCTCTAAAGAGATCTCTGACCAATTGTTTATGTGAAAAATTTTCATAATAATAACTCATCTGAAATAACTGATTTCTCGTTTACGAAAATATGTATCCAAAAACCTACTTACGTATTTAATTCACAATTTTTAAGAGTGTTTAAGTATTTTTTAGAAAACCAATCAATCTCTCTTCTTTTATATTGCATTATATAGCGCGGATGTTCCAGTGGAATAATTTTTTTGAAAAGTTTGAGAGATGAATTGAGCTGGGTCAAAAATTTAAAATTTTTATCGCCACCTACACATATTGCTTTGTGCGGATTAGCTCCGAAATAAAATTGCTTGCGAGTAGATTCAACGATAAATGGGTAAACAGCCTCTTTTAATATTTGTAAGTCATAGTAATTCAAGTTTTTACCATCTTTTGTAAAGCCAAGCGGCGAAAGCGATGTTATATAAAATTTCTTGTAAAACTGTTCCACCCCACCATATTCCGTAATCACTTTGTAAATAAATTGCGATGATAACTCATGCCTTTGAGGGAGGTTATTTTGAATCTTACACTCCTCTGCAAGGTTTATCGGATCGGTGAAAGCAATGCCGGTTTGCCCTGCGCCAAATCTGCCCGGATTTATCCCAAAAATAAATGTCCTACTATGATGGTCATCATAAAATTTTTTGAAGAAGGTGGCTGTCAGATTAAATATTTCAGGTTTTTTATAGGGATTCATCACCTCGATACCTTGAATATTGATGTTCAGTTCAACCTGTTGAAAGAAGTCAATAGCCTGTTTGCCAAATGTTTTCATAAAATGTGAAAAATTATTTTTATGCTTTCAAACGTCAAAAATCGGCTATTTATGCTACTTTTGTGGCCGGATCGCTTTTTTATTTATTAAAAATTAATTTTCATGAAAAAAATCTCTATGCTACTGATGACCATTTTGGTTATCTTCTTTGTTTCATGTAAGCAACAATCAAAACATGCAACAGATATGAACCCGTTTCTTATGCAGTACAATACTCCTTTTAACGTACCTCCATTCGATAAAATTAAAAATGATCATTATTTGCCGGCAATAAAGGAGGGAATCGAACAACAAAAAAGGGAGATAGAGGATATCATTAATAATGAAAAGCCGTCTGATTTTAAAAACACTATCGAAGCTCTCGATTATTCCGGTTATTTGCTAACTGAAGTGCTTAGTGTTTTTGGAAATATGCAATCGGCTCATACTAATGATGATTTACAAAAAATTGCGCAAGAGGCTTCACCGTTGTTATCACAACATAGTGACGATATCGTGTTGAATGAGGAGCTGTTTGCTCGAATAAAGAGTGTTTATGATAATCAAGAGGAGTTGGGGCTAAACACAGAAGAGCTGAAATTGCTGCAAAAGACTTATAAAAGCTTTGTTCGTAACGGCGCACTGCTTAATGAAGAAGAAAAAGCAGAGCTTCGGGAAATCAATTCGGAGTTGTCGCTGCTCTCTTTGAAGTTTGGAGAAAACCTCTTAGCAGAAAATAACAACTTCCAGTTGATCATTGATGACGAGGCCGATCTTGACGGGTTGCCGCAAAGTGTTCGTGATGCTGCATCAGAGGCTGCCCAAGAAGCCGGAATGAGCGAAAGTTGGCTTATTACGCTTCACAACCCAAGCAGAGTGCCTTTTTTGCAATATGCTAATAATCGCACACTCAGGGAAAAGGTGATGAAAGCCTATATTCAACGTGGAAATAATAATAATGTGAATGATAATAAAGCTGTTGTCGAAAGAATAACTTCGCTAAGAGTAAAGCGGGCTAATCTTTTGGGCTATAAAACTCATGCAGATTTTGTGCTCGAAGAAACCATGGCGAAGACGCCAGAGGCTGTATATTCATTTCTCCACGACTTATGGGAGCCTGCCCTCAACAATGCTAAAAAGGAAGCATCAGAATTACAAAAAATGATTTATGATTCGGGCGGAGATTTTAAATTAGAATCGTGGGATTGGCAGTATTATGCTGAGAAACTTCGTCAGCAGAAATATGATTTTGATGAAGAGGCATTGCGCCCATATTTTGAGTTGAAGTCTGTGCTCAATGGCTTATTTGATGTTGTAAACAAGTTGTTTGGGATTAAATTTGTCTCACTGCAGGATGTGCCACTTTACCATCCTGATGCTGTCGTCTTTGAAGTTACCGAGGCCGACGGCGCTCATATAGGTATTTTATATATGGATTTTTATCCGCGTGCTTCAAAAACTGGCGGAGCATGGATGACAAGCTTCCGCGAACAATTTAAGAAAAATGGAGAAAATATCCCTCCGGTAATTTCTATAGTAACGAACTTTACAAGACCTACCGGTGATCAACCGGCATTGTTGAGTTTTGATGAAGTTGAAACCCTGTTTCATGAGTTTGGACATGCGCTACATGGTTTGCTCTCGGATGTAACCTATCCTAAGTTGTCGGGAACTAACGTACCCCGTGACTTTGTCGAACTGCCTTCACAGATAATGGAGAACTGGGCTGAACATCCTGATGTGCTGCAAAGCTTTGCTAAACACTATAAAACCGGTGAAACTATTCCTGTAGAACTGATTCAAAAAATCAAAAACGCATCGAAGTTTAATCAAGGCTTTGCTACTACCGAATATATTGCAGCCAGTCTTCTTGATATGGATTGGCATACACTTACCGATACGATCCCTCAAAAAACCAATTTATTTGAAGAAGAATCCATGAGCCGTGCCGGCCTGATTCATGAAATAGATCCACGCTATCGTACTACCTATTTTGCACATGCCTTTTCATGGGGATATTCAGCAGGATATTATAGCTATTTATGGGCTGAAGTTTTAGATAATGATGCTTTTGAGGTATTTCTTGAAAATGGACTTTTCGATCCCGCAACGTCAAAATCATTACGCGAAAATATTTTATCAAAAGGCGGTACGGAGGATCCAATGGAGTTATTTATCAGATTCCGTGGTCAAGAGCCTTCCAAAACCCCTATGCTTAGAAATAGAGGTTTACTTTAAAAGTTACCTATAAAGGACTCTTGGAAAAGAATCTGTTAACTTACAAGAAAGCCAGAAACACATTTTATATGGATATTCACGAGTTTCTCGATCAGGATCAGCAAAAGGATCTTCTTAGGTTTCTTACGGCAGGATCAGTGGATGATGGTAAAAGCACCTTGATAGGCAGGCTGCTTTTTGATAGTAAAAAGCTTTATGAGGATCATTTGCAGGCGCTTGAACGCGATAGCAAGCGAATAGGTCATGCCGGCGAAAATATTGATTATGCGTTGCTGCTTGACGGTCTTAAAGCTGAACGCGAACAGGGAATAACCATTGATGTAGCATATCGTTATTTTTCGACCAATAAAAGGAAGTTTATCATTGCTGATACCCCGGGACATGAACAGTACACCCGTAATATGGTAACTGGAGCCTCAACTGCAAACCTTGCCATTATTCTGATTGATGCCCGTAAAGGAGTAATAACTCAAACAAAACGCCATACCTTCATCGTGTCGTTGTTAGGTATTAGGCATTTAGTACTTGCGGTAAATAAAATGGATTTGGTAAACTACAGTCAGGAGGTGTTCGAAAAGATATGTAGCGATTATAAACGTTTTATAACCGGCCTCGACATACCGGATGTAAATTTTATCCCACTTTCAGCGCTTAATGGCGATAATGTTGTGGAACTCAGTTTGAGAATGCCTTGGTATCATGGGGAGAGCTTGTTGGAATTTCTGGAAAATGTGCATGTCGGTAGCGATCATAATTTTAGCGAACTACGCTACCCGGTACAGTTCGTTCTTCGTCCCTCATTACATTTTAGAGGGTTCTCAGCACGAATAGCATCAGGAGTAATTCGTAAAGGCGATACTATACGGGTATTACCTTCCGGCAAAGAGAGCGTCGTAACCTCAATAATCACTGCAAACGGTGAAAGCGAATTTGCCTTCCCGCCACAGTCGGTAACAATTACCTTGAAAGATGAGATAGATATATCGCGCGGAGATATGATTGTACATCCAGATAATTTACCTATGGTAAATCGCCATATGGAAGCAATGCTCGTTTGGATGGACGAAAAACCTATGAAGCCTGAAACTCAATATTATATCAAACTAAATAACAATACTACAAAAGTAAAAATTGAAAATATCCTTTACAAGATTGATGTTAACACTTTAGAAAAATCAAATATTGAGTTTTTTACATTGAATGATATAGGTCGGGTTATCATTACCACTAACAAACCTTTGTTTTTTGACCGGTATAAACATAGTCATAGTACAGGTTCATTTGTGCTAATTGACCCTATGACCAACAATACCAGTGCAGTAGGGATGATAATTGACGAGGTTAAGGGGAAAGGTAGTTTTTCGAGAATCACTGATATTGATCGTAATAAGATTGAGCGTGGCGAGTGTTTGGTTCCGCTTGATCAACGCGAGCGCTTTTATGATCAAAAAGGTGTAACCCTTTGGATAACAGGACTCCATGGGTCAGGGAAAAATACATTGGCCTATTTACTTGAGAAACGGCTATTTGAGGAGGGCGCCACCACAATATTGCTTGATGGAAGTACTATCAGATCAGGTCTCTCACGTGAGCTTGATCAGTCGGAAGCCCATCGCGCCGAACATCTTAGAAAAGTAGCACAAGTGGCCAGGATACTGAATGATCAAGGAGTTATAGTTATCTGCTCATTTATCTCACCCGATGAAGAAATCAGGAAACAAGTTGCAGAGATAATTGGGAAAGAGCGGTTTCTACTTACTTATATGAATGCCGATCTGGAGCATAGCCGTAATTTTAGGCCCGAGCTGTACGATAAAGCTGATGCCGGCTTGGTTTATGATGTCCCTGGATATGATGCTAAATATGAAATACCGCCAAATCCTGATTTTAACTTTAAACCTAATGAAATGGAGACAAACTGTGACACTATTATGGATTATTTCAGGGAGTCTGGTGTTTTTCCGCTGAAGCGATAATAAATTTATCTTATTTTTATTTAAATTATCAAATTTAATTGCCGGTTTGTACTTTATTAATTACGTTGTTTTTTTAATTTTTTAATAAATAATTTTTCAGTAGCCTGATTTAAAATTATGCAACTACTTAGCTTATCACAGCAGTGGGGTTTACCATTTCAAAATCCGGTACTCATCTTTTCATTGATCCTGTTTATTATTCTTTTTGCCCCTATAATTCTTAACAGGTTCAAGATTCCTCATTTTATTGGTTTTACGTCATACCACAATAATATGTTCAAAATCCCCGATTATTTGAATAAATATTTTACTGAAAACAACTACTTCCTTGTCTATCCAATACAATCAGGTGTTGGGGATGATGTATCGTTAACCCTAAGTAACCCCTCAGTAATGGAGCCTTTCCGCGAGATAGAGGAGCTTAGAAAAATTATCACCAAATTATTTAAAAATAAATGATTAGCTTTTAATTTTAAAAATGCTCTAACGGTTGATGAAGAGATTTATCTCCATAATGCTTTTAATGTTGTTGATAGCTCCTCCTGTCGTTACCTTTAGTTGGCTACATATGAAAAAACGTATGTTGAGAAAGGAGATTAAATGGAAGATAATAAATGGCATTGATAAAGAGGAGCTTGTTCTCTTAACGTTTTCAAATGATCAGGCAGAAGCATGTTTGAAATGGCATCATTCCGCTGAGTTTGAATTTATGGGAGAGATGTACGATGTTGTGGAAACGATTTTCTTCGACGATTCCGTATCTTATTACTGCTGGTGGGATCATGAAGAGACTTTATTGAATAAGAAGTTAAAAGCAATGCTTGCCCTCTCGGCAGGAAAGAGTAAACAAGAACGCCAACAAATTAACTATATAATTCAATTTTTTCAATCTATTTTTTTTATTGAAAATCAATTTGGATCAAACTCGATGATTTTTAATAATACACGATTGGATATCACTTATTTTTTTGTAGTAAAGACGGCGGGTATTATTCCCCCAGTACCGCCACCTCGATTAAATAGCCGTTTTATATGATTGTATAGCAAAATTTTCTTACCTCATTCATTTTGTTTGTTGTGGAAAGATATGCTTAAAATGTTATTAGTGGGATTAATTAGTACGATTATGTGTTTGGTGTTGTTAAAAATCTCCTTACATTTTAACGTTAATTCATTTTTAAATAAAATATTTTTCGGGAAAGAGAATCCCTTGCTTTCAATCGAGGTTACCTATCATTCTTTACTAAAAAATAATTAAACAATAATGAAAAAGATACTTTTTTTTGTGGTTATTATAATAATAACACAAGCAAATGTTTTTGGTCAAAAGCTAACAATTAAAGACAAAGATAGCGGGAGGCCGCTCAATCTTGTCAGTCTTTCGAGTGCAAATCCTTTAGCCTCCGCAACTACAAATACTCGTGGTCAGGTGGATATTTCCGATTTCAAAGGTTCTGATGCTATTGAGTTTCGATTGCTTGGATATCAGGGGATTACGTTAAGTTATAATGCATTGAAAGAGTTGGATTTTACAATTGCTTTATCTCAGTCACTTTTTTCGTTGGATGAGATTGTGGTTTCTGCTACACGATGGGAACAAAACAAACGTGAGGTTCCTAATAAGATCACTTCCATAAATGTAAAACAGATTGAGCTGCAAAATCCTCAAACAGCAGCCGATATGTTGGGAAATACGGGTGAGGTTTTTATTCAGAAAAGCCAGCTCGGCGGTGGAAGTCCTATGATTCGTGGCTTTGCAACCAACAGGTTACTTTATTCTATTGATGGTGTGAGGATGAATACAGCTATCTTCAGAGCCGGAAATATTCAAAATGTTATTTCAGTTGATCCTTTTAGTATCGAAACCTCTGAGGTGTTTTTCGGGCCGGGATCAAATATCTATGGTAGCGACGCTATTGGCGGGGTTATGATTTTCAGAACGTTGACACCTCAGCTTTCCGAAAATAAAGACCCATTGGTAAAAGGTAAGGCTTTAGCACGTTACTCTTCTGCAAACAATGAAATTACAGGGCATTTTGATGTGGGCGTCGGTTGGCAAAAGTGGGCTTTTACAAGTAGCGTTACCAATTTTAACTTTGGTAACCTGATGCAGGGAAGCCGTGGTCCGGATGATTATTTGAAACGATACTACGTGAAAAGAGTAGATAGCGTTGACAGGGTGTTTGTTAACGAAAACCCACGATTACAGACGCCATCAGGCTATACCCAAACCAATATAATGCAAAAGGTGAGGTTTAAGCCAGACGAAAAATGGGATTTCAATTATGGATTTCATTATTCCGAAACTTCCGAATATGCCAGATATGATAGAATGGCTGAATTATCAAAAGATGGGCTGCCAAATTCCGCAGTATGGAACTATGGCCCTCAAAAGTGGATGATGAATCATTTAGAGATAACCCATTCCGATCCAAATCCGGTATATGACCAATTAGTTATTCGTGTAGCTTATCAAAAATTCGAAGAGAGCAGGATTGATCGTAAATTTAACAACAACCGTTTACGTACTCAATTGGAAGAAGTGGAGGCTCTGTCGTTTAATGCTGACTTTTTAAAAAGATCAGGAAAAAATAATTTTTTCTATGGCATTGAAGCCGTTGTAAATGATGTTGTTTCTACTGGCTCGGCAGTTAATATCAAAACTGGAAAACCAGTGGATGTCCCTGATCGTTATCCCGACTCGAAATGGAAAACTTATGCAGCGTATATCAACTATCAATATCGCTTGTCGCAGCAATTGCTTTTACAGGTTGGCGGGCGTTATTCGCAGTATTTTATTAACTCCGATTTTGATAAGTTATTAGCTTTTTATCCTTTTGACTATAAAGAGGTTGAGGTAAATAAAGGCTCGCCTACCGGAAGTGTTGGCGCAGTATATACGCCAACGGATAAATGGACACTTAGCACATCGCTCTCAACAGGATTTCGCGCTCCTAATGTTGATGATATAGGTAAAATGTATGATTTTAAAGCTGGAGACGTGATCGTTCCCAATCCTGATCTGAAGGCTGAATATGCTTACAATGGTGAAATCAACATTACAAAAGTATTTGGAAGCAGTGTCAAGTTTGACATTACAGGATTTTATACCTATTTGGACAATGCCATGGTACGTAGGGAATATACTGTAAATGGTCAAGACAGCATTATCTACAACGGAGAGATGAGCAAAGTGTTTGCTTTGCAAAATGCTGCTGATGCTTTTGTTTATGGTATTAATGCCGGATTGGAGATCAAGCTGCCTGAAGGATTCGGTATTTCAGGCCGATACAACTATCAGTTTGGCGAAGAGGAAATGGAAGATGGAACTACCAGTCGTTCACGTCATTCAGCGCCTTCGTTTGGCTATGCAAAACTTACATACAACGCCAATCGCCTTGATATGCAGTTTAGCGCTGTTTTTAACGGAAAGATTGATCATAAAGATATGAATATAGAAGAACAGCAGAAAACATCAATTTACGCTGCTGACAAAGATGGCAATCCTTATGTTCCAAGCTGGACGATCCTTAACTTTAAAGCAATGTATAGATTAACCGATATGTGGACAATAAGTGCAGGGCTGGAAAATATTACCGATCGTCGGTATAGGACATACAGTTCAGGAATTAGCGCTCCAGGACGAAATATGGTACTTTCGCTTATTGCTAATTTTTAGTAAAATCGTATTAATCAATTAAATTGCTTTCTAATACCAATCAGATAGCTGTTATGTGTTGGTAAAAGTTTGATAAATGGCCATCTGATTGGTATTTCTTCTTTATTTCTTTACCCTAAGCGTGCTAAAGATCAACTTAATATCTGTCATTGATGGAAACGAATTCTTGAGTTTGATTTTTGATTCACGATTGAAAAACCATACTACTGTTAACGATGTAATCAGGTGTGAAATAGTAGTTGCCCAACCGGCTCCGGTTATTCCATAAACAGGTATAAGTAGTCTGAAAAATAGAACCGCAAACAGAAGCCCCGCAAAGGATGAGATGGTATTAACATAATATTTACCAATACCTGAGAAGTAATGTCCAATGATTAGCGCCGTATTAAAAAACAAAACTCCTGGCGCTAATGCCCGAATAACAGAACTTACCTCGCCGAAGCCTTCTCCATAAAGGAAAATGAAAAACCGTGAAGGTAGCATCACCATAAACAAGAGTCCGATAAAACTGATTATTAAACTCGCCCAGTTAAGTTGCAACGTCAGCTTTTGGGAATATTCCAAATCGGCGCTGTTAGCAATACGTGCATATTGTACCAAGCAGATGCTCCTACTTATCAGCCAGATAGATTCTACAAGTGATGTCCCATTGGAATAAATCCCAACCTCGGCGCTTGAATAGGTTTGTTCTAACCAGTAATAACTCATTCTAAAGCTCAGCAGTTGGAAAATATGCGCCAGTTGATTAAGAAGGCCGTACCTGAACAAGTTGCTTATAATAGTTTTGTAACTTGATATGTCAGCAAGTTCAAATTTATCGGTAAAGCGTTTTAGATAAATCAGGCTGACGATAAAACCAGCGGAAAAGGATATATAAAGCGAGATAATATAGGATTCGATAGTGTTTTTTCCGAGATAAAAAAAGAAAACAATTAGCAATAGAGTGATGATCAATGGTTGGATAAAATTGACAAGATTGGATATTGCGATTTTTTCTTTGCCAATCAGTACTGATGAATTAATTGTAGTAAAGGCGCTAATAGCAGATAAAATACAAACATGTATTATCATCCCTTCCGATACCAGAGTAGAAAGCTGAAGAAAACCATAAAATAAAATACTTGTCAGGACCGTCCACAGATAAGCCGGTAAAATGATAACGGAAACCGGAAATCTAGGTACAAGATATACAATTGCGCTGCCCCCCATCAGATTGACAAATACCAGAATATACGCAATGGTAGCAATAATTATCCCTTGCTCACCTTTACCTTCAGGACCTAAAAATTGGGAAATCAGAATGGTTATCAGCAGATTTAGCATTGCTGATAGCAAACGCGTACCAAACGTATTGAGGATTTTATTCAGCACGGTTAATCTTTTTTATATTAACAGACCTTTCTTTTTAATGATGGTTAGGGACAATATGGGGATACAACGAATTGATGTGGATTTGCTTAGCTTGCGATTAGCTCAATGTAAACGTTATATATTGAATTGCCAATAATTTCGTTGCTGAAATTATTCAGTGCATATTCTCTAATTTTAGCGCTTTGATATTCTTTCGGATTGTCTAAAAACTCTTCAATTGCCTCTAAAAACTGATCTTCATTTCCTGGCTCGGTAAGCCTGCCAAGTGTGTCGTTAAGGTGTTCATGAATACCACCTACCCTTGTAGATATTACGGGTACGCCGCAGGAGTAGCTTTCGAGAATTACTACCGGTAGGTTTTCGTAGTTACTGAACATTATCATCAAATCGGCCTGATTAAGCAATTCCACAAGAGCTTCGCCCTCTTTAAGTCCAGTGAATTCAACAAATTTGCCAGTAAGGCCAAGCTCATCCGACATTGATTTCATAGCAATAAAATCTTCACCGTCGCCAATTAGTTTTAGAAAGAAATCATCTCTTTTTTCACTTAGCTTTTTCATTATCCGCAAAATTCCTGAAATGTTTTTTTGTTTATCAGTGAAGCACGAAAGATGGACTAATGATTTTTTATTCGGATCGTAAACTTTTGGTGCCGGTTTAAACTTTTCAACATCCACTACATTAGGTATTACGATGTAATTTTTATTTTTAAGCCCTTTGGCGATCATTGCATCTCTAAGGTTTGCAGTAACAGGCATTACAGCGCCGGCATGTTTCACAACAATTCTTGTGAGCCACTTTCTTAAACCTCCATAATAGCTGTCGGTATTGGGCAGATATCGTGTCCAGTGTTCGGTAATTGCATAGGGAACGCCGGTAAATATCTTGTAAATCAATGCAATAATACCACAGCGAGTTAAAACGTGAACATGTAATAAATCGGGCTTCGAATGCTCGTTTTTAATGATTTTAAAGCCTGATATGTGACTTCGAAAAAAACGGTAGAGGTTGATAAGATTTGCAAGAAACCTTGGTTTAATCATTGATTTTTTAAAATACACCCTTACCGTAAATAATCCCTCTTTTGAAGTTACAATTTCATAACTTCTTTTGGTTAATTTTTCATCATCATGAACATAAAGTACCGATATATCGGCATGGGGCAATACTGAAAGCCCGTGACGTTCAATAAAAAGCCCCATCATGGGATCGTAACGATGAGGATACCAACGGGGCAGATATAATACCGAAAGTCTTTTGTTTGTAGAGTCTTTTTTCATTCAGTTTGAACGCTATTTGATTTTTTTTATTTAATCAGTTGGTTGATATAATTTATTGCATTTTGAAGTCTTGTTTCGCCAATGCCATTGACGATACTGTAATTGAACCCATGTCTGTCGAGCTCTTCGATATATTTTTTCATCAAAAACTCTCTACGATCAGGGTGTTCGCGTAGGGGGTCAAACTCCCATGGCAGATCAATATCCATTAAAAGATAAAGATTGTATTTCTGCCGTATTAGTTGCTTTTCGATCCACGAATGGCATTTTCCGTATTTAACATCGCACCAGATTTTTGTTACTATCAATTCGGTGTCGGAAAAAAGGATGCGATTGGCTAGAGTAGAAATTGCTTTTTCCGAACTTATTTGCCCTTTCGCTATTTCAAGAATGTCATCATAATTATAGGGTTCATTTTTATTGAGAAGGTAAGCCCGTGCAAATTCCGGTACCCAAACGCTGTTGTAGTGGGAGGCTAATTGTTTTGAAATTAACGATTTGCCTGTTGATTCAGGCCCGGTTATGGCTATTTTGATGAGTTTGCTCAACTTCGGATTGTTTTAGTATTCTTTTCCATTCGATATACCCCAGTAAGGCTAAGATAAGGAAAACAAAATATTGGAAACTTGTCAGTACAAGCTCTTTATGAAAGTACAAAGGTACGGATACTAAATCGCCAATAATCCAATATATCCAGTTTTCAACTTTTTTTAGCGCCATCAACCCCATTCCAGTAATGAATATGGCTGTGGTGAACGAGTCAATGTAAGGTATGGTGCTATCAGTATAATGCCTAAGGATGTATTGTAGAATTAAAAAGGAGATGATGGTTAACAGTACCCAAATAAAATGGTGTAACAGCGAACATCGGCTTATCGCCAATTCTTTGTTGGAGGAATCTTTACGTGTCCATTTGTACCATCCGAAAACACTTACAAGGAAGTAGAAAAAGTTAATCCCCATGTCGGCATAAATCCCAGCATGATAACAGATGTAAACATAGATCAAAACAGAAATGATACCTGTGGGATAGACCAGAATATTGGCTTTTTTTGCATACCATACGCTTAACAGGCCAAAGATCACAGCTACTCCTTCAAGCCAGGTACTTTGTAAGAGATTTTGGTAAAATAGATCAAAAAAAGTAGTGGTTAACATCAGGATGGATTAAGATCAGCATTGACAATTTTCATTACAAAAATGGAGTGCGGCAATTCAAATGACCGGCAAATTTCGTCAGTAATTGCTTTCATTATCATGTAGTATTCGCTAAAAATCTGTGTGATCATCTTGTTGCTTTTTATTGTCAGGTTTTCATGTTTTATTTAATCTGCTGATAAAATCTTTGACGGCAGAGATATAGTCTTCATTTGGTGGGTATTAGTTTATCTTGATGGATATATTCATATTTTCTAAGGAGTGATGTAATTTTTAATTTCAGCAAAAGTAAAGAAAAGTGCAGGAATAGGTGTCTTTTTTCTTCAACCTGATTTCAGACAAAAAAATAGTTTTACTTTTGCACTCCTAATGTTGGTCCGGTAGCTCAGTTGGATAGAGCAGCAGCCTTCTAAGCTGCGGGTCGTGGGTTCGAATCCCGCCCGGATCACAAGGAAATAATATTAAAACCCTGTAAATATGAATTTTACAGGGTTTTGTAATTTAGACACACACGAAACAGCACACAAAAAGATAATTTTAATAATTAAACTAACTCACAAAACAACGATTTCAGGAAAAAACCAACACAATTCACACGGTAAACAACATATTTTTAACCTATTTAAAATTAAAAATATTAAGATACTAAAAATCAACAGTTTAATTTACGAAAATAAAAACAAATAAAATTGATCTACAAAGAACAGCCGCCCCGCCCCGAAACAAAAGTGCAATTACTTTTTAATTTTTTTTAAAGGAAATATGACTTAAAGCATTGAAAAACAGGAAAAAATAAAGCCTAACACAATAATTGAAATTAGGCTTTTTAGCAATCAGTAAAATGAAAAAAAAGCTAATAGGTAGAAAATACAATCAGCTATATGCCAGAGGTAAACTTAAAAATTTCAATGAAATCAAGTATTACCCGCAAAATTTCTCTATCTGATTGGCCTGCAATCCTGCCAGCCTCCACCAGATTTTGAAATGACTGAAAAGTTAATGCTTCGCTTGTTGTTTGTGAGTAAATCGAAATGTTGTCCCAAAATTTTTTGTTAGGGTTGGTGCGGTTGTAATTTTTAACAACGTATTCTACAGTGAGTTTAACAGGGTCTTTTTCTTTGCTTACGATTGAACGAATACCAAGCCCCGGATTAGAGTTGCACTCAATTAGGAAAAACTTCCCTTCATCATCTTTCATAGTGTCGCAAGCTACTACCCCTCCACCGATTGCCTTACTTATTTTGATACAAATGTCCTTTTCTATCTCTGTGGGTTCGTACGGTTCAGCCTGGTGGTGAACACTCCAGTTGGTGCGGGGATCCGCTGACGTGCTTATCCTGGTCATTGCCGAAAAAACCGGTTCATCTGTTTCTGCACCGATGCACCAGATACGATGATCCTCTCTTCTTTTTTCTGCTTTTTTAGTAAGGTGGCGCTGTAGGATAATAGGTTGGCCTGCGGCCTGCATACTCTCGAGGAACAATTTGCCGTTAACGGCATCTGGGACTACAAAACAGCCTTTTCCCATAGAGCCATGAACCATTTTTGCGAAAATAGGCGGCTGTTTATCTATTGCGTTAATTAACTCATTGTGATCTTTAGCGTCAACAGATAATATCTGCCGTGGCACCGGAACCCTGATCCGGCTTGCAATCTGTGCTAACCAGAATTTATCAGAACAGGTCATAATGCTGTAGTCCATAAGGGTACAGAAAATTTTCTGATTAGTAAAATACCTTAATACATTAAGCGCATAACTGGCACGGGTACCAGCCAACCTAACTATAATTGCATCGAGGGACTTCGAGAAAATACGCTGCGATTTTTCATCGTTTTCGCTGCGGGTGTAAAGTCTGTCATGGCCAGATGCTTCTGAAATGAGCGGCCAAGCGTCAGCGGCGCTGATAATAGTAGCCTCGTGCCCCTGTTCTTTAATTTCTTTTTCAAAGGCGGTAACTTGTGAGCTACCTGGTGCAGTTGTTAAAATTCCTATTCTAATTTTCGTCATTTTTCGGGAAATTTTTAGTTAATATAAGTTCGTTGGATAACCGGCGAAATAATTGGCTGTACGTCAAGCCCTCTGATCTGCATATTTCTTTTATACTTTTTTTAACCGGCGATGTTAGTCGAAAAGATATAACAGCGGGGTAAAATGTTTTTGTTTTCATTTTTTATGATTTTTTTAGATTAGGGAAATAATTGTCAAGAATTTTTTCAAGTTGGTCTAAGGTTAAATTTTTCTGTATTTCTTCCACGAATTTTAGTGCCTGACTTTCAAAAACTTCTCGTGGTGCGCTGCCATCTCGCTTTAGCCAAAACTGCCCCTGAACATAATAGAGTTCAGGCGGAAATGGATCAGCGCCCCGGGCAACTAAAACAGCTCCATAAGGTAAGGCAACCAGCGCCTTTTGTTTTGGGGGTTTTTTGCCAAAATATTTAACAATAATGTTTCGGTGAGTACGTGCGTCCATCCTGCTTTTGTTGACGTCTAAAAAATCTAATGCTTCATCTGGAGTACACGGAACCAGTGTGTTACCGTTGTCCTCGATGGTAAAGAAATGGCCATTGCGACCAACCCACAAACTGCGTTCGCCAAGGTGGGCGGTAACTGTTAGAATTTTTTCTGATTTTAGTGTGTCGTAAAAAATACCGCTAACTAATTTTTTCATATTTTTATTTTGGTGCAAAAATCTGTTTACGTGGTAAAAAATGAAAGGACAAAATCCGCATTTCATTTTCTGAATTACAATCTATTGATTTTGAATATATTATAAAATAAAAGAAAATGATAAAGATTTAAGTATCCGGAAAATATTATTTATTATATAATCGTGCTTTTCTTATCGTCATTCCGATATAGTCATCTTTACGGGTTGCAGCCTTTCTGGATCGGGTTGATAGGTAGCATCTAATCTGTTCATCCGTCCAGCCACGTTTAACGAGATCACATGTAACAGCCCAGTCATACCCGCTCCGATCTGTAGCGCTTTTCTTTTTAACCACAGGGGGGGGAATAGCTACTAATCCGGTGGCTGTAGCCGGTATGTCGTAGGGCTGCCAGGTAGAAAATCTATCCTGGAACCGGTGCAGCTTCACCAACGGGAAATCCGGGCTGTATTTTTTTTTCATGTTGTAAAATCCTGGTAGTCGCCCAATCTGATCAGGTTTAGCGCTGGCGGGATCGGCGCCAAACATAGCGGCCAGTGTTTTCCAGATAGTAAGCTGCTGATCCCTATCTGGTGAAATCTCTTTTAGTTTAATCCATGCCTGATAATTTCCGGGGGACGTTTCCATCAGCAAACAGGGTTGCAACTTAGCGAGATTATTAAGAGCGTTCCGGCAAAGGTCATCGAGCAAAATAAACCGGTCATCTGCCGGCCTAATGTAAACATTAAATCCCTGTTTGTTTTTTTTACTCAAAAAGGCGATGTTATTAATAACTTGCTTATTATCCCAATAACGTGAAATAACATAGCTTCGATTTTGGTGTATCAGTTTCACAAAATAGAACGAAGAAACTACCCCCACTAAAAAACCGGTAACCATTGAGCGTGTATCTTCCCCCCCTGTGGTTAAAATATGTGTTGTGGAAATCATTTTTTGTTTTATAAGTTTTTCGTTAAATATCTTACTCGGTTACTCGATTGAACTGAAACCCTTTTAAATAGTGGAAAAATTTCGAGTAGGTAGGTTTTATTTTAATATTACTCGTTACTCGCTTTTTCTGATTTCGAGTAAGATCGAGTAACTTAAAAAACATCTTACTAACTCGATTTAAATATTTTAAAATCAATTTATTAATATTGATCGAGTAGGCGAGTAGGTGGTATTCCTGAAACATTTTCCGTTTTTTAGATATTAATTGAATTAAAAAAATGCTTATCCTTAAACCGCACGTAGTAGCCTTTTACAGAGTACCTCTGGGCGTTATTATATTTATTTTGGGCTACGAAGCCCAAGAGCCTGAACGCTTTACCGACAGATACGGCGCTCATTCTATTAGTCTGTAGGCTGGTGTATGTCCGGAAAAGCCGGATCGCATCGGTGGATGTGATATGCGCATCGTGGTTATTTTGACACCCCCTATCGAAACAGGCTAATATGGCTTCGTGTTCCTCTCCTTTGATGTAAAATTGAAGATTAAAATTTTCGCTTTCAAAGATTTCGTCTCTGGTTAGCTGAAAATTAAATTTATTTCTGCCCGCAAGATAGTAGGAGTAGGCTTGCGCCCACAGGTCATCCACATTTATTTTTTCTGAGTAGTTAAAATCAATGTAATCAACTAAAAAGCACAGCCACCGAACTGATCCCGCTTCATCTGACAGAAATTCGTAACGGTCGGTTGATCCAAGAAAACTTGCGATTCGCCTCATTCTGCTGGCTGACCGGTCATAGGGTATGCGTTCATTTATCATTTCAAGGCTCATTATACTTTTCAAGGAATTTATGTCTTTTTTTTGTAAGGTAGATAATTCATCAATGTTTATTATTAGATTTTTTGACAGCGCTATTTTTGAATCTTTGTCGGTCGAAATGTCTTCTTTGTAATAGTCTTTAAGCGGCTCCGGGCATAACCACCGCAATAAAGTAGATTTTCCATTGTTCTGCTTACCGATGAGCACAATCGCTTGTTTGTTAAATATCTCTCCTCTGGCGCAGGCAATAGCCCTCACCATCCATTTCAAAAGCATATTCTGAAAACGTTCTTTTTGCGATCCTAAATCGAGAAAATCAGTTAGCGCCCCCACGTGATCCGTTTTCCCGTCCCATTTGTTTACCAGACTACTAAAATACGTAGTAACAGGGTTATATCGTGGGATGAAATCTGACCGGAGAAGTGCAATAAGGTCGGCCATGCTAAACTTGAAATGAGCTTTTTTTATCGTTCTGTAAATTTCGTTTTCGTTCAGCCTGATCCATTTACTCTGTTGGTTTTCAATTACTTTGATTTCAAACTCAAGTGATATTTCGTTGAATCGTATTGTGTAATTATTTGCTAAAAAATCCTCAACTTGTTCCATAACCGATTGGGTTGCATTACCGGGCAGAGTTATTTTTTTTATTTCCGCCAGGGAGTCAAGTAGCATGTTTTTTTGGGTGTCGTTTTCTGCTTCCTTTAGGAGTGTTTTTGTTATGCTAATTAGCTGATTTTTAACTGATTGGTTTTTCGGGTTTTTTATTTCTGCCATTTTATATTTTTTTTAATTTTTAGTGTTTCCCATCCTGGCAGCTGCCGGGTGGGTAGTAAAAGAGACACCCCCGCCGCCGGCAGGGGGGTAATTTTTTATTCGCATAGAAGTTTTGAAAGATACGAAATTAACTCCGTGAGAGTAGAGTTTATTTCTCTTATTTCCTCTCTATTATACTCATTTTCAACGAGTTCTAACATGAGTAATGCCCTAGAAATGTAGTGCACAGAGTAGCGCAGTACATCATCTGGCAGTTTTAAATTGTAAAATTTTTGTAATTTTGCCATAAAAATATATCTAAGATTGTGCCGGAAACAGCCGGCGCTGGTTCAGTTGTATATTTAGGGAGACGTAGCCTGTCTCCCTTTTTTTTACGACCCGGATAAAAAGCGTTCGAGTTCTGTCTCGGGTATTCGTCCGTCCAGAGTGGATGCCAGTACTCCATTTATTACCATTTTTTTAACAGTGGCATTTGCACGTCCCAGACGTTTGGCTACTTGATTGATTGTAAGGCTGTTAAGATTCTCTTTTGCTTTTTGGGCAGCATCCCGTTTGTCGAGTACGTCTATGATAACAGCCGCCAAATCTGATTTCGTTGTGATAATTATTTCTGACATTTAAAAAAAGATTTTAATTTTGAACAGTTAATAATAAATTTATTTGCAAAAATAATAAATACATTTATATATTGACAAAATAAATATTAAATAATCTAAAATGAATTATCAACAAATTGTTAATAACATAAAAAAATTAATGGATTTTTGGGGCTTTAACCTATCTGAATTGGCCAATAAATCGGGTCTTACACTTAATGGCTTGCGTCATATGCTTGCTCATGGTAAATTCAAGTATGAAAGCCTATTTAAGATTGCTGAAACTTTACAAGTACCTGTTGTAGTTTTAATGGCTGACGATTTATCAGTTCAACAGAATATTGATGGTCGAGAATACAACACAATAATAATACGATGGTTTTGTAACGATCTTACAGGTATTAAAACTATATTAAAAGGTAGAAAATCTTTGTTATCTGTAGTTTGTTATCAGAGCGAAAAAAGTCAGAATAAAGATGATGAAATAGAAATCATAAACCTGAGAACTGAATTAATGGAAAAAAAGGAAAAAATAAAAAAATTAGAAGAAAATCTGGAAATGGCAAACAATGTAGTAAATATGGCCACAAAAGTAACCGAGAGTTATGAAAATTACATTGGCCAGCTTGAGTATTTAATTTCAGAAATGACAGGTTTAGAGTTCCCAGAGCATGACACAGATAATAAGACTGGTAAAAGAATGACAGATATGACAGAGAAATTTATATCAGACATTTTAAAGAAAAAGAAGAAAAAAGGTAAGTAAATACAGAAATACATATTTATCAAAGTTATATCATTTAGCTTTTTTTATTTTGCCGTAAGTAATTGTAATACAAAACTTTGCACCTTTTCTAATTCAAGTGCAGGCATTTTACTGTTTGGTAACTTTTTCAATTTCGGCGAGGCTGTAGATTATAGATTTACCTATTGTCATGTAGGGTAGTTTCCCGGCTTTACGCAGTTTCCATTGGGTTACATGGCTAATGCCAAACATCTCCTTAAAGTCTTTGGTTGTAATGTAATCTGGTTCTTTTTTAAGCTCGGTTGCTGTTAGGGTACTCTGTAGGTTGTCTATCTTCCGGTTAAGCTCTTGGTACTCTTTTTTCCCGATTAAAATAATTTCTGTGTTCATTTTTCTAAAAATTTATAGTTGATTCTGTGGCAAAGATGATATAAGGAGGTATCGCATGAAAGGACAAAATGAGTGGCATTTATGTAAATCTATTTAAGTTTAATAAAGTTTATTTAATATCCTCAATATCAGTATAATATATCAATATTTGTTTGTGCTTTGTTAAAAGCTAATCCCTGAAACGCTCCAAATGTGCCAAAATGGGCAGACAATTCTTCCGATTAACTGAGAAAAAAAAAAGCTCTGCATTATGGTTTCAGGCACTGCTTATTTTAGTTTCGTATTGCTCAAACTTTTGCATTTCAGAACGCTTTTGCTGGTCAAGTATTTTAAAGTAATTTTTCAGCATTTCATCGCTGCTTTGCCCTGTTAGGTCTTTTACAACTTCACCGGGCATACCTAAAAATATGGCATTGGTTATAAAGGTCTGGCGCCCAACATGACTGGTCAAACGCTCCCACTTTTGAAAGGTATTTTCGATACGTTGATTACCTGAATAGTTTACATGAACCAATTCATCATTAAACTTCATTATTTTCCCGAGCTCCTTTAAATAGTTATTGTATCGCTGCTGGCTGATCACCGGCAAAGCATATTTTGAAAAGGTGTTTTCGTATCTGGCTAAAATTTCTCTGGCATACTTAACCAATGGAATGTATAAAGGTTCTGCTGTCTTAACTGTGGTTATTGTCAAATATTCTCTATTTTCTCCAATATCTGCTTTTTTTAGGTTCTTAAGGTCGGAATATCGCAACCCGGTAAAACACGAAAAACAAAAAACATCCCTTACCTGGCTCAATCTTATGTTTGTAATTGGTTTGCTGTACATTGTCATTAGTTGTTCCATTGTTAAAGGTCTTATGTTTGCGCCCGGTCTGGGTTCATTGCCTTTAAACCTGAATTGTGTGTAATCGTAAGGCAAATTATATCCTTTGCGCTTACACCAGTTAAGGAACCAAAACAGAAGTTTTAGGTTTTTCTTTATATAGCTGTTTTTATAATTCTGCTTTAATAGATAACTCAAATATTCATCAAAGAAGGTTTCATTCATCAACGAAAAGTCAATTTCATAACCTTTGCCTTTAATTGATTGGAAACTTTCAAGTTTGTTTCTTACAACTTTAAAACGCTTTGTTGTTCCATCAGTCCAGGAGTTTTTAATTTTTTGCTCACTAACAAAACGGTCGTAAATATCAAAAAAAGTTTCTTTTTCCTTTTTCTGTTCATCATTTAGCTTTTGTTTTATCATTTGTGCTGTGGGTTTCATCCCCGAAAGTTCAATATCAAGGTAAATAGTTTCGAGTTTTTCAGATAATTGCTTTAACTTTTTATTTCTCAAACTTGCATTTGTTGTACTTGCTTTGAACCTTTGCGTTGTTTCGCTCCAGTGATCCCGGTGTTCTGCCTTTTCTCCGGTGGTGCTTTTTATTCGTTCACCGTCAAAACTAAATGAGAAAAGTATTGGAACATTTTTTTCAATCAGTTTTCCGCTTTTATCTTTTCGCTTTTCAGCATAAAATCTAACTGATCTGGCCATGCCTATAAAATTAGATTATTAATAATGCAAAGTTACACACAATTTCACACACACAAAACTAAAAATCAACTTAATAATTATAATAAATTTATTTGTAGTTTTAGCACAATTAAAAATTTATTTCACTAATATTTAACACTTTAAGGCTAACAAAGCGGAATGGAGTTAGTCAAGGTTAAATTTGTTATTAAGATAGTGTTTAATCCCGCCCGGATCACAAGGCCCTGTAAGTTTTTAAGTTTCAGGGCTTTTTTTATTTGGGTTACTATGTTTAAAAATACAGACGGGCTGCTGTAATAAATTTATGGCCCCTGTTTCATTATTCGATCGTACTGTGCAGCCTTTGACGGGTCAATCTCCTTCAGCATATTTACTGCTTTTGTTTTATCCATGCCGGCTGCCTGCGAGTAGATG
>Ga0209604_1000538_pt1 | contig 35139 bp, 35 predicted proteins | sample AD_UKC097_MetaG_FD_184405 | JGI IMG/M metagenome (GOLD analysis project Ga0209604, IMG submission 184405) | Active sludge microbial communities of municipal wastewater-treating anaerobic digesters from USA - AD_UKC097_MetaG (SPAdes) (version 2) | ecosystem: Engineered > Bioreactor > Anaerobic >... | reverse complement strand
ATGGCGATTCGGTAGTTAACTGGAGTTCATCGGTATTCAGCGATTTTGAGGCCAATACCGGTTCAAAACCCGGTTGGGTCAAAATACATCATTCAATAATGCTTTCGGATGTTCCCGTGGGAAAAAGAAATCTTGTGATAAAAATATATATCTGGAATCCGGGCAAAAACCGCTTTGTAATAGATAATTTCATCATTTCCCGCCGGGCCGGAAACCCTGTTATTTATAGCTGGTATCAGAAAATTTAGCGGCTGCGGCTCCTGGGCTTATATTCCGGCTACAGGTTATACAAATAAATAATTTTCTTGGTTTCAAAATATTCTTCCGGGAAGTAATGATAAATATCAAAAATAAATTTTCCGGCTTTTAGTTTTTTTATTTCTTTGCCGGCATCATCGCCCTTTAAATACAGTATCCCGTTGGTAAGGGTATTGAAATTTTCTGTACTGATATTTTTCTTTACCAGCTTGATAAAATCGGGCAGGCTGGTAACGGCCCGCGAAACGATAAAATCAAAAGTTACATCCACTTCTTCGGCTCTCTTTTGTTCGGCGGTAACATTTTCGAGGCCAAGTGATTTTACGATTTCGTTGACAACGGTAATTTTTTTTCCAGTGGAATCAATCAGGTAAAAATCGCTTTCAGGAAACATAATGGCCAGCGGTATCCCCGGGAACCCTCCGCCGGTGCCCACGTCCATAATGGTGGTGCCTTCGGCAAACTGTATCAGCCGGGCAATACTCAACGAATGCAGTACATGATGAAGATAAAGATTGTCAATATCCTGACGGGAAATGACATTTATTTTTTCATTCCATTCCCTGTAAAGAGGGCCAAGCTTTGCGAAAAGCTGTTGTTGCTGTTCGCTCATGCCGGGAAAATATTTTTTAATCAAATCCATGGTTTTAACAAATTGATGTGGAAAATTACATAAAAACAACCGGTAGTGGCAACAAAAACTGTAATACTTTTGAACAAAGTTTTGTGAGTGAAAAAGTATGTTGTTTTATTTGTTGGATTGGTATTGGCGCTGAATGTTTCAGGGCAGTCCAAAATGACAGTGGCCGGGTATATTCAGAAGTATCAGCATATTGCTGTTGAGGAAATGAAGCTTTATAAAATACCGGCAAGTATTACACTGGCTCAGGGGATACTGGAGTCGGCCAACGGTAATAGCGAACTTGCCCGCAATGCCAACAACCATTTTGGTATAAAATGTAAGGCGGAATGGACCGGCGACAAATATTACTATGATGACGATGCCGATAACGAATGTTTCCGCAAATACAAAACCGACAGGGATTCCTATCGCGACCACTCGCTTTTTTTGACCAAACGAAAATACTATACCGGTTTGTTTTCTCTTGATATAATGGATTATAAAGCCTGGGCTTATGGACTGAAAAAAGCGGGCTATGCCACCGAGCCTAAATATGCCGAGATGCTCATAAAAATCATCGAAGAAAATTTGTTATTTAAGCTTGATTCCGGACAATTATTCGGCGTTCCGGAGGCGGTAGTGGAAAATAATTTAATTGTGTCCAATCAGCCCGTTGTTTCTCAGTTCGAAGCAAAAAGAATTCCCGACAGTTTGAAAAAAGTAGAAAAGATAAAGGAAATAAACAATGGCCCTGGCGATTTTCCCGACATACAGTTGTCTGGCAAAAAAAGGGAAGTTTTTGTAAATAATGGCGTGAAATATATTGTAGCTGAAAAGCAAGATTCCTATCAGTCTGTGGCGGACTATTTTGGACTTGCCGAATTTGATATTTTGCGGTACAATGATATAAAAAACAAAAAGCCGCTGGTACCCGGCGAAAAGGTTTATATAGAATCAAAAAAGAAATCCGCGGCCATTGACTTTCATGTAGCCAGGTCAGGTGAAACCATGCAGGACATCTCGCAGTTATATGCTGTTCAGATGAAAGAGTTGTACAGGAAAAACCGCATGAAACAGGGCACAGAACCCAAAACGGGGCAAAAGGTATGGCTTAATAAAGTCTTGCCGATATATTAATAAACGGTGACTTCAACCGTCTTCGCTAAATCCTCGTTGTGCGAAGTTTGCAACTTCGCACCCCTTTCCAATGCTGGCACGCGTTCACTCCGGGTGCGCCTCCCTTCCTTCCAAAAAAAATCCCCCCAATTTTCCCCATCCATTCAAAATATTTTATATTTTTGATAGCATAAATATTTTAATATCGTACCGATTCATCAAAAATTTTTGAGTTTGTTTGATTTTGTGTTTTCCATAAACAAGTTATAGGCAATGCTATTAAACCCGTAAAAAACAAAATATTAAATTATGGAACTAAAAGAATTTGTAAGTCAGACAGTCATTCAAATTACAGAAGGACTTCGGGAAGGGACCAAATATATTAGGGACAAAGGTTACGGAGAAGGTGTGGATGATGGAAAAGGAAAAGAAATCAACTTTGACGTTGCTGTTACTTCCAATGAAGAAGAAACCACAGGAATTGGTGGAAAAATAAACGTAGTTAATATTTTCAGTGCAGGTGGTAAAGACGAGACAACCATCAAAGAAGCTACCGTTAGTAGAATACAATTCAGAATATTTTTACATATAAAAACAAAAGAATGAAGACAATTGTTGCATTAAGAGGAAAAGGCAATTCCGGTAAGACAGAAACTATCAGATTACTGCATGATCTAATGAGACAAAATGACTATCAAGAGATCAACAGTAATATCCGAATAGCCGCCTGGGACTTTACATCCGTATTCTCAAAAAAGGGAAAAAAATTGGCATTACAAGCTCCGGAGACACGTACGATATCGTCCGCGTTCGATTACAAGAGTTAATAGATCAAGATTGCTATATTTGTGTATGTGCGTGTCGGACATTTGACAGAGTCCCTCCTGGAACTAATGCAGCTATACTTGAATTTGCAAATTATGAGAATCAGTTTATAGAAAAAACCTTGGACTATACTGGGACACAATCGGCGACAAATTTGAATGACGCACAACAGCTTTTATCAAGAATAGAAAGTTTGATTTGAAATAAAGCACATGCCTATAACTTTGTGTGGCAAGCATCGGCGGGGCGGGACATTTGGACAGGAACGTTCTTTTTAATTAACTTTGGGCTGGTGGGACAGGGAACGGTTTATAAATCGCCGCCGCTTGCCTCACTGGCTCGTTATCGGTAGATGGATGGGCTAAATCTTTAATTACTCAACAAAATGAATCTGATTAAAAAATATTAGATACTAATATGAAAAAATACGAATCTCCGCATGAAAGGTATCTTTGGGCAACATATTTTGGAATTTCTTTAGTTATTATTTTTAATATTATCCCCCTTTTTTTATTTTGGAATAATAATTCTAATACTTCAGGCCTCCAAATAATATTAGGTTTATCTACAATAGTAATCCGAATTATAGCCGCAGTATCCGTTTACGATATTGCAAAGCGCCAAAATAGAAACAAAGTAATGTGGTGTATTTTAGCTGCAGTTTCCCCTGCAATAATTCTGATAATTATTGGTTTACTAAAAAGAAAAGAAATTGTTCTTACCCCTAAATCTAATGTTAGTGAACCAATATTTGAAAAGGCTCCAAATTTAATAGAATATAAACTTGAAATAAATCGAGCCTGCAATTCAGAAGGCCTTGTTGGTTTTGTTAATAAAAAAGGTGATATACTTATTCCCTATCAATTCTCCGGTGCTGAAGAGTTTTCTGAGGGATTAGCTGCTGTGTATTACAAAGGATCGCCGTTTGATAAATACGGATTTATTGACTTTAATGGTAAAATGGTAATCCCTGCAATTTTTGATTATGCAGATTCTTTCTCTGAAGGTCTCGCAATTGTTCGAAAAAACAATTATTATGGGTTCATTAATATGGATGGTAATTTAATTATTCCTGCCGAGTTTGAAGATGCATATCCCTTTATTGAAGGACTTGCTGTTGTAAAAAAAAACAAGTTTTTTGGTTTCATTAATAAGGAGGGGAAATTTTTAATTGATTGTATTCTGGATAATGCAAATAATTTTAATCAAGGTAAGGCTAAAATAGTTCTTAAGCGTCATACATACTTTATTAATTCAAAAGGAGAAGAAGTTGATCCACCTTTGTAGAAAATTTTAAATAACTGATTTTTGTTTTGAAAAAAAAGGCAATTTAATATCACTTTAAATTTAAATAAAAATAAAAATGGAAAAAGATGAAAATAATCTAAAATCATTAAAGAAGCTTTATTGGTTTTTTGTTTGTACTGGATTATATGAGGTATTTTTTTTCGTTTACATTTCTCATAACTTCCTTGGAATAATTCCAGGATTAATAACTATTTTCCCTGCATACATAAGTTTAAACAAAGTAAATAAGAAAAAGAATTATTTTGTACCAATTTGGTCTTTTATTAAATTTTGCCCGCCAGTAGGATTAATTGTTTTTTTTGTTTTACAAGATTTATTTAGAAAAAACTCGGGTTCAATTTTTAGTTCAATTCTTATCTTTTTCTATTCTATATTAGGAGTATTATCAATTATTTTTGGAATAATTTTAATCAAAAAAATTGCAATCAATAACAGAATTATTAAAGCATCGATAAATTCTAATAATAAAGACACTATCTAATGTTATACTTGGCAACCAAATTTGTTCACACATCTTAATAGTCATAGTATCAATAAAACAATGTTAATATTAATAATTTGCCAGTAAGTTGATCGTCCATACTTATTACCGTTTTCTTAAAATTCAGAAATTTTACTTTCCGAAATCTATAATTTACATAGTTAATAAGGTAATTATTGGAAAAATAATAAAATCTATGCATTCTGGACAAAATAAAAAAATATGATTAAATATTTTATTTCAAGAGTTTTACCAATATTCATTGCAAGTTTTTTTATAGGTTGGGCATTTAATACAGGATTTTCAAATCAATTAAACAACTTTTTTGATATGGATTTTTGGTTTATATTTAAAATACTTGTTTCTGCAATAATATTGATAATTGGGGTAATAGTGTTAAATCTCTCTTTAACTCTTTTGTATTGGAATGAATATTTGATGGATCAATTCATTGTAAAAAACAATAAGTTTAAAAAAGAACGTTTTTCGATTTTTCGCTCATTGGTATTTGATTACCGATTTTCAATTCTGAAATTTGCTTTCGTATTTGAACTAGAAAGAGAAAGATATCGTGCCTTATTAATTGGATTAGTAATAATATTAGTGCTAATAATTTATATATTTGGTGTTCCTTTCATCAATAACTATTATGCTATTTTTGGAACTTATGAAATGTCAGGTCGAAAAGGCGATAGTTCGACATTTGAAGTACCCGGTATTGTTGTTCCAAAAAATAGTCTTCAAAAAGCAGAAAATGAAATGATGAATAAAATGCCCGATTATGTCGAAGATGTTAGACATAAAGGATATGTATTCATGCAGACAGCTTTAATTGATGGATATAAATCGCACAGTTATGATAAAGGATTTGGCGCGTATATTGGTTGTTTGCCTTACTATGCATTTGAAAAACTCATAGTATTACTTACATTTTTTTTATTCCCTTTTATTATTATAATCATCATTATTGAAATTATAAAATTTAAAATTGGTGATACTGAAGAAGAGTGGGATGCTACTAAAAAAGAACTGATACAAAAAAATAATTTATTAAAGGAAACTTTGATAATAATTAGAAAATATCAATTAGACGAAGAAGAATATATAAAAAATGCAGTTTTGTCTTTTGAAAATGCCCTTTTTGAAAGTAAATCAGCAATTATCATAAGTAGAAAAAAACTTTTTGCTGCTAAAACTTTATTGATTTTAATAGAAGGTTATTACACTTTGATTCCATGGGCTATTAATTCCTTACATGAAAAAACATACAACGTTATTAAAAATAATTTAGATGTGTATCATTTTTCAAGCAAATATGAAGAAAATCCTTATGAAAAAGCAAAAGAATATTTATCTGAATTAGAAAAAAAGGAATTAAACTTCGAATACATATTTACATGTCTTTTGGGGTTAATTCCTCAAAACGAAATCGATATAGATATTAAAGATTTCTCATCCTTAGGAGGTATTGAAAATAGGTGGAAAAATAGAGGAATTTACTAATTCTATTATTAACTTTGGTCTTACCCTCCTATACATAAATGTCCCATTTAAATATTTTAAACAAATATTCAAAGATACTGCTCCAAATATTCTAAAAAGGATTTTATATCTGGTTCTTCCATTATTCCAAACCTCGCGGCTTCAAATGTAACATCACACTCAAAATAATCAACAAGTTTTGTTTTATTTTTTTCAAACCATTCTTCTGTATACCATGGATTTTTTTGGGTAAATATTTCTATTTCAAATTCTTCTTCTATTGTTGGGAAAATAGATAATTGCCTTTTGATTTGTTCATAATCAATTTTTCTTTTCCTATTTTTCATAAATCACTGTTGAATAGTAAAGGTACAAAATTATTTTCACACCCAGTTGGCGTACTTTACCAACGCTCTCCTCGTTGTTGAAGATTCCGGAGTAAACTATGCCTCAACCCAGGAGAAAACTATGATATTGATTCCAGAGCACACGCCAGTTGTGCGAAGTGGCAAACTTCGCACTTCTCTTTGTAAGTGATCAATTCCGTTTACATCAGTTTGAAATGTATCGGCATATTAAACTGTACACGCACTTCTTTACCGTTTTGCCTCCCGGGATTCCATTTCGGCATAGTGCTGATTACTCTCAGGGCTTCTTCGTCGCAGCCGCCGCCGATGCCTCTTAATACGGCAACATTGGTGATGCTCCCATCTCTTTCTACCACAAAGGTAATATACACAGCTCCCTGGATGTTTGATTCTTTAGCCACCTGGGGATATTTCAGGTTTTCATTCAGGTACTTGAGTCTTTCGGATTCGCCACCGGGAAATTGCGGATATTCTTCCACAAAAGTGTGTATTATCATCTCTTCTTCTTCTTCGATAACAGTGGTTTTGCGCGTGTCTTCTTTAATTTCGACTATGGTTTCTTTTGCCGCCGCTGTGTCCAGGGGACTTATATTTTCTGTTTTATCCATAATGTCAGAAAGCTCCTCTGTAATCTCTTCTTCGGTAAAAACCACTACCGGCGGCCTGAAAGTAACCGTTTTTTGTTTTTCTGCTTTGGGTAATTCCGGAATTTCCACCACTTCCTGTTTCTTTGGAGCAGTGCTTAACATTACCGATAGTTGCTTCTGTTCATGTGACGTTGTGCTTTTTTTGAAGTAGTCGGCAACCCAAACACCGGAAACCCCGGTGAGAAAAATTCCAGTGCCCATTATAACGGATACAATAAGTGTTTTCAGGTAGGTTTTGCGAAGGACATAAGCACCGTACTCTTTGTTCCTATGCTGAAAGATGAAATCCTCAAGGTAATTTACTGAGGTTTTCATGACATAAAGTTTCTTTTAACTTTTTTTATACCTCCTTCTTATACAAAGTTACTACATTTTTGCCTGAAAGTCAAGAAAAATAAGCGTTTCCGCCTTGTGTGGAGGGGTGAATATGAAAAAAAGAAAGAAATTATTTACGTGCAATCACGAAAAAATCAAAACACTTTTCATTGGCTTTTTCAATAAAAAAGTCTTCGGTAACTACTTTGGCTACCAGGGCGGAATTGCTTTTCATCAGCTTGTTGCGGTTGAGGCGGTTGGCAATATCATAAGGTATTTGCAGCAGCCTGCGCGGCAACAAATATTGAAGCCTGAAAATATCAAAACGGGTGAATTTCCTTACGGAACGGCGGTTTTCTTCGTAATAGGCCATAACCTTTTCGTTGCCGTAAACACCTTTAATTTCCAGGTCGGCAAAATCTTTTTCCATGATGGCTTGCATCTGTTTTAGCGTGTATTCGCGGATATGCCAGGGATTGCGAGTCAACGACATGGCTATGTTGGGAGTGGTAAGGATAAGTTTGCCACCCGGTTTGAGAATGCGGTATATTTCCGAAAGAAAAAAACTGTCGTTTTTTATATGTTCGATTACCTGAAAGGTAACCACCACATCAAAATAGTTGTCTCCGTAACAATCCAGTGGTGGCACGTTCATTTGACTGAAAACAACATTTTTTACATCCGGGGGGATGGGGGTAGCGTGTTTATCCACTGCATGATATTCGGCAGCACCCGGAGCGAGAATTTTTATGCCATATCCTTCGCCGCTGCCAATCTCCAATACTTTGCCATGGCATAATTTGGCGGCTTCCTGATAGGCAATCAGGTGCCGGTGGTGTATCACATTGTCTTCGGGAAGTATCCCTGAATTACGTTCTGCTGTTTTTATGCTCATTGGGTTTATAGTGTATTGCGGACGGGTGCCAGTTTGGGTTTGTCTATTTCGCATGGAATGGCTTTAAAAGAAAAGCCTTTGTTGTGAAAGTGTTTTAAAAATGCCGGAAGGGTAAAGGTGAGATTTTTCTTGGCTTTTTGGCTGTCGTGAAAAACAATGATAGCTCCTTTTTCGGTATTTGAAATGGTCTTTTCCAGGCAGATTTCCGGCGAAATGGTCTTGTCAAAATCACCGCTGATGACGGTCCAATAAATCAGCCGGAAATGTTTTTTCAGCAGGGTGCGTTGCCGTGCCGAGATTTTGCCGTAAGGAGGCCTGAACAAATTGGTTTTAAAGTGCCTGTTGCATTTTTTTACATTAAGCAGGTAATTATACAGGTTGGATCTCCAGCCGTTAACATGGCTGTAGGTGTGATTTCCGATGCTGTGGCCACGCCGGAGAATTTCGGAAAACAGTTCGGGGTTTTTTCCAACATTGTTGCCCACACAAAAGAATGTGGCCTTGGCATTGTATTGATCCAGCAGGTCGAGCACCCATGGGGTTACTTCAGGTTCGGGGCCGTCGTCAAAAGTCAGGTAGATTTCATTATGGTCTGTTTCTACACACCAGAGGTCATTGGTAAAATATAGTTTTTGTAATAAAAATGGCGTTTTGGTAAGGTACATTCTCAACGAAATAATTTACAAAGAAAATAATATTTTTTTAAAAAAGTGATGATAAGTTCCGGTCAGTTTTTTGCCGTGTTATATTTTTCAAAAACGGTGTTCAATTGTTTTTCGAGTGCTGATTGATTATATGTTTTTGAGATATCTGTTAATTTTTTCAGCAGGTCGAGCGCGTCATTTTTTTCCATAGAGATGTACACCGCCTGAGTGCCTTTGAACTGATTAAAATACCTGAGTTCCTGTTCGCAATAGTCACCGAGGCGGGTTACAATTTGGTTGGCTTTTTCTTTTTGCCCGCACTGATAATACACCTTGATTATCGGCAGGAGCATATAGTTGTAGGGAACGGTATTGTCGGGCATTACTTCGATACATTTGTCGCAAACCTGCAGAGCCTTGTCTGGTTTCCCCTCGTATTGCAGGGCTGTGGCCAGCCTTGAGAAGAGTTTCCTAAAGGTGTTGGTCAGGCGCATATTGGTTTCATCAAGGTAAATACCATCACAGTTCATGTTGCCGTAGGCAAACCTGTTCATCATATTCTCATACATTATGGTGGTATTCACTCTTCCTGTTTCCTGGTCAATGGAGTGACAACGGTAGGGCACCAGACGGTAAGCCAGTCCTTCCAGTTGAAGGTAGTCCAGTAGATTCAGATAGGCATCATCACCGGTGGTGGATGCAAAATATACGGGACGTTTCCAGTTTAATTCCGATAAGAGGTTAAAGACGGCGAGTCCGTTTTTCATCACCACATGTCCATCATAGTTCCAGCGGATATCCGTTAATACCGAATCGGCATACTCAGGTGGCACGGTGCCGTTTTTGAGTACTAGTGCCGTATCTACGGGTAGTGAGAATTTTCGGGTGGGAAAATAGTTCAGTTTTCCTCTGGTGGTGTTGATTTTCAAGGCATCGTCGTCGCTGGTCGCAAAATCAACCAGTGCATTGAGTTTGGCGTAAGCTCCGGGTTTCACCAGGTTGGTGTCTTCATATACAAAGATATAATCGCGGTTGGAGGCGATATATTTTTTATGGTCGAGGGTTATCGGCAGCGGGTCAGAGTCGTACACCTTATGCTTCATCTGGTCGATGTACCAGTCCATATTGAGCAGGTTAAGATTTACCACCCGCACATCGGTGCGTATACCTTCCACCTCCTGGGCATACCACAAGGGAAAAGTATCGTTATCGCCCAGTGTAAAGAGGATGGCGTTGGGAGCGCAGGAGTTGAGGTAGTCCGCGGCAATGTCCCGCGCAGTGTAACGGTTCGAACGATCGTGGTCGTCCCAGCCTTCACGGGCCATCAGAACGGGCACAAATACCATACATAAAATAACGGCTGCAATCGATAAGATGACTGGTTTGATAAATTTTTTAAGTTTTTGCAAAGCCTGGTTGATGCTGACAACTCCCAGCCCTATCCACATGGCAAAGGCATAGAATGATGCCGCATAGGCGTAATCGCGTTCGCGCGGCTGATAGGGCACCGGATTGAGGTACACATTGATGGCTAAACCGGTAAAAATAAATAATAACAATACCACCAGAAATCCTTTGAAATCTTTGTTTAGCTGAATGAAAAATCCGGCGAGGCCTAACAGCAGCGGCAGCAAATAGAAATAATTTCGTCCTTTAGTGCTGGCATAAGTTTCGGGCATGTTGTCCTGAGGGCCCAACCTGATTTTGTCGATGGTTTTGATGCCAGTCATCCAGTTTCCGTTTAGCAGGCCGCCGTATCCCTGCTGGTCGTTCTGGCGTCCGGAAAAGTTCCACATAAAGTAGCGAAGATACATGTGGCCTACCTGGTAAGTAAAGAAAAACCTCAGGTTTTCAAAAAAAGTAGGTTTGTTGATAACCTCCTGCGAGCCATTTCTGTACGTTACCGTTATCGGTGTGCCGTCCATTTTGCTCCACGTTTGGTATCCCCTGGTGTGCAGGTCGGAGCTGCGGCTCCACATACGCGGAAAGAACGTATAAAACCTCTTGTCGTAATTGTTCTCGCTGAGTTTGCTTTCATCAACGATGACATATTTTTTTTGCGCCTCATCACGGGCATAAACGGGCTTGCCGTCAACATAAGGCTCGTCGCTGTCGTAGGGTGCGTTGAAATAGGGTCCGTACAATAAAGGCCAATCACCATATTGTTCGCGGTTGAGGTATCTCAGCAGGCTGATGGCGTCTTTGGGCGCATTTTCATTTATCGGGGTGTTGGCATTTGAACGGATTACCAGCACCAGGAAAGAAGAATATCCTAATAAAAGAAATGCCAGGGCCAGCACGATAGTATTCAGAATGGTTTTTCCTCTTTTTTTTGAGAACACCAGGCCGAGCACGATAAACAGGATAAGCAGGGTAAGGTAGATTATAATGCCCGAGTTAAAAGGCATCCCGGCGTTATTGACAAAAAACAGTTCAAAGTATCCGGCCAGTTTTACGGTCCAGGGTATTATTCCGGATTGCACAAATCCAAGGATTAGCAAGGAAAGCACTAATGCGATGGTTATGTTTTTTTTGGAATGTTTAATTTTTCTGTAGTAATATACCATGGTCATAGCCGGAATGCACAGCAGGTTGAGCAGGTGGACGCCTATGGATAAGCCTGTCATAAAGGCAATGAAAACGAGCCATCGGTTGGCGTAGGGTTCATCGGCCACTTCCTCCCACTTTAGTATGGCCCAAAAGACTATGGCAGTGAAAAACGAAGATGTGGCATATACTTCGCCTTCGACAGCCGAAAACCAAAACGAATCGGAAAAAGTGTAAGCCATCGCACCAACAAAGCCTGCACCAAGCACGGTGATTATTTCCTGAAGACTACTGTTTTCGGATTTGAAAACGATTTTTTTTGTCAGGGCCGTAATGGTCCAAAACAAAAATAGTATTGTAAAGCCGCTAGCCAGGGCCGACATCGTGTTGATCATGCGGGCCACCAACGTAACATCACCGAAGGCAAACAGGGAGAAGAACCTCCCCAGAAGCTGAAACAGAGGGGCTCCGGGAGGATGCCCCACCTGCAGTTTATAGGCTGTGGAAATGTACTCGCCGCAATCCCAATAGCTGGCTGTTGGCTCTGATGTGAGAATGTAAACGGTAGAAGCAATTAAAAAAACTATCCAGCCTGAAATATTGTTTAAAAATTTATATTGCTTCATAATGGGCTTTTTTGCAGTGCGAAATTAAGTAAAAAACCTTCAGGGATATGTCGGTATTAAAAATTGTGCATGGCAGGAGTGCTACAACGTGCTCATAACCTGTGATTTTAATATAAAATGTAAATTCCGGCATCCTGAATCCTGATGTTTATGGCTGTTGGTCTCCGCTGCCGTCATCGGAATCTTTTCTTGTGATAGTCATAATTATCGCGGCGTTGTTGTTCCAGGACGTCGTAAATTTTTTTCGACAAATGAACAAATACTTCCAGGTTGTTGGCTTTAAGCCATTCGATGGCCTTGGGCTTGTTGCGGCAGGCATCGGCAAAAACTATGTAAAATTTCAGGTTGTTTTCTTTGAGCCATTTATAGGCATCTTCGTATCCGTCCATGGCATTGCTGAGGATGGCCAGCTGCGGATAGCCGTTTTTGAGCAACCAGAAAAAAGCATCATTGTCGGAGTTGATGCAATTAGCCAGCGAAGCCAGCTCCAGGTACCCGTTATCGGCCAGCCAGCGAAAAATCTGGTTGTTTCCGGTTACAGCCTCACCAAAAGCAAGCAATATTTTTGGTTCATAGTTTAGCATATCCTGATTACATGTGAAAATATTTTTCTTCTATCCCGTCGAGTATTTTTTTTTCTTTTTTGGAAAGTGTATCAGCATGGTGCCTGCTCTTGATTTTTACAGTAACGAAATGTTTTTTTTCTGCCAGAGATGCTTTAATGAACGTTAAAATGCGGGGTTCTGCAATGGCCTCCGCAAAATCGGCAGCGCTGGCCAGATTGTTGAATTCAAAAGTCTTTATAAGATACCCTTTGTTTTGTAACCACATAATTTAATAAACGGTGCATGGATAGTTTAATTGCCTGATTTTTCCGGCAATGATTTCCAATTCTTCTTTGCTGATTTTTTCCAGTTGTGTCATTGGTGGCAGGCGGTCGAGCGAATAAATCATGACTTCCGTGGGGTTTATTTCGGTAAGATATTTTAAAAGGGGGTTGAGTTCAGCGGGCCGGGTATTGTCAATGGTCTTGTTGCCCACAGTGCCACGGATAAACATAATCTGAATGATGAGGTTGCCGTTGAATTTTTTTAAATTTTCAACAATTTGGGCCAGGGAAATTTTGGTTCTGGGCAGGTTTATCAGTTGAAAAGTTTCTTCGGTGCCAGCATCCAGTTTCATAATGTTGTGCGTTTTCAGTAAGGCGGCACGAACTATTGGGTTGCCCGAGGTGGAGGAGTTGGAAAGCACAACAACCCGGGCTTTTGGAAAATATTTGTCGCGCAAAGCGATGGTATCATCAACAATGACATCAAACTGAGGGTGTATGGTAGGCTCGCCATTGCCGGCAAAGGTAATGGCATCAGGAGCAATGCCTTCGGCTGTCAACGATTGAAGCCGGTTTTCGAGCGCTTCGCGGATTAATTCCGGAGAATAAAAATTTGCAGTTTCTGCTTCGCTGGCTTGTGTCCATCCGCATTCGCAGTAGATGCAGTTGAATGAACAAAATTTTATGTGTGCCGGAACAATGTTCATACCAAGGGAAACACCCAGCCGGCGGCTTTTCACCGGTCCAAAAACTATTGATTCAAATAAAAAACTCATGGTCTTATCTCAGTATAGCATTAAGTTTATTCTTATAGGCATCAATGAGTCTGTTCATGGTGTCCTCAATCCGGTTTTCGGTCAGGGTTTTTTCTTCGTCCTGAAGGATAAAACTCACCGCATACGATTTTTTATTTGTCCCTATGTTTTCCCCTTCATAGATGTCAAAGAGTTCAACCTTTTTTATCAGGGCAGGTTCGGTTTCGAAGGCAATGCGTTCAATTTCCGCATATTTCACCGTACTGTCAATCAACAGGGCCAGGTCGCGGCGGACTTCAGGAAAACGGCTTACTTCCACATATTTTACCTCTTGTTTTGGGAGGTCAAAGATTAGCTTTTCCCACTCCAACAGTGCAAAAAAGACATCGTCTTTAATATCCAATTGGGTTACTATGGCCGGATTGATTTTGCCCAGATCACAAAAGGGTTCTCCGTTGTGATAATAGGTTATCTGTGAGGAGAACAATTCCGGCGTGGCGTTTTCACTGGATTTTAGTTGGTTTATATCAATGCCCATCCTTCGCATGACATTCATGGCCATGGCTTTGATAAAATACAGGTCGGCAGGTTGTTCTTTGCTGTGCCAGCTGGGTTTTACAATGTTACCGCTGGCGAACAGTGCCAATTGTTTTTTTTCGTTATATTTTTCGAGTGGGTTTTCTGTATTGCTTTTGTGGTAAAAATATACCCTTCCGAATTCGTAAAATAATGTGTCGTTGTTTTTATGGTTTTTGTTGAAGGCAATAGCTTCCAGCCCGTTGAACAACATGGTCTGGCGCATCACATTGAGCTCTTTGCTGAGAGGGTTTACCAGGTTGACAAGATGTTCGGGCGAAAAAATGTTGCTGTTGTTGGTATAGTAGGCCTGTTTTGTCAGTGAGTTGGTCATCATTTCATAAAAACCGTTCGCGGTGAGGTAGTCCGAAATGACATGCTGAATTTTTTCCGCATCAGGGTTGGGGGCATAGCTTAAGGATGCATGCACCCGTTCGCTGCATTCGATATTGTTATATCCATAAATCCGGAGAATTTCTTCAATGATATCTGCTTCGCGCGTAACATCGGTACGGAACGGCGGCACCTTCAGGGTAAGCACATCGCCCGAGGTGGCTGCAATTTCAATTTCAAGCGACTTCAAAATATTGGTAACGATATTTTTTTCGATGTTTTTGCCTGCCAGAAGATTGAGCTTTGTAAGAGAAAAATCAACACTACGGTCGGCGATTTTTTCGGGATACACATCCACAACTTCCGAAGAGATTTCGCCTCCGGCAATTTCTTTGATAAGCAGGGCAGCGCGTTTGATGGCGAATACAGTGATGTTAGGGTCGGCCCCGCGTTCAAAACGGAATGAGGCATCTGTTTTCAATCCATGTAGTTTCGAGGTTTTCCTTACCGATACCGGGTTGAAATAAGCGCTTTCGAGAAAAACATTTTTTGTCTGGCTTGTTACCCCTGATTTTTCGCCGCCAAAGACACCGGCAATACACATGCCTTCTTCCCGGTTGCAAATCATCAGGTCGTCAGCAGACAATTCCCTTTCGACACCATCGAGGGTTTTGAATTTGGTGCCTTGTGGCAGTTTTTTAATTATAACTGTGTTTCCTGAAATGCAGGATGCATCAAAAGCATGGAGGGGTTGCCCTGTTTCGAACAACACGTAGTTGGTGATGTCAACAATATTGTTGATAGGCCTAAGGCCGATGATTTTCAGTTTTTCCTGCAGCCAGGCCGGCGAATCGGCTACCTGAACCCCTGTGATGGTAAGGCCTGTGTAGCGCGGACAGGCTTTGGTGTCTTCGATAATTACATTTATTGGCAACGAGTTGTTGTCTGGCCTGAAACTGCTGATGTCGGGGATGACAGCTTTTTTTTCTGAATTGTTTTGGCAGTTTATTACGGCAATAACATCGCGGGCAACACCTATATGCGAGGTGGCATCGGAGCGGTTGGGGGTGAGGCCGATTTCGTAGGTGTAATCTTCTTCTGTGTTCAGATAGTCTTTAGCGGCCATGCCAACAGGGGCGTCCTCGTCAAGTATCATGATGCCGGCATGTGATTCGCCCAGCCCGAGTTCATCTTCGGCGCAAATCATCCCTTCTGATATCTCGCCGCGTAATTTGGTTTTCTGAATTGTAAATTCGCCTTTGGGTGTTGTCATTTTGGTGCCTATGGTTGCCACAAGCACCTTTTGTCCCTGTGCTACATTGGGTGCACCACACACTATCGACAACAGTTGGCCGGTACCCACATCCACTTTGGTTAAACTGAGTTTGTCGGCATTGGGGTGTTTGACCTTTTCGGCAACATAGCCCACCACCACACCTTCCAGACGGCTTTTGTCGATGCCTGCATGTTCCATTGCTTCCACTTCAAGCCCGCAGTTGGTAAGGATTAACGAAAGTTCTTCGGGGTCAATATTCAGGCCGGTATATTGTTTCAGCCAGTTATAGGAAATTTTCATTTTTGCTTTTTTTTGCAAAAATAAACAATGCAGATGAGATTATGGTACATTAAATAAGAGGATAATTTTTCTGGAGGACTTCCACATGCTTTGGAAATCTTTTTTTGAAATAACAAACGTTCTTTTTATGCAGCTTAGTTTTTGAGTTTGATCAGAATCATTTGTTGAAGGTCGCCTATGAGATTTGCTGATTTTACCTCAATGCGGATACCTCTTCCTTCAGCATATACCTTAGCGGTGCTGATAATTTCCTTCAACTCATCCGAAATAGTGCTTTGCAGCGCTTCCTGCGTGGCTTTTTCACCAAAAACAACGGAAAAAAGAAAATAACCGTCAGCAGGAGTCAGGTAGATAATGGCGCGTTTTTTATCCTTTAACCTGAATCCCCAGCCGTAATTCTTGCCCGAATGTTTCCATTCTTCCATCGCCGACGGGTAATGCTTTATTACGAAAGCCCTGAGTTGATTCCACCATAAACAGGAGTCCTGCAATGTCTGAGCAAGCATCTCTTCCGTTGGTACCTGTGATTTGTTGTCGAATATGCTTAGTGACATGGCTATGATAGTTATTTCATATGCATAGTGTACAATGCTTCGCGTGCAATGTCGCTCCCGTGGCTAAATGTCCGATGCTACAGCGAACGGATTTGCTCTTCGATAATGCGTATTTTGTTTTCCGCATCTTCCTTTTTTTTCTTTTCGGCATCAACAATTTGTTGGGGTGCACTATTAACAAAGCGGTCGTTGCTGAGTTTTTTATTTACAGATTCCAGAAAACCCCGGTAATACTTCAGCTCTTCATTAAGTTTTTTTAATTCGCTTTCCACATTTATGCTGCTTCCGACAGGTATATAAAACTCGGTAGATTTTACCAGGAAAGTGAGTGCGTTATCGGGCTTCGAGCTTACGTATTCAATCTCGCTGATATTGCACAGCTTTGAGGCAATCCCGTCAAAGGTGGTGTCGGGTTGTTCGTTGTTGTTTTTACGTATTTTCAGTATGATGGCTTCTTTATTCGGAATGTTTTTTTCTTTGCGGATCATACGAACCTGGGAAATAACATCCTGAACATAAGCAAACTTCTCAATAAAGCTGATTTCAAAAGATTGGGCTTCCGGCATGGACGATATCATAATTGACTCGCCTTCTTTTCTGTCGCGCAGGTGCTGCCAGAGCTCTTCGGTAATAAAAGGCATAAAAGGATGTAATACCTGCATGAGTTTTTCAAAGATGTCGATGGTGGCGTCAATAGTTGCTTTGTCGATAGGTTTTTGGTAGGCGGGTTTTATCATCTCGAGATACCACGAGCAGAAATCGTCCCATATCAGCTTATACACAGTCATCAGGGCATCCGACATGCGGTATTTTTCGTAATGATCATTCAGCTCTTCAAGCGCCTGGTTAAAGCGGTGGTTAAACCATGTTATGGAAACGGCATTTTCGCCTGATTGGCTTAAGGATTCGTCAACCTGCCATCCCTTGACGAGGCGGAAGGCATTCCAGATTTTGTTGCTGAAATTGCGTCCCTGTTCGCATTGCGATTCGTCGAACAGGATGTCGTTACCCGCCGGCGAGGCCAGCAGCATGCCCATGCGAACGCCATCGGCACCGAAGGTTTTGATGAGGTCCATGGGTTCGGGTGAGTTGCCCAGTGATTTCGACATTTTGCGGCCCAGTTTGTCCCTGACCATCCCCGTAAGATAAACATTAGTAAACGGTATGGCCTTTCTGTATTCCAGTCCGGCCATAATCATCCTGGCCACCCAGAAAAATAAAATGTCGGGGGCTGTGATTAGGTCGCGTGTAGGATAATAATAGTTTATATCGGCATTGCCGGGGTTTCGTATGCCGTCGAACACCGAAATGGGCCATAGCCACGATGAGAACCAGGTGTCCAGCACATCTTCGTCTTGCTTTATTTCCTTAACATCCACCGGCCGGTTTAACAGGACTTGTGCTTTTTCAGCGGCTTCTTCCAGCGTTTTGGCCACCACCACTTTTCCGCCGGGCAGGTAATACGCCGGTATGCGCTGTCCCCACCACAGCTGACGCGAGATACACCAGTCCTTGACGTTTTCCATCCAATGACGGTATGTGTTGATGAATTTTTGTGGATAAAATTTTACTTTTTCATCAAGCACTACATCCAGGGCGGGTTTTGCCATGTTGGCCATTTTCATAAACCATTGCATTGACAGTTTAGGTTCTATGGCGACGTCGGTGCGTTCCGAATAACCCACTTTATTGATGAGGTTTTCGGTTTTTACAAGGTATCCTTTGTTTTTAAGTTCTTCTGAAATCTTTTCCCTTACGGAAAAGCGGTCTTCGCCGATATACAGTAGAGCTTTTTCGTTTAAGGTACCGTTGTCGTTAAAAATGTCAATGGATTCCAGGTTGTGTTTTATGCCCAGGTTGTAGTCGTTGATATCATGAGCAGGAGTAACTTTCAAGGCGCCTGTTCCGAATTCGCGGTCAACATATTCGTCGAAAATCAGCGGCACCGACCTTTCAACAAGCGGAATGATTATCCGTTTGCCTTTCAGGTGTGCGTAACGTTCATCTTCGGGGTGAACACACACAGCAGTATCGCCCAGAATAGTTTCAGGCCTGGTGGTGGCTATGGTTATCCATTCGTCATCAGTGCCTTCAATTTTGTAGCGGACGTAGTATAATTTAGAATTGACTTCTTTATAAATTACTTCTTCATCCGAGACGGCTGTCAGTGCGCGGGGGTCCCAGTTAACCATCCTGACGCCCCTGTAAATAAGCCCTTTGTTGTAAAGATCAATAAATACATCGATTACCGATTCGTACATGGAGGGATCCATAGTGAAACAGGTTCTGTCCCAGTCGCAAGAGGCCCCGAGCTTTTTCAGCTGTTCAAGGATGATGCCTCCGTGTTTTTCTTTCCAGGACCAGGCGTGTTGCATAAAATCGTCACGGCTGATATCTTTCTTGCTGATGCCCTCCTGGCTGAGTTTGGCTACCACTTTGGCCTCGGTGGCAATGGAGGCATGGTCAGTGCCGGGCACCCAGCAGGCATTATATCCGGTCATGCGGGCATGACGAATGATGATGTCCTGAATTGTGTTGTTAAGGATATGTCCCATGTGCAGCACCCCTGTTACGTTGGGAGGAGGGATAACAATAGTGTAGGGTGGACGGTCATCGGGCTCCGAGTGAAAAAACTTGTTTTTCAGCCAGTATTCATACCACTTGTCTTCGGTGAGTTTTGGGTCGTATTTGGTTGGCAGTTCCATAAAAAATAAAAATAAGGTACAAAAGTACAATTTTGATTTCAGAAGTAAGAATTCAGTTTTATGAATTTTATTGAAGCAGGATATTTTCGGAAATTTTGATCATGAACTACTTCATTGCAGCGTGTCTGAAAAATGATTAATTTTTATCAGATAGAAACATAACCGGACGCAAAGATGACCCTACCCGGCATCATTATCCTTTGTGTTTTTGATTCTATTAATAAAAAGTATTTTTTTTAAATTTATAAGCAATTTGTCTTTGGGCTTTATAAAGGAAAATACAGCGGCGCCCAGAATCATTATGGGGACAATGCAGTATAGCAAGACCGGATAAATAAAATCTTCAAATCCGAAAATCTTTGCTTTTGAAGGTTCGGATTTGTGGTAAACAACACGCACCGTATCGCCGTATTGATAATGAGAATTTGTCAGTGCATTAAAATAGTATATATCGTTGTTAGCAACAAATCGTACCACAGGCACAGTATTCAGGTCGTCTGTTTTTCCGTTATAAGACAGTTTTTTAATTTGTACAACGACACCCTGGGTGAAATTGCTTTTAAAAATAAAATTCAATCGGTTTGTCAGTGCAATTAAAATAATTACTGTAAATCCTATCAAAAAAAGGTGTTTCCTGTTAATAGATATTTCACCGGTTTTTTTCAAGGGGTGCTTAATAAGTATTTATTTTACGAGTTCAGCAATTTTCTGAACATCAATATCCATCATACACCGAAAATGTTTTTTTGGACATTTTTTATAGCCGAGTTTGCTGCATGGACGGCATTTTAACCCTGTTACTTCCACAACATGAAAGTTCTCTTTCCCTTGCGGATAGTACGGATACATTCCAAAATCAGGAACTGTATTACCCCAAACGGAAATAACTTTCTTGCGTAGTGCGGCGGCAATATGCATCAATCCTGTATCTGAAGAAATCACTGCTTCAGCTTGTTTTGCAATTGATGCCGACTGATTGATGTTGTACCCGCCACAAGCGTTAAACACCTGGTCGCCCATGGTGTCTTGTACCTGTTTTGCTTTATCGAAATCTTCTTTACCACCCAACAGGACAAGGGGTTTATCAACAGCACGGCACAACTCCAGCATCTTTTCCAATGGAATTTTTTTTGTGTTTTGCTTACTGCCCGTAGCAAGAGCAATATATCCGCGTTGGAATTTTTCAGGCAAAACTTTTTTTATTTCAATACGATCTTCAACGGGAATAAAAAAATCCAATCCCTGGCCGTCGTTAACTACGTTGAGTTTTTTTACTGCCCGAAAATATCTGTCAACCACATGTACCTTTGGTAAGAGGTTAAGTTTAAAATTAGTGAATAACCATTTTTTCTTGTTCAGTTTGTTGAAGGTTCCGCTGGCAACCTTTAAACAACTCTTGATATAGGTAGAACGCCTGTTTTTCTGGAGGTCAACAACAAAATCAAATTTTTCTTTTTTCAGGACTTGAATTATTTCTCTAATGTTCCCTTCAAAAGTGTGGATTTTTGTGATATAAGGGTTGTTGTTTACCAGAATGACATATTGTTTTTTCACCAAAAAATGTATTTCCGCATCCGGTACTTGTTTTTTCAGGCAGCGTACAATCGGGCTAGTGAGTACAATATCACCGATGGAACTGAAACGGATGATAAGGATTTTTTTAGGAAGTTGCATTTTAGTCATTAAATATAGTGATATCAAAAGTAAAAAATAATATCGAATCCAACGAGATGGATATTTGAAGAAAGGTTCACCACATCAATTCTTTTTTCTCTTGTAGCATTGGGAAATAAAATTAAGCTAAAAAGCAACCAAAAAACTGTAAGCCTACGGCAAAGTACATGTTTTTTTTAAACCAGCAAGGGCTTAATTTTGCACAGGCAGAAGTTCGTGCAACATGTTTGCAGGGCAACAGGCAGGTAAATGAGAAATATCAATACGTCCTATTGGACTAATTGATATTTCAATTTGGTATAATATCACCCCAAATAAATATTCAAAACTTTTAATATATTGTAGTATCAATTATTAGTTGTATCTTTGCAGCTCGAAATTCACTTTCCAACATTTCCCTGTTACAATAACCAGGTTTTGGTTAGAAAAGCTATCCCACCTTAATTTTTTTATGCAATTTTCATCACTACAATTAATTGACCCTTTATTAAGGTCATTAGAACAGGAAGGTTATACCGTTCCTACACCTATTCAACAAGAAGCCATACCCATAGTATTAAAAGGAAAAGACCTGCTGGGATGTGCGCAAACCGGCACGGGCAAAACCGCTGCTTATGCTGTTCCCATCCTTCAACTTTTGCATGAGGCAAAAAACTACGACAGAAAAAGAAAAATCAAGAGCCTGATTGTTACCCCCACCCGTGAGCTTGCAATACAGATAAACGACAGTTTTATAGCTTACGGTCGCCATACGGGACTGAAAAGCGCAGTAGTTTTTGGCGGAGTGAATCAAAATCCGCAAACCACAGCCCTGAAACACGGAACAGACATCCTGGTGGCTACTCCGGGAAGACTGCTTGACCTGATGAACCAGGGTTTTATCTCATTGCGCGATGTGCAGATTTTTGTGCTCGATGAAGCCGACCGTATGCTCGATATGGGCTTTATTCATGATGTAAGAAAAATCATTGCCGCCCTGCCGCAAAAACGCCAGACATTGTTTTTTTCCGCCACCATGCCGCCTGAAATCATCAAACTATCCAAATCCATATTAAACCAACCTGCCAGGGTAGAAGTCACTCCATCGGCTTCAACAGTGGATATAGTCAAACAGTTCGTTTATTTTATCGACAAGGGCAATAAAACCTCCCTGCTGGTAGATTTGCTGAAAGACACCCATATCAAAACAGCCCTGGTTTTTACCCGCACCAAATACGGTGCCGATAAGGTGGTGAGGGTGTTAGCCAAAAACAAAATCAAGGCCGAAGCCATCCATAGCAACAAAAGCCAGCATGCCCGGCAGAAAGCGCTGACCAATTTCAAGGAACAAAATACACGGGTGCTGGTAGCCACAGATATTGCCTCGCGCGGCATCGATGTAGAAGCTATGGAATGTGTCATCAACTTCGAAATTTCCAATATGCCCGAAACCTATGTTCACCGTATCGGCCGCACAGGCCGGGCCGGCGCTGGAGGCACAGCTATTTCTTTCTGCGATGCAGAAGAAAAAAAATACCTGCATGACATTGAAAAACTGATCGGAAAAAAAATCCCGGTCATCGAAGGGCATCCCTATCCGCTGGTGGACCTCCACCCGGTAAAGCCTCCGAAACAGGTGCGAACCCGGCCAACCAATCCACAACGCAACTACTTCCGGCAAATGCCCGACAAAAAAAAATTGTCAGGAAACATTTCTAAATGGGGTTAAAAATTACCTGGATTAATTCAAAAAAATATTGGGTGTCAGTTATCAGTTCCTGCTAATATCCGACACCCAATAAAATATTTGCTCCCGTGGAACGGCTCCGCGTATTAATTATTTTGTGTTTGTTTTTTAACGTACTCATCAATTGCCTTTGCAGCAGCTCTCCCTGCTCCCATAGACAATATTACCGTGGCAGCTCCGGTTACGGCATCGCCTCCTGCAAAAACGCCTTCTCTTGTCGTTTTTCCGGTGGCTTCATTTGCCACTATACAACGCCATTTATTTATTTCTAATCCGGGTGTTGTGGACGATATCAACGGATTGGTAGATGTTCCCAGCGCCATGATCACGGCATCACATTCAATATCGAATTCAGAACCGGGAACTTCTTTTGGCGAACGACGTCCCGATTCATCTGGCTCTCCAAGCTCCATCTTAATACAGCGTATCCCACGTACCCATCCTTTTTCATCCCCTAAAATTGAGACCGGATTTGTTAACATATGAAACTGAATGCCTTCTTCCTTTGCATGATGAACTTCTTCAGCACGGGCCGGCAGCTCTTTCTCTGACCGGCGATATAGCAAGAATACTTCCGATCCTAAACGAAGTGCCGTACGTGCTGCGTCCATGGCAACATTTCCTCCTCCTACTACCGCAGCTCTTTTTGCACGGTAAATCGGGGTTGAGGAGTTATCTTCATAGGCTTTCATTAAATTGGCTCTGGTGAGATATTCGTTTGCTGAGAATACACCATTAAGGTTCTCTCCCGGAATGTTCATGAACTTGGGCAATCCGGCTCCTGAGCCAATAAAAACAGCAACAAAACCTTCATCAAAAAGTTGATCTATCGATACTGTACGGCCTACGATAACATCAGTTACTATTCTTACTCCAAGATTCAGGATATTCTGAATTTCTTTCCTTACCACTTTCTCTTTTGGCAAACGAAATTCGGGAATTCCATATTCCAGTACACCTCCAGGTTTATGTAAAGCCTCAAGCATGGTAACCGAATATCCCATCTTTCTTAAGTCGGAGGCGCAGCTTAATCCGGCCGGACCGGTACCTACAACAGCAATTTTTTTCCCGTTTTCGGTTTTCGGAGGATCCACCTTCAATCCGTTTTCAAGAACCCAATCTCCTACAAAACGCTCTAATTTTCCAATAGATACAGCATCGTTCTTTTTCCCCATCACGCAATTGCCTTCACATTGTGTTTCCTGTGGACAAACACGACCGCAAATTGATGGCAGAGTAGAGTCTTCAAAAATAATTTGTGCGGCTTCCTCTATTTTTCCTTCTTTTACTTTTTGAATAAATGCGGGTATATTAATGGATACCGGACATAATTCCACACATCCGGGCTTTTTGCATTGAATACATCTTTCTGCTTCACTGATGGCTTCTTCCAGATTATAGCCATAGCAGACTTCTTCAAAGTTCGTTGCTCTTATTTTTGCTTCCTGTTCCCGTACGGGAACTTTTTCTTTTCGTACAGCCATAATTTTTTCATTTTCCCATTCCAATATAAAAACAAGATCTACCAGATTTTTTTTAAATTTTTATGCCTTATTTTCTGAAATCAGAAATCTGTTATAGCCCCTCTTTATGGGATTGGGGTTCATTTATTATAATTCGGTTTTACACTTGTGATCGTCCATTTTCTTTTTCTCAATATTCTTGTACATTCCCTGGCGCCGCATTGCTTCATCAAAATCAACCTGATGCGCATCAAATTCCGGCCCATCAACACAGGTGAATTTTGTTTTACCTCCAACAGTCACCCTGCAGGCGCCGCACATCCCTGTCCCATCAACCATTAGTGAATTCAAGCTGGCTATGGTATGTATTCCTAATTTCTTAGTGTACTCAGTAACTGCCCGCATCATAACCATAGGGCCTATGGTAATGATCAGATCAATTTTTTCGCCATTCTTCTCTACTAATTCGGCAAGAGCATCCGTTACAAGGCCTTTTACCCCTTCGCTGCCGTCGTTGGTTGCTATTATAAGCCTTTTACTATGCTGACTCAACTCGTCGCGGTAAAAAACCAGGCCGGTTGTTCGGGTTCCCAAAATCACATCGGGTTTAAAACCTCTCTCTGCAAGGTATTTTACCTGTGGATAAACAGGGGCGGCTCCAACACCTCCCGCTATAAATAATATTTTCTTTGAAGCCAACTCCTCATCCGACATCTCTACAAGTTCGGATGGACGGCCAAGCGGACCGGCAAAATTGGCAAATCTGTCTCCTACATTAAAAGCCACCAGCTTTTTTGTAGAAACGCCCAATGCGTGTATTACAATGGTTATAATGCCCTTTTCACGGTCGAAATCGGCAATGGTTAATGGTATACGCTCGCCATCTTCATCGGCACGGACAATTAAGAATTGCCCGGGTTTAGCCGATTGTGCCATACGCGGAGCATATACATCCATATAGTAAATATCGGGCGCAACCAGCTTCTTGGTTAATATTTCAAACATGAAACAACAAATTATAAAATGAAACAATCCATTTTAGACAGAGCAAAAATAGCTATATTTGCTTATAACTTACATAAACAATCAACAAATTCATACCTATTGGGTAAACTTTTGTTTGGTAAGTACCTAATAATGTTGTCTTTTGGAATCAAAAAAAATAAAAAATATCTTTTATGAAATATACTAAGGATGATTATTTTTTATGCCAGGCATGGTTTGAACACACAGACCTTACCAATTGAGATATAATACAGACCTACAACGCAGAATTCAGGATGTCATCAATTCGGCGTACATCATAAAATTTGATTACCCGCCACTTGTTTTGTACTTTTGACCACTGAAATAAAAACTATCACTTATGCAGAAACAAAAAAGCACATCAGTAACCATGAAACTATTGGAACCAGCAAAAAAATTCACTCCCCGCTGGCTTCTGGAGTATTTTATGATTATTCTGGGAGCCTTCATTATGTCTGTTGGATTTGTCTATTTCATCACCCCTTATAAATTTGTACCCGGCGGGGTTTATGGCGTAGCCATCGTGGTGCACTGGGTAACCAAAGGGGTATTTGCCTTTGCTCCCGATGGTATCCCTGTAGGTTTGATGGGACTGGCGCTGGACATCCCGCTGACCATCCTGGGAACAAAAATTCTCGGTCCCAAGTTTGGGATTAAGACAGTGGTGGGCTTTGTGGCCGTCTCGCAGTTTATCCTGCTGCTCACCTTTTTTCAGGGAGATAACCCTTTGGTAGAAAACGACCCCTTGTTGTCGGCCCTGTTTGGCGCTGTGCTAGTCGGAGTAGGTATTGGCATTATGTTCCGTTTCAAAGCCACATCAGGAGGATCGGACATCATCGCCATGATTCTGGCAAAATACACACACTTACCAGTAGGACAACTACTTATATATGTTGACTCAATTATTGTTCTTTTGGGACTTGTAGTATTTAAAGACTGGAAAATACCCTTATACTCCTGGCTGATAATCTTCATTACCGGAAAGGTTATTGACACTGTGATACAGGGCATCAGCTACGAGAAAACCCTGTTTATCATCTCCGATAAGCACGAAGCCATAAGGGATGTCATTATCAAAGAACTGGACCGTGGCGGAACCTTTATCCAGGGCAAGGGTATGTTTATGGGGACAGAGAAAAATATCATTTTTACCGTGGTAAACAGAAAAGAACTGGCGCTGCTAAAAGACTATGTTCATAAAGTTGACCCTCATGCTTTTCTCACCGTGCTTGATGCCAACGAAATACTTGGCGAAGGTTTTAAACCCCTCAAACAGGATAATTAGATATAATCTTACCAAAAAACCTGCTAATAAAAACGATTGCATAATTTTGGTTTTAAAAACAGTTATAATCCATGGAGAAAAACAACAAATACATCTTGTCGTTAGACCAGGGTACTACCAGTTCGAGAGCCGTATTAATTGATGAGCATGCTGTTGTGGTTGGTATTGAACAACAGGAAACCGCTCAAAAGTATCCTCAGCCCGGATGGGTAGAGCAAGATGCCGATGAAATCTGGGAAAACCAACTATCGGTAGCATGCAGCGTATTAAAAAAATGCAATGTTTCAGCAACACAAATTGCCGCCATAGGTATCACCAACCAACGCGAAACCACGGTGGTGTGGGATAAGAACACAGGCAAAGCTGTTTTTAACCCCATCATATGGCAGGATAAACGAACATCGGAATATTGCAAGCAGCTTCGCAGCGAAGGCTGGGCAGAATACATTTCCGAAAATACCGGGCTGGTCATTGACTCCTACTTTTCGGCTACCAAACTGCACTGGATACTGAACAATGTACCGGGAGCAAAAGAAAAGGCTGAGCAGGGCATTTTGCTTTTTGGCACCATAGATACCTACCTGATATGGAAGCTAAGCGGTGGCAAAATGCACATCACTGATTATTCCAATGCTTCACGCACTATGTTGTTCAATATCAGGCAACTGTGCTGGGATAAAAAACTTTGTGCCCTGTTCGGCATCCCCGATAGTATGCTTCCGCAAGTGGTGGATTCTTCGGGTGTTCACGGACATACACAGGCCAGCCTCTTTGACGGCGCAGAGATTCCGATAGCAGGCATTGCCGGCGACCAGCAGGCTGCACTGTTCGGACAAACCTGTTTTGAAGAAGGCATGATAAAAAACACCTATGGCACGGGATGTTTTTTGCTGATGAACACCGGTGGCAAACCCGTGCAGTCGCACAATGGCCTGCTGACAACCATTGCATGGAGCATCGACCGCCAGGTAGAATACGCCATAGAGGGCAGTGTTTTTATGGCCGGTGCACTCATAAAATGGCTGCGCGACAACTTGCAAATGCTTGGTTCGGCAGCCGAATCGGAAGACTTTGCCCTTCAGGCACTTGACAATGGAGGCGTATATTTTGTCCCTGCCTTTTCAGGACTTGGCGCACCTTATTGGGACATGGATGCCAAAGGTATCATTACGGGACTCACCCTGTCCTCGGAAAAAAAACACCTTATCCGAGCAGCCCTTGAATCGCTGGCTTTCCAAACCCGCGATGTGGTAAACGCCATGCAGCTCGATTCGGGCATCAGCCTGAAAGTGATGAATGTGGACGGCGGCGCCTCGTCAAATAATTTTTTGATGCAATTTCAGGCCAATATTCTCGGTGTGCCGGTGATACGACCGTTTAATATCGAATCCACAGCCATGGGAGCTGCTTTCCTGGCCGGTTTGGCTGTCGGGCTTTGGACCAGGGAAGAACTGAAACTCTTGCGAAAACCCGACAAATGTTTCGCACCCACAATGGATGCCAGCGAAAGAAGCCTGCTGTATGATGCCTGGCAGAAAGCCGTTGCACAGGCAAGAAATAGAAACTGACAGTAAAAACAATTTTTAAAAAAACAATACAAAGGCAACAGAAAAATTGTACCTTTGTTTATTAATCATAAAAATTTCAACCATGAAAAGACTATTCATTTTAGCCGCTATACTCCTTACAATCGGGATAGTTCCCCGTAGCCTTGCACAAAAACATGAAGTTAAAAGCCCGTGGTTTAAAAACGGTTCGGTGCTTACCTATCATGTGGTAAATGGCGCCAAAGAATACAATTATATTGTCAGTGACCTTGACCTGTCAAAAGACATATCCTTCCGTTGGAAGATGACAGAACCCGTTAATTATAACGGCAGTATTAAGATTTTTGATGCCGCATTGGACACTGCCATGAAGATGGTAAATTATTTTGAAAACGGATCTGCCTTAGACATGAACAATAAGACCACTGCTATGTTCAGCCGTAAAGCGTATAAAATGCTCATAGGCCAGCAGCCGGTTAGTGTCAACATTGACAATGCACAGGAAACAGTTGGTTTTGAACGTTATGAAAACTACCACATCACAGTTGATGGTGTACAACAGCAGGTGGAAGTAATGGTAGCTTCGACAGCGACAGGAAAAAAGTTCTGGATTCTTGACAATCCCAAATTTCCATTGATTATAAAAATGGAACTCGCCTTTACTATTGATCTGCGGACGGTAAATACTGCCGATTAGGACGTACCAGGATTTACATCCAGGGCAATCGGGTCAGATCCACATTGCCTCCGGAGAGTATGATGCCGATTTTTTTATTTCTGAAAAGACCGGCATTGTTTTTTACAACAGCCAGCGTTACTGCCGACGAAGGTTCAACCACAATCTTCATACGTTCCCAGATTAGTTTCATGGAGTCAATAATGTCCTGTTCCGACACTGTGAAAATTTCATACAGGTATTGCATAATAATCGGAAAGGTCAATTTGCCCAGAGATGTCCTGAGTCCATCAGCAATAGTATCGGGATTTACTGAAGGCACAAAACTTTTTGATTTGAACGACAGAAAAGCATCGTTGGCCTGTTCAGGCTCGGCAGCAATGACTTGGGTTGAGGGTGAAAAAATTTTTGTTGCCAGCAGTGTCCCGCTGAGTAAACCTCCCCCTCCTACCGGACAAACAATATAATCGAGGCCGGGGATTTCTTCAAGCAATTCTTTGGTTGCCGTGCCCTGTCCTGCAATCACCTGGTAATTGTCGTAAGGGTGTATTTCCACAGCTCCTGTCCTGTCAATTACTTCTTTCATAGTGGATTCGCGAGCCTCCAACGTTGGTTCACAAAAAGTAATCAGGCCGCCATAAGCTTTTACCGCATCAATTTTTACTTTTGAAGAGTTTTCGGGCATAACAATATACGCCTTCATATTTCGGAGTTTTGCCGCCCTGGCCAGGGCCTGGGCATGGTTTCCGGAGGAATGTGTAGCCACGCCCTTGTTCGTTGACAGGCTACTGAGCGAAAAAACAGCATTACAGGCACCGCGTGATTTAAAAACACCAGCTTTCTGAAAATTTTCGCATTTAAAAAACAACTCCGTCTCGAACATGCCATTAAGGCTTTGTGATGTCAGCACCGGTGTCCGGTTTATGAATGGCTGTATGCGGCCGGCGGCTGTTTCAATAGCTTTTTTATCGAGAATCATCCTATGCATATAAAAATTGAAAAAGGCCTGAAACAAAAAGTCGCAAGCCTTTTCAAAAAAAATTTTAAACCAAAAAACGGCCGGAATTACACTTTTTGTATTTCCCTGATAATCTCTTTACCAATTTCAATGGCCTTTTCATTATCCGGTATCAGCTTGTGATGACGTTCGGGGAGGGATTTTTCGAGGCCTTTATGGATAAATTCGGGCTGAATAATGGGTTTCATTTTCAGATAAGCGCCGAGCACCATCATATTGAACACTTTATTCATTCCCCGTTTTGAGGCTTCTTCAGCAGCATCTACGCGGTAGATGTTGATGTCTTTGCGTTCAGGATGCCTGGTAATGCCGTTGCCATCGTATATAAGCAAGCCGCCCGGTTTTACTGAGTTTTCGAACTTGTCCATTGATTGCTGATTCAGAATTATGGCAGTATCGAACACCGTAAGTATCGGGGAACTGACGCGTTCGTCGCTTACGATAACTGTCACATTTGCTGTACCCCCGCGCATTTCGGGGCCATAAGAAGGCATCCAGCTAACTTCTTTATTTTGCATGACGCCGGAATAGGCAAGAATTTTACCCATGGATAAAACCCCTTGTCCTCCAAAGCCGGCTATTATAATTTCTTCAGTCATTTTTCAATATTTTATATTATTTCAAACTAGTAACGTTTTACCGATTATTATTCTGCAGGAACTTTAATGTCTCCCAAAGGATAGAAGGGGAACATATTTTCTTCCATCCACTTATTGGCCTGTACCGGAGTCATTTTCCATCCTGAGTTACAGTTAGATACCACTTCAATGAATGATAGTCCTTTTTTGGCCATCGACAGTTCAAATCCTTTTCTGATGGCTCTTTTGGTTTTGCGTACATTGGCGGGGGTATGAACAGAATGACGTGTTACATAGCAAGTACCAGGGAGAGTTGCAACCAATTCGGTAATTTTCAATGGGTTGCCCATGATTTGTGTATCTCGTCCAAACGGGCAGGTAGATGCTTTCATGCCGGGCAGTGTGGTGGGAGCCATTTGTCCGCCGGTCATTCCATAGATACCATTATTGATGAATATTATCACAAAATTTTCGCCGCGGTTACAGGCATGAATGGTTTCGGCTGTACCGATGGCAGCCAGGTCGCCATCGCCCTGATAAGTGAAGACATATTTTTCGGGCATGAGTCTTTTGATGGCTGTAGCCAAAGCAGGAGCGCGGCCGTGAGCAGCTTCCTGCATATCAATGTTCATGTAGTCGTAGGCAAATACTGAGCAACCCACCGGGGCCACCCCAATGGTTTCAGCTTGTATACCCATCTCGTCAACCACTTCCATTACCATACGGTGCACTGTACCATGACCGCAACCCGGACAATAGTGCATGACCTTGTCGGTAAGCAGGCTTGTTTTTTTATAAATCAGGTTTTCGGGTTTTATGATTTGTTCTCTTGAAATTGTTGCCATGGGTTAACCTCCAATTATTTTAGTTTCTAAAACTGATACTACTTCGTCGGGAGTAGGAATAATTCCTCCCACGCGCCCGTATTGTTCCACCTTCACGCTGCAGTTTACGGCAAGACGGACATCTTCCACCATTTGACCAAGGTTCATCTCCACGGTGAGTATGCCTTTTATTTTGCCGGCCAGTTCAGCCAGAGGTTTTTTAGGGAAAGGCCACAAGGTAATCGGGCGGAGAATGCCTACTTTAATGCCTTTTTCACGAGCTATATCCATAGCTTTCTGGCAGATACGTGCGCTGGATCCGAAAGCCACAAAAAGATATTCGGCATCCTCGCAGTTTAATGTTTCGTAGCGGACTTCTTTTTCTTCTATCTCTTTGAACTTGCGGTCCAATTTCATGACAAACCTTTCCTGACGGGCAGGATCGAGGTCGAGAGAAGTGATCACATTCCTTTCGCGGTCAGGGGTTTTTCCAGTAGTTGCCCAAGGAGATATTTTTACGATTTCCTCTTTGGTCCAGCGGCTTTTTTGTTCCTTAAGTTCTACTTTTTCCATCATCTGACCAATAACCCCGTCAGAGAGTATCATTACCGGGTTACGGTATTTGAAAGCCAGGTCAAAACCTAATTCCACAAAATCAGACATTTCCTGCACTGAGGCCGGTGCCAGGACGATCAAACGGTAATCGCCATGTCCGCCGCCTTTGGTAGCCTGAAAATAGTCGCCCTGTGAAGGCTGAATGGTTCCTAATCCGGGGCCTCCTCTGACGACATTCACGATGAGACAGGGCAATTCGGCTCCGGCAATATAAGAAATACCTTCCTGTTTGAGGCTGATGCCGGGGCTTGACGATGAGGTAATGCATTTTTTTCCGCACGAAGCGCCTCCATAAACCATATTGATGGCAGCCACTTCGCTTTCGGCCTGAAGCACCACCATACCGGTAGTTTCATAAGGCCTTTGGGCCATGAGATATTCTAATACTTCCGACTGTGGAGTAATGGGATAGCCGAAATAGCCGTCAGAGCCAGCACGTATCATAGCTTCTGCTATCGCATCATTACCTTTCATTAATCTTAGTTCTTTCATTATGTTTTAATTTTAAAATTATTAAACTTCAGTTGTGACCTTTACCCTGTACACAGTAATTACGCCGTCGGGACATACAACGGCGCAGTTTGCACAGCCTACACAATTATCGTTTCCCATCATTGCATAGTGGTATCCTTTGGAATTAACCCCGGGATTCATAATAATCACCGATTCGGGGCACGCCGTGGTGCATACTTCGCAACCTTTGCAGCGTTCAATATCAATTTCTATTGCTCCTTTTAATTTTGCCATGTTTTTAAGTATATTATAAAATGTTATTAATTATTTTCAGGATTAAAACTGTCCGCCAAATTACCAATTATTAATCAGAATTTACCGGATGGTGTTCATAAAATTTTTTCAGACGGTATTCGAGATCGGGGAACTGATGACGCAGCACCAGTGAAACGCAGGCACGCATGCCTTCGGTGCGGCCACCGGTGATGGCTAATGATATGGCACTTATTCCATAATACATCAGTTCTTCGAGCAGTTGTTCGCCGGTAAAACCCGGATAGGAAAATGTGAAATAAAAACCATCAGCCAGAGGATCATTTTCGTCTTTGTCGTACACAATTTTGAAACCATTGTCGGTAAACATTTTCTTCATGATTCTGGCTTTTTCGCCATACTCTTTTACTTCTTCCACAAAATTGAATTTACCATCATTAGCTGCTTTCAGCATGGCGGCGAGGGCATATTGGGCACTGTGGGCTGTTCCGGAACTCAAGGAATAGATGACTCCATACACCATAGCCTTGCCAAACTTGTCGGAGGCGTAATAGCGTTTCAGGTCGGGGGCAAGGGTATTAAACACTTTGGGAGAAATAACCATCATGCCGATACGCTGTCCGGCATAACTGAACACCTTTGAACCGGAAACAAACATGATGTAATTATCGGTATATTTTGCCACCGACGGCTGGAATGGCGGTACACCAGGCTTGGAATAATCCTTACGGAAATCCATGCCGAAATAAGCCAGATCCTCGAGAACCAATACATTATACTGGTTGGCAAGGTCGGCAATGATTTTTAATTCTTTATCGGTAAAACAAATCCATGAAGGGTTGTTGGGATTAGAAAACATGATGGAGGCTATATTGCCTTTCTTCAGATAGGATTCTATTTTTTCTTTTAGTTTATCGCCACGATAATCGTAAACATCAAACGCTTCGAATTTGGTGCCGATAACGGCATGTTGCTGTTTATGAACAGGAAAGCAGGGGTCCAGCATCAGCGTGGTATCTTTTTCTTTGTACATGCGGTTGACTGTCATGAAGGCAGCATAACCTCCCTGCATAGAGCCCACGGTCGGGATACAGTTTTCAGGCGTTACATCCACATCCATAAAGAGTTTAACAAAACGGGCCATCTCGGTTTTCAATTCCGGCAAACCGTCAATTTCGGGGTAGATAGCGGCACAGCCATTTTTCAATGCCTGTATTTCAGCATCCACGCCAATTTGAGTGGCCGGTAAACCAGGAACACCCATTTCCATGCGGACAAATTTCTGGCCTGTTTCTTTTTCAATTTCGTTGATTAACTTCTTCACTTCGCGGATGGTTGCTTTGCCAATGCAGGGAATTTGGCTTTCAGCAATCAGCCGGCTTACAACATCGTGATTGATAGGGGTATCTTTCATTGTAACTTGAGTTTATTAATAGTTTTCTATTCTGCAAATAACCGATTTATTTTGTTAAAAAACAAAGTTTACTTCAAAATAAATTTGAGAAAAAAGCCATATTAAAGCAAGGAAAATATAAAAATTTGATATTCAATCAACTATGTAAACAGAAATAATTGAGATTGAATGCAATAACGAAAAATATGTGGTTTTATTTTGTCCCTGAAAAAATACTTTTTATCAATAATTTTTCAAATTTTATTTGTTTTTTTCAAATCTTAGTTTTACATTTGTGCTGAAAATAAATAAGGTAATACTTTTTTTATTGATATAGCTTTAGATAAGCATAATTCAATGCGATTGGCAAGAGTATTAATAAATTATTGCAGTAACTTGTATTTTTCACAAATTATTGCAAATTATACTTATAACATTAAAATATCTCATCATGGCATTTGACAAAGAATTTTTTGATTGTTTAGAGAAGCTGAAAAACTTCAAGACCAAACCCGAGTTAAACGATTTTTTTGAAACACTCACGAGGCTTGAAAGAATTTGTGAAGAATTACATTTACAAGGCAAACACAAGCACAACGACTGCGGAACTCTGATAAAACAGGCCAAAGATCTTACCAAAAAATTAGATGTCAACAGGGATGAATTTGCTTTTCGTACAAAAACACAAAAGGAATTCGATGCTGTTTATGAATTAATAGACTACCTGGGAATTCATGTTAATTCATTGAATTAAACCATCTTAAAACAAATCTGACATCACAGACCGCGGATTTTCAAGCCCTGCCATGCCTAAGAAGTGGGTAATAACAAGAAGGTTATAGAAAAAATTTAGCATCAGTAATAGTATAAAAAAGTACTGATACCGATTGGAAAAATAATATAATCCAAACTTCGCTTCACTCGTTTACACTTCCGCCGCGGCGGATATTTTAACCACCTGCCTACCGGCCAGGCAGGCATAACCCTGTCAGACTGTCGCAGGCAGGATAGTAAGGATTTCTTTGAGCCACGCGTGGGGTTCGACATTATTGATTTTACAAGTGGCCAACAAGGAATAAATCATTGCGGCATTTTGTGCTGCTTCATGGGAACCGGCAAAGAGATA
>Ga0209604_1000536_pt1 | contig 35184 bp, 27 predicted proteins | sample AD_UKC097_MetaG_FD_184405 | JGI IMG/M metagenome (GOLD analysis project Ga0209604, IMG submission 184405) | Active sludge microbial communities of municipal wastewater-treating anaerobic digesters from USA - AD_UKC097_MetaG (SPAdes) (version 2) | ecosystem: Engineered > Bioreactor > Anaerobic >... | reverse complement strand
CCGGAAGACCTTAAATAATATGACATACTATTTAAAGAAAATTAAATTATTTAAACATGGCTGAAATTATTGAAAATACCGGTTCCGGAAAGAAAAAAGGTGGTAGGCGGGCTCCGAAAAGAATGGGTGCTCACATCGATATGACCCCCATGGTTGACTTGATGTGTCTGCTGATTACTTTTTTTATGTTGACGACAGCTTTCAGCAAGCCCAAGGTGATGGAGATTACCATGCCTGAAAAGGATACCGATAAAGAGGAAACTGAAGGCCCAAAAGTTGATGCACAAAGAACCTATTCTATTTTATTGTCGGAAAACGACAGGGTTTTCTGGTATCATCATGGTGCAGTGCCTAAAGATCAAACATTCCCAGAATCTATAACGGAAACAGATTTTAGTAAAGACGGGTTGAGAAAGATACTTTTGCAAAAAAATGAAAAAGTCTTTACAGAAATCTATGAACTGAAAGAAAAAGTAAAAAAGGGAGAACTTGTGCTGATTGAAGATTCCTTGAATGCTCAAATCAAACGCATAAAAAAATCGGACAAAAAATCACCTATTATTCTTATCAAGGCCGATGAAAAAACCAAGTACAAGAGCATTGTGAATGTTGTTGACGAAATGGCTATATGCAATATTGCCAACTATGCCATCGTGGATATTGCTCCGGAAGAAGTGGCGCTGATAGAAAAGACTCCTAAAAAGTAAATTATTAAAATTAATTATTATGGCAGAAAATATCAATATCAATACTGCTAATAATCTGGATGAAATAGTCTTTCAGAACAGGAATAAAGAGTACGGCGCATATTGGCTTAGAAAGGCGTATAAACGATTTATGACCCGTTCGGTACTTATTTCAACAGCAATTTTATTATTGGCGGTGATCATTCCGTTCATCATATTTAAACAGACCTATTCCGCCAATCAGGAACGGGAAGTGTCTGTGGATATGATGGCGATGGATCAACCAAAAGATGAAAATGCCCCGCCACCCCCTCCGCCCCCCCCCGAAGCAACCGTGGAACAAAAAGCTAAATTTACGGCTCCCATCGTTGTTACCGATACCACAGAAACGACTGAAATTAACCAGGACGACCTCAATCAAACCGTGTCCAATGTTATTATTGAAGAAGAAGTAGTTGTGGAAGAGGATAATTCGGACAAGGTTATTGAAGAAGTGGTAGAAACACCGATTTTCACTGTGGTGGAAGAGATGCCTTCGTTTCCCGGTGGTGACGAATCACGTATCAAGTTCCTGACCGAGAATATCAAATACCCGCAAATGGCGAAAGAAAGTGGTATTCAGGGAACAGTGTACGTTACCTTTGTGGTGGACGAAAAAGGTAGAGTGGCTGATGTGAAAGTTCTTAGAGGTATTGGCGGCGGTTGCGACGAAGAAGCTGTCCGCGTGGTGAAACTTATGCCCCCATGGAACGCCGGTAAACAATCCGGAAAACCCGTGAGAGTACAGTTTAACATGCCTATAAGATTTACATTGAACTAAAATCCGGTTATTAATATAAAAAGCCGTTTCTCAGGAAACGGCTTTTTTTATGTCCGGATTTTTGCGGATAAGGTTATGCCCAATTCCTACCTTATAAAGGATCTTTACATAGTTACCATAGGCTTCCCAATAAAAATATGGTAAAACACAATCACCGGCGAAATTTTCCGTTTATCTTTGTATTGTAAACTATTAACAAAAGAAAAATCATGAAAAAGTATTTCTTTTTATGTATATGTGCACTGCCATTTTTATGGAGTTGCAATAATACCGGAGAAAATGCCGGTGATGAGATCGATCCGAAAGACCAGCAGATAAAAGAACTGCAGGCGCAACTGGCCGAAAAAGATGCCAATGTTAACGACATGTTCAGTTTCATCAACGATGTGGAGGATAACCTCAACACTATCGAAGCCAGCCAGATGAAAATTTCCGAGTCGAAAAAAGGAAATAACGAGGTAGAGCAGGATGTAAAAGAAAGCATCATGGAGCATATCACAAATATCAATACCCTGCTTGAAAAAAACAAGGAACTGATTAAGAAACTGGAAGGTGCCCTGCGCAATTCAAACATGAAGGTGGATGCCCTGAATAAAACCATTGAACTGCTCAACCAGCAGATGACACAAAAAGATGCTGAAATTGCCGACCTGAAAGTACAATTGGAAAAACTCAATTTTACTGTGGCCGAACTTAGTACCAAAATAGAAGATCTTACCGGACAAAACGAGGAAAAAGCCCAGCTAATTGATCAGCAGGATGTCGAGCTTAACACGGCCTATTATGTTATTGGGGTAAGAAAAGAATTGAAAGCCAAAGGTGTTATCGTTGGTGATAAAATTTCTCAGAAAATCAATCCCGAAAATTTTACAAAAATCGATATCCGCAAAACAACCGAAATTACCCTGAATGTAAAGAAAGCCAAATTGCTGTCAACCCATCCCGAAGGAAGCTATACGATGTTAATGAAGGGAAAAACCATTGATAAGCTGGTGATAAATGTCCCGAAAACTTTCTGGAGTATTTCCAAATTTCTCGTGATTGAGTTGGATTAAATGTGCCGGGCAGCCTGTCTGTTGAAGATTTTTTCTTTGTAAATTAATAAAAGCATCGTCTGCAAAATGAAGTGCTTACTGTTAGTTGTTTTCATTTTGAAAGGATTCAGCCCATAAGCCTTCTGGGCTAAGTACGCAGATGATAAAGTTTTTTATAAATCTCAGATTATAACAACCCCAGCTCCAGTTTAGCGGCGTCCGTCATCATATCCTGATTCCATTCGGGTTCAAAGACCACATCTACGTAAACACTTTTGATCCCGGAAATAGCCTGGATGCCATCGCGGACATCAATGGGTAAAGTTTCTGCTACCGGGCAATTGGGCGAGGTAAGTGTCATTTTTATCGTTACCTGGTAATTGTCATCGATTCGGATTTCATAAATAAACCCCAGATCGTAAATATTTACCGGGATTTCGGGATCGTAAATAGTTTGTAATTTTTCGATGATGATTTTTTCCAGCTCGGCCTTATCCATAATTTAAAGGTTTGATTCGTGTTTTGTTTTGAATGCAAGTGCGTACATTTTCATTTGTTTTATCATGGAATTCAATCCGTTGGAGCGGGTAGGGGAAAGGTGCTCGCGCAAGCCTATCTGGTTGATAAATTCCATATCGGCGTTGATAATTTCGTCGCAGGGCCTTCCCGATAAGGCACGAATAAGAAGACTGACTATACCCCTGGTGATGATGGCATCGCTGTCGGCTGTGAAAAAAACCGCGCCGTCTTTATATTCGGCTTTTACCCACACCTGCGATTGGCAGCCTGCAATAAGGTAGTTGTCGGTTTTGAATTGTTCGTCAATAAGCGGTAATGCTTTGCCCAACTCGATGAGGTAATTGTATTTGTCCATCCAGTCGGTAAAAAGCATGAATTCGCTGATGATTTCCGCTGCTGTTTCCTGATAGGTTTTCATTATGCAAACATTATTTTTATTCTTTGAAGAGCCGCTATCATGGCATCAATTTCTTCTTTGGTATTATAAATTGCAAAAGAAGCCCTTACCGTGCCGGAGATTTTGTAGAAATCCATAAGCGGCTGAGTGCAGTGGTGTCCCGTGCGTACGGCGATGCCCAGTTTATCGAGGATTGTACCGGCATCAAAAGGATGAATATTTCCCGGAAGAAATGAAATCACTGATGTCTTTTGTGGTGCTGTACCAATTATTCTTATGTCGCCCAATTGTTCCAGTTTTTCTGTGCCATACCGGAGCAATTCGTGTTCGTGGGCTTCCATCACTTCATAACTTATGTTTTCAATGAAGCGGATGGCTTCTTTCAGGCCTAAGACATCACCCACACTGGGTGTGCCGGCTTCAAACTTGAAAGGCAGTTCGTTAAAGGTAGTTTTTGCAAAGCTTACTGTTTTTATCATTTCGCCGCCGCCCTGGTAGGGAGGCATTTCGTCAAGTATTTTTTCCTTACCGTAAAGCACTCCTACGCCCATAGGGGCATACATCTTGTGCCCCGAAAAACAGTAAAAATCGCAATCCAGCGCTTGTACATCCACTTTGATATGCGAGATGGCCTGCGCCCCGTCAATCAATACCGGAATTTCATGGGCGTGCGCCAGATTTATGAGTTGCTTTATTTCGTTGATGGTGCCCAGGGTATTTGACACATGGGTAATGGCCAGTATTTTGCAATTTTTGTCCAGAAATTTTTCCACCTCGTCGAAAATAATTTCACCTTGTTCGTTTATGGGGATAACTTTCAGGTGGGCCTGCCGTTCTTTGCACGCCAATTGCCATGGTACAATGTTGGAATGGTGTTCCATGGCGGATATTACTACCGTGTTTCCCTGGTGGAGGAATTTTTTTGAAAACGAGGAAGCAACAAGGTTTATTGATTCGGTAGAGCCCCGGGTAAAGATAATTTCGTGGGTATGTTTTGCATTGATGAACTGCCTGACGGCTTCGCGGCTTTCTTCGTAGGCATTGGTGGCCAGTTGGCTAAGGTAATGAACCCCACGGTGGATATTGCTGTTTTGTTGGGTATAGTAATTATTCAGCGCATCAATAACCTGCTGGGGTTTTTGCGTAGTGGCTGCATTATCGAAATACACCAAAGGATTGCCGTTAACCTGCTGGCTAAGAATAGGAAATTGCTGTCGGATATATTTTACATCTGTGCCGGTCATAACTCAGACTTTACTCATGTCGATTTCAAATTTGACCATTTCGTTTTCCTTGCAATGCAACACACACTGATCGCAGATGGAGAGTTCGCCTTTGAGGCGTTTGACTATCATGGCATCAATACGGTCGCGCAGGACGTCAATAGTTATTTTATTGGCTATTTCGCCGGCAAAGGCATACATGAGTAGCATTTTGGCGTTTCGGTCGCATATGCCTCTTGATTTAAGGTAAAAAAGGGCCTCCGGGTCTAATTGTCCCACTGTGGTTCCATGACTGCATTTTACATCGTCGGCATAGATTTCGAGGAATGGTTTGGCGGTAACCCGCGCGGTATCGGTGAGGAGTATGTTCTTATTGCTTTGGTAGGCCTCGGTTTTTTGGGCATCGGGGCAAACATGGATGTGTCCGTTAAATACAGCACTGGCATTTTCGTCGATGATGCCTTTAAATAGCTCATAGCTAATGGTTCCTGGCACCTGGTGATCAACATATACCTGGTTGTCCACATGTTGTTCGCGGTCCATCAGGTAAAGTCCGTACACTTTCGCCTCGGAGCCTGTTCCAGACATTGCTACATAGCTTTCGTTGCGGATAACGCCTCCATTAAAGGTCAGGGTGTTGCTGCTGAGTTTGCTGTCTTTATGCAGTTTAAAATAGCTTGATGTAATGACGGTGGACTTGCTGTCCTTGTTTTGCATCTTGTAAAAATCAAGAGAAGCCCCCTCACCGATAAAAGTCTCGGTGCAGGAGTTGATAAAACTGGTTTCGTGCCTGATGGAATCATCACAATATACAAAAGTGAGTTTTGCATTTTTTCCCAGGATGATCAGGTTGCGCGGCTGAACAAAAATGCTTTCATCGATATTTACTATGTTGACCATTTGTATGGGCTTTTCAACCGTTACGTTGTCGGGGACATAGATGAAAATGCCGTCTTGCGCAAAGGCAGTGTTCAGAGCAGTGAGACCGCTGTTTTGCACGTTGGAGAGTTTTCCGTAATGTTGTTGGATAAGGTCGGGATAGGCCCGGAAAGCCGCCGAGAGGCTTCCGGCAATGACTCCATTATCCAGCGTGGTTATAGGCTTTTGTTTATAGATATACCATCCGTTGAGTTGAGTGAACAGATCGGTTTCAAAATTGTGTATTTCGCACCTGAAGATTTTGTCAACATCCTGTTTCTCTTTAAAGGGATTGAAGTAAAAATTATAAGAAGGTTTCAGGGAGTTGATTAGGCTGGTATTTTTCCATTCTTCTATTTCCTGGGTCGGGAATCCGTTAGTTTCAAAACTTTTTAAGGCTTCATTTCTTAAGGCGGTAACGTAAGGGATGTCGGCGACGCTTATATTTTTTTGAAATTCATGATATAAGCCAATAAGCTGGGCTTTGTCGGGAATAAGGCTGGCTGATTTCATGCTGCTTATTTTTCGAGTTCTTCTTTAATCCATTCGTAACCTTTTGATTCGAGTTCCAGTGCCAGTTCTTTGGTGCCCGATTTCACTATTCTGCCTTCGAACAACACGTGAACAAAGTCGGGAACAATATAATCCAGCAGCCGCTGATAATGTGTGATAACCACGAAAGCGTTGTCAGGGCGCCGCAATTTGTTTACGCCATTGGCAACAATTTTCAGTGCATCAATATCCAGGCCCGAATCGGTTTCGTCGAGTATGGCTAAAGTAGGTTCCAGCATAGCCATCTGGAAAATTTCGTTGCGTTTTTTTTCACCGCCAGAAAACCCTTCATTTACTGATCGATTGGTGAGATTGGATTGGATCTCCACCATTTTCTTTTTTTCTTCCATAAGTTTGAGAAACTCTACCGCAGAAAGAGGTGGCAGTCCTTTGTACTTGCGGTGTTCATCCACGGCAGTCCTCATGAAGTTGGTCATACTGACTCCCGGTATTTCCACCGGATACTGAAATCCTAAAAAGATGCCTTCGCGAGAACGGTTTTCGATGGGCATACCAAGCAGATCCCTGCCTTTGTATTTTATCTCACCTTCGTTAACGGTGAACACATCGCGTCCGGCAATGACAGATGCCAGGGTGCTTTTTCCGGTGCCGTTGGGACCCATGATGGCATGTACTTCTCCTGCATTAACGCTAAAGTCCAGACCTTTAATAATCTTTTTGTTATTTATGGAAACTTTTAAGTTTTTTATTTCTAATAATGGCGTCATAAGAATTTTTTTACAAAGGTAAGAAAAAAATTGTTGTTATTTAAACTTAATAAAAATAAAAAAATTAAATCACAGACAAACAGGCGTTTAGATTGTTGTGGAATTTTTAGTTTTTTGCTTTGATGAGCATTTTCAGTTTGGCTTCGAGCAAAGCGAGTTCCTGCTTGGTGTTGTTGATTTTATTTTCAAATTCTTCCTTTAGCAAGTTAGCTTTTTTGGAGTTGGCCAGGAAACCGATATTGTTTTCCCAAAGTTTAATGTCGTTTTTCAGCATATTGATTCTTCCTTCGAGTTGCATACGTTCGTGCGAGAGTGCCCTGCCTGCTTCAGGAGAATTTTGGAGGTTTTCGATGCGGTTTTTATAGTTCATCGTATTCATTTCCACTGCCGAAATTTTGAGTTTTTCCATCAGTTGTTTGATGGCCTGCCGGTAGGTGTTTTGAAGTTTTTCTTTGCTTTCCATGGGCACGTGGCCAATTTCCATCCATTGGCGCTGGAAATTCTTCAATGCATCGAGGTTTTCATTTTTGTTTTCAGAAAATTCAAAAGAATTAATTTTTTCGATTAGTTCTTCTTTCTTTTTTAAATTTTCTTTTTCATTTTCCTGAATATTTGAAAAATACCCTGATTTTTTTTCGAAGTAAGCGTCACAAGCGGCCCGGAAACGTTTCCAGATTTTATCGGAATATTTTTTTGGCACAGGGCCAATTTGCCTCCACTCTTGTTGGAGTTTAAGTATTTCGGCGGTGGATTGTTTCCAGTTAGTGCTGTTGACCAGGGCTTCGGCCTGATTGCAGATGTCAATTTTTTTGTTGTAATTGGTAACCTGTTGTTCTTTCAGGTCGCCGAAAAATTCTTTTTTGTTGTTAAAAAATGTGTTTATGGCACTACGAAATCTTTCCCAGATTTCATCGTTATTTTTTGCAGGGGCACGTCCAATGCTATCCCATAATTCCTGCATCTCCAATATTTCTTCGGTTTTTGTTTTCCATTCGGCGCTGTTGGAAATTTCCCCGGTAATGATGGTTTCCACTTTTTCGCAGAGTGCTGTTTTGGCCAACAGGTTGTTTTCCTGCTCTGCATTTAGTTTGTTGTAATAATCTTTGCGTTGATTGTTGATCTGATCCGAAACGTTTTTGAAACGTTCCCATATCTCATCTTTTTTGTCCTGCATCACCGGTCCTATCTCTTTCCATTCGTCGTGATATTTCTGCAGCAGTTTAAAGGATCTGGTAATGGATTTTTCGAGGAGCAGCTCTTCGGCTTTTTCGCAGAGTTGAATCTTTTGTTCGAGGTTTTTTTTCAGGTCAAGGTCTTTAAGCTCTTTGTTGATTTTAACTTTTTCAAAGAATTTTTCAACCAGAAAATGGTAGTTGTTCCAGAGGCCTTCAATTTCGTTGCGTGGTACCTGTCCTATTTCTTTCCATTTATCCTGGAGACTTTTAAAACTATCGTATGTTTTCTTGAGTGATTCTTCGGAACTGATGAGTTGTTTTATTTCTTCGAGAATTTGTTTTTTTAATTCGAGGTTCGAAAGTTTAATTTTTTCCTGTTCTATATCATCCAGTGCCTTTTTTTCTTTATACATATCAAAGGCGGCTTTGTAGCGTTCTTCGAGGGTATCAGCCAGTGGCATATAATCTTCTTTGCTGCCGCCATCGGCCAAATGTTTGTCGAGGTGTTCCTGTTTTTCTTTTTTTACCAGGTTGAGGTATGCTACTTTTATTCCGGCAACACGAGTTTTTATTTTGCTAATTTCATGGTCGCGGACAATTTCTTCCAGTACTTCGACTAGTTTTTCTTTCGACAGGCTGCTATAGGTCGCAATTTCTTCTGATTCATTTTCTTCTTCCCCTTCATTTTCGTCGGAAAAATCTTTTTCGCCGAGTAATTCAGCATTTTCGCCGTTTTTGGGAGCTGTGGTTTTTCTTGCGGCTTGTTTTTTGGGTTTGGTTTTTATGGGTGGATTGGTAGTTTCCTCCTTAGTTTCGGGAATTTCAGCAGCTGTGTCTTCACTGATTTCAGCGGGAGAGGTAACTGCCTGGGCTACCTCTTCACTGTCAGCTTCCTCAAGTAGTTTCTGGTCGGTGACAGCTTCGGGCTGATCTGCTATTTCGTTATTGCCTGCATTTGCAGGGCTGTTATCGGATACTGTGTTGCTTTCTTCAGGATTTCCGATTTCTTCAGAAGGATTTTTTTCAATTGATTCGTCCATGATATTTCACATTAGTTTATAAAAAATACCGAAACCTTTCGGAATCAGTAAAGAAGTTTACAATAAGGAATGCAAAAGTAATATAATTTGTTTAGCCACAACATAAACAGCCTTTATCAAATAATAAAATTATTTATTAGTCCAGCCCTCTTTTATTAAACAAAAAATACCCGATATTAAACATCAGGGAAAAAGGGTTTTCCTTTTTATGATAATAGCTAAGGCTTATGCTGATGGGACATACAGGACTGTTATATACCAGGGCTGAGTAGGCGAGGAATGAACGGGTATTGAATATTTTGCCATAGTGAGCATTGTAATTGTCGTCGCGGGTAATTTCCTGATAAGGCTGAAAAATATAGCCTTCGAGGCGGAAATGGATTTTTTTATAAATATTGAAAATGTTTTTGATACCGAAAGCTGCAAAATTGTTGGCGCGGAAGCTGGGTATAAAATATGCTTTGCTTTCGGGGGTAGGCTGGAATGCCGGTGCTGACAGCAGGCTGATAGTGTAATTATGGAACAAGGGTTTGTTGGTTACTGTAAGTTGTCCAAGCATACCAAAAGTGTAAAACTTGGATGTTCTGAAATACCTGTCATATATCACCTTTATCTGAAACCAATATCTTGATTTTGCAAATGTTTCATCGATCGGCGAAGTGGAGCCGGGTGTGATATGTTCTTTGCCATAAATGAAACGGGCATCAGCGAGCAGGTTAATACCGGAGGTGGGATATTGGCGGTGGTTAACAGAACTGCGGTTGAACAGCGTGTGAAGGGTTAGAAAATCAAAGTTAGAACGGTCGGCAGTATCTGTACGGGAAAAACTGTTGGTTTGGTAATAGTTGTTTCGTATCTGTCCAATAGCAGGCCCTACAATGAATTTGGCCTTGTTGCCCGCGGCAAAAGCCAGTTCGGCCATAAAGTTGATTTCGTTTTCGATGAGATATGAAGGCATTGCATCTTCAAAGAAACGAGTGGTGGTCTTGAAATAATCCCATTTATTCCACGCAAACGATGTTTCCAATGAAAATGGAACACGGGTGGCAAAGTCGAATCTGTTTTTTATCATGGCCGAACTGTAAAACCGACCGATATAAAAATTAACGGAGAGTTTTGATCCTGTAAGTCCCAAATATTTGTACTGCAAACCGATATATGCCCCTGTGATACTGCTCGACGAAATCAGCCCTCCCAACTGGGCCACAAAATTTTTGTCTCTTTTTACGTCGAGATTTAATGTAAAATACCCTGTTTTTTTGTTATAGTAAGTTTTTGGATAAATCGATTCTATTTTGTCATCGGCTATCAGCCTGAAGTATTCTTCTTTTACCTGTTCAACAGTCAGGACTGAATCCTGGTGCATGATAGAATTTCTTATATACACCGATTGCAGTGGGTTTATTCCTTCTATCTTTACTGAGTCATAAAGCATTGGAGGTTTTTTATTCAGAAACTTTTTTCGTTTGGCATTTCTTTGATCCTTGCTTAAAGAGTCAACCACAAACAACCTGATATCCGGTATTTTATCGAGAGCTGCATAATAGCCGATGTCAATGATTTCTTTGGCATTATCGAAATTAAGCAGGTTCATTTTGGGCAGTGGCGGCGAAATCATTACGCTGTTGTCGCACAATACGCTGTAATTGGTATTGGTGGTCAACATATTTTCAATTTGTTCCACAACATTATCCTGGTCTATTGAAGACGCACTCCAGTTTGAAGCCACATTACTACCGATAATGATGTCGGGATTGAAATCTTCGAGGGCAACATCCGAAGGGAAATTATTGTACATACCCCCGTCGAACAACAGCTTGTTATCAATTTTTATGGGCTTAAAGTAAAAAGGATAAGTCATCGAAGCCCTTACAGCATCGGGAAGATAGCCGCTGGCAAAGGAAATAGCTTTTTTTTCGGCTACGTCGGCTGCAACACAGCGGAAGGGGATGAACAAACTATCGAAATTATTGCCCGCGGCTTCGCCCGCAGCGGCCAGAAAATACATCATGCCGAAATCAACCTGATAGGGTGAAATGATGTTTGTGGGTAATTTGTAACTTAAAATTGTATCATAATTGAACTTGAAGTTTATCCATGAGGCGTCCGGCGCATCTTCCTTGTAAAAAAATTTATATTTATCTTCTATGGTTCCTTTGGCCCAGTTAATAAACTCTTCAGTGGTAAAAATTTTTTCAATTTGCTCCGGCGTATAACCAGAGGCGTACATGGCACCCACAATAGCTCCTATGGATGTGCCGGCAATATAATCAATGGGTATGCAGTTTTCCTCCAGGGCTTTTAATACGCCAATATGGGCGCAGCCTTTGGCGCCTCCACCGCTCAAAACCAAGGCTACTTTCTGTGCTTTCAGCACGTAACAACAGCCCAAGCTCAAAAGCACTATCAGTATTATTTTTCGGAAATCAGACATGATGTTATTAAAACCTTAAAAATACAAAAAAAGCATTAACCCATACCTCTTTTATGGTTTATAATGCTACTTTTTATGGTAGTTTCTTGTCATACAAAAATATCAATTTGTCGGATATCTAACGTTTTTTTCATAAAAAAATATTGCAGGGTATTATTGTGCTTGAATTTAACCCCATATTTAATCATATGAGTTCCGGATTTAACCCCGGGGAAACCCGTCAAACGGACTCCTGTCGGGAAAACCCAGCAAAAATTTTACAAAAACTGTGTTAAAGCGCCCCGCTTGCTCTATGGTATGTACTATTTTAGCCGGAATAAAAATCAGGGTAAAAATAAGCCGTGCAGAAATTCAAACATATATATTACCTTCGTATGCCAGTATCAAACATTCTGGTGTGACAACATAATTGCAAAAACATTAACATATAAATTATGAGAGATTTAAAAAATGTGTTTCCTGAAAAAAACATCCTGCCGGATGGGGTTGTTTTAGATAAGCCGATTGAACAACGTGAATATCTTATAAACGGAGAAATACTGCAATGGCAGGGCGATTTTCAACAAGTATTTTCACCGGTATATTTTGGCAATGATACTCAAGGTGCTTACATAGGCAGTTATCCGTTAATGGATGCCCGCGAATCGCTCAAGGCTCTTGAGGCAGCGGTACAGGCCTACGATCATGGCCGGGGCGAATGGCCCACCATGTCGGTAGAAAAAAGGATACATTGTGTAAAAAAGTTTGTCGTGATGATGCAGGAGCAGCGTGAATTAATTATCAGGCTGCTGATGTGGGAAATCGGGAAAAACTTAAAAGATTCAGAAAAGGAATTTGACCGGACCGTTGTATATATCAACGATACCATCGAATCGTTGAAAAATCTCGACAGGGATTCTTCGCGCTTTACCTTTGCACAAAACATCATGGGCCAGATACGGCGGGCTCCGCTGGGTGTGGTCTTGTGTATGGGGCCGTTCAATTATCCGCTGAATGAAACTTTTACCACGCTGATTCCTGCGCTTATCATGGGCAATACTATAATTTTCAAACCACCCAAGCTTGGTGTGCTCTTGCATTATCCGCTGCTGAAGGCTTTCAGGCAGGCGTTTCCCAGGGGAGTAGTAAATACCGTGTATGGCGACGGGCAGGTGGTAGTGGGCCCGTTGATGGAATCCGGAAAGATTGATGTGCTGGCTTTTATTGGTTCCAGCAGGGTGGCCGATATCCTGAAAAAGCAACATCCGAAACCGCACCGCCTGAAATGTGTACTCGGCCTGGAAGCAAAAAATCCGGGCATAGTGCTGCATGATGCCGACATCGAAGAAACGGTAAAGGAATGTGTTACGGGTGCTTTGTCGTTCAATGGACAGCGGTGTACTGCCTTGAAAATTATTTTTGTACACCGGAAAATTGCTAAACCTTTTTGTGACCGGCTGTCTGAGGAGGTGGAAAAATTATCTGTCGGGATGCCCTGGGATGAGGGAGTCCATATTACGCCGCTACCGGAAGCAAATAAATCGGAATACTTTGCAGAGCTTATCAATGACGCAATAACGCACGGAGCAAAAGTGATCAATCCGAACGGTGGCATTTATAATAAGTCTTGTTTCTTTCCTGCCGTTTTGTATGATGTTAATGATAAAATGAGGATATACAGGGAAGAGCAGTTCGGGCCTGTGGTGCCGGTGATATGTTATGATGACATTGAAGAGCCGATTAATTATGTTATCAATTCAAATTATGGACAACAGGCAAGTATTTTCGGTAAAGATGCTGACCAGATAGCAAAACTGATTGATACATTGGTGAATCAGGTGTCGCGTATCAACCTGAACTCCCAATGTCAGCGAGGCCCTGATACTTTCCCGTTTACCGGCCGTAAAGATTCTGCTGAAGGAACATTATCCGTATCGGATGCATTGCGTGTTTTTTCAATCAGAGCTTTGGTTGCTGCAAAAGAGAATGATTTAAACAAAACCATTATCCGAGAAATAATCAAAGACGATAAATCTGCTTTTTTGACTACGGATTTTATTTTATAAGTGTTAGTATGCCTGGCGGTAAGGCCCATGAGTGGTGTCGCAAAAGATTTTGTCGGTATGCCTGATTGTTAAATAATAACAGCCATGATAAATGAGGCTAATAATGTTGCCGGGAAAACACCAGATAGGTCACTGATTGCTTATCTCAGCATACTGGTAATCCTATGCACAGGCTTTATTGTTGGAGCAAAAGCAATGGGGGAAAAGGGCTTGTATCTGGCGCAGGCCTATATGCTTACACCGGCATTGGCGGCTGTGCTGACAAGGCTATTCTTTTACAGAAACAAATTTTCTGATGCCAGGTTAAGACTGGGAAAGGTAAAAGACTATTTCAGATTCTGGCTGTTTTCCCTGTTGATAGCGGCAGCATCTTTCCTGGTGTTTTATTTGATCGGTGCTATAAAATGGGATTTTACGGGAGAGACGTTCCTGAAAAATCTGGCAGAACAATTTAAAAATTCGGGGCAGGACATAAATAGCGGACTGCCGGAGGGAGTAACCCCGAAAACTATGATGTGGCTGCTGATGGCAGGGCAACTGACCGTATTAAATATCGTCCCCGGGTTGATTACCGGATTTGGGGAAGAGTTTGGACACAGGGGTTTTATGTACACCCGGTTAAAAGAGCACGGATTTTTGCTAAGCATTATCGTTGGGGGACTTATATGGTTTGCCTGGCATCTGCCATTACAGTTGTTAATTCCCGCGAAAGATGATTTTTCTACGACCCAGACAATCCTGAATTATTTTATTCTTGCCATAGGGTCGGTATGTACATTCGCCTACCTGGTTTATGTTTTTGAAAAATCTCAAAGTATCTGGGTGGTGTCTTTGGCTCATATTGTTATTAACAATGCAAGCGCTGCTTTTTCATATTTTATCATACTTGAGAATCAATTGCTGGCCAATGCTGGCCTGACAATCACCATGTTGCTGGTGCTGTTTTTCGGGCCGGGCCACTATCTCTTTAAAATTTTTAAACAACAAAAACCTGATATTTCTGAGCAAAATTGATAATGCAGGAGTAAAACTATTTTGACTTCAGGGAATATTCTTCTGCTTTTTGCCTGTTCCCGATGTTCAGATACGTAATCGACAATTTATTCAGGATATCCTTGTCGTCAGGTTTTACTTTTTCAGCTTCCAGCAGGTATTTTAATGACGGTTCGAATTTACCCTGAAGGCCATACAGCGTGCCCAGGTTCCTCAACGTTTCCAGGTCGGTGGGATTCAGCGCATATGCTTTGTCCAGGTATTCAACCGATTTGCTGAAATTGCCGTATATTCTTCCGTAAATTTCACCCAGTTTGTTGTATGCTTTGCTGTAATCAGGTTTTTTACCGATAATGCCGTTCAGAATCTGTATGGCAGTGTCGGGTTTGCCGGTATTGGCATATAAATCGGCCAACAGGTAAACATATTCCGTATTGTCGGGCACGTACCTGATCAGTGTTTTAAAATTGGCCTCCGACTGTTTATAGTTTTTTGTCCGGTAACATTCCAACGCGGCGGAATTCAGGTATCCTATAGCATCGGAATTGTTATTTTCGAGTTTCAATGCCTGTTCAAGGACGGTACGGCTGTTTTCATAATCTTTTTGTAAATGATATGCATAACCAAGAAAAACCCATCCCGACTTAAACCCGGGATAGATATCCACGCTTTTTTTCAAATATCCGATTGCTTTTTCAATAGTTTGTGTACGTAAGGGTTCCGCTGTAGCATCGTTCACGTTTCTGAGGAGCATTTCTCCGGCTCCGGCGTTTACTTTAGCGCTGTTGGGCGAATTGTTCACATCAGTAGTGAACAAAGTATAGGAGTCTTTCCATGCAAAATTCCGGCTGAAGGTTTTTACCGAATACGCCGACACGAGCACAACAAGAAAAATTGTTGCTATTGTCAGTCTCTTCGGTTTTGTCAGGTGCCTATTGAGACCAAAAGCTACAACGATAGTGAAACCGAGCAGGGGAGCGAACATGAAACGTTCATTCATGAATGTTCCGATATTAAAAACTAAATTGGAAGCAATGGAAAAAGTAATCAGAAAAAACAATATTGCAAAAGCGAACACATTTTTTGAAAAGATTTTTACCATGCTGAAAATCATCAGTGCAAGATAAATTATGAGTGGCGCCAGGGCACGGATATCAGGAAAATCTATAATGGGGATCTGATAGGGATAGTAATCATGGGTAAGCGGGTGGGGCCACAAAACCAGCATCAGGTATTTGCCCCATGTAAACAGGATGGTGGCAAATTTTTCTGTACTCTCAGCATATAAAAAGGGATTATTGAGCAGTTCCTTTGATTCCACCGGGTTTTGTATGAATCCCAAAGCCTGGTATCGCAACAGAAAATACAAAACAAAGGCAGCCAGCATTGGGATAAGCACCCGGATGTATTTTTTTAATGGCTCGTTGTATCCAAAAAATATAGCAAGGGGCACTACAGCAAAAAAAGTTACCGCATTTTCTTTGGAGAGTAAGGCAAAAGCGAAAGCCAGAAAAATAAACAGCAGGTTATGAAACTTCTGGTTCTTGATGTAATTAATGGCGAAATATAGCGTTGCTAATGCTCCAAGCAGAGAAAGCAGTTCGTCGCGCCCTTTGATGTTGGCCACCACTTCGGTATGCAATGGATGACAGGCAAACAGGATGGTCGCGACAAAAGGAAGCGACAGGTACCAGGGGTTGTTGTCGTATTTTTCAAAAACACTTTTAAGAATTTTGAGGAGGAGCAGGCACAGCATGCCGTAGATGATAATATTAAAAAAATGTCCTGCAAAAGGACTTAACCCAAAAATCTGATATTCAGCAGCAAACATGGCCTGCGACATGGGACGGAACCTTCCTCCCGGAAGATATATGCTGGCCTGGTCGCCGAAAACGCCGTAGAATGCATTTTTTGTAAAAATTTCTTTGTAACCGGCCAATCCTTTTTTGGTCACCTTGTTGTCGGTGATTATCAGTCCGTCGTCCAATGCGAATCCGAAAAATAGCGTGTTCGCATATATCAATAAACTGATGAGAAGTATCACCAGGTATTGCAACTGTGTGGCGGAGAAATAGTTTTTTTTTCCGCCGGACTGCCTGGCTGTTCCTTTAGTTGTTTTTTCCTTGTTTTTGTGTAGTTGCTTTGTTTTTGCTTTCGGCATATTTGAAAGGATTATTCAAAATCGGGGTACAGCAAATATTTTTTTCGGATTTTTTTAAACTTTTCAATTTCATTTTGCCAGCTTTGCCGGATTTGCTCTTCGGAGGCATTATTAATAATCTGCTGTTTCATTTTGGCGGTTCCCGTCAGGGTGATGAAGAAACTATTAAAATACTCGGTTTTGTCTTTCAGCATTTTGTATGTTTCCAGAAGAGGGAACAAATACAGTTTGCCATAACCTTTGATGAAATTGTCAGCATAGCTGTGAAAATCATAACCGTGACAAATTTTTCCCTCGTGCGGCGGATTTTTCGACATACCCGGGATGCTTCGCGGTGTGAAAGAAAAACCTGTACTGTCGAGCAGCGGGTTGCCAATTATCTCAAAAGGGCGTTCGGTTCCCCTCCCTACGCTGATGCACGTGCCCTCGAAAAGGCAAAACGAAGGGTACAGATAAATGGATTCCATGCTGGGCAGGTTGGGCGAAGGTTTCACCGGGAGCTGGTAAAAATCAGAGTGCCGGTAGGTGTCAATAAGCACATATTTCATAGCGCATCGCACACTGTCTTTCAGCCATTTTTCGCCGTTAATCATAAGGGCATATTCGGCAAGCGTCATCCCGTGGACAATAGGAACAGGGTGCATACCTACAAAGGATGAAAAATCTTTCTCCAGCACAGGCCCGTCAACATAATAGCCATTGGGATTGGGCCGGTCGAGCACCAGGAAGAGTTTTTTGTTTTCTGCACAGGCTTCCATCACATAGTGCATGGTGGAAATGTAGGTATAAAAACGGACACCAACATCCTGTATGTCGAAAACCACAACATCCACATCGTCGAGGTCTTTGGCTTTGGGTTTTTTATTGCTGTCATATAATGAAACCACGGGCAGCCCCGTTTTTTTATCCACAGTATTTCCTACGGTTTCGCCGGCTTCGGCATCACCACGGAAACCGTGCTCGGGGCACAAAACTTTTTTTACATCAAACCCTGCATGAACCAGCGAATCAACAAGGTGGACATTTTTTATCATGGAAGTCTGGTTGGCTACAACAGCAATTCTTTTGTCTTTGAGCCAGGGAAAATATACTTCTGTTCGTTCGGCGCCCACCCTGATATCACCAGGATAAATATCAACCCCATTAATTTCGTTGATAAAATTCTGTCCGGTACACGAAGAAGTGCAAACACTTAAAAGAAATAAAAAAGAGAACCAATTAAAAATCCTCATATCCGGGTACCCTGTTTGTTTTTTGTCTTCAAGCCTTAGCAGTAAATGAATAAGGCAATAATAATTATAGAACTTATTGCAGTTTTAAATACTTTTGCAAAATAATAAAATTTTCAGTTTGAACACCGAATTATTTATTGCCCGTCGCATCATTTCCAGGAACAAGGCAAATTTTTCCCGGCCCATTGTTCGCATAGGCATATTGAGCATTGCTTTGGGGGTGGCTGTGATGATTGTGGCTGTTGCAATTGTTACCGGGTTTCAGAAAGAGATCCGAAATAAGGTAATTGGTTTTGGCGGCCATATCGTGATTTCAAGCTATGATGAGAATGTGTCGATGGAATCTTCGCCGGTCAGCACAAACCAGGCTTTTTACCCATCTCTTGAACAGGAAGACGGAGTACGCCATATTCAGGTTTTTGGCACCAAGGCAGGCATAATAAAAACTGACGAAGATATACAGGGCGTAGTGTTGAAAGGGGTAGGCAGCGATTTCGACTGGTCTTTTTTTAGCGACAAAATTATCAGGGGGACGGCAATTCAGGTGAGCGACACTGGCAAAACCAACGATATACTGGTGTCGGAGAATTTATCGCTGAAGTTGAAATTAGATACAGGACAGTCGCTGCTGATGTATTTTATCAACCAGGAGCAAGCTCAGCCTAGTGTGCGCAAGTTTCGTATTTCGGGAATATACAACACCGGACTGGAAGAATTTGACAAGGTTTATGTGCTGGGAGATATTAAGCATATTCAGCGGCTCAACAACTGGGACTCTACGCAGGTAGGAGGGTTTGAAGTTCTTATTGACGATTTCAGCGAACTGGACAAGATCACCGAATCGGTGTATAACAGGATTGGCTACGACCTTAACTGTAAAAGTATTAAGGAGATGTATCCACAGATATTCGACTGGCTTGATTTTCAGGATGTGAATGTTACCATCATCATTGTAATGATGGTGATTGTGGCTGCTATCAATATGATTTCTGCCCTGCTCATTCTGATTATCGAGAAAACAACCCTGATAGGCATTTTAAAAGCCCTGGGCATGCGAAACTGGAGCATCCGGAAGATATTTCTGTACAACGCCACTTATTTGATTTTCCGCGGACTTGTCTGGGGTAACATCATCGCTTTGGCGCTTTGTTTTGTACAGAAATTTTTTGGTGTCATCAAACTTGACCCTGCATCGTACTATGTTACGGAGGTGCCTATCAATCTTGATATGCTGAATATACTGCTGATCAATTTCGGGACCATTGCAGTTTGTGTTCTGGTGCTGATCATTCCGACATATGTTGTTACCCGCATCAGTCCGGTGAAGGCTATAAGGTTTAGTTGATTTAATATTGCTTTGGTCATATACTGCTATTCATTCGGAAAAAATCACCAGTATACATTGAATAGTTTTGAAAAAATATTATGTTTGTATAAACAATTATGATTCACCCCGGCGGCCCGGGTCTTTAAATTCTGCAAATCTATAGCCTGTAATCTGAAATATTATGCCTTATAAACAAACCCCCACCGAAAAAATTTATTACACCATTGGTGAAGTGGCCAAAATGTTTGATGTGAACACATCGCTGATACGTTTCTGGGAAAAGGAGTTTGATATCATCAAACCATTTCGCAACAAAAAAGGGAACCGTTTATTTACAAAGGCCGATGTGGATAATTTTTACATCATTTACCACCTGGTGAAAGAACGTGGCTTTACCTTGCAGGGAGCCAAAGACAAGATGAAAGAGAACAAAGTGGATACTATCAACAATGTGGAGGTGGTGGCATCGCTGAATAAGATCAGGGATTTCCTGCTCGAACTGAAAGAGGAGTTGGATTGATATAACGCAAAATGGGAAAGAGAATTTTTTAAAAAATCCAGGTAAAAAAAACAGGGCAAATTCATCAATTTGCCCTGCCTTTTTTATAATAAAACCTGATGGTTTTATTTTTTCTTTGCTGTCTTTTTTGCAGCCGGTTTTTCCGTTTTTCCGAATTTGATGGAGGCCTGAGCTGCTGACAATCTTGCAATAGGAACGCGGAAAGGAGAGCAGCTGACGTAGGTTAATCCATTTTTGAAACAGAATTCAACCGATTTGGGGTCGCCACCCTGTTCGCCGCAGATACCTACTTTCAGGTCTGGACGTGTGGCGCGGCCTTTCTTCACAGCCATTTCGATCAACTGGCCGGTACCTTCCTGGTCTATGGTCTGGAATGGATCCGCTGTCAGAATTTTCTGATCCAGATAGTCGTGGATAAATCCGTTGATATCGTCGCGGCTGAAGCCAAAGGTCATCTGTGTCAGGTCGTTAGTTCCGAATGAGAAGAACTGAGCTGTTTTTGCCATTCTGTCTGCCAGCAGGCAAGCACGTGGTATTTCTATCATGGTGCCATACAGGTATTTGATTTCTTTTACCTTGTATTTTTTGCATACCTCATCGTACACCCGGTCAGCAATTTTTTTGGTAACGTCAAGTTCGCCCACTTCGCAGGTAACGGGGACCATGATTTCGGGATGCGGATGGTACCCTTCGTTGATCAGTTCCTGTGCTGATTCAAAGATGGCGCGGAACTGCATTTCGGATACTTCGGGATAGGTAACGCTGAGGCGCACACCGCGGTGTCCCATCATAGGGTTGCTTTCATGCAGGCCTTCGCCGCGTTTGGCAATGTCGGCGACACTGATATTCAGTTCTTTAGCCAGTTCCGCTTGCTTGTCCGGAGTCTGAGGAACAAATTCGTGCAAAGGCGGGTCAAGCAGACGGAAAGTTACCGGCAGCTTATCCATGGCCAACAGGGTAGCCTTTATGTCTTTCTTTACAAAAGGATACAACTGGTTAAGGGCTTTTACGCGTTCTTCCCTGGTGTTACTCAAGATCATTTTCCGGAGTGCGAGCAAGGGTTTTTCGGATCCTGCGCCATAGAACATGTGTTCGGTGCGGAACAATCCGATACCTTCAGCGCCAAAATCACGTGCTGTTTTTGCGTCAGCAGGGTTGTCGGCATTGGTACGTACGCCCATTTTGCGGAAAGAGTCCACCATTTTCATAAAATGTTTGAAAAGAGGGTTTTCCGAGGCATCCATGAGTTTCAAGGATTTCTGGTACACATGGCCTTTGGTCCCGTTGAGTGTTACCACATCGCCTTCTTTCAGCACTATGTTGGTGCCTTCTACTTTGGCTGTTTTTGTCTTTACATCCACATGGAGTTTTCCAGCACCCACTATGCAGCACTTACCCCATCCGCGAGCCACCAGGGCAGCATGCGAGGTCATACCACCGCGTGCGGTAAGGATACCAACAGCGGAACGCATACCTTCCACGTCTTCGGGGTTGGTTTCTTCGCGGATAAGAATTACTTTTTTTCCTTTTCTTTCCCAGGCTACGGCATCTTCCGCAGTGAATACAAGTTGTCCTACAGCAGCGCCGGGGCCTGCGGGCAGTCCTTTTACGAGCGTGTCCACTTTCTTTTCTTCTGCCGGGTCGCAGATGGGGTGAAGCAGTTCGTCGAGTTGTGCAGGATCAACACGTAATACAGCAGTTTTTTCGTCGATGAGTTTTTCTTTCAGCATATCCATAGCCATTTTCAGGGCTGCGGTACCGGTACGTTTACCAACGCGGCACTGGAGCATATACAATTTGGTTTCCTGAATGGTAAACTCAATGTCGAGCATATCCCTGAAGTTCTTTTCCAGAATGTTACGGATCTTGTCGAGTTCCTTATAGGTTTTCGGCATTTGTTCCTGCATGCTATGCAGGTGCTTGTTCTGTTCGTTTTTGGTGTCGTCATTCAGGGGGTTGGGTGTACGGATACCGGCAACCACGTCTTCGCCCTGGGCATTGATGAGCCATTCGCCATAGAACAGGTTTTCGCCGGTGGCCGGGTTGCGCGTAAATGCCACGCCGGTGGCAGAAGTGTCGCCCATATTGCCAAAAACCATTGCCTGTACATTTACTGCTGTGCCCCAGTCGTCGGGAATACCTTCGATACGACGGTAGGAGACGGCTTTTTTGCCATTCCAGCTTTTGAAGACAGCCCTGATGCCGCCAAACAATTGTTCTTCGGCATTATCAGGAAATTCTTTTCCAAATTCTTTTTTTACTTTTTTCTTGAATTCTCCTGCTAAAACTTTCAGGTCATCGGCTGTGAGTTCGGTGTCTTGTTTTACCTTTTTTGATTTCTTATATTCGTTGAGCATGTCATCGAGTTGCTTACGGATATCCTTGTCGAGACCTTCGGCTTTATCCATAACCACATCGGCGTACATCATAATCAATCGTCTGTACGAATCCCATACAAAACGTGGGTTGTTGGTTTTTTTGATGAGCCCCGGGATCGTGGCAGTGCAGAGCCCGATGTTCAGTACGGTGTCCATCATTCCCGGCATAGAAGCGCGTGCTCCTGAACGGCATGACAATAATAATGGATTGTTTTTATCACCATATTTCATTCCCATTTCAGCTTCCACTTTTTTCATTCCTGCCCATACTTCTGCCGTCAGTGATTTGGGCAACTGACATTTATTTGCATAATAATCGGTACAGCATTCTGTAGTAATTGAAAATCCTGCAGGTACGGGTAATCCCAGATTAACCATTTCTGCAAGGTTGGCCCCTTTGCCGCCGAGCAAATTTTTCATATCAGCTCTGCCTTCAGCTTTTTTTCCGCCGAAATAATAAACATACTTTTTACTTTTTGTAGCCATTTTATTGTCGTTTTTGTTAAAAAATATATAGAAATTAATTTGTTTTTTATGATTGGGTGCAAAGGTAATTAAATAATTTTTCAGAGTACAGAATAATCCATAAAAAAAGCCGGACACCCGTCCGGCTTTTTTATTGGAGAATGAATTTTTTTTATCTGCCGTTGATATAATTGTTGAGTTCTTCAATAGAACTTTCAAAGGTAAAAGCATCGTTGAGCTTATAATAGTTGCCCTGATCGAAAACACGGTTGAAAGCAAATTTTGCAAAGTCGAGCTTGGTGGCTTCGAACGAGAATAAACTCATAATATCGCGTACCTGTGAACAAAGCAGGCAGTTTGATCCAACAATTTGTTTTGCCATGGTAAGTTTGCTTTCGTCGAAGGATTTCGAGTTGATAGAGTTTTTTGCTGCCATAAAATCTCCTTCGTTCATAGGCCAGGGGCATCCCATCGGGCCATTGTATCCGGTCATGATGTAATGATTGGGTTTGGTGTCAACCGGAACTCCGCCAGAGGAAGAGGTGGTGGTAGTAGTAGTGGTGGTGGTAGTGGTGGTGGAAGAAGAAACGCCTCCGGTGGCGCCCATTGCACCGGCATTTACGGATACATTCATATTAATGGCCTGTCCTGTAATAGGATCCACAGCATTGATACTCACCGCGCCGCCTTCTGCCTGGGTGTTGTCCGAAATAATGGTAGTGGTTGTTTGTGTGGTTTGTGTTGCTGGCCTTTCTACAATTACCAAAGGAGCGGAATAGGTTTGGGTGGCTGCCATGGGCGCATCGTTAAAACTAGACACTCTTAACACATATTGGCCTTTTTTGTCTTTTTTTATTTCGTAGCTGGCATTGGTAAATTTTCCATCGGCATCCTGGGTAAAGACTGTTTTATCAATAGCCGGTAAACTGGAATTTTCGAAGATTACTTTTAATTTGTAATTTGGCAAAGTGAGACCGGTAACCTGCACATTGGTTTGCGAGGTTTCGTTTTGTTTAATGCCGTTGACAATTAACCAGAATTTTTCGCCTTCCTGACAAAAAACGCTGACACTGGACTGTGCATTGACTTTACAGATAAAAGCCACAAAAACTAAGCTGAGTAAAAAAATCTTTTTCATAAAAATACATTGTTAATGGTTAATATTTTTGAGCATTACTTGCATTGGTTTTCTACAAGCGGTGTGCCAAAATTAATCAAAAGAGCAAAAGGTTTAAAAATTATTTAAAAATTATTTTAAAATAAAATCCCTTAAAAGTTCGCGGAAAACAAATAACGATTTGATGTTGTTTACGTTGTTTGCTCTCAGGGTAGCGCCTTCCCAGGAATAGATGATGAGTTTGGTAAGCCGCTCCACATCCTGGCTGCGGTCAATTTCTCCGGCTTTTCGGGCTTGCTGCAGGCAGGCTGTATGCAATGCTTTGATACTTTCGTAATAACTTTCTGCTTTTTCCGAAATCTCTGGATTTTTTTCGGCTAATTCATGTTGCAGGTTGGAAGCAAAATTTCCGTACACCAGTCCTCCATAATTTGTGTACACATCAATGAAGTCGGAATATAGTTTGATAATTCGCTGTTTGGGCGAGATGCTTGGATCGGTAAGGGTTCTTTCTATCCGGCGCAGGACAATATCTGTATAATAATCCAGCACCTCCATGGCGAAATCATCCTTATTTTTAAAATAGTAATAAAAAGACCCCTTAGGGATGTTAAGGTTGTTAACAATTTCGTCAATGCTTGTACCATGATAACCTTTTTGTCTTATCAGCTTATATCCTTCTCTGATAAGCAACCTGCGTTTAATTTTGCTCTTTTTCATCTTAATTACCTAAAAATAAACATATTATTAAAGCAATTTTAATTTAAATGCTTTCGACAACAAAGATAATAATTATTAATGAGTTTGATTTTTTTTATTAAAATTTAACAAAAAATAAACACTATTCCAGTGCGCATTGATATTATTTTTTTTGCTTATGTTTGCAAAAAAATAATTTTTATGAGTAAATTTATTGGAATCAGGCACGAGGATAAATATTTGATGGAACGCCGTGCACCTCTAACACCTAAACAAATTGAAAGATTGATCAAGCACCATAAGCTGGATTTTGTGGTTCAAACATCCGACAAAAGGGTATTTACTGACGATGAATATCAAAAGGCTGGTGCTAAGATAGTCAAAGACCTAAAAAAGTGTGATATTGTTCTTGGCATAAAAGAAATGCCGGAAGATATTTTTGAAAATGAAAAAACTTATGTGTTTTTTTCTCATGTGATAAAAGGCCAGACCTATAATATGCCCATGCTTCGTAAGATGATGGATATGAAATGCAACCTTATTGATTATGAAAAAATTGTGGATGAACAGGGTAAACGTTTGATTTTTTTCGGAAAATTTGCTGGCATGGCCGGTATGATCAATACCTTGTGGTCCTTCGGTCTTCGGTTAAAAGAATTGGGAATCGACAACAAACTTACCAGGGTTAAGCAGTCGCATAAATACCATTCGCTGAATGAAGCCCGCAATACCATCTCGGCTATCGGACAGCAAATTTCGGAGGACGGGCTTGTCGAAGGATTAAAACCATTCGTGGTGGGATTTACCGGCTATGGTAATGTTTCTAATGGCGCTCAGGAAATTCTGGGACTTTTGCCTGTTAAAGAAATCTCGCCCGAAAAATTACTTACTTTAAAAAACCGAGCCCATTTGCCCAATAATATTATTTATAAGGTGGTTTTTAAAGAAGAGGACATTTACGAACATAAGGATGGTAAAGAATTTGATTTGCATGATTTGTATGCAAACCCCGAAGATTATAAAAGTAAATTTGAACAATATGTCCCGCTCCTGACCATACTGATGAATTGTATGTATTGGGATGCACGTTACCCCCGGATTCTCACCAAAGAATACCTGAAAAAACTGTTTCAAAAGGGGCAACCCAAACTTACAGCCATAGGTGATATCACCTGTGATCCTGATGGTTCAATAGAATGTACCCACGACGGAACCCACATTGAAGATCCCATTTTTGTTTATAATCCGCTGACCGACACCTATGCCATGGGTTATAAAGGCGAAGGCATACTGGATATGGCAGTATCCATATTGCCCAGCGAATTGCCGCGCGACTCTTCCGAATCCTTTGGCGATATGCTGATAAATTTTATTAAGCCTATTGCTAATGCCGATTTTGATTTGGCGTTCGAAGACCTCGACCTGCCCCGGGCCTTGAAAAAAGCGATGATACTGCATAAGGGAGAATTCACACCCGAGTACAAATACCTTGAAGAATACGTCAAAGGTTATTGACCTGACTTCAGGTAAGTATTTATAACAGCGGCCGCCTTCGCGGAGGCTCCTCTATCACCCAGTTTGTGCTTTAACAGGGCATAGTCACTCTTTAGTTGAGCGATATGTTGTGTGCTGTATAGCAACTGTCGCAGCTGTGCTATTAGATTTGCTTTTGTTAATTCTGATTGAATTAATTCCGTTACAATTTTTTTGTCCATAATCAGGTTGACCAGCGAAATGTATTTTACCTTGATTACAAGCCGTGCAATGAAATACGAAAACCAGGATCCTTTGTAGCATACCACCTCGGGGACATCAAACAGTGCGGTTTCCAGTGTGGCCGTGCCGGAAGTTACCAGGGCGGCGGCTGCGTTTTGCAATAAATCATAGGTTTTGTTATAAACAATTTTTACCTCTTTGCCATGCAACAACTCCGAATAAAATCCGGGGTTTATTGACGGGGCGCCGGCAATGACAAATTGCACCTCCTTAAAATCATCGCATACCGAAACCATCATTTTCAGCATACGCGTTATTTCCTGTTTCCTGCTTCCGGGGAGCAGCGCCACCACGGGCTGTTCGCCAAGGTTGTTTTCTTTCCTGAATTGAGCGCTGTTGCTGTTATTTTTATAGTTATCAATGGCATCCAGCAAGGGATGTCCAACAAAATCCGCTTCGTAATTAAAACGCTTATAAAACTCCTTTTCAAATGGGAGTATGACCAACATTTTATCCACGTTTTTTTTGATGGAATGAACACGGGATTGTTTCCATGCCCAAATCTGTGGCGAGACATAATAGATGATTTTGTACCCTTTCTGACGCGCGTAAGCGGCAATTTTCAGGTTAAAACCGGGATAATCTACAAGGATTAACGCATCGGGATTATAACGGTCAATATCTGATTTGCAAAAGCGGATATTGCGGAGGATAGTTCTTAAATGGGACAATACCTCGGCAAATCCCATGAAAGAAATCTCGCGGATATGTTTAACTATTTCTCCACCCTGAGCTTTCATAAGGTCGCCGCCCCAACAACGAAAACCGGCTGCAGGATCGTTTTTTTTGATAGCCGCCATCAGGTTGGAGGCGTGCAGATCGCCTGAGGCTTCTCCGGCTATGATATAATATTTCATGTGGAAGTTTTCGTTACGTGATTGGTTTTCCTGAAAAATTCAGAACAGAGAATGGCCGTAGCTGCAGAAGCGTTCAGCGATTCGGCATGCAAACCAGCGTGGCTGCCTGCCGGAATACTTATATGCCTGGTTACCAGTTTTGCTACCTCAGGCTGAATGCCGTTAGCTTCGTTACCGATAATAAGAAATCCATGAGGCTCGGGGTTAATGTCATAAATATTTTCGCCATGCAGAAATGCCCCGTAAATATTAGTGTTGTCAGGACAATTTTTAAAAACATCCATCAGGTTTTCATAATAAACATTTACCCGGGCAATTGATCCCATGGTGGATTGTACACATTTTGGGTTAAAGGCGTCCACCGATGTTTCGGAACACAGGATGTTTTTATACCCGAACCAGTCGGCAATACGGATTATGGTGCCCAGGTTGCCGGGGTCGCGAATATCGTCTAAAGTGATGATAAGTGTCTGGACTGCCGTACCTGCCTGGAAAACCGGCGAAGGTATTTTGACAGTGGCTAGCACCTGGTTGGGGGTTGTCAGCAAGCTGATGGCCGATAATTCTTTTGTGGTAATACAATGGATTTCATCGGGTTTTTCAAGCAGGGTTTCGTTTTGGTCGAGCCACGTTTGGGTGGCAAATAATTTTTCAATTTTCAGGCTGCTGCCGGCAATATCGCTAACTATTTTTGGCCCTTCGGCAATAAAACTACCATACGCGTTCCGAAATTTTTTTTCGGATAATGATTTGATATATTTGATGGTGTTTTTTGTCAGCATATCGTTACAAAAATAAAAAAATTCCCGGCCAAAAAGCCGGGAATTTTCAGATAACAACCAATTATAAAGAAAAATCTTTATTCTGCGATCACTTCAAATTTGATGTCAACCTTGATGTCTTTATAAATGTTGATTTTTGCAGAATAGGTGCCTAATTCTTTAACGCTTTCTCCGTCCACCACAATTTTTTTCCGGTCAATTTCATAATTGAATTGTTGTTTAATGGCATCAGCAAGCTGGATAGCATTAACCGAGCCGAAAATTTTTCCGGATGTTCCGGCTTTAGCGCCCACCTTTACCACTATGTTTTCGAGAGCTTTGGCCAGGGTTTCGGATTCTTTGCGTATTTTTTCTTCTTTAAAAGTCCTTTGTTTCATCAATTCAGCATGTTCTTTTTCAGAAGAAGGCGTCAGCATGATGGCAATACCTTTAGGGATCAAGTAGTTACGGGCATAACCGTTTTTTACTTTCACTATTTCGTTGGCGTAACCCAAGTTGGTTACATCTTGTTTTAAAATAACTTTCATAGTTGTTCCTCCTTATTTTAATAAATCTGCCACATAGGGTAATAACGCCAGATGACGGGCTCTTTTTATTGCTTTAGCCAGTTTGCGCTGATATTTTAAGGAAGTTCCGGTCAGTCGGCGGGGTAATATTTTACCTTGCTCGTTGATGAATTTCAATAAGAAATCTGCGTCTTTGTAATCGATGAATTTAATGCCGTGTTTTTTGAAGCGGCAATATTTTTTCTTTTTAACATCTACGTTAATCGGAGTTAAATATCTGATTTCGCTGTCGGTTTGTGCCATGTTTTTAATGTTTTAGGTTTTACAATTTGATTAAGCTTTTTCGGTATTTTGCTTTTCAGCACGTTTTCTTTCTCTGTAAGCAACAGCATGTTTGTCGAGGGAGATGGTAAGAAAGCGTATGAGCCTTTCGTCGCGTTTATAGGCAACTTCCAGGTCAGCAATTACGTTTGGTTCAGCCTTAAACTCGATGAGTTGGTAAAACCCTGAAGATTTTTTCTGGATGGGGTAAGCCAGTTTGCGCAATCCCCAACTTTCCGATACCACGATTTCAGCTTTTTTTTCTGAAAGGAAATCATGATACTTTTTTACCGCTTCCTTTACCTGATCTTCAGATAAAACGGGAGTTAAAATGAAAACGGTTTCATAATGTTTTGTCATTTCCTTAGTTGTTTAATAATTAATAATTTATAGTTTCCCCAATTTGGGAGTGCAAAAGTATAAATAATAATGATAACAGCAAAATGAAATCATATATTATTTTCAATTTTCAAAATACACATCCGGCATTTTGTGTATTTTTGCGAATTATTCTCTAATGTTATTGATGTATGGCAAATTTTTTAAAACTATTCTTAGGCACAAAATCCGATCGTGATATTAAGAGCTTACAACCTATATTGCAAAAGTGTTTAGAAGTTTATCCGGCAATTTCTCAATTGTCAAATGATGGCCTCCGGGCCAAAACCGCGGAGTTTCGTGAACGCATTTATGAATATGTGCACGAAGACGAAGAGCAGATGGCTATGCTGAAAGAAAAAGCTGAAAATGATGAATCGGTATCTATTGATGATAAAGAAGAGATTTATCTGGAAATCGACCGGCTGGAAAAAAAGGTTTATGAGAAAACCCAGGAAATACTGAATGATATTCTTCCGGAAGCTTTTGCCGTGGTAAAAGAAACAGCCAAAAGGTTTGCCGACCACGATAAAGTGGAAGTTACTGCCACGGCTATGGATGGTGATCTGGCCGCCAGATTCGAAAGCATCAATATTGTTGGGGATAAGGCTTATTATGATTCGGCGTGGATGGCGGGAGGTACCAAAATAAAGTGGGATATGATTCATTATGATGTGCAGCTTATCGGCGGCATGGTGCTGCATCAGGGAAAAATTTCCGAAATGGCTACCGGCGAAGGAAAAACACTGGTGGCAACCTTGCCGGTATATCTTAATGCCTTACCGGGAAAAGGGGTGCATATCGTTACCGTGAACGACTACCTGGCACGCCGTGACTCCGAATGGATGGGGATGTTATTTTTGTTTCACGGACTTACGGTGGATTGTATCGATAAACACGAACCCAACTCCGAATCACGCAAAAAAGCATACTTAGCCGATATCACCTACGGGACCAATAATGAGTTTGGGTTTGACTACCTCAGGGATAATATGACCCGCTCACCCGAAGAACTGGTGCAGCGCAAACATAATTACGCCATCGTGGATGAGGTGGACTCGGTGTTGATTGATGATGCCCGTACTCCACTTATTATTTCAGGGCCTACGCCTAAAGGGGAAAACCAGCTTTTTGAAAATTTCCGTCCCAACGTGCAAAAGGTATATAATGCTCAAAAAAACCTTGTAACCAACATGCTGGCGGAAGCCAAAAAACTTCTCTCGCAGGAACCTCTCAGCTCAGAAAACGAAAAACAGGGCGGCGTGTTGTTGCTGCGTGCCCATCATGGATTGCCGAAAAACAAAGCCCTAATTAAATTTCTCAGCGAACCGGGAATGCGCGCCCTGATGCAGAAAACCGAGAATTTTTATATGCAGGAGCAAAGCAAAAATATGCACATCATTGATGATGAGCTTTTTTTTGTTATTGACGAAAAAAATAATTCAGTGGACCTTACGGAAAAAGGTATCGACCTGATCACGTCTGGCACCGATGATGCTCGTTTTTTTATTTTGCCTGATATTGGTAATGAAATTGCCGAACTGGAAAAGCAAAACCTGTCGGACAATGAACGCCTGGTGCGTAAAAATGAAATGCTGCAGGAGTATGAAGTCAAATCAGAGCGTGTACATACGGTAACACAGCTGCTCAAAGCCTATTCGCTGTTCGAAATAGATGTGGATTATGTTATCATTGATAACAAAATAAAAATTGTTGATGAGCAAACCGGACGTATTATGGAAGGCCGGCGTTGGTCCGACGGACTGCATCAGGCCGTGGAAGCCAAAGAAAATGTAAAAATTGAAGCGGCTACCCAAACTTATGCTACCATCACCCTGCAGAACTATTTCCGTATGTACAAAAAGCTGGCGGGTATGACCGGTACTGCCGAAACCGAAGCCGGAGAGTTCTGGAATATATACAAGCTTGATGTGGTGGTGATTCCTACCAATAAACCTGTAATCCGTAAGGACTTTCAGGATCTGGTGTACAAAACAAAGCGTGAAAAATACAATGCCGTCATAGCGGAAATAGTAGATCTTGTGGAACATGGCCGTCCTGTGCTGGTAGGTACTACCTCCGTAGAAATTTCGGAGTTGCTCAGCAAAATGCTTAATCTGCGCAAAATCAGGCATAATGTGCTCAACGCCAAGTTGCATCAAAAAGAAGCCGATATTGTTGCTGAAGCAGGGCAGGCGGGAACTGTTACCATTGCTACCAATATGGCCGGTCGTGGTACTGACATCAAGCTGGGTCCCGGCGTAAGGGAAGCCGGAGGATTGGCCATTATAGGCACCGAACGTCATGAGTCCCGCCGTGTGGACCGGCAGCTGCGAGGCAGAGCCGGACGCCAGGGCGACCCGGGAACTTCACAGTTTTTTGTTTCGCTCGAAGATGACCTGATGCGCCTGTTCGGATCGGAACGTATCGCCCGCGTTATGGATACACTGGGTCTGAAAGAAGGAGAAGTCATCCAGCACAGGATGATTACAAAATCAATTGAACGCGCCCAGATAAAAGTGGAGGAAAACAATTTCGGCATCCGTAAACGGCTTCTGGAATACGATGACGTTATGAACAAACAGCGTGAGGTTATTTATCTGAAACGACGTCACGGATTATATGGCGACCGCCTGGCCGTCGATATAGCGGATATGTTTTATGATGTTTCTCAGCGCATTGTGTTGGAACATCAGGAAGAACGCGATTTCGAAAACTTCAAACTCGATCTGCTCCGCAACTTTGGTGTGGAATCGCCTTTTGCCGAAAAGGAATTTTTTGGAAGCAATGCTGAAATTCTGACAGATAAGTTATTTGAGTTGGGTTATAGCGGCTACCGCAAAAAAGCGGAGTTAATCGCCACACAGTCCTATCCGATAATTAAGGATGTTTACGAAAACAATCCCAAACGGTACGAAAACATTGCTATTCCCATCACCGACGGAAGCAAAACGCTTCAGGTGGTGGCCAACCTGCGCCGTTCATATGAAAACAAAGGAAAAGATGTCATCCTGGCCATTGAAAAGGGAATTTCGTTAGCACTTATCGATGATGCCTGGAAAGAACACCTGCGCGAAATGGACGACTTGAAACAGTCGGTTCAGAATGCTACCTACGAGCAGAAAGACCCCTTACTGATCTATAAAAAAGAATCGCACCAACTGTTTGATACCATGTGGCAGAAGATCAGCAAGGATATCGTTTCTTTCCTGCTAAAAGGCGATTTGCCATTCAGAAATTCTGAAAATATCCAGGAGGCACGGCAGAGCAAAACCGATATGAGTAATCTGAAAGCCGGCCGCGACGAAGGCATGGAACAGGCCAGAAATCAAAGGACTTCAGAGGTACAAAGAACAGAACCCGTGAAAGCTGAGAAAAAAGTAGGAAGAAATGATCCCTGCCCGTGCGGAAGCGGAAAAAAATATAAAAACTGTCACGGGTTAGGACAATAGGTAGGAATTGGGAGGACAACCAAATTCGTGCAGATAATAAGTTGGGAATAGTAAAATACCGATTGTTTGGCAGATTATTATAAACCTCATCATTTGACCCAGAAATAATTTATTATAAATCCGATGCAAAAATATATTGTGGTAACAGGTGCTGCCGGGTTCATTGGCAGTTGTATGGTCTCGAAACTCAATAACAAAGGTATAAAAGACATTGTTATTGTGGATGATTTTCAAAAAGGTTATAAACTTGACAATATCAACGGGAAAGCTTATGCAAAGCATATCCAGCGGGAGGTGTTTTTTGACTGGTTTCGCGAAAATCACAAGGAAGTTGAATTTGTATTTCATCTTGGCGCCCGTACAGATACTGCCGAATTTGATAAATCAATTTTCGATACCCTTAACCTGAACTACAGCAAAACCATGTGGTCGATATGTACGGAATATGAGGTGCCACTGCTCTATGCCTCTTCAGCAGCTACCTATGGAATGGGCGAATATGGCTATTTTGATGATGAAAGTCTTATTCCCCTGCTGAAGCCTCTCAACCCTTACGGTGAATCAAAAAATGAATTCGACAAATGGGTGATTACACAAAAAAACACTCCGCCTTTCTGGGTTGGCCTGAAGTTTTTCAATGTTTATGGGCCTAACGAATACCATAAGAATCGAATGGCCTCCGTGGTGTTTCATGCGTACAACCAGATAAATGAAACCGGCACCATGCAGCTCTTTCGTTCACATAATCCCAATTTTGCAGACGGAAAACAGATGAGGGATTTTATCTACGTAAAAGATGTCGTAAGGGTATGTATGTTTTTCTACCTGACGCAGAAAAAATCAGGCATTTACAATCTTGGCACCGGCGAGGCCCGTACTTTCTGGGATTTGGTAACCAATACCTTTAAATCAATGCGGCTGACTCCCCGCGTGGAATTTATCGATACTCCCGTTGATATCCGTGATAAATACCAATATTTTACTGAAGCAAAAATCAACAAGTTGTTAGCTGCCGGCTACGACCTTGGATTTACTTCGCTCGAAGAGGGTATCGAAGATTATGTACAGTCGTATTTGCTGCATAAACAGTATTATTAATACCCTGAAAGTTTAATTAGATTTAATCTAAAATAAATCATAGCTGATTGCAGCATTTTTTCTGCATCCTATGTGAATTGTGGGTTATGGGAAATCAAACAAAATCATTTTTTTTTGTTTAAGGATTTGTGATTATTAACATTATTTAAATTACTAAGTTTGCAAAAAATATCAGTAATCCAATCTAATAACTTAAAAAATATTAATTATGTCTTGCGATTGTTCAAAAAATGCCAAACCTGATCTTTCCATTTATGGAATCGAAAATGTTCAGGAAGTTTTTTATAACCTGTCATACGAAGAACTGTTTATTCACGAAACGGATGAAAAATTAGTGGGTTATGACAAAGGTTTTGTAACCAATATGGGTGCTGTAAATGTGGATACCGGCATCTTTACCGGTCGTTCTCCTAAGGACAAGTATATAGTCCGAGAATCCGAAAATGAAGGTAATGTCTGGTGGGCAAGTCCTGAACGTAAAGGTTCTGATAATAAACCCATATCAGAAGAGACCTGGGAGCACATGAAAACTATCGCCAGGAAACAACTCAGCGGGAAAAAACTTTATGTCAGCGATGCTTTTTGCGGCGCCAACGTCAATACGCGGATAAAAATCCGGGTAATTACGGAAGTTGCCTGGGCATCACATTTTGTAAAGAACATGTTCATCAGGCCAACAGAAGAAGAATTAAAAGATTTCACCCCGGATTTTGTTGTGTATCATGCATGTAAGGCAACAAACCCGCAATGGAAAGAACAGGGATTAAACAGTGAAGTGTTCGTTTCTTTTAACCTGAAAGAACGTATGGCAGTGATTGGAGGGACATGGTATGGAGGGGAGATCAAGAAAGGATTTTTTTCAGTAATGAATTATTTTCTGCCATTGAAAGGTATTGCTTCCATGCATTGTTCTGCCAATATGGGAAAAGATGGCGATACGGCTATTTTCTTTGGCCTGTCAGGAACCGGAAAAACTACACTCTCTGCCGATCCTAAGCGTTTTCTGATCGGTGATGATGAGCATGGCTGGGACGAAGAAGGCATTTTCAACTTCGAGGGTGGTTGTTATGCAAAATGCATAAACCTCAGCAAAGAAAATGAGCCGGATATATACAATGCCATTAAAAGAGATGCCCTGTTGGAAAACCTTGTTTACGATGAAAAAACGGGAGCAATTGATTTTAAGAGCAATGCCAAAACCGAAAATACGCGCGTTTCTTATCCCATTTATTTTATCAATAACATTGTAAAGCCGGTTTCAAAAGGCCCTCATCCAAAGAATATTATTTTTCTTACCGCCGATGCTTTTGGCGTGTTACCTCCTGTTGCCAAACTTAATTATGACCAGACGATGTACCATTTTTTGAGTGGTTATACTGCTAAGGTAGCCGGTACAGAGCGCGGTATAAAAGAACCCACACCGACCTTTTCTTCGTGTTTTGGCGCCGCATTTCTTTTGTTACACCCTACAAAATATGCACAGGAACTTGCCAAAAAAATGCAGGAACACGGTTCTTCAGCCTACCTGGTAAACACCGGTTGGATAGAAGG
>Ga0209604_1000520_pt1 | contig 35961 bp, 29 predicted proteins | sample AD_UKC097_MetaG_FD_184405 | JGI IMG/M metagenome (GOLD analysis project Ga0209604, IMG submission 184405) | Active sludge microbial communities of municipal wastewater-treating anaerobic digesters from USA - AD_UKC097_MetaG (SPAdes) (version 2) | ecosystem: Engineered > Bioreactor > Anaerobic >... | reverse complement strand
GACGGACTACAAGTTCACGGACCACGAGCTGGACACGGAGACAGGGCTCTACAACTTCAATGCCCGCCTCTACGACCCGGCTGTCGGCCGCTTCATCAGCCCCGACCCCGCGGTACCGGACCTCTCCAACTCGAAAAACCCCTGGAACTACGACCCCCAGATGCTGAACCGCTATGCCTACTGCCGGAACAATCCCCTCATTTACACAGATCCCACAGGTCTCGTCATGGAGGACGCAGGAAACGATGAGGGCCAGGACAGCGAAGGTTCATCAAACGGGGGCGATTTTCCGGACACCACCGGCATCGACGGTCCAACGCCGATGACCGTCAACGGTTCAATTGAGGAAAATCTCCAAATTTCAAATGGCGAAAATAAAAATTCTTCAAAAATTAAATCCTTATGGTTAAAATATAATGATTATTACAATGACGAATTAAATCGGCTGTATGGATGTGATTTAAAATGGGCTGATGAAACAGGTTTGTGGGGAGCTGTTTCCATGGCAGTCAATTTAGGTATTTCAGGTTTTCAGACGCTAATGGATTCTTTGGCTTCTGAGCAAGTTTCGAATTTTCGTATAAAGGGATCCTTTGAGAGAGGGAATATCTTGTCAAAGATACGTGCGGCAGATGCCGGCGCGCAAACGTCGAACAGAATAATGACGCTACGAACCGGACTGAAAGTGACTGGAACCATAAGTGCTGTCGTCACAGCAGGTGCTACGGGTTATTCCGCTGGAGCACGTCTGAATGCTGCTGTTAGAGCAATTGCAAAATCATTGTAGGGGGAACCAATGAAAAAGATATGGGGATATTTTTCAATGATATTGGCTTTGCTATTCGTTATTGCAGTTTCAATTGATGCCTTGTTTGGCGAAATCAAAGCAGTCAAGTTTTACTTGGCTGCAGGTTTTATGGTGACGATTTTGATCTATAGTCTAAGGGATCGGTTCAAGTCTGACACCTATGATTCACAACAATACCATTCTACAGTTCACAAATAAAGAAACGTTACTTTTTTGATGAGGGCTCGCGGCAAGATAAGATTATTAAGAATTAATTGTTCTGGCGATTGATGATGAAGTGAATGGGATCCTTACGAAACGATCAGTGATGGAATTGTCTTGGCCAGAGACAGCGGTTGGTGTTATTTTTAAACTGATGAAAAGGCCCTGTTCGGCAGGGAATCACTGTTTTGAAAGGAGAACCCGATGGACAGACCTGTGGACCATTTCTGGAAGATCCGTCTGGAAGCAGTGAAAAAAGCGCTGGAAGACAACAATTTCGAGGCCCGGGTGGCGGAAAGCGTGAGCGAGGCCCGAAAAATCGTTCTGGAGGAACTCCTGCCCGGGACGGGCGCGAAAAGCATTTCCTGGGGAGGTTCCCTCACCTTTATCGGAACGGGGCTTTACGACGCGCTGAAGGGACGGGGGGACATGATGGTGCTCGACACCTATGACCGAACGATCCCTCCGGAGGAAAACCTGGAAAGACGCAGGCAGGCCCTCCTTGTGGATCTTTTCTTTATGGGCACCAATGCCGTTACGGAGGACGGGAGGCTCGTCAATCTCGACATGATCGGCAACCGTGTGGCCGCCCTGACATTCGGGCCGAAAAGGGTGATCGTCCTTGCGGGAAGGAACAAGATCGTCTGCGATCTCGAAGATGCCATGATCCGGGTGAAAAACTACGCGGCGCCGGTGAACGCCATGAGGCTTGACAAGAAGACCCCCTGTGCGGCCACGTCCTTCTGCGACGAGTGCAAGAGTCCCGACCGGATCTGCAACACGTGGACGATTACGGAGAAATCCTTCCCGAAAGGCCGGGTGAAGGTCGTTCTGATCAACGAGGACCTGGGATTTTAAGACGGATTCCCTTCTCCGGCAGTTTCAGCGGACCCGCAGCCGGTCCCCGGGATGTATCGTCCTGTTCGCCGGCATCCCGTTCAGGTCTGCGAGTTCCTTGACCGTGAGTCCGTAAGTCTTGGCGATGCCGAACAGGGTGTCACCCTTGCGGATGGTGTGGAATTTCTGCGTCGCGGCCGCGGGCTCGGCGGATGCAACTTTTGGTTTTTCCACTGCCTGTGCGGTGGATGTTGCCTTGGCTTTCTCTACCGCCGCCGGGCGTTCCTTCTTCTCGACCTGCTTCGCCGCGGCGGGTTCCGCCTTCCGTTCGAGGGATTCGATTTTTTTCGAGAGGGTGTACACTTCCTCTCTCAGGTATCGAATTGCGTCTTCCGACTGAGACGTGAGGCCGTCCAGCTTCCCCTCCACTTTTTCAAGTCTGCCCTGGAGGGCGGCGAATTCCCCCTCTCCGGGGGCGTTTTTCCCGCCGGCGAAGAAGATTGCGATGAGCAGAATAATAATGAAGACCCCTCCTCCCCAGAGGACGATCTTTCCCGGGGAGTGGAGTCCCGGCGACCAGATCCGGGACGCCTTCCCGCGATCACGGGGTGCATCCTTGAAGTCCCTGTCCAGAAGACTGCTTCCCTCCGCTGAGAAGTCTATATCGATCTTCTTGTCTTGTTCGTCCGTCATGTTTTTGCCCCTCCTTTCGAGGTACTCACAGTTTTTTAGCAAAGGAGGGACCGACCGTCAAGACAGGGGAGCATGTGATGCGGCATGGATGTCACGTAATGCGGGAAGTGCCGGGTGTGGATTTGTTCATTGAATTGCGCACGATTCTTTGGTTCGAGCGTTCAGGATCGGTTATTTCCCCGCTTTCCGGGGGGGGTTGCCTCGAAAAAAAAGGATGACGGGATTCTTTACAATCCTGTCATCCGTTGGCGGCATGTATGGCGCGATTTCAGCGACCGCCTGTATAACCGGGTGAATCCCGGCCTCACATGCGATTCGGGTCGATCGCATCGTACGGGCATTCTTCAGGTACTGTCGCTATTTTTTACGGTCTTGCGGCAAGCCTGCTTTCTTTTTCCTGATCTTCTTCAGCGCGATGATGAGGAACAGGATTCCGATGCCGAGAAGGATCAAGGTCTCCGGCTCCGGGACCGTCGTTGTCGTTTTCATCGTCACCGTGTCGGGCACCAGGACCCACCCGAAGAGATTTTCGTTGTTGCCGATGGGGGCTTCGTTCGTGGTGCCGAATCCCGTATTATATACATAATCGTTTTTCCCGCCCTTGGCATAGAAGTCTCCCCACATGGGGGCCCGGTCCGTTACGATGGTCCAGTTATAGGTCTTTCCCTCGTTTTTTTTTGTCGTTTCGAATTTCAATCCGTAAAGATCGCCGATCAATCCGGGATTGCTGCGATTGCCGGACGAGTAAGCATCCAGTTCATAGCCTTTCGTGGTTCCGCCCTGGATATTGTCCGAATCGAAGGTCCCGGACACCTCGGTAATGACGTGACTTATTCCGGGTTTTCCGTCGGTCGTGAAGGTATACCGGTAGGTCCAGTAATTTGTGGAAGAATCGAAAGAAACGAGCCAGCTGAGTACGGACTTGCTGTTGGCCCAGGCATACGATGCAACCAGATCCTTATTCCAGGAAATGTAACCTTCGTAATAGGCGAAGGCCTTGGAACCGAAGAATACGGCGATGAGCAGGGTCAGGCACGCGAAGATTTTTTTCATTCCAAGACCTCCGAAAGAAAGCACTAAATTGCCATTTTTCTGCGAAATGCAAAGAGCCCGGCGATGCCGAAACAAAGAAAGACCATGGTTGCCGGCTCGGGAATGTCGATAAGAGGGATGTCGATCTTCTGGTAGATGACATCGTTGGCGCAGTTGAGCGTCCAGCCGATGATGAGGCCATCCCGGATGTTGATGGCGGACTCGGGATCGAAAATGTAACTTACCCAGACCACGTCTTCGGGCGACCCGGGAAGCCGCCAGCCTACGAATGCCGCTGTTGAAACCGCCGTTCCCCCCTCGACGGCGATCGGGTGGTCGTCACGGATGTCGTATCCGCTCCACATTCCGTCGGCACCGGACATGACGTACCCAGGTCCTCCGAGGGGAACGGATACACTGTTCACTGCCACATTGTTCATGTCTGAAGCCCCGAAGGTTCCCACGGTGTAGTCCCATGTGCTGTCGGAACCGACATCGATGAAAAGATCTCCAGGGGTCAGTTTGCTCCAGAGATGCTGGTTCTGAGTGACAATGTAACTGAACTGTATGCTTACAAGATTGTAATTCGAATCGTAAGTCAGCCTCCCTCCCAGGATATCGGGAAGTCCGATTACGTCTTTGAAGTCGTCATCCGTTCCGTTTTCCCATCCGGGAAAGGTGATGACAGTGTCATCGAAATTGACAGTATAGAACCCGTATGCCGGACAGGCGAAAAGGAATGCCAGGAGACACGCGGTCAACACAGCCGTTCTTTTCATTTTTCCTCCCGAGGACCCCGATATTCCATTGATCCGGGTTTCTTTTTCTTCCTTATATATCTTTCTATCAATCCGGGCAACAGAAAGTAAGTACGGCGTAAGGGAAGTCCCGGTTATTTAAAATTAATCAGTGCAGGATTCGTGCCGTGAATGGGAACATGGTCCCGCCGTATTCCTGTAAACAAAGGATAATGATCGCTCCTCTTCCGGCCTCGCCTGCCTTCCCGTATCATCAGAGAAGTCTTTATCATTGCTGCAGATCCTTGCAACGGAACGGGACGGGCCGGATCTGTAGCCGCGACGTAAGGGTATTCTTCAATTTCTGCATGCAGTTCTGGCCGCGGCCGTCATGCGCCATGCGTTCATTGTCCGTTGGATTTCCTTACATCTTTCGGCGTCCCGCTATTCATCGAAATTTCAAAAGGTTCCACTGGATTGCCGGCGGAAAGTCTGTCGGATATCTTTACACTGGATATGTCCGGAAAGTCGAAAACGACGTTTTTCTGATCTGCCCCGATTCGTTCGCATAAAATATGTCAAGTTATTCATGATGGTTACGGTTGGTTCAGCAAAGTATCCAATCGCAACACTGCAGATGCATGTTCCTTGCATATATCTTTTTCATGACAATTTCGTCATTGGAAAGTCAAAAAAATCCACTGGTGGGAGGAGGACGATATGAAAACAATTGCAACAAAGGTATTATTTGGGGCGACTGCGGTCATGGCGATTCTTCTGGTCCCGGCAATTTCCTGTTTTGCAGAAGATTCAAGGCTGTATGTGGCAGCACCTGAACCGACTTCACTTCTTCTGCTCGGTGCCGGAATCGCGGGACTCGTGGGACTGAAGAAATTCTTCCGATAAGGAAACACTTTCGCCTGTGAGGTGAAGCTCTGACAGAGGGGGTACAGGCAAGATGAAGAGAATTCTTGCGTTAAGTATGATTTTGCTTCTCGGACTGTCGGGAAGTGTGTGGGCTTACTCTATCAACTACAGTTTTGCTGTTGACGGAACGGGAAATGGGTACACGTCGCCCTATGCGGGAGCTTCCGTGGAGAGTTTCGACAGTGTTTATTGGAACGGTAGTGCCTGGGTGGGCTTCGACCTTTTCATGGGGATGACGGGAAGCGGTGATTTCGTGACAGGATCGGTGGCAAATAATTATGCCGCCCCTTACGGTATTTCCGGACCTGACAGCACCCAGTATGTCACCGTTCCCCAGCCCTTTGATCCCGGCTTTTCGACGGGAATGAGCTTTTTTGCTTTTCTGCCGGGCACTTACAATTACCTTGGCCTTTGGTGGGGCTCCGTTGATACGTACAACGAGATCAGATTCTATTCTCAAGGATCATTGACGCCTCATACAATCATTACGGGACCGGCTGCTATCAATCCAAGCACGGCAAACGGTAACCAGACGGCACCGTCTACCAATCTCTACGTGAACATCCTCGACTTACCCGACTTCGATTCTTTTGAAATGCGCAGCACAAACTATGCATTCGAGGCGGACAATATCGCGGTAATGTATGTACCCGAGCCTGCCACGATGTTTCTTCTCGCCCTTGGCCTGATCGGCATTACGGGCATAAGGAGAAAGATGTAAAAGTAATTGAAAAGTAGGGAGAAAAGCAGGTGAGTCCAACCACCTGCTTTTTTTTTTCGTCCGGTGCCTCGGAAAGTCGAAAATCCTTTTAATTTTTAATGTAAATTTCGTGAATCCTGTAAAATATATTTCCAGTATATGCTTGGAAAAAAAACTAAGAGATGCCGGGAAAAAGCTGATTAATGCATCGCCAATACATTGTAAATAGTAACAAGCAAGTTAAAGGGTTCAGGAAAGCGTTGTATATATTCAAGTCACAAGGGTTTGGTCTCGGGAACAGGTAAAATATCTGTCGGAAAATCTTACAACTATTGGGTGCACGCTGGGTGGGATCCGAAAGAATAATCCTATGATTAATATTTAATATCGATCACTTGTAGTCGGTCCCGAAAAAGGGCGATTCCTTGGTATGTCTTGTGCAACATATGAAACCAAATGGAAAAAAAGGAGGTACTTTCCATGAAAAAGAAAATCGTCATCATGGTGTTTGCGGTCGTCCTTGCCCTGGGAATGTATGCGCCCACCTGTTTGGGATATTCCGTCGAGATGGGTGACTGGATCACATATGGGCCGGGCATAGGATCAAACTTTTTGACTGGCGAGATGAGCGTGAGTGTGGCGGATACGAGTGCGGGCCCATTTGGCTACGTTTATGATACCTTCTGCCTCGAGCAATACGAAACTATGAATTGGAACACTCCATATTACGTGAATGACGTTTCACAATATGCCGTTCATGGAGGAACATTTACTTCGGACCCAATATCCAACAGAACTGCTTGGTTGTACTACAATTATTTTAACAACATGCTTGCCGGCTATGATTATTTCGGGCCTACCCGTGCCCAGTCCGCAGATGCACTGCAGCTTGCCATCTGGTATATCGAAAATGAGATAGGCAGCGTTGTTGGCTATGGGGGCGCTTCCACGCTCGCACAAACATTCTTAAACAATGCGATGGCCGCAGCTGGTGGCATGTTTCCTTCGTGGGTCAATCAATATGCACCCGGCCAATACTACGTCAGCGTGGTGAACATTACTACAAGTGATATAAATAATGGCTACTGGGATCAAAAACAAAGCTCGCTCATCGCCGAAAGGGTTGTCACTCCGGAACCCATGACCGTTTCTCTGCTGGGCCTCGGGATTCTCGGCCTCGGGCTCATGAGGAGAAGAATGCACCGGTAATTTCGGAATTAGAATCCTGCTCAAAGTGAATGGCCCGCTTCCTTCGGGAGGCGGGCCAATTTTTTTAGGGAGTCGCAAGGCCTGATTCGCAGCCATCTGGCTTTCCGTTCTTCAAACACCCGGCATAATTTTTTACAATCGATAAGAAATATATTATTGTAATGTAATCAGATGGATAAAACAGTTTTGTGCGGAGTGACCGGACGTTGAGTGTCGAATAATTTTACAAAATGTCGTTCCGGCGACCCGGGCTAGAAATAAAAGCCATGTGAAAGATAGATGATCAGAATAAAATAATAGGTATGAATATTAATGCCTTGAGAATGGTCAACTGCAGACATTTTGAATGTTGCAGCTTGTGGCATCATCCTTGCTACAATAATGGCAAAACATGTGATCTCTCTCAGATGAGCGACATATGACGAATTCGAAAGGAGGCTTAGGAAAATGAAAAGAAAACAGATCCTGAAAGCGGCGATTCTTGGTATCGTGATTCTGCTCCTTGCAGCTCCCGGTGCTCTGGCCTACCAGGTGACCGTGGACCGGATCAGCGGGTACTATACGGGAGACGGTGGGGAATTCACACTGACGCCCTCGGCGGACTTCTCCTGGATCCTGGACAGCTACGTTCCGTTTTCGATGTATGAATATGATTCCGGTCTCATCGGGTTCGAAACGTTCTGTATAGAAAAGAATGAATACATTAATCCGGGTTCCACTTACAACGCTGAAATCAATGAATTAGGCGCGGTGAACGGCGGCGTGGCAGGTGGGAATCCTGATCCTGTTTCCATCGGGGCGGCGTACCTCTATAACAATTTCGTCCTCGGCAGCCTGACCGGATATAACTACACGGCCGGAGCCGGCCGGGCCGCGTCGGCCGACGATCTGCAGCAGGCCATCTGGTATCTGGAGAATGAGATCGCGCTGACAGACCCTCAGATCGCGGCCAACCTTTTCCTCCAGGCAGTGATCACCCAGTTCGGATCGATCGAGAATGCGCAGTTGAACAACAATCCCTCTCTCTACCCGGTGTATGCCCTGAACCTGACCACCGCAAATGAAGGGATCGCACAGGACATGCTCGTCCGCTACTATGTCTCCGTCCCCGAACCCTCCACGCTGCTTCTTCTCGGCGCGGCCCTCATCGGCCTCGTGGGGGTGCGCAGAAGGATGATGAAGTAAGAGAACATAGAAAAACAGGTTGAATAAAAAAGGCAGGAACGATCGGGTTCCTGCCTTTTTTCTTTCTTCAGCCGTCGACTTCAGGGAACGATCAATCTTTCCCCGTCAGCTGTCTTTCTTCGATATCCCGTATTTTTCCAAAAGGTCATAGAGGGTGGGCCGGCTCACCCCCAGGTCGGAGGCGGTCTTGCTCAGGTTGCCGCTGTTTCTCGATAGGGCCTGGAGGACGAGTTCCTTTTCAATCTCTTCCCGGGCTTCCTTGAGGGTGACGGTCCGTGAGCCGCCGGATGCGGCGTCCTCCAGCTCGAGGTCCCGGGGCTCGATTCTCTTTCCTTCAGCCATGACCACCGCGCGCTTGATCCGGTTCTCCAGTTCACGGATGTTGCCCGGCCATGGGTGATTTTCCAGGGCTTTTGCCGCCCTGTCGGTGAATCTGGTAATTTTTTTATTATACTCCCCGGCAAAATGGTCGGTGAAGGCCTTGGCCAGAAGAATGATGTCCCCCTCGCGCTCCCTCAGAGGGGGCAGGGAGACGGTGACGACGCCGAGACGAAAGTACAGATCCTCCCGGAAGGTGCCCTGGTTCATTCCGTCCTTGAGATCCCTGTTCGTCGCGGCGACGATCCGGACGTCGACGGGGATCGGATGCCGGCCCCCGATGCGCTCGATGATATTGTCCTGGAGAAACCGGAGCAGTTTTACCTGGAGTTGGAGAGGCAACTCCCCGATTTCGTCAAGGAACAGGGTGCCCCGGTGGGCAAGTTCGACCCGGCCTTTCCGTTGTGCGTGTGCCCCCGTGAAGGATCCCTTCTCGTGGCCGAAAAGTTCGCTTTCCAGGAGATTTTCCGGAATGGCCCCGCAGTTGATGACGACGAAAGGGCCGTTGCTCCTGGGACTCAGACGATGGACCGCCCTTGCGACGAGTTCCTTTCCCGTGCCGCTTTCCCCCGTAACGAGGACGGGGATGTCCGACGGGGACACCTTGCGGATCGTTGCGTACACGTCCTGCATCTTTCGGCTGGTGCCCAGCATGCCTTCAAATCCGTCCTTCATGAACTGACTTTTCCTGAGTTCCCTCTGCTCCTTTTCGAGCCCGGAGACGTGAAAGGCCCGTTTCAGGACGACTTTCAACTCGTCGATTCCGATGGGCTTGTAGAAGTAATCGTAGGCGCCCATGCCCACCGCACGCAGGGCATATTCCTTCTCGCCCCTGCCCGTGATGATAATCACCTTCACGTCCGGGTCTTCCGCCAGGATCTCCGAAAGGGTGTGAAATCCCTCCTCGACGCCGGCGGGCGCCGGCGGAAGGCCGAGATCCAGGGTCGTCACGGCGGGGTGTTCGTTCCTGACCTTCTCCATCGCCGTCTGACGATCTCCCGCCAGGAGGACGCCATAGTCCCCGGCAAGGGCCCACTTCATCTGGGTGCGGAGATCCTCGTCATCCTCGACGATGAGAAGCGCAGGCTTCTCATGGGGGTGTTCCTTTTGTTCACTGGTGTTGTCCATGCTGTCCTCGGTCATGATGGTATGTCGTCTCCGTTCACCGGCAGGAAGACCCGGAATGTGCTGCCAATGTCCTTTTCGCTTTCCACGTCGATCCTCCCGCCGTGGGCTTCGACGATGGCCCGGCTCTGGTAGAGCCCGATCCCGAGCCCCCGTTTCTTGGTCGTCCGGAAAGGCTTGAAGAGATCGTTTTCCATGAATTCCTTGGGCATTCCGCACCCCTCGTCGCTCACGGCCACGACGGTCCACTTCCCGCTTCGCAGTGTAGCCACGGTAATCCTGCCGGTGGTGGAGGCGTCGTTCGCGTTGAGAAGAAGGTTCAGAATGACCTTGCCGAGTTGTTCTCCATCGGCGGTGCATTCCGGGGAAGAACCCAGCTGGAGGTCCACCCGTTCCCGTATCGACCCGTCGAGATCCCGAACAATTTCCCGGATCAGTTCGTTGATGTCGATCCGTTTGCGTTTCACTTCGATCTTTTCGCTGAGCGATTTCAGACGCTCGGTCATCGCGCTGATCCGGCCAACGCTCTGGGAAACCGTCCTGAGGAGGTCGCTCCTGAATTCAGGGTTGTCGTAGTGAATGGGCAGGTTCTCCATGGTCAGGGACAGTTTCGAGGCGACGTTCTTCAGGTCGTGGACAAAGAAGGCGGACATGGTCTGGAAGGCCTGCATCTCCTTGGCCTCCTCGAGCCGCTGGGAAAGAAAAATGTTTTCAAGGCTTATGGCCGCCTGGGAAGCGATCGTCTCGAGAAGTTCCACGTCTTCTTCCGTGAGGGGTTCCCAGTCGACCCGGTCATCCAGGGTGACGATGCCGAGAAGCCGGTTCCCTTTTGCCGTATCCCGAATGGGAATGGCATATTGGATTTTTGCTTTTTCGAGGAAATCCTTCCCGAAGGGGCCAAAAGTGGCGGGAAGGGGATCCTCCCGGTAATTCAGGCCTGTGAAAGGTGCCTCCTCCTCCACCCGGAGCATGAAGTCACGCATTCGGACCGCAATGTCCTCCTTTTCGGGGTTTCCCGTGGCGGGATAAAACGTGGACCCCAGGCAGAGGGCCTTTTCGCGCAGGGGCTGGTCGAAAACCCAGACGGTCACGGAAAGTGCCTCGAAGGTTGAGGAAATGGTTTTTACGACATACCCGGCGAGTTCCTTCGGGTTCAGGATGGAGGCGGTACCGGCGGTGAATTTCCCCCACTCCTTCCGATAATCGTGAACGGGCCTCCGGAAGTGACGGCTGATGAAGCGCTTGGTTTTCTTCCGCACCCGGTCCGAGAAAAGGAGAGAAAAAAGAACGATAAGGGAAAGAAAGACGAAAAGGGCCGCCACGGGTATGCTCCACCCGTCCTCCAGATCAATGGAAACCCGGGCGATGACGCCGACGGCGAGGAGGTAGAGGCCCGTGAAAAGAAGGGTGAAGGACTGGAAGAGAAAGGTCTGGGATACGTAAAAGTCCGCCGGCTGCTCCCTTCGGGACCGAAGAAAGGATTTTGCGATGAGGACACAGGAAACGATGAGGGCCGCCTCGCTGAAAAGGTCCAGGGAAAGGTCCATCAACCGGTAGAGGATGGACTGGCTCAGGGTGTAGATCCTGGCCCCCCAGAAACATCCCAGCCCGAGGATGGTGAATTTGATCTGCCAGCGGATGCGGCCCTGGGAAGACCGGAGGGTTTTTTCAAGGTTGAGGAGGATGAGGATGGTGACGACGAGGAGACAGACCTGGAATGTGTAACCGACAGGAGTCAAGCGCAGGACCATGCCCAGGGGGTCCCCGAAGTACAGGAATTCGTGGACCATGGCCCTGCTGTAAACAACTGAGAGGAAAAGGGGTATGAGAAAAGCCAGGGCGATCCCCCACCCCCATCTTCGGAGATAGTCTTTGTAGTTCGACCGGGCGTAGGTGAAACTGAAGGAAAGCCATGTGCCGGCAAGGACCGCCGTGACGACGAAACGGGTGCGAAGCCAGAACTCCACTTCGACGGCGCCGGGGGCGTTCACGATCCGCCCTGTCAGGAACGACTCCGCTGCCAGGAGAAGCATCCCCGCGATATAGAGCGGGCCCGGAACGACCCTTCGGCTCCCCGCCGCGCCGAACAGTGCGAGGACGAGACAGAAAACGGCGCTTCCGTAAGGAAGGAAGTGGGAAAGGTGGTCGACGATTTCGTTCATGCTTTCCTATGCCCGCAATCTTTCTTCCCGTGCCCCTTCCGTTTTTCTCAACCACCAGAGCAGGAGGCCGAGGAGGACCAGCGAGGGCAGAAAGAAAAAGATCCCCCCAGAGTGGTGGAGGAAACTGTCCGTGAGAAATTTCTCGTCCACGTGCTCCGCCAGAAGCGTGATGGTCACGATCCGGATGCCGTTTTTCAGGATCGTGAGCGGCACTACGGCAAGGATCAGGACAAGTTTCCTCCAGTTTGTCCTGAGGAACATGTGGGCCGCGATGCACATGGTGATGACGAGTGCAAGGCTGGATCGGATCCCGCTGCACACCTCGGCGACCTCTATGGTGACGCCGGGAAGTTGGAATATGTTGCCTGTCCGGATATATGGAGTGCCCGTTGTTTTGAAAAGGAACTCGGTTACTGAAGAGGACCCGGCAACGAGCATGTCAAGAATCCGGTCCATAAGGAACAAGGGAATGGGGATCATGAAGACGAGAAGAAGGAGAGGGAAAAGGGCTTTTCGATAGGCCTTTCCACCATATGCGAAAAGGAAGGACCCATGAGTGAAAAGGACTCCTGACAGGGTCACAACGGAGGTGTGATCGTTTGCGCTGAGGGATGTCTGATTCATCCAGCCTGCAATGAAAATGATAACGCTCACTACCCATAAGACGGCCCCGGCCCCGGGGGAAAAGAAAACCTCGGGAAAGATTCTTTTTCTTTCCGTTATCAGGAAAAAAAGACTGACGAACGGGATCAGCCAGATGTGGGAGTAATATGGACTGCCGAGTGAAAATCGGGTGAGTTCCCTCAGCGGCTGAAAAAACATGAGGAGGGATATGAGACTGAAGAAAACAAAAAGCAAGGTGGCTTTTATCAGTTTTTTTTCCATGTGCGCAATACCTGCTGGTTGGAGATTCGACTCACTTTCAATCTCCGGGCTTGATGGCTTGTCAGGGATACGAGTTTGTCCTGAAAGGGCTTTTAGAAGAAGGTCCGGAAAGGAAAACCGGCCGTAATAAGGAAGGATAAGAACGACTGCAAGAGAGTAACAATAGGATCTGTCATCGGCTTTTTTCGCCGGAACGACAGATCGAAAGTCCAGCTCCGGGGTGTTCACCCGGTGAACACCCCGGAGCCTTGAAATCATTCCTTGACTTTGAAACCCTGCACGGTGGCCGGCGGGGTCGGTTCAGTGGTTGTCGGCGTCGAGGAGTCCGACCCCGATCCCTCGTTGAACCGCACCTGGGCGGGGATTGGGCTTACCATGGGGCTGCGATCCGGTCCGATGGGCGGCCATGCCAGGGTTCCGAAAAATGCAGGTTTGCCGGTCAGATAAAGGGAGTTCGGGAGTGTCCGGTCGGTGATGCCGGAATCCCAGACGGTCGTCTGTGTCGCGTAGTCGTAGTTGCCATGGCGGATTAGTCGTTGGCTGACCAATGGATCGGTGATGGTTCCCGCACCCTCTCCATTGTAGCCGAGTTTGTAGATGTGCGTGTCGTAATCGGATGCCTCCGTTCTTTCGTAGGAATAGGTGCCGTTATCGACCACACCCGACCAGCCCAGAACGTTCCCGACGACGTTACAGTAATAATTCTTGTTCTCCTGGGAAACCGCCCAGAAGCCCTGTGTGTAAGGATAGGTCGACTCCCCGACGATGCGGATGTAGTTTCTGAATCCTGTATTATGGCTTGCACTTCCATGAACATAGTCTTCGCTCCATTTATGCAAAATATTACCTTCGTATAAGTTCATTAGAGGGTGCACAGCATGAGTGATAAGGTCGTTATAAACCCAGCCGGGACTGACCGAGCTGTGAGGATCTCTTGAATAGTTATAACCAATAACGCATCCACTTACAGGTCCTTCGAGGACGAAGGAATGTCTGCAGTTCAGGGCAATATTGTCCTCGATGAGATGGTCCGAATTGGGCCCGAAGATGTGGTAACCGTAGCCGCTTCCCCCGGCGTTGTTCCAGGGGTCGTACACGTAACAGCCCCTCACTTCGCAGTTGAGGCTCATACTCAGCCAGATGAAACTCTTTGCGGCATGATAAACCTTGACGTTTTTTGCCCAGCATTCAGTGCCACCAACAAATTGAACACTGTCGGCGGTATAATAATTGGCTGTTTCAATTCCCAGATCCTCGATGCCTGCATTGGTTGTAACCTGGATGTAATGTCTTACCTCCGGGTTCAATCCGGCCTGAAAGTTCCAATAGAGGGGCCGATGGATACTGAGGGTAGCACCACTTTTCCCAGTAACTTTTACTAGCTGAATCTGAAAACACATCGAATTACTTGAGTGATATAAGCCACCCCATGTTGCTCCTCTTGAGTCAATGAGATTTAAATCGTTCTGCTGAAGGACAGCAAGCATGTCTCCTACGTTGACTTTGGATATGATCGAAGAACTGGAAAAAGTGAGCTGCCTGGATCCCCTCGTGTAACCGCTGGAGATAGGATAATTACCCTTGTAATAAATTGTTCCTCCGATCTTGATGACGATGTTGCTGGTATTGGTATTCATGACTATTTTTGTCAGATCCATACCTTCTCCGCGGATGACGATTCCTTTGTTGATGGTCAATGTTTTAGTAATCTTGTACGTACCTGCGGGGAGATACACGGCCTTGCCGGCGGAGCATGCATCGATGGCGTTCTGAATCGCCGTCGTGTCATCCGTGACCCCGTCCCCCTTTGCGTTGTACGGCGCATCCTTGGCGTTGATCCCGACGGGGTAAACCGGTATGCCGCCGGGGATCCCGGGTTTCCAGTCGATACGTCGGTCGGCCGGAATGATGTCCGCAAAGACCGGACCGATCAGGCCGAAACAAAAAACCAGCAGAATCAGGAGGTGGAGGAGTCGATGGTTCCTGTTTTCTATCATTTCACTTCCTCGGCTATGGCAGAAGTTCATGCCTTCGCTCCTTTCCGACAAAATGGTATTTCCGCGCTCTTTTCCATGAAAAAGAGAATCGGTATCGTCGTGATATCCAATTTTGCAAACGACATGCCACGAGGAAATAAAACGTACTTGTCGGAAATCATTGTCTGTTATTCCCAGGGGGAAATCCGCGAACGTCATCCCTCAGGAAGGATTCGGCCGCCGGATGACGATTGGTTTCAAAATCGTAATTGATATGGAAGATTTTTTTCCTGTTCAGGAACCATTCCGGCGACGGCGTGGGTGTTTGCCCTTCTTCACCGCAGTGATCTCAGCCAAGTTTCAAAGACCACAAGGCTGAAGAGGATCTTGTGGTTGTCGTTTTTTCCTGTCCGGTGCTCGCTCAGGAGCCGTCTTACGACGTCCGGTTTCAGGTATCGGAACATGAGGGAGCTTTCATCGACGAGATGGGCCTCCATCCTGGCGCCTATGGCTTCGCGGAACCACTGATCCACCACGTTCACGGCGAATCCCCGTTTTTTGCGCCGGAGAATGCCTTCGGGAAGAAATTTCCTGCAGACCCTGCGGTGAAGCCACTTTCTGCATCCGTTTCGAACCTTGAACCTCGAACCGAGCCGCTGCACGTGTTCCACGATCTCCCGGTCCAGATAGGGAATCCTGACTTCGAGCGCATGGATCATCGACATCTTGTCGGCGTACATGAGAAGTTCGTCCGGCAGGGAGGACCGAAGTTCCAGGAGCTGGAATCCTCCGAGTTCGTCAAGATGCCCGATAGCCGGGGAAAGATCGTCCCAGCATTTGAAGACCATGTCCCCCGGGTTTTCGGGGAGAAGCCCCTCTTGGAAAAGACTGTCCACGGTTTCTCCCGGAAGGATGGAAAATACATGCTGATATCTCTTGATTCGGTCCTGGATGCCCAATGCGTAAACGCCCCGCTTGAGGGTTTCGCTTCTGGGCAGGATGCCGGCGGCTGACGACAGAAAAGAGCGGGTTCCTTCCGGAAGTTTCCGCCACAGGGAGCCGTAACGGACGCCGAGGTGGCGGGTGTAGCCTCCGAAAAGTTCGTCCGGGCCCTGCCCGATCAGGGCGACCTTGACATCCCGGCGGGCCCGTTGTGACACAAAGTACATGGGGACGATCGAGGAGGTCGCGACCGGCTCCTCCAGGATCTCGACGATTCCGGGCAGCGTTTTTTCGAAGGTCTGCCGGCTCAGCATGACGGGAACGTTGTCTGCGGAAAATACCCGTGCCGTTTCCGCCGCATCCTCGAGTTCATCGTCCTTGTAACTGTGTCCGTAGCCGACGGTAAACGTCGGCCAGACATTTCCGTACAGATTCATGAGCGCCAGGAGAAGCGCGGAATCGATTCCCCCGCTGAGGAGCAGCCCCAGGGGAACGTCGCTGATGAGATGCCTTTTTACCGCGGCCTTGTAAAGTTCCAGAAGCATTTCGACCGCTTCCTCGTCGCTCGGCATGGGCGAATAGGGCTTCGGTTCGAAACGATACCATCGGGTGGCCGACACGTGACCGTTCTGGACGGACAGCATCTCGCCGGGAGCGAGCTTCCGTATGCCCTGGAACATGGTAAAGGGGGAGGGTGTGTAGCGGTAGCGCAGGAAAAGGTTGAGCGCAAGGGGGTCGGTTTCCGGTTTTTCCCTCATGCCGGCGAGAACGGCCCGGATCTCCGATCCGAAATATAATGCACCGTTCCTCGACGCATAATACAGGGGCTTGATCCCCATGGGGTCCCTGGCCAGGAGGAGTTTCCTCTCGGGCTCATCCCAGATGGCAAGGCCGAACATGCCATTCAGATGTTCCAGCACGGACTCGCCCCAATGCCTGTACCCATGAACGATCACTTCCGTGTCGCATTGGGTACGGAAGACGTAACCATGGCCTTCCAACTCCTGCCGAAGTTCCTTGAAGTTGTAGATTTCACCATTGAAAACGACCCATGTGCGCTCTTTTTCGTCCGACATGGGCTGGTGCCCCAGGCTCAGGTCGATGATGGAAAGCCGTCGGAACCCGAGGCCGAGAGATCCGGAGAGGTACAATCCCTCGTCATCGGGGCCCCGATGGACGATCGTCCGCATCATGGCCCGGATCGACTCCGCGTCGACCGGTGCATGGTTCTTGAAGTTGAACTGTCCGCAAATCCCGCACATGGAACTCAACCTCTTCCCGTCACAAGATTCGAATGGCTGGAACCCCCGCTGTTTCTCAGGATCAGGCACAGGCTTCTGAACATCTGGGATTGGCCCCAACGGTGCATGGGAACGTTGTCCCAACCGAACCAGAGTTTTCTGCTGCGAAAAGAACCGTCTTTCTTCCTCCAGTTTTTGAAAATGTCCCCGAGGAGTCTTTTCACGGCCCCATCCAGAGCGGGAAAACGCCCCTCCAGGAGGGTTCCGAGGTTCAAACACTCCGCACAATCATAAAGCTCACGGCGATAGACGGTCAGACGAGGTGCCCTGGAGAATGGTTTGGGCAGCCCCTCCCTGTCGAAGAGATGGGACAGGTAGAACGCCGTGCCCCGGTCGATGGCCTGCCCGCATCGCGCATCGCCCGTCAGTTTTTCGATTTTTGCAATGGCCTTGAGAACGAAGCATGTATGAAAATGATCTATGAATTCGCGTACATCACCCACAGCGTAGGGCCAGGAGCCGTCCGGCTGCTGGTTCGTGAGGACGAAATTCAGGTTTTTCTCCGCTTCCTCCCGGTACCGGTTTTCCCCGAACTCCCGCCAGGCGCTCGTCAGGAGAAAAGCCCTGTACGCACTTGCGTTGACGACGCCCGTCTCGCCGAGAGGGGTATAGGTGCAGCTGCCGGCACCGGGTCCGGCTTCCTTATTCCTGTAATCACGGAGGGCGTGTTCGGCGATGGCGTGCATGATGTCGCGCCATTCCTTCGCGCCGTCGATGCGGAACACGTACTCGAATGCCTCGTAGCAATAAGGTGTGGTCGTGATGAGCGGGGTCCCCGCAGGGATGACGCCGTTCCTTGTCTGCCAGTGGAAAGGATATCCCCAGCCGTAATGCCCGTAACCGGGACACCGGGTGCTTTTCAGAACTTCCAGGAAATGAACCGCCCGCCGGTACCAGGTCTCCTTTCCCGTTGTGTTGAAAAGAAGCGCGAACCCCATGGCGTAGTGGGCGTCGGCAATGGGAAGACGCATGGGTGGATGGAAGAGAACTCTCGCCCGGGGGAGGAATGCCTCGCAGAAGACCATGGGGGCCACGGCCGGGAGGCCGATAGCCGGCCGTCGATAGTACAGGGCTTTCGCTTTGCGGCTGAGCGTGCCTGCGTAAAAATCCTGGTGGTCCTGGGAGGTCTCGCCGTAAGCATCCAGCCATTCCGTAAATTTTTCGAGGCTTTCCTGAAGTGTGGTGGTGTCTTGAACGTTCACTGCCGTTTCACCTGGAAGCGTTTTTTTTACCGAGGCCGGAGTTCGGGGATGTCAGTGCCGAGACACAGTCGATGAAGCCCGAGAACATCCTCTCGATGGACGCCTCTCTGTGAATCGTTTCTTTCGCATTTTTTGAAAAGGACGCACGCAGCCCGTCGTCGCGGAGGAGAAGCAGGATCTTTTCTCTCAGGGCTTTAAGGTCGTTTTCCGGAACGATGAAACCGTTTACGCCAGGTGTAAGGTAGTGAATCTCGGGCGGCTGAAGGCCCTCCTCGGTGACGACGGGCAGCCCCCAGTAAAATGCCTCATTCAGGCCCAGTCCGACATCTCCCGGGATCGAAAACAGGTCGGCCATTTTGAAGAGCTTACTTACCTGGACGTTTGCGGGATCGTAGATCTCACCCAGGTACATCGTGTTTTTTTTCGTGATGAGCCGTGAGAGATCATATCCCATGGCGTCCCCGACTATAACGCAGCCGAGTCCGGGATCGTCGATCGTGTTGAAGACACGGATCAGGTGATCCACTTTCTTTACCGGCCGCATCCCCCCCACAAAGAGAACGACTTTCTCGTAAGGGATGCCGAATTCCCGCTTGATCTCCTCGACGGACTGGGAAATCTCGGGACATGCTTCGAGGTTGATAGTGTTGTTCGCGATGAAAATCTTGTGCCGGTTCTTCGGCCGGATGTCCTTGATCTCGTGTTTCGAATACAGGACGAGGGCATCGCACATGGAATGGATGTGGTAAAAAAAGTGATTCCTCAGACCGGGGTTTCTCACTTCGATATTGATCCCCTTGTTCCAGTAAACGAAGGGGATTCCCTTGTATTTCAGCCAGTGGACCAGGGGCCATATAATGAGGTTTTTAAGGTGCAGGAACAGGATCACCACGTCGGGCCCGATGCGTTCGATTTCCCTCTTGTAGGAAAGGAAGTTGAACGGGATCGCCTTGAAGTCGAAAGCCATCGGGTAAGGGTTCTGTTTCTGGAGTTCGTTGGCGCGGACGAGGAACTCCCACCCGTTTTCCCGGAACCGCCCGGCGAAATAATTGTAGTTCGACACCCGGTAATGATAAACCTTGTTCGATAAGAGCAGGACTTTCTTCATGAAGCGGACATCCCCATGGTCGATTTATTCGTAGAAAGGCACAAGAGGGCGACAGATGTTTCCCCATTCGAACTTCTTGGCGTTCCTAACGATCTTCTCACGCCGGAACCGCCCCTGTTCCCTGAAAAAGAGGCAAAGCGCCTCGGAAACGCCCCGGGCATCGTTTGTCCGGGTGACGATCCCCGTGTCGTGATCGACGAACTCGCGAAGGGAACCTACGTCGGTCGCGATGAGAGGCAGACCGAAATGAAAGCAGAGGAACACGATGCCGCTCTGGTAAATGTTCCTGTACGGGAGGACGAGGACGTCGGCGCTTTTGAAAAGGACCTCCACCTCTTCGTTCGGGATAAAGCCCTCCTTCAGAAGGATGTCTTCCCTTCTGGGGGAGGATTCCATGGCTTCCATGATCATGGCGCGGTATGCGGGATCGGGAAACCAGCCTGAAACGAGCAGTTTCGTTGACGGGAGGCCGCCGATCATGTCGAACGCCTCGATCAGGGTGTCCAGTCCCTTGTAAGCGTCCGCCTTCCCGAAAAAAAGGATGACCTTGTCTCCGGCCTGGTAGCCGAGGCGTTTCCTTGCCTCCTCGGCGGTCAGGTCCGTCAGCGCCATCTCTTCGTTCAATCCGATGGAAATGACCGTGATTTTCCGTTCCGGCACGGAGAACCGTTCGATCAGGTGTTGTTTTGCGAGTTGCGTGTGTACGAGAAGGTGGTCCGGTATTCTGTAGATCAGCCGGTATGCCCATCGATAGAACCGGCTGTTGTCCTTGTTGTGGGGAAGGACATTGTGGACCGTGTAGAGATAACGGGACGAGAGGAGCTTGAAGACGAGATTCAACCCGATGCCGTCCAGCAGGACGATCCGGTTTCTAAAGAGGCCGTTGAAATGGACGATGGAATCCCTGTGCCGGGCGAGAAACAGCACCAGCCGGCAGTAATACAGGACGATGTTGGCCAACTTTTCCAAAAACGGCCTCGAGTGACTCTCGCTGTGCCGCAGATTGATGCTCCTGATTCCGATTGCCAGGAGCCTTTGATGCGTGGAGTCTGATGAAATGACGACGGGGTTTATCCCGCAGGCCGCAAGTCCCTTGACAAACCCGATCGTGTAGTTCGGTTCGAAACCGTGGGGGACGATGACGACCTCTTTGGGACGATGTTCGGCTTTCTTACGATCCATGGGTCACCTGTAAAAGCTGGACCATGAGGCGCTTTGTCCGCTTCGGGGCCGCGCATTCAACGGCGGGGACGGTGCTGCGGTGGGTTGCTCCCGGCGCTGTGGAATGGATATTATGGCGATGAGGAAGAGGAACCACATCTGGTGTTCGCCCCTCAGGAATGTCGTTTCCGTGATGTTCACGAACAGGATAACAAGGAAGAGTGTGGACCGGAACAGACCGTAATCGAAGTCTTCACGAAATGTACGAACCATCCCTGGGATTGCGGAGAGAAAAACTGCGAACAGGAGAACGATGCCCACCCAGCCCAGTTGAAGATACGTATCCACGTACCCGTTGTGAGCCTGTCCCAGGGTCCATGTCAGGTTTTCCGTCCAGGGAATGTTGACCAGCCGCCCGATCCAGAAGGCGCCGAACCCGACACCGACAAGAGGACTTCTGGAGGCGACTTCATAAACATCCTGCCAGATCTCCGTCCGTCCGGTCAGCGTGGGGTCGCGGCCCATCAGCCGGACGATGGCGCCCAGGAAAGAGTCCTCTGACGCGGGGTTCAACGAGTGCAGGATAACTGCGAGCAGCACGGTGAATATGGCAATGCAACCTAATGCAATGAACGGCTTGATCCGTGACATATGGGATTTCATGAGCCGCAGCATCGAGAAGATGAAGAGTGCCACGATGAAGACGGACACGGAGGTCATGCTCACGGCGTCGTCGGACCCCTTCAGCAGGTACAGGCTCATGAGGATGTACAGAATGTCGATTCTTCGTACCGCCTTGTCCTTTTCTCCTTGGATTCTCTCCCATATGAAAATGATGGCGCTGACCATGGCGATCTGGCCGAGCGTGTTTTTCGACGTGGCAATCCCGATCCAGGATTCCGCATCGCCCGACCAGTCCCAGTCGATGCCGATATGCCTGAAGTACCGGATCACAATGATGGAAAGGGGGATGTGAAAATAGGCGCATCTTCGGATCACGGCGGTGATCGCCGCCAGGGGGTTCTGCTCCGTCAGGACCACCATGACCATGATCACCGCGCAAAAGGACTTGATGAGTCTTTTCATTGAAACGACAGGATAATAGGACCAGGCAATACTGAGCAACATGAAAGCGAACAGCGAGAAAAGCCAGGCGTTTTCTTTCAGTATGGAAGCCCAGTCGATTTTTCTCTTCGAAAGGATGTAGATCCCGATGCAGCCCAGCAGGAGATAGAACCACCTGTCGATGAAGCTTCCTTCCGTCGGGTCGGTTGAACCGGGAAGGGGGACTCCCAAGATCGAAAGCCATACGCCAACCGGCCGGGAGGTCGCTACGGCAAACCAAAGCAGGGGCCAGAACAAAGCCCCGGATACCTGCGCGTGGCGTCTTCTCTCGATGTGGAAAACATATAAGATGAAAAGAATGCTGAAGAGAAATGCTAATTTGGGGGGCATTTTGTTTATATTATTATGAGACTGCTGTTTATATGATAAATATTACTAATTGCGATGAAAGTGTAAAATGTGATGAAATGTTCGTAATAAATATAATAGTATTCGCTTGAACCAAAATAAAACAGTGAATGCATAAAATAATGTATATTTATAAGTAATTATACTTTCGAGATATACTGAGTTTGTATTTTGGTTCCAAAGATATGTGGATATTTTGTTATCCTGATATGCCTGATAACATTTGTAAATTTTTTCCTTCGCGGTTTTGTGTTTTCCAAACAATGTATATGAATTATATTTTAGAAGTTCTCTAATTGACTTTGATATCAAATTTAACTGTACATACATATTAAATTCATGTTTTTTGGCAAGTTCCCAAAGCTTGAAATCAGTAAAAGGAATATCAAACATTTTGATGGAGAATTTTTTTGTTATGGCGCTGGGGTTATCTTGACGATAGAAGAAAGTGCCACAAGAAAAAACGACCTTATTGCAGTTTAAAAAAAATACCCGTGCTGAATATTCATCAGCATTCATGCTGAAATCATAATATCCGATTTTTTTAATCAGATTCAGTCGCCACAAAGCATTTCCAGGAATTGTCCAGTCGAGGGAATATATGAATGCATCTCTGTTACTCAGGACGATTGATTTATCACCATTTATTCCGGATAATATCTTATTTTTTTGAGGCGAATATTGGTGATATAAAACTACATCGGGTATGACTGCATCAGCATTTGTTTCAATTGCCCGTTTATACATACAGTTTAGCCAATCTTCAGAAAAGAGGTCATCTTGTGAGGAGTATACATAGTATTCACCCTTTGCTAGTGGTAACGCATAGTTAATAACTTTTGGAACAATTCCCAGGTTATACTCTGTGTTGTAATAACGAAATCTTGTATCTTGCAAATTGTATTCTTTTAATATTTCAATACTTTTGTCAATGGAGGAATCATTGATGCATAAGACTTCATAATCTTGAAATATTTGCTTTTTTATGGAGTCAAGTGTGTTTCTAATATATTTTTCACCATTATATACTGGAATTATAATACTTATTTTAGGTAGCCGTAAATTATGCATCGTATTTGTTGCGCATACTCGTTGGCTTAAGACGTAATTCCAGATTCATAAAAAGTTATATCGTGCCATATGATAATTCGAGATGTAATGAGGAACATAGAATTGATTAACTTACTTTGTTGATCTGAATTTCAAAAGCGATTTAAACCAACTGCTGTAATTAGTAATGCATTCAGGACCAATAAGATGACTAAGTTTCCAAAGAGAATAGCCAATAGATAATAATGTCAATATTATGCCTAAAGTAATGGAACAGCTTTCAGACGCGAACTTAGGAAGAAGGAAGGCAACAATTACACAACATAACGTTATAATTAATATATGTAGGACATTATTTGTCCATAAAAAATCAGTAATACGCCGACACACTATAAAAATCATAATTGTTACAAAAAGATATTGGGCAAAAAAAGCTATACCCGTACCTTCCAACCCAAGATAAGAAATTCCAGCCCATACAAACAATACATGGAAGATATTTGCTGTCAATTCAGTAAAGAAAAAAATTCGGCCTTTCCCTTTAGCTAAGAGGATGTATCCAATCGGCCATGAAAGAACACGAAAAAAAGTTCCCAAGACTTGCCATCTTAAAACATCGTAGGCGGGGAGAAAACTTTCAGAATAGAAGACTTGCAGTACCATAGGAGTAAAGATTAGTGTGGCAATAACTCCTGGTGCAGCTATGAGAATACCTACCTCAGTTTGTTCGTTTACCAATCGATTACATGTACCATTATCCTTTGCCGCAGCAGTCAACCTAGGAAAGAAGTCCATGCCCATGGCACTGATTATGACACCTATATAAATGCTGGATAGAGTAATAGCGGCTTGATAGAGGCCAACTCCATTAACACCAAATTTACGAACAACCAATATACGAATCAAGTATATTACCATTGCTCCCATCAGACTTGTGGTCATGAACACAAATCCAAGAGACAACAATGACTTCGCTTCTTGAAATGTTTTTCTCCAAGGAACATTCATTATTAATATTGGAATTTTTCGGGAGTACCACCAAGATGTAAGAACAGTCATTGCGGAAACTGCTATGAGAAATGGAACAATTCCATTTTCTCTCCATAAGAAAATAATAGGGATGCTGGTTATAGTTCCCAGGAATGCGCCCAAGACGCTCAGTCGTGCAAGATAAGTGATTTTTCTTAATCCTTGAATAAGGGCAATCTGTCCCCCTGAAATAGAACCAAGAAATAGCGTAATCGAGAGAATGGCGATAGCCCATGAGTATTTGAAGCTGCCGAAGGACAGCAAGGACAGTGGACGGCATAAAGAGAACATTACAAGCATACCGAGAAAACCAAATAATAAAGTAACTTTTCTAACAGTTAATATAGTAAGAGAGATTCTTTGGTTATCCTTGCTTGCAGCAGCTTCAGCAATTTGACGTACACCACTTGATCCTATTCCCATATTTGTTATAGTTCCAAGGATGCCCAAAATGGCATTGTAAAGACCGATTAGGCCTAAACCCGAGGGTCCGAGGAGAACAGCCAGTATCTTCATCCTAACAATCCCAAGAAGGATATTAATTACCTGTGATCCACCAACAAGACTAGTAGATTTTAGAATTTGCGAATAAGAATGACTGGAATTGTTACTCATTGACTATGATTGTGTTTCAATGCTTTATTTTCCTTCACAGAATGTGCTATTTTGCGATGTCATCAAATTTTTCTGCAAATAACATGTCCCGGCTCCATTGTATATTATTTGAGAGAATTCTTACCGGGTTTCCGGCAATAATTGAATCATCAGGAATTGTCTTCATAGATACCACAGAGTGTGCTCCCACAATACAGTTATTTCCAATTTTTGAACCTTTTAAAATGCTCGTATTGCATGCTATCCATACATGATCACCTATTGTTACGTCGTTTTGTACAGCCTTCCCGCTAATAAAGTGCCAGTCACAATCTGTGATATACGCGTTCCACGAAATGATGCAGTCAGCACCAATATGAACCTTTTTTTTTACCATTATTTTACAATTTTCAGTAATGCCAGATACACTTTCATGCTTTTTCCCACCAATAAAGAGGTGAGATCCTTTATCGAGAGAAATCTTTGTGCCATTTCCTATTACAAATTCACCCCCAATTTCGAGTCTGCTTTTTTCGGCAAGAGTTATTGAGACAGGCTCATTTCCACTTTGCCATGCTGAAATTCTGAGAATATCGTTGCATACAAATTGAGCAGTTGGGGCGACGGAGATGTTAATTTTTAGAAACGGGCTAAATATGCGAATGGGCACGATACGCTTGCTTTCAGTAACCTTTCTCGAAATTATAATACTTCGAATCGCGCGGTATAGAAAAAAGAGATTAGGGATATGTGCTTTATACTTCATGGAATTTCTCTTTTACTTATGAGTATTATCTGATTTGATTTTTTGATCCATACGAACATGGGGCGCTCCTTTGTTCAGTCACCCCATATATACAGATATATTAACCGCCTATGTCGGTGATAAATACAACACAATTAGGCATCACGTTTTTGAAAAATCATCGGAAAATGGACCACCAGATTCCATGATTACATACACTTACATCACGTGTAGGGGAAATAACTGTTAAACTTCGGCTTGGCACTACATTTTGCTCTTGCTTATCATTAGGAAAAAAATTGTTTTATTGCCTTTGTTACATAGAGGATATCTTCATCTGTTATCACCGGACTCATGGGTAGACTAAGAACTTCATTGTGAATCTGCTCTGAGAGAGGGAGTTCCAATTGCATCAATTCCTTGTAAGCTTCCTGTCTGTGAGGAGGTATGGGATAATGAATCATTGTCTGAATGCCACGTTCTGCTAAATAGCTTTGAAGCATATTTCTGCTTGGGGTTTGTATAACATATAGATGCCAAACTGGATCTGCCCATTTCGGGACGTAAGGATGAGTAACATACTCGACTGATTGAAGTTCTTGATTGTAGATGTTGGAGATCTGGCGCCGCCTGTGATTCCAATTATCAAGATATCGAAGCTTGACACGCAAAAAAGCAGCCTGCAGTTCATCGAGACGTGAATTAAAACCTTTTTCGATATGTAAATATTTTTTCTCGGACCCGTAATTTCTCAGTCGGCGGACATTTTCTGCAATTGTTGGATCATTCGTAGTCACTGCTCCACCATCACCAAGTGCCCCAAGATTCTTACCCGGATAAAAGCTGAATCCTGCAGCATGTCCCAGGCTGCCAGTCCTCCTATTCTTGTAACACGCGCCATGGGACTGGGCTGCATCTTCGATGACGCTTAAATGATAATTGTTAGCGATTTCCCAAATTGGATCCATATCAGCCGGCTGACCATAAAGGTGAACGGGCACGATGGCTTTTGTCCTTTTTGTTATTGCAGCTTCAATTCTTGAAAAATCGATGTTGTAAGTCTTGTCATCTGGTTCTACCGGCACAGGTGTTGCTCCTGCATAAGTTACTGCAAGCCATGTGGCAATAAAGGTATTGGCTGGTACGATAACTTCATCATCAGCGCCAATTCCCATTGCTCGCAGAATCATGTGAATCGCGTCCAGGCCATTACCAACACCTACACAGTATTTTACACCACAGTATTCGGCGAACTCTTTTTCAAATGCTGTGACTTCCTCACCAAGAATATACCAACCGGATGTGATAACCCTGCTAAAGCATGCTTCCAACTCCATCTTAATTTCCTGATTTAATTTCCTAAGATCGAGAAAGGGTACTTGCCTCATTGCTTCTTCGCCTTCAGAAATTCTTCATAATTTCGGTAATAGTCCATTTCGTCATACTGTTGCGATGCCAGGACCAAACATATTGCACCCGATGAAAAATTATCAAGTTCTCTCCAAATCATTATCGGGATGTATAAACCATAATATGCTCGATCTAAATGTATTGTTTTTTTATTCCATCCATCATCAACAATAACATCGAATGCTCCCATGACGGATACAATGACTTGTTGTAATTGCTTATGTGCGTGCCCTCCTCGTGAAACACCGCCAGGTACATCATAAAGATAATATACGCGTTGAATATCAAAAGGTATATCAGTCCTCGCATTAACGGGTGTCAGATTGCCCTTTCGATTTCGAATGGATTTCAGTTGAATAATTTTGCACTCATCCACTGTTGTCATTTGTCACCCTTCATATTTCATTGAGGTATAGCTCATAATCTCTGATATAATCATGCTCTGAATATGGAAGGGAGGCCAGGATTAAGCACACGGAATTAGTTGAAAAATTTTCAAGATGACGCCAGATCATACTGGGTACGTAAAGGCCGAAATAAGACCTATTAAGCGATATAATTTTTCGATTTTTACCATCGTCAAGAACAACATCAAAACTTCCTGATAAAGCAATAAAATACTCTTGAAGCGTTCTGAAGGCATGACCCCCGCGGACTTCTCCCCCGGGTACGTCGTAAATCCAGTATGTTCGTTTAATTACGAAGGGTATCGGCCTTCCAGGTTCAATGAAACTCAAATTCCCCCGATTGTCCTGTATTTTAGGCAGATGAATAAGCCTGCTATCATGAATGTTGCTCATTTTTAAACCTTGTGGGACAGTTTTGCTGGTATACCCATCACTATTGTATATGGCAATACGTCCTTCGTTACAACGGCCCCCGCACCAATAGTTGCTCCTTTTCCAATAATTACTCGCGGTAGCAAGATGGCACCCGTGCCAATCCTAGCGTCGTCTTCAATTGTAGGTCCTTTTATTAGTTCTTCTTTGTAGCCACATATTCCCATTAGATTATCATTTGCCATTGTTGTTGCCATACTTATAAAAACATTGTTCCCGATATGGCAATTGCCTGTGATTTGTACCAAATCCATAATTTTTGTTTTATTTCCGATTGACGTACGATAGTTAATAGTGGTGTTACGTCCTATAATGCAAAAAGAACCAATTTTACATTGTTCTCTGATTGATGCACCGTCTCCTATGAGTGTATGATCTCCAATCTCAACATCATAGTAGAGTACCGCATTCGGTCCTATTGATGTATCTGAGCCTATGCAAAGACGTTTTTCAAAAATTGGTTTCCTTGATAACGTTCCTGCCCCCTTTGGAATCTTTCCAATGTAAGATCCAGGAAATATTTCAACACGGTCACAGATCATCACTCCAGTGTCGATTACTACATGCGGATGTATGATTGCGTCCTTTCCAATCCGAACACCTGGCCTGATCATCACGGACTCCGCTACGTCAGAACCTTCTCCTATTGTGACGTCTTTTCCGATGACAGAAAAAGGGCCAATTCTAACGCCCTTAAGCGGCACAAAAGATTTATCGACTATGGCATTAGTGGATATCAACATAGATTGCCTCTTGAAGAATATTGGGGCTTACTTAGTGATATGAACGATCCTTATTCGAAAATAACAAGCGTATTAATTTATAGTTAATATTAAAAAGAATCTATCTGTTAATCTTTAAGAAATTTAAAAAACTGAATTTGCATTCTATGTAATATTTATATATCTTTGGAAATAAAAAAAATCCAATCTCATGCCTCATTGAATTATGTCTATAACTATCTTTGGTTTTTCTTTGTAGTATAATTTTTATTTTTTTTATGAAATTGACATTTAGCATCTCAATATTTCTTTCCATATCATGAATGCGTTCACGGACGATATTCTGAAGATACTGAAGCTCCTCCTTTCTTGATGGAGAGATATTCTTCATAATTTGTAGATCTTTGTTCCAGTTTTTAAAAATAGCTAACCTTTCGTACATCCAAAATATATAAAATTGAATCTCCTTTTTTGCAATTATTCTCTTTTTGTCATGCCATTTATAATTCCATAAACTCGAACCATGCTGTCTGTAAAGTACCAAAGGCTCATGAATATAATTTATTTTTCCCAATAAAGAACTTCTAAAAGGTATTACCATGTCCTCGCACGTTAAAGGTGTTATTAGAGGACCAAAAGTTGAAAAAACATCTCTACTCCATGCATGGGAACAGCCAGAAAGTATAGAATCTTGTTTGACAATCATGTCAGGTGAAAAATGGTTTGTATCTTTAGGCCTTTCGTATCTGAGACGATCCTTCTTCCCATTGACATCGATCGTAATTGAATTTGAAAAAATAGATTTAGCGGATCTTTTTGATGCTTCATATTCATAATATATTTTCATCGTTCGATCAGGGACAGAAACATCGTCACCGGCAGCAGCCACGATCAATTCACCGTGTGCAAGTTCCATAATTTTATTAATGTGAGCCCCGATACCAAGATTTTTTTCATTTTGGTTCAGAATGATCTTATGAGGGCCATTATAGGAGGCGGCCATATTATTGATTATGGAAAAGGTGTTATCTGTAGAACAGTCGTCGGATAAAATTATTTCAAGAGGCGAATAATCCTGTGAAAAGGCGCTTAGAACTGCCTCGAAAATGAAATCCTCCTGATTGTATGTAAGAATAAAGAAAGTAATTAATGGTTTCATAACTATAATATTATATATGAAAAAAAGTCTATAAAATACTAGGAATATTTCAAATAAAAAGCTTCATGTCTCGATGCAAGTGCCGGAAGACTGAAATTCTCCATCACAGTGGCTCTCCCGGCATGCCCCATTTCAACACGTTTCCGCTCATTCGTGATCAATTCACGAAGCTTTGCGGTAAATCCCGGAATATCGCCTTTTGCCACGAGATATCCGGTTTTCCCGTGGGTGATCGCACCGGGCGTCCCCCCGCTGATGTAGGAAATGGGGGGGAGTTTCACTGCCTGGGCTTCAAGGAGAACTCTTGGAAGACCTTCGTGATGGTATGTGGGAAACGCAAGCACTTTCGCGGCTGCGTACCAGTCCCTGACCTGCATGGGCGACAACTCGCCGAGGAACAGAACGTCCTTTTCGATTCCCGACTCCCTTGCGAGGTTTTTAAGCATCTGAATGTATTCGGGCGAGTCCGCGCGCCCTGCCAGCGCAGCCTTGACCTCGATGCCTTCTTTATGAAGCGAGGCGCATATCTGAATAAGGTCTTTCTGTCCTTTTGCGGGAGTGATCCTTGCAGGGAGCAGAGCGATCGGGACATCGTCCTGGACGGGTACCGGTCGCGCCGATTCCGTCTTGAAAACGTTCGTGTCGATCCCGTCGAACAGATTGAAGAACCGGCCGTGAAGCCAGCGGGGAATTCCGACATTGGTGACGCCGCCGATGCCGGATGCCTTCCGGGATTGTTCCCTGAACGACAGATGGTTCAGGCGGTCATTGGAAAAGTGGTTGATCGCCACGTAGGGAACGTTGCGTTCAACGGCTTCGGCAATGATTTCGGCGCTGTCCAGCCCGCCGACATAGTGCATCGCCAGAAGGTCGATCCGGTGATCCCGCATGATTGCCGATACAGCAGCGCGGGCCCCGAAGGCTTCTATCTCTCTTGCCGGGATGGGCCTTTTCCGGATGAGTTTCCGGAAGAACAGCCTGTAAAGCAGCGGGTGGTAAATGATGTAATCGCGGACAAAATCTTCCGATGGCCCCTTCCATCGGGCGACGCGCTCCCGAGGGTCATTTGCGCCCGGGATGACTTTCCGTTCCGCATACAGCGGCACACGAATCAGAATGCCCCGGCCGGCTTCCTCCCGCACGGGTTCTCTTTCATCCTTCCTGCCCGTCAGGTAAAACCGTATGATCGTCCAGGGATTCCTGCGCAGCAGCTCCCTGTCCAGGTCTTCCAGGTAGGTTTCGACGCCTCCGCCGGAAGCGAAGGCGTGGGCGAACCTCAAAATGGTGAATGCCTCAGGAACCTTCATGGAGTTCATTCCTCATACAATCGACCCGGACTTACCACGATATCCCGTGATACGTGTCCACGTTTCTTTCATAGTCGAGGTTCACAAGGTCGAAAACCTGCTTGCCGCCATCGATCTTCTCGAGAATGTCCTTGAACTCCTTTTCCTTGTTGACGACCACGATAATGTCCGAATGGTTGATAATCTCGGCCGGGTCATCGGTGATGAACTGGGAGATGTAGGGGATCTTCTGAAGGATGTATTCCCTGTTCGCCCCGATGAGCTGGGAGAGACGGACGTTGCGGTCGAAGATTCTCACCTTGAATCCCTTCCCGATCAGCTGCTCGATGATGTCCACGATGGGGCTGTTGCGAAGGTCGTCCGTGCCGGCCTTGAAGCTCAGGCCAAGGAAGCCGACGTGCCGCCTGTCGAAAGCCAGGATCCTGTCGAGAACCATTTTTTTCTGTATTTCGTTGCTCCGTTCGATGTTTTCGAGGACCGGGCAGTCAATGTACAGGTCTCTCGCAACGGTCTTGAGGGCTTTCAGGTCCTTGGGCAGGCAGGAACCGCCGTAGGCGAAGCCGGGCTTCAGGTAATAGGGGGAAAGATTCAGCTTCCTGTCCAGGCAGAAGATCTCCATGAGTCGGTGCGAATCGATGTCGAGTTTCTTGCAGACATTTCCGATTTCGTTTGCAAAGGTGATCTTGAGTGCGTGAAATGCGTTGTTGACGTACTTCATCATCTCGGCGACCCGGATTTCGGCCGTTATGAAGGGGGCGTGAATTTCCTTGTAGACCTCTTTCATGATGTCGGTGGCCCGGGCGCTCGACGAACCCACCAGGGTGAAGGAAGGCTCGTAATAGTCCTTCACTGCGGTTCCTTCGCGGAGAAACTCGGGATTTGAAACGACCGCGAAATCGACATCATGCTTTTTGCCCGATCTCTCTTCGAGGATCGCGGTGACTTTTTCGTTGGTGCCGGGCAGGACGGTGGAACGAATCACGACCACATGAAAACCGTTTTTCCGTTCGATGCCTTTTCCGATTTCTCCGGCGACCCGGAACACCGTGTCGAGATCGAGATGGCCGTTCGGCGTGGAGGGTGTTCCCACGCAGATGAACGAAACGTCCGTGGTCGTTACGGCTTCGATGCCGTTATCCGTTGCCGAGATCAATCCTTTCCGATGCTGATCGGAGATGATCTCATCGATCTCCGCTTCCACGATGGGTGATTTCCCCGATTGGATGGTTTCAATCTTTGCCCTGCTTACGTCCACGCCGACGACGGTGTGCCCGTTCTTCGCCAAGCATCCCATGCTGACGCATCCCACATACCCGAGACCGAATATACTGATCTTCAAGACCTGTCACCTCTCAATCCAACATTTTTCTCTCTCAGATCATCCAACAAGCCAAGATAGGCGTTTTTTTTCGCCTCCCAGCTGAATTCCTTGGCGAATTCCGATGCGGCGGCCGCGTACTTGTCCGCCAGTCTTTTGTCTTTGATGAGTTCCTCCATGGCGACCGCAAGCTGTTCGTCGTTTCCGGCTTCGAAGAATCGAAGCACCGACTCGTTGAAATAGTGCCGGTGCACTTCCGTGTCCGATGCGATGACCGGGATGCCCAGCGTCATGAATTCCAGTATTTTCGTGCTCATGGCGAAGGCGGCGAAGGGATCGTTCCTCTTCGGCTCGATGGCGAGGTCCGCATCGGCCATTTTGTCCGCCACGTCGTATATCGGTATGCTGCCGAAAAAAAGAACCCGGTCCTTAAGACCGAGAGATGCGGCGAGCTTTTGAAAAGCCACCCGGTCGTTCCCGTCGCCGTAAATGTGAAACTCCGTGTCGGGATATGCCTTGCCGATGCGGGCAAAGGCCTTGATGGCCGTGTCGATTCCCTGCCGGTAATTCAGGCTTCCCGGATAGATCATGACGAACTTTCCGGATGCTCTTTTCTTCCGCCTGGGATGGAAGATCCTGGGGTCGGGGTAGTTCATGATCACGGAGCATTTCCCGGTGCTCGTCGATCTCGAGATGAACTTATCCCGCCAGAGGTGGTTGGCGATGACGACATGGTCGGCAAACCACGCGGAAGCTCTCTCGGCGAGCAGCAGGACCCTGAACGGCAATCCGCGGGGGGCATTGAATTTGGTGACATACAGTTCAGGGACCATGTCGTGGATGTCGAGAATGAGTTTCGCTCCCAGGAGCTTCGGCAGGATGGCGGAGAAGACTAGAAAATCAGGCATGTTGTGGACATGGATGACGTCATAGGGATTCCGGATGTGATCCCTTGCCAGAATGAACGCCGATTTCACCATGAATTTTACGATTCTGTATACATAAACAAGCTGGTTCTTTTCGTCTTTCACCCTTTCCTGGATCCGGCGGACGTTTACGCCCCTCAATTTTTCGTTTTCGGGAACACCTGTTTTCTTCAATGCGATGACTTCCACGTCGTCGCCGCGAAGGGCCAGCGTTTCCGCATATCTCATGACACGGTTGTCCGATTCGTAGAATGAGTACACAAGCATGCAGATTCTGGATTTTGGTTTTTCCGTCATCTTCTTTGAAGGAACGCTTTTCCTCCAGAACCGGGCCATTTCCCGCGGCAGGGGGTTCCAGAATCGGTCCCTGTAGCGTTCGTTGATGTACTGGAGAAATCGTTCATAGAATTCGGGGGGATACTGATCCAACCGTCGCCTGTCGCCGCTGAAATTCATATAGTCGGGATGCACGTTCACAAGAGCCATTCCGCCTTTTTCCACAATCCAGTCGAGTTTTCTTTTCCAGAGATCGATGTCCTTCTCACCCATAAGGATGAAAAGGGTGAAGTCCTGGGGCAGGGTGTAAGGCAATTCGATGTAGCCGTCTCTCCCTCCGCCGTCTTTGTTGACGTGGAATGGAAATATCGTTTTCACTCCTTCCGGCTGCGGTTCGAAGGGATCGATGTCGAAGGTGGAGGAGTCGTATTCAATTTTCAGATCATGGGTCCAGTCCAGGTTGCTGAACATGCTGGGTGCCCGGAATCCGGAGCATTTCCAGTCTTTCAAATAGCGGTTGATGGTGGAGGCGTGTTCCTCGAACCGTCTTCTGGAGAAAAAGAGGTTCCGCTTGTGGTGCACGCCGTGGATTCCGATCTCGAAGCCGCCCCTCTTCAGGGACTGTCTCAGATTCGGGGGCACGGCATAGTCGCCGACCACGAAATTGAAGGACGACCGGAACCCGTGCTTTTTTTCGATCCCGGCGACCTTTTCGCACCGGTCCAGACCCCTCGCCGACTCCACGTCGTGGGTGATGACGAGGGCGAACTTCTTGCCCCCCGGCCATCCGGGCCAGTCCGCGGGCCGGTTTCCAGCTCCCTCGTGAATGGGCCAGACGTGCCGAACCGACGGCAGCTTCCACCGGACCATGAACCTTCGGATCTGGATCTGGAGAGGACGGGGGATCAGGAGCTTCACGGTGTAGTAAAGCTCGATCTTCAGCTTGTCGAGGAAAGGGCTCATGAATGTTGGTTTTGAGGGTCTTTCATGTTCCGGAAGCTGGCACAGCTCCGCCCTCTCGATTCCATCGAGGGCCGTTCGTGTCATATGTTTCATCGGTTGCCGGACGGTTTTTCTTAAGCCATGAAGCCATAGACCGCCCTTCCGATGATTTGGAGGACCGGGATGGGCAGCTTCCCGAAAAGCCGGTTCCAACGGGGGCTTCGGGGGGGCTCCCCGGCTAGGAGTGCCTTTTTCAGGATCCCATAGCGGTGGTAATAAATCGTCCGCTCCTCAGGGCCCCACCCCAACTTGAACCGTCTCAGCCCTTCGTTTCCGGGTTCCGTCCGCCCGAAACAGAGGTGCCGGAAACCTCTGCCGGCGTAATGACGGATGGCTTCCCCCATGACGCCGTTGGACGCCCGGAATTCCTGGAGTTCCGGGTCGGAGGCGCCGAATTTGTACAGGACGCCGTCGTGGAAATGGAAGAAGACGGCCCCGGCGGCGGATTTCCCTCCCCGCCGGGCCAGAAAGACGGCCCCGCCGTGCTTCGATATAACATGCTCCTGGATTTTTTTGAAGAATTTAAGGGGCTGCGGGGGCAGGCCGTGCTTTTTCCGGGTCAGGCAGTGGAGGCGGTAGTATTCCGCCGTGTCCCCCCAGGAATTCCCGATGCTGACCTCGACGCCTTCCCGGCCGGCCTTCCGGAGATTCCGCCGGGTCGCCCCGCTGAACCGGGAGAAGATCCGCTCCTCTCCGGCCGTGAGATCGAGAACGTGCCCGAGGAAGGTTTCATAGGGCCTGACGGTGCCGAAGGGGTCCCAGGTTGTCCGGGTTTCGAGGATTTTCCAGGATCGTTCCCGTCCGGTTTCCACCGCGGCATCGAAGAGGGACCGGAAGGGGATTCCCGTGAAGAGAGGGTCGCAGTGGTCCGTGAAGGGGAGGGACACCCCCCTCCGGGGGGTCGGGGGCCGCCGGATGTCCATGAGAGGGAGAAGCCCGACGGGCTGTCCGTTTTGGCGAATACGGAGATATGCGGGACGGTAGCCGTAGGTTTCCGAGAGGACCGTCGCCCACGCCCGGCTGTGGAAGAAGCCCGATCCGGGAAAGGACAGGATCTCCTCGTCCCAGGATCCGTGGGAAAGGGGGTCGCAGATCTCCGTCTCCAGGTTCCGCGGATCGGCTTCGGTTGTTCCGGAAGAGGAAAGGATGGGAATTCCCCCCGTTTGTCTATCCGATGAGATCGGCGATCTTCCCCGCGACGTGACGGACCCGCTCCTCCCCCAGCTCGGCGTACATGGGGAGCGAAACCAACTCGCCGGCAATCTTCTCGGCCACGGGGAAGGTTCCCCGTCCGAGGCCGAGGCTCTCATAGGCCCCCTGCAGGTGAATCGGGATGGGGTAGTGAATCCCGGAGGAGATCCCCTGCTCCCCGAGCTTCCCCATGAGGGCGTCCCTGTCCTTCACCCGGATGGCATAGACGTGGTACACGTGGGTGGAATAGGGTGCCTCGTGCGGAGGAATCAGCCCGCGGACGTCTTTCAGGAGTTCCGTGTAGAGCCTTCCGTGTTTCCGCCGCGCCTCGTTCCAGGCGTCTAGCTGCCG
>Ga0209604_1000519_pt1 | contig 35982 bp, 27 predicted proteins | sample AD_UKC097_MetaG_FD_184405 | JGI IMG/M metagenome (GOLD analysis project Ga0209604, IMG submission 184405) | Active sludge microbial communities of municipal wastewater-treating anaerobic digesters from USA - AD_UKC097_MetaG (SPAdes) (version 2) | ecosystem: Engineered > Bioreactor > Anaerobic >... | reverse complement strand
CACCAGATGTACTACGGTGGCGGAATAATGCCGATCACCGACAATGACCCCGAGATCATGCGCAAGGAACAGATGTCGCTGACCCTGGGCATGGTGCTGCCGTTCCTGCAGAAGGCTTTCGGCATGGCCGAACCGTTCGCGGACCAGCTTGCCAGTTCCTTCAGCACGGACAAGATCGCGGTCCAGAAAAACTAGGCTCTAAAAGCCTGCGCCGCTGCCCCCTCCCCGAAAGCAGAAAACAACAATATTTCCTGTCCAATCGATCAATTTGGGAACCGTTTCTGATGGTCTTTCTGCTAGGATTCCCCGCATGGACGGGGACCTGCCACCAGTACCGACCGAAAAGATCCTGTGCGGGGGAAAGTTCTACCGTCTGGTCGTGGCCTGCTGCCGCAACTGCACCGAACCTCAGTTCTGTCGCGAATTCTGGGACTTTTTTCAGAAAAACGGTACTAATCCGCAGGAATACCTGCGAAAATTCGGCATCAAGGAGGACGTGATGAAGAGGATCGTCTTCGACTGCGACCGCTGTGGAAAAAAAGACATCGGTGAGCCCGTGTCGGTGTTTTTCACGGACGGTGAGCATGACGGCGAAAGGATGACGCCCGACGAGTTCGCGGCATCCATCGAGCGACTCGGCAAGCTGCCGGTTTCCAAGGAGTATCTTGGAGACGTGCTGGCGCTGCTGCACACCCATGAGGGCTGGGAACACTACTGCACGCCGTGTTTCCGGAAGGTCGCCCAGGCCGCCGTCGGGATGCTCGGCCCAAACGCCAGGTCCAGAAGGAAAGCCAACGCCGAGGCGGGTATGTCGGCGGCGGGACGAGCGATCGCCGCCAAAAACCAGCCTAAGCCGGTTGTCCTCGAACCACTGGAGCCGGAGGACCCGGCCCCGGCCACACGAGGGCGCCGCAAGGCCTGATCACCATCCCACAAAAAGGGGATGGAGACTTTCGACCGTTGACGCGGGGATGGCTGTGACTGCCGTCCATTCAATGCGACCGGATTATCCACGGAGGTTTCGATGCGCAAGCTGACTGTCGCCCTGCTGTTTATCGCCTTCAGCCTGCCGGTGGCTGCCACCGCCGAGCCGGTCTTTCCCACTGACTCATACGGACCGATGCATGAGCAGCTTGGCCGTCAGGACAGGATGTTCTACAAGTTTCTAGCGCTCCCTTTCGGCTGGGCGCTCGAGGCCTACCTGAAGACCGCCGATGACGCGGGAGTGATCTCCACATTCCTGGATCAGTCCGCGTCCGAGGATGTCGAGGCAGTCACCGGTCGCAATCCCTATGACCTGTTCACCAACTACGAGGAACACGGAGACCTCGGGATGTTCGGTGGTGTCGCGGCGGTGGGGACCGCGTTCCGATACATGACTCTCAAGCGCGACGGAGCTCCGGCTGAAGCCCTGGCAGCGGCCAGGCACGATCTGGTCAGGGCGATCGAAAACCAGCATGTGTTCTGGGCCGTGACAGGCGAGCCGGGCGTTGTGGCGCGAGGCATCCGAAGACTGAAGGACGAAGTCACGGGAACCGCCATTCCCGATCACGACGTCACCCTGGTTCCTCTGAAGGACATCGACGGCAATCCTCTTCCGGCACCCAAGGACAACGGAACATGGCGCGCGGACAACTCCGGCGGCGCTCTTCCGGCTGACACCTGGGTCTGGATCGATTCCTGTTCCAAGGACCAGCTTGTAGGACAGATATTCGCGATGGTCGCGCTCTACGACGCGGCGCTCGGCGACCCGGACATTGATCAAGCGCTTATCGCGCAGATGCGGACCGACGCGCTGGCGACAGCCTCGATGCTGATGGTCAAACGCGACATCTCGGTGATGGAAGGACCGTCCGGCACGGGCGAATACGATCTGATCATCATGGACTCGGACGGACGTCCGACGATGTTCCACGACCTCAGCCCCTGGTCGATGGAAAAGTTCTACATGCCCGAGAACGGCGGGGTCTACAACATCTTCAACCTGACGCTCGCGCTGGGAATCATGAAGGGTCTGTTCCACGTCACCGGCGACGAGGCCATCGAGACTTACATCTACGAAGAACTGATGGGAAGCCGTGGATACCTGGAGATGATGGATCGGCCGCTCGAGGATGAAGGCGTGCTCGATTACATCTACGCCAACCAGAAGACCAATTTCTCGAACGTGAACATGATCGCGACCGGTATCTGGCTGGCCCTCTACACGGAGTCCGACCAGGCAGTCTCGGCAAAACTTCAGAATTTCCTGGAAAAGCGCTGGTGGAATCGCGAAGGACAGAGCCGCACCGCCGCACTCTCCAGGCAGCCTTTCTACAACGCGGTATGGATGAGCGTCACCGACCGTGGTGTCGAACGCTCGCTTGCCGACGAGACGGCCCGACTTCTGGCGGCATTCAATCTCGGTCCTTACCTGAATCCATATCGCGAGAACTGCGACGCGGCGGAGATCGAGGCCCGAAGCTGCCTCGCCATCGACGGGGTCACCACGATTGACGTGGAACAGTCGACAAACAGAAGCGGTGACAGCGTGTCGGATATCGCCCTGGATCCCTCGATTCGACCGCCATCGAACTTCGACGCGCGCTCGGATCCGTTCGAACTGAACGGCGGGGGCGGACTCAGGTTGAATCCGGGTGGGGACCTTCTGGCTGCATACTGGATGGGGCGTTACTTCCCGTTGAACCCCGCCGGAACCCGCGGAATGTCTCCCAACGTCAGGGATCACATCGAAGTCCCCGGCCTTATTCCTGTGCCCGAACCCGTCCCCGAGGTCGTCGAGGCCGGCGCGGACGTCGTTGAACCTGGCGACACGATCGTTGACGACAACGGCACCGGTGAGACTGCCGTCGGTCAGGACACGGCCATGGGCGACTTGTCGACGGACGACGTCGGCAAAGGCGGTTCGGGCTGCTCTTCCTCGGGAAGCAATGCGGCGCCCCTTTCCACACTGCTTCTGTTGATCGGCGCCGCCCTTCTGATGCGCAGACGTCAAGCCGCCTAGTCCAATCGTGGCTGGTCGCCGTGTCCTCCTTGACCTCAATGCGGATTGAATACATCCTATTTCCTGGTGACATTTGTCAGATGCCCGGTTCGCCGGATTGGAATCGACGCGATGCCCATCGAGCTTCCATCGCTTTCGCGAATCAGGCAGGCCATCTTCGGCCGACCGGAAGGACTTTCCGGCGAAGGCGGGACCGAAAACCAGCACGACGCGTTCCAGGGCCGTGTGATAGCCGGCCGCTTCGAGATAATACGGAGACTGGGTGCGGGAGGAATGGGAACGGTCTACCTGGCCCGACAGACCTCGATGGATCGACAGGTCGCCATCAAACTGCTGCATTCCGACAAGACCCGTGACAATGACGCCCGCAGCCGCTTCCGTCTTGAAGCCGCGGCGGTCAGCCGCCTGAAAAATCCTCATACCATCACGGTTTACGACTTCGGCGAGGACGAGAACGGCGAACTGTTCCTGGCGATGGAATACCTTGAAGGCAGACTGCTTTCGGATGTGCTGCGGGAAACAGGCCCGATCGACAGCGCCCTGGTGGTGGGTATCGCGGATCAGATCCTTGACTCGCTGGCCGAGGCGCACGCCGCCGGCGTTCTCCACCGCGACCTGAAACCCGAGAACATATTCGTCAGCCAGGACCTCGAAAACAAGTTGTTCGTGAAGGTCCTCGATTTCGGAATAGCAAAGGTTCTAGGGGCGCCACAGGCGGACAGGACGTGGCCCGGCGTCGTGTTTGGCACACCCGCCTACATGAGTCCCGAACAGGTGATGGGACGCAAGGGTGACCAGCGTTCCGACCTGTATTCACTGGCGGTGGTGATGTTCGAACTGCTGACCGGTGCACTGCCCGTCTCCGGCAGGACACCGATCGAGATCGGCGTCAAAAAGGTGCGAAACAAACCTCCCCGCCTGGAACAGATCAACCCGGGACGCGCTTATCCGGAAGGCGCATCGGAGTTCATGCTCAAGGCGCTCAGTCCCAATCCCGACGACAGGCCGCTGACTGCCCGCGAATTCCGACGCGCCATGATGCAGGCGTTCGTAATGCAGTCCAATGACGCGGGAGTCAGGCTGGTCAGCGAGCCTGCCCTGGACGCGACCGCGTCGTTCAGTGATTTCACGGGTATCGACACCAGGGTCACGAAACCGATAAGGCCCTTGAAGGGTGGCAGAAGGAAGGCAGCGACGGCGGAAGCGAAAGGGAAGCATGCCGAGGCTCTGCAGCCCGCAGTTCCGGATGCTGACCAGTCGCCTCAGGGCAAAAGGGGAAAGGCGCCGGTTATCAGCGTTCAGGCACTGTTGAGGGACAAGCCGCTTTCCGGGTTTGATCGCCGTTCCTCGCATCGAGCGTCAAAATTGATCGGGGTCAGGTGCTTCTATGATGGAGGAGAATTCCGTGCCACCGCATCCGACCTCAGCGCGAACGGAGGTTTCCTGGCCTCTCAGATGCTTCCTGTCGCGGGACACCGGATAATTGTCGTGTTTCCCTGCCCCGGGAACGATGGTCACACGCTTTCGATCATCGCCGAGGTTGTCAGGCTTGACCCGGGTTCCGGTGGAGTGTCGAGCGTCCGCGGATTCGCGGTCCGATGGATCCGGCTCAGGGCTCGCGGTGAACTGGCCTGCCTCAGAAGATTCCTCGATCTGAACCTGGGAATCGAACTCAACACCACTCTGGCGGACACCGCCAGCGCCCCACAGTGGGAATATCTCTTCGAAGATAGTAAATTAGGTCGGTCCGCGTAGAGGTTTTCACAAAATGATCCGCAGAATCCTTGCCACCATCGCGCTGACGACGGTGGCGTTAGTTCAACCGGCCGCTGCCGCCGTGGAAGATGACTTCGAAGTGACCGTCATCGAGCGGGCGCTTGGGGGTTCCGACCAGCCTGGAATGGTCTTTACCGCAATCAACGACATGTCGGGTGTGAAGCTGACCGTTGTCAGGAACGACGGCCACAGGATGAAGTTCAACCGCGACCTCCTGAAGGCCGGGGAAACATGGCGGGTGACATGGCGTCAGAACCCTGGACGCGCTTCCTACCAGGTCGGACTGATGGCGGACGGCTTGTCGACTCCGCTCGAGATGGAGTTCACGGCCACGGTGGCGAACGACTTCGACATCTCGGTAGTCGCCGACGACATCGACCTTGAATCCGGGCTGATCGGATATTCAACGTCGGGCAATGTCGATCGGGTTCAGATCGAATTGTTTGCAACGGACGGCTCCTTGCTGATTCAGCGCGAGATGAGGCTGGTGATGATCCCGGGTCAGAAGCGCGGGCTGGATTACACCCCGCCGGATGAAGAAATCGGCCTGGTCAGGATCTCGGCCTTCGACGACCTGGGATTTAAGAAAGAGCTGACGTTCACGCCGTATCTGGTTCCAATCCCTCATGACGAAGTCAACTTCGAGTTCGGCAGCGCCGAGATCAAACCATCCGAGGAAGCAAAACTGTACCGCGTCATCGAAGAGTCGGAAAAGGCCGTCGCGAAACTGGGCCAGCAGATCCGATTCAGGCTTTATGTCGCCGGCTACACCGATACGGTCGGCTCGAACGAATCAAACATGGATCTGTCCAGGCGGCGGGCGTCGTCGATCGCGAAGTGGCTTCGAGAACACGGCCTTCGCCTTCAGGTCTGCTCGCGGGGCTTCGGCGAGTCGGTTCTAGCGGTCGAGACTCCCGACAACACCGAAAACGGGGCGAACCGTCGTACTCTGTTCGTGATCTCGGGCCAGGCGCCATTCGGAAAAGACTTCCCGGCAGGCGCCGGCTGGTCTTGCTCCGGGAAATGATCCGCCTCTGCCGTCCTACCTGACCAATGACCTGTACCTGATGCGGTGTGGCTGGTCGGCGGCCTCGCCAAGGCGTTCGCGCCGATCCCTTTCGTAATCCGAGTAGTTGCCGGGGAACCAGACGACATCGCTGTCGCCCTCGAATGCCAGGATGTGCGTAGCCACCCTGTCCAGGAACCAGCGATCGTGGCTGATGATCATGGCGCAGCCGGCGAAGTTCAGCAGGGCGTCCTCCAGAGCGCGCATCGTGTTCACGTCCAGGTCGTTGGTCGGTTCGTCCAGCAGCAGCACGTTTGCTTCGGACTTCAGCATCCACGCAAGCTGGACGCGGTTGCGTTCACCGCCGGACAGTACCCCGACCTTCTTCTGCTGATCCGCGCCGCTCATATTGAACCTGGAAACCCAGGCGCGCGAATTGACCTCGACGCCGCCCATGATCAACCTGTCCGCGCCGCCCGAAACGACTTCCCACACGGTCTTTTCCGGGTCCAGGACCGACCGCATCTGGTCGGCGCACGCCACCTTCACGGTCGAACCGAGCGTAATCTCGCCGGCATCCGGCTTTTCCTGGCCCATGATCATCTTGAACAGGGTCGTCTTTCCGGCGCCGTTCGGACCGATGATTCCGACGATAGCGCCCGGGGGCATCAGGAAATTCAGGTTATCTATCAGCAGGCGGTCGTCGAATCCCTTGCGGATCCCGACGGCCTCGATAACACGATCACCCAGGCGCGGCCCGGCCGGAATATAGATTTCCAGGTCCCGGATCATCTGGGCCGGCTGTTTGGACAGCATCTCTTCATACGCGGTGACGCGCGCCTTACCCTTTGCCTGCCGTCCGCGCGGGGACATGTGAATCCATTCCAGTTCGCGGGCAAGAGCCTTCTGGCGCTCGCTCTCCTGTTTCGTCTCGCGCGCCAGTCTTTCCTGCTTCTGTTCCAGCCAGGACGAATAATTTCCCTTCCACGGGATGCCCTCGCCGCGATCCAGTTCCAGGATCCAGCCCGCAACGTTGTCCAGGAAGTACCTGTCGTGCGTGACCGCGATGACCGTCCCGGCGTACCGCTGCAGGTGCTGTTCCAGCCAGTGCACCGATTCGGCGTCCAGGTGGTTCGTCGGTTCGTCCAGCAACAGGATGTCGGGGTTCTGCAAAAGCAGGCGGCACAGTGCCACGCGCCTGATCTCGCCACCGGACAGCACGTTCACCGGCGTGTCGGGAGGCGGGCACCGCAGGGCGTCCATCGCCAGTTCCAGCTTGCTGTCCAGTTCCCAAGCGCCGACCGCGTCCAGCTTGTCCTGAACCTCGCCCTGGCGCTTCATCAGGGCGTCCATCTCGTCGTCGGACATCGGTTCGGCGAACTTCTCGTTGATGGCGTCGTACTCGGCCAGCAGCGCCACGATCGGGGCCGCCCCCTCACGCACGATGTCGATGACGGTCTTTGTCGGATCCAGCTTCGGTTCCTGTTCCAGGTAACCGATTGAGAATCCCGGCGAGCAGGCGGTCTGCCCCAGGAACTCGGTGTCCACGCCGGCCATGATCTTCAGCAGCGAGGACTTGCCCGACCCGTTCGCACCGATCACGCCAATCTTGGCGCCGTAGAAGTACGACAGATATATGTCTTTCAGGACGGTCTTCTGGCCGTGGACCTTGCCCACGCCGATCATCGAATAGATTACTTTCTGCGGATCGTCCGCCATCGTCATTCCCCTTTCGGATGCGTAAATTTCAGCCAAGCCAAACCGCCAGATGTTAGGCCATGAAGCAATTTTGAACAAGCCTGCCCGGGGCATGCCCGGGATTTGCCGGGGCCGACACGAAAATCACCACGGTTCGAAATGGCGGCCTTTCCATCGATGGACTGGGTTACAATCCGGCGCGAAGCGCCCCGGGGATGGAGACGGAGCCAGGATGAAACCGGCAATCCCGAAAGAGTTGTTTGACCTTGATGGAATCACGTGGCTGCTGCACTGCGCCGAGGGGCCGACCCCGGCCGCGGTCGCGGATTCGGCGCGGCGGTACATGGACCTTGAGGTTCGTCCCTGGAACCGGCTGATCGGGCGCGATGTCGTGGACATCCTGAACGACGCCCGTAAGCAGGCGGCCAAGCTGGTGTCAGGCCCTTTTTTGACCGCGTCGTGTGACGACATCACGCTGTCGCAGAGCACGTCGTCCGGGCTGACGCTTGTCGCCCAGGCATATCCGTTCAAACCGGGCGACGAGGTTCTTGCGCCGATGGGGGAATTTCCGTCCAACGTCTGGCCGTGGAAAGCCCTGTCCAATCGAGGAGTTTCGTTCCGCGAGGTTCCCCTGTGGGATGGACACCAGGCAGGACGTCACGCGCTCGACTCCACGCCTCCCACTGCCGACGCACGCCCCGAGGAAAGGATTGCGGCAGCCATTTCGTCCGCGACACGCATCGTCACCGTAAGCTGGGTGCGTTTCCAGGACGGACTGATGCTCGACCTGAACCTGCTGGGACGACTGTGCGCCGATCGCGGCGTGGACCTGGTCGTGGATGGAATCCAGGGCGCCGGAACGCACGCGCCAGACCTGTCCGGCGTGGCGGCGTTCGCCGCCGGTGGGCACAAGGGTCTGCTTGCGATGTCCGGGCAGGGATTCCTGTGGACTTCCCCCGGGTTTCGGCAGCGACTTTCGCCGATGGGTTCGTGGTTGTCGGTCGAGGAAGGCGGCAACTTCAACAGGGCGATGACCGACCACGAACGCGGATGGCTGGCAACAGGGCAGCGCATGGAACAGGGCGGCTACAACATCCTGGGCTCGCTGGTTCTGAAGGGTGCCCTGGCGGTACTCAACGAAACCGGCGTTTGCAAGATCGAAAGCCATGTCAGCGGACTTCAAACGGAACTGCTCGCTGGACTTCGTGGTGCCGCCGCGATCTCGGGACCATTTTCGACTTCCCGGGGACGCGCCGAGCTGGAAAGACTGGAAGGTCTGGTCAAGGCTGGCCGCACAGGCCCGATTGTCTGCCTGCACCACCACGAACGAGGGCCGGCATTCCTTGAATCACTGGCCGAGAAACTGCGCGCGCGCAGCATCTTCGTGTCCACCCGCGAGGGATACCTGCGCATCGCCTTCCACGGCTGGCACGACTCGACCGATGTCGGGGCCGTGGTGAACGCGCTTTCATGAAGGAGACCATCGTTTGAGCGTGCCCGTAACCATCCCCCTTGTCGTATGCAAAGACCTGACGAAATCGTTCGGCGCGCAGGAACTGTTCGAGGGAATCGACCTGACCATCCACGAAGGTGATCGTCTTGCCATCATCGGCCCGAACGGCTCCGGAAAATCCACGCTGCTGAAGATGATCTGCGGCCTCGAACCGATCGACGCGGGCAGCGTTGCCCTGCGCAAGGGTCTGAACATCTGCTATGTCGAGCAGACGCACCGGTTTGCGCCCGATGCCACGGTCGGCCAGGTCGTGACTGACGCGCTTGATCTGGTCATGCCGGCCACCCACGAGAATTCCGGTGAACGAGAAGCCAGGATTGCCGGCACGCTGGGACGCGTCGGCTTCGAAGACCGTGATCAGAAGGCGTCAACCCTGTCGGGCGGATGGCAGAAACGCCTTGCGATGGCCCGCGAACTGGTCAAGTCGCCGGATCTGCTGCTGCTGGACGAACCGACGAACCACCTGGATCTGGACGGGCTTGCCTGGCTTGAGGAGATGCTGTCACGCGCTCAATTCGCGGTCGTGACGGTCAGCCACGACAGACGCTTTCTGGAAAACTTCCCCCGACGAATCGTGGAACTGAACCGACGCTATCCACAGGGCAGCTTCATGTCGATCGGGAACTACCAGCAGTATCTGGACGCGCAGTCCGAATACATCCAGAGCGAGGCACGGAACCGACTGTCGCTGGAGACGAAGGTCAAACGGGAAACCGAATGGCTGATGCGGGGGCCGAAGGCGCGCGCGACCAAGGCCAGATACCGTGTCGACGAGGCCCATCGCCTGATCGCCGAACTTGACCGGATGAAGGACCGCGCGCGCATCGACGAGACCGACTTCGAGTTCTCGGGGACTGGGCGCAGGACGAAACGCCTGATGGTGATACGTGGCCTGACCAAGTCGCTTGGCGGCCGCGCGTTGTTTTCCGGACTGGACATGATCGTGTCGCCCGGCATGCGTATCGGGCTGGTCGGTCCGAACGGCAGCGGAAAGACGACGTTCCTGCGACTGCTTGCCGAGGAACTTGAACCGGATGACGGCGTGATCAGGACCGCGCCCGGTCTGAAGGTCGTGTATTTCGACCAGAAGCGCGACAGGCTGGATCAGGCGCAGACGCTCAGGCGCACGCTGGCGCCGGACGGCGACGCGGTGATGTACCGCGGCGACCAGATCCATGTGCAGGCGTGGGCCGCACGATTCAGATTCAGGCGGGATCAGCTTGATTCACCGATATCGAGCATGTCGGGGGGTGAACAGGCCCGCGCACTGATTGCCACGCTGATCCTCAAGGAATGCGACGTGCTGATGCTGGACGAACCGACCAACGACCTGGACATCCAGACGCTCGAGGTTCTCGAGGAAAGCATCGTGACGTTCCCGGGCGCGGTCATGCTGGTCACGCACGACCGGTACATGCTCGACCGCGTGACGACGGTGACGCTGGGACTTGATGGCCGTGGCGGCGTGGCTGCCTACGCGGACTTCGAGCAGTGGACCGAGACGATGCGCGAGGCGGCAAAGCCGGTGCGCGACAAGACGCCCGTCCGCGAACGGCCCCGTCAGAAGAAGAAGCTGACCTACCTGGAAGACCGCGAACTGAAAGGGATCGAGGAAGCGATAGCGGTTGCCGAGGCCGAACTTGCGCGGACGCACGACCGCCTGTCGGACGCGTCGATCGCCACCAATCCGTCCGAGTTGCAGAAGGCGTGCGAAGCGGAAGCGGCGGCCGCGGCCAAGGTCGAAGGCCTGTACGCCAGATGGGCCGAGCTGGAAGAAAAACAGAACGCGGAAGACTGACTCCGTCCAGAAGGGCGAATTGTCATTCGCCCCTACGCCGGACCCCGACCCCGACCCTGATCCTGATCCTGACCCTGTCGCAGAAGGGCGAATTGCCTGCCCTGAGCCCCGTCGAAGGGTGATTCGCCCCTACGCCGGATCCTGACCTCGTAGCGGCGAATTACATTCGCTGTCCCAGGCCTGAGCCCCGTCGAAGGCCGTCCATCCAGAGCCCAGGGCGCAAGCCCTGGGATCACGGCACCCCAAACGATACAGGCCCGAGCGCAGCGAGGCCCGTCCATACAAAGCCCAGGGCGCCAGCCCTGGGACCGGTGCTCAATATCCACATGAACGGGCGGCCCTGCGGGCCGGCCTCGGGCCTGAAGGGCGAATGTGATTCGCCCCTACGGATGAACGGCCAGCCCGTTGGGCCGGCCTCCGAACCCTGCCCCTGATCCTGACCCTGATCCTGACCCTGATCCTGATCCTGACCCTGACCCTGACCCAGAAGGGGCGAATTGTCATTCGCCCTACACCCGACCCTGCCCCCGTAGCGGCGAATAACATTCGCCGTCAGAACAGGGCCTGCATCAACCCGCCATGCCGAGGGCGTTCAATAGCGTGTCCAGTTCGTCGAAATCGATCTGCTGGGCGCTGTCCGACAACGCATGCGCCGGCTGCGGATGAACCTCGACCATCACGCCAGACGCACCCGCCGCGATGGCCGCGCGGGCGAGGGGCAGCACCAGATCGCGACGCCCCGATGCGTGGCTGACGTCCACAACGACCGGCAACCTGCACGACTGCCGCAGGATCGGCACGGCGCCGATGTCCAGCGTATACCTGGTCTCACGGGCAAACGTCCTGATGCCGCGCTCGCACAGGATGATCCGATCATTGCCCTGCTGGGCGATGTACTCGGCCGCCAGCAGATACTCATCTATCGTGGCCGCAAAGCCGCGTTTCAGCAGAACCGGCATCCCGGTCGCGCCAACCGCCTTCAACAGTTCGTAATTGGCCATATTCCGCGAGCCGACCTGCAGGATGTCCACCGACGCAGCCGTCCTGTCGACCGAGCGCGTGTCCGTCACCTCGCTGACCACGACGATTCCGGTTTCCTCTCGCACTTCGGAAAGGATTCGCAGCGCCTCGTCGCCCAGTCCCTGAAACGAATAGGGCGACGTCCTGGGCTTGAACGCGCCGCCACGCATAAACCCGACGCCCCGGGCGACCAGATGTCGGGCCACCTCGAACGCCTGCTCGCGACTCTCGATGGCGCAGGGCCCCGCGATCAGCACCGGTTCACGACCGATCACGTGCCCCCGAACATCGATGACCACATCAGCGGCGCCACCGGCCCGCGACACCCGAAGGCCTTCGATACCGGCTGCCTGCATGCTTTCCAGCGAGGCCCGGAAGATCTCCTTGAACAACTGACGTATCACGTCGTCCGAAAACGGGCCGCGGTTTCGCGCCACGACATCGTCCAGCATCTGCTTCTCGCGACCTGGGCAGAACATCCCGATATCGTTTTGTTCCTTCACCCGCTTGACCTCGAGCACCAGTCTGGCACGCTCGTTCAACAGGTCCAGAATCCGACCGTTGACCTGGTCAAGTTGGCCACGCAAGGCCGCAAGCTCGCCGCAATCAGTATCTTTCATCCGTGCCCCGCTAGAATATCGACCCCGAACACATCTCGTGACACCGCTTCTCGCAGTTGCTGCGAGTGTCGTTGTTCATGGCTCCGTAGGACTCGTCGACGAGCGCCTGCGGCCCGGCAGGACAATCCTTCAGGCAATCACTGACACGCGCCTGACACTCGGGAGGAACATGAATCGGTACGCACGAAGCGGCCGTCATACACGCCACAGCCAGCATAATCGGCAGCAAACGCATCGGGGCCTTCCTATTCGACCAGGGCGGGTTCTGCCACCGCGGCCGGGTCATTACCGAAGAGTTCGTTCAGATTATATCCACGGAAGGTGTTGTCAGGAATCGGCTTTTCCCCGTGCGCAAGCCAGAACATCCTGTCGCCCGGCTTGAACACGATCGAGTAGATCGCCGCGTTGACCGCAATCGCGCCACCCGTGGTGACGTCGAACGTGCCCTTGGGATACTCGGTCATCGTCTGCGGGTTGTAGCGGTCGCGCAACACCGATGCCGCCTCGGCCACACCGACATGCCCGTACAGCTTGTCGGTCCTTTCGGTCTCATACGCGGGGTCCAGCAACTGACGAAGGCGACGGTACCGCAGATAAGTCGAGGAATCCGGTTCCTTCTCGTCCTCGTACGGGGTCATCTGTTCCACCGTGAAGTGGTTCGTGATGAAGTTCACCCCATCGTCGCCCAGTTCCTCGTAGTACAGATGAGCTGCCGTCATCTGGAACACGACCGCGCGTTTCTCGTCGCCCGAGGCCACCATCATGTTCTCGGCCGTCATCCGGTCGGACGTGGTCACGTAATCGATCACCTCGTCTATGGTCGAGAAATGGGACAGCATGTAGTTGACCGTCTGAACGGTGGAACGACCCACTCGATCCAGGTCGTTCGGCGACCCGTTTTCGTTCGTGGCGATCGACAGACCTGCCGCGTTCATGCCGTTGTAGGCCGCCACGTTCCCCGGGAACCCCACGACCACATACGGGATCTGGTCTGTCGGCGCGCGAACGATAACCACCGGATATTCCAGTAGAAAGGACATGTCACCCCAATCCAGGTTGCGTCCGTGGATCAGTTCACCATCGGTCGTGGCCGGCCCGACAGCCGCGAACTGCGAGCACTGCAGCAGTCCGGCCTCGAAATAATCCAGCACGACCTCGCCATACGCAAGCGCCATGCAGCGGTCCATGGTCCAGCCGTCCTCGCCGGCGACATCAACCATGCCCTCGCATTCGTCGATGATGTCGGGATAGCTCTGGACCATCGCTTCGTCCAGAAAGCCGAATTCACGCGCCACGACTTCCAGAGCGCCAAGTTCCAGATTGGATTCCAGAAACGCCACGCCCGCCTTCAGTTCGTCGTTCAAGAACGTCGCATGCTGCTGGCCCATCTCGAAAGCGGTCCCCTTCAGCCTGACGATACGCATCCCGTCCCGCACCTCGAGCCCCGGTTCAAAATTCACCGTCCAGGTCTGCGGTTCGGCGACATCACCCGCCACATCGGCCACCACATCGGCCACGACATCGGCAGCAACATCCGCCGCAACATCCTCAGTCACCTCGCCCCCGGAACATGCAACCGCGGTCATCGCAATCAACGCCACAACAGTCCAAACGCGCATCGCCCAACTCCAACAAGCCTGGAAACCGGATCATAACCGAAAAGCAGGCCGAATAGCGCCCGTCGAACCCAATTTTCCGTGCCTGTTTCGAGGCAGGGCCAACGATGTGTGAATTGACCGAAAACAGGAGGATAGCGAGTCAGTAATTCCAGATCAGGACTTCATCGACGGGGATCGACCGGTCCGACGCCTGACGGGTTATGCTGCGGCGGGCCGGAACCACCTTCACATTGAAACCTTTGTACAACTCGACCAGTTCATCGGTATGGTGGTTCGACAGCAGAAAGCGCACGCCTTTCGCGTCAAGGCGGCGTGCGGCGTGGGCCAGACGGATCTGGTCGTCGAACGTGAAGCCTTCCCTGGCGTAGGATGTGAAATTGGCCGTCCTGGTCAGCGGAACATATGGCGGATCCAGGTAGACGAAGTCGCCGGTCGCAGCCTGATCCAGTATCGTCTCGAAATCCCCGTGTCGAACCGTTGCGTTTTGCAGCGCCTCGCGACAAGCGGTCAAGGAATCGACATCGAATATGCCAGGGTTGACATAGCGTCCCAGGGGAACGTTGAAACCACCGGACGAATTCACTCTGTAAAGCCCGTTGAAGCAGGTCTTGTTCAGATAGATCAGGTGCGCGGCCCGTTCCACTTCGGACAGCGGTTCCTGATTGAAACGCCGCCGGGCCTCGTAGAACTGATCCGGCCCGTGCGCGGTCTTCAACGCGGTCAGGGCTTCAATCAACTCGGGCAGACGATCACGCACCACGACGTATGTGGTGACCAGATGCGGATTCGCGTCGTTGAGCAGGGCGGGCCCAACCCGCCCCAGGGACGCGAGCGCGAAAAACACCGCTCCGCCGCCCACGAACGGCTCCAGATACCGTTCAAACCGTTCCGGCGCCAACGCCATGATCGGTTCCAGCAACTGTTTCTTCCCCCCCGCCCACTTCAGAAAGGGGGAAATCCTGCCGGTCCGTGCGTGCGCCAAGCCCCCGACATCCAACTTCAATCTAAAATTCCTTCACTGACAGACGTTCCAACGTCACCACGGGGTGTCACCGCAGTTCACCACTCGGACGCCAGTTCCTCGAGTGTCACCGGGCCGATCAGACCGGTGGCGATAACGGTGTCCTTCTTATCCTCGAACTGGGCCGCGGTCGGGTCCTTGGCAAGGCCCAGGCCGACCAACCGGTTGCGAAGCGGCGGAACCAGCATCACGACGACCTGGTTTGGCCCGCTGACCACGCTGCTGGTGACGTCGATTCTGAACGGCTCGGCGATGACCGGGGTCGCGCCGACGCCGTTGACCGATACCAGCACCGCTCCGTGAACCTGGCCGAGGTCAAGATAGAACGAACGACGCATCGGAGTCGGAACGTCGAACTCGTACGGGTCAAAGGGGAAATCGAACGTGGCAGTGTAAACGCCGCCACTGGACGAGTACTTCAGTTCCGGAATGTCGCGCCAGTCGCCAAGGGCGTCCGTCTGCTTCTCGAACTCCCCGCCAGTCACGTCGTCGCCCGTGACAGACAGCGACCAGTCGGTAATCACGAAGTCATCCACCGCCGGAGTCCGGACCGGAGCCGACGCGAACCTTTCGGCACTGTCGGCCGGGGCATCAAATCCGCACAGGACGATGCTGGATGTCCATGCCATGACCGGCAATTCGAAGTCTCCGCCCGCCCGCACATCCAGGGCGGCAACCGAGCCGTCCATCGGGTCCAGAACCATCCCGTCCGCGCAGTCGACGTCCGGCGTGACGACCACCGTCTGATCCTGGTCGGACGGATTGCGCACGAACCAGATGCGTCCGCCGTCGACGTCGCGCGCCATGGTCCTGACAGTAGCCCCGCGTGACGAAACGTCGAAGGCGGGCCTGCAACCGGCGGTCATCAGGCCGGCCGCGAAACCTTCGGCGCTGAACAGCTGTGGATTGGCCTGACTGTCGGCTGGCGGGATCTGAACGACCGGCACGAAAGACACGTTCGGCAGATCCTTCATCGATTCGAACGCGGCCACGACCGCGGCGTCGCCGGCCACATGATCCGCAAGTCCCGGCTGACTGACCGGGGCATCGCCCAGCACAACCACGGGCAGTCCCGCTGCGGCCATCGCCGCGAGACTTCCGGCAGCCTCAGCCGACATCCATGGGGTGCGCATCACGACAACGGCGCCATAGGACGCGTCCGCCGAAACCAGGCGGCCGTCCTTCACGGTTGCCCTGGACAGCACGTCGTCGTTCGTCCACTCCCACGTGTATCCCAGATTCTCGATTTCAGACAGGACGGGCCATGCCGCGCCGACCCACCAGGTCGCATCGGAAGGCTTGAAGCCGCCGAACAGCCCCTGAACCAGGCCCAGCATCGAATCCTGGCCCGTGGCGTTTTCGTCTCCGAACTGACCCTTGAACAACGCCTCCTGATGATCACGCAGGGACACCAGGGACGCGGGCACTCCCATCCACGGGTAAAAAACCAGCACATCGGCCCGCGGCGTTCCCTGCCTGAGCATGTACTGCACACGCGCCACATACTGGTTCATCCGATTCATGAACGGCCAGAACGGGTTTGCCTCGGACATGTTCTCGGAATATGTGCCCAGCCCCGAAAACGGCGATGAAAACGCGTGCCAGTCGGTGTCGCCGTACTTTTCCAACCCGGTCTGGTATGGAAATCCGTGATAGACGACCGAGTTGACGCCGGATGAAAACAGCTTGTCCAGCCAGGCCCGCATCTTGGTCGGCGTCGTCATGTAGTCGCGTCCCGCCGAAACCAGTGATTCCGCGGACACCGTCGGCCTGCCATACTGATGGGCGCCCGAGGCGACCACCTTCAACGCGAGTTCAGTGCCACCGGCGTACAACTGCTCGGTCTCGGGCACGTCGGCCATGCCGGCCGCCCTGATCGAGTCCACCTGCAGGCCGTAAGGCTGGATTCTGAACCTCAACCCGTTTTCCGACGCCCAGCGGAGGTTGCCCCCGACATATCGCTCGATGAAAAGGTCGGAAACGGTCTGCTGGTAATCGCGCGCCACGCGTGAATCCAGTTCACCGAAACCGAACGGACAGCGGTTTGCGATTCCCGCGCCGTCGAAAATGTTGTTGTCGGCCCCGGGCGCGACCACCGCCGGCAACCAGGGACGCAGGTCGTATCCACGCCTGGTCTGAAACTCGGCAAGGAAGTCGTCGGTGAAGTGACGCTCGGTTTTCAGCTCGAAGCTGTCGACGAAGACGCCGCGAATCGCCCCGCCGAACAGGTCATCAAGCCCTGCCTCGACTCCGCACAACGCGTCGTTGGTCGCCCTCACCGCCGTCTCGTCGAACTGATCCACCACGAACACGTCACGCTGCTCGGGATAGGCGTTCAGATTCACATACTGACCGTCCGGGCACACATAGAAGCCGATGACGGCCCAGTCACCCTCCGGAACATCCCACGAAATGCCGCCTTCGGATGACACAAGGTCGGTCAGCACCACGACCGAATCGCGATCAAGCGTCACCTGATCGGTCAGATCCCAGAACTCCTGGTTGCGGGAGCCTCCGGTCTTCCTGGCCGCGACCACCTCGACCACTTCACACATTTCGGGCAGGTACCGCGCCATCGGCTCGCCAATCGCCTCGGCCTGCGCGGCAACCTCGTAAAACGGGTCCGGGCCCGGCGTCGTGAATTCCAGGGCGACCTTTTTCGGACCGGTGACGAACACCTCCGACCACAGCAGGGTCTTCATCGACTCCGCGGCCGTCACGCCCGCACCGCCGACCGGCCACCCGGACCCGACGTTGAGATCCAGGGCGATCCCGTGACTCCCGGCGCTTTCGGCCGCAAGCCTGACGCGGGACCAGAACAGGTCCGATCCCCAGTCCAGACGGCGTGCCAGTTCCGCCTCGTCCGCGTCCCAGTCCAGGGCGGCATTGAAAGAGTTCAGTTCGGCGCCGCCGAAAAAGCTGGCCGCAAGCAACGCCACCTCGCGCGAGATTTCATCGTCGTCAACGTCATTGCCCGGCCACCACCAGCGAACCCATGGTCTGTACTCCGCCGCCGGAGAATCCCACTGATCCCAGTCGACCGCCGGCGCGGGTTCTGAACAACCGGAAACCAGCCATGCGGCCCCCACGATGAAAGAAACTATTACGGTCGACTTCACCAGACGCGGCAAGGCAGACAGCCCGGTCATGATTTCCTCCAGAGCCCGAGGGGCAGGTCGCGGTTCAGATGGGGATTATAGAACAGTTACTTCGACAGGAACGACCTGATGCGGTCGACGGCCTCGGACAGGCGTGCGATGTCGTTCGCGTAGGCCAGGCGGACGTGGGTCTGGGGCTTGTTGAGGCCGAAATCCTTGCCCGGCGTGACCGCCACACCCACCGCCTCAAGCAGATCGCGGCAGAATCTGTCGCTGTCATCGGTAAGACCGCTGCAATCGGCGTAGATGTAAAACGCGCCGGACGGTCGCACCGGAACCTTCAACCCGACCGACTCGAGCGCCGGCACCAGGAAGTCCCGACGCTTCTTCATCTCGGCGCGGCGCTGTTCCAGAATCTCGATCGTGCCGGGTTCGAATGCCGCGACCGCCGCGTACTGGGCCGCCGTGGAAGCCGATATGAAAAGGTTCTGCGCCAGTTTCTCGATGTCGCGAACGAACTTCTCCGGAATGACAAGCCAACCCAGACGCCATCCGGTCATCTGGAAGTACTTCGAGAAACTGTTCACCACAAAAATGTCGTCGCCCTGGGCCAGCGCCGTCGACGCGTCGCCGTCGTAGGTCAGGCCGTGATAGATCTCGTCGACAATCAGATGCGCGTCGCGTTCCCGGGTCACACTGGCCAGGGACGCGATGTCGGATGCGGTCAGCATGGTTCCCGTCGGGTTCGCGGGCGACGCGACCATCACACCCCTGGTGCGCGCGGACCAGTACTCGCGAAGATGATCGGCCGTCGGCTGAAAGCCGGTCGCGGCGTCGACCGGAATACCGACCGGAACGCCTTCGAAGGAACGGACGAAGTGCCGGTTGCATGGGTAACCCGGATCGGACAGAAGCCACTCGTCGCCGGGATTTGCCAGACAGGCAAGCGCCAGAACCAGCGCGCCGGACGCTCCGGCGGTCACCGCGATTCGCGATGCAGGAACGGTCACGCCGTAACGCTGCAGGTAGAAGCGGGAGATGGCTTCCCGAAGCTCCGGGAGTCCGAGCGCGTTCGTGTAGAACGTCCTGCCCTCGATGATCGCCCTGGCGCCGGCCTGTCTTACCGGCTCCGGCGTGACGAAGTCGGGCTCGCCGACCTCCATGTGAATCACGTCGCGACCTTCCGCCTCAAGTTCCTTGGCCCTTGCCAGCAGTTCCATCACATAGAACGGCTCGATATCGGCGAGCCGCCTTGCCGAGTCCATGTTCCTTCCTCCATTGCCGAACCATCCCGCGACAGCGATCCTGGATCGCGCGCCGGCTGACGTCAGTCGCGCACCGCGGACAGGCGGATCTATACCATGATTACGTCATTGAAAGGCACATCTGAAGCCCACATCGTCGAAACGCATCACGTCGCGGTTGTATTCCATCCCGGTGGGCAGGCTGCCCGGTTGAATGCACCTTTCATGTCGATTCGTCACCAGGCAGTGATGAATCTCCTCCCAGTACCACGATGTGTTCCTGACCATAATCCCGATACAGTTCGGCGCCATCTCCGGATCAACAAAACCATCCACCCAGTCCTGATAGGAAGAAGGACCATCGCCGACCAATTCCATCACATTGTGGGTCAGATCCCGATGTCCAAACGGTCCCGTGTCGTCACAGGTCTGATAGGTGTCCGGTCCGTCCGTCCATCCGCCCTGGTCACGAGTCTTCAACGCACCGTCGAAAAATCCGACCGGCGAGGTCCTCTCGAACGGATCCGGGTTCGAGTCCGTGTTATTTGCGTTCGAGGACGTGCCTTTGATGTTGACGTGACACAGGTCGGCATCGGACAACCGGCCTTCCTTTGAAAGATCCTGTCCCCATGGAAACATCACGATCTGGTCGGCACCGGTCATCGGCCCCGAACCTGCGTACTCGAACCTGGCCTCGGTGGGAAGCTCGCCTCCAAGCCACTCACAGAAGGCCTGGGCATCGGAATACGACGCGCACACAATCGGGTGGGAAAGCCTGTCGTCGTCGGAAAAATTGTTGAAGCCCTGCTTGATTCCGGTGCTTAGGTCCTCGGAAAAGCACGCGACACCTTCCAGGGGCTGACACGCGCCGGCCTGGACACATGCCCGATACTCGGCAACCGTCACCGGATACCTGGACATCTTGTATGAGGTCAAATGCACCTCATGCCTGGGAATTTCGTTCGGGGGGGGGCACCACATACATCGCGTTCGGCGCCGCGCCCATCCAGAACGTATGACAGTCGCCTTCCGGAACGACGGTACAGACCTCATGCGAGATCCCACCGGCCTGCCGCATGTGCCCGCAATCTATTTCGGGCACGGTCCCGTCGCCCGGATGACATCCAAGCGCCAGCGCATCAGGCGGGTCGAGGTGCGCATCCGCGTCGCCGGGCGCGTCGATATCGGACACATCCAGATCGACTGCGTCGGATGAATCGGAATCCACTTCCGCCACGAACGCGTCGTGAACATCGCCGGACGCGTCCCCGGTGTCAGGCAGGTCGGCATCGGTTTGGAACAGACCCTCTGAAACGAGGTCCGCGGCCCCGGTGTCCGACGTGATCGCGTCCATGTCGACCGCGTCCCTGGCACCGACATCCAGATGCCCGGTGTCGGCGTTTTCGGAGCCGCCCGAACAAGACAGGATGACCGCCGACACAAAAAGCATCGCGGCGGCCAGCGCGAGACGGCGTGAAGTCGCTTTACAAACGCAATTGATTCCCGCATCAAAGCAGCCGGAGACAACCCTTCGCATAACTTTCCTGTTCCTTTTCTGGACGTTGTCTATACCGGACATCAGATTTCGTCAACGAGATCGTTTCTGCTAGAATCCGCGACGGAACGACCCCGGCCTGTTCCATTCTGTTTGACTCTCCGGAGGACACGTGATGAGAAGACTGGCTTTTATCGTCCTGGCGCTGGCCGCCGCGGCAGGCGCCGCCGGTTGCGGCGACGGTCAGGGCGCGCGGGATGTGGTGGACGCCACGGTTACTGACGTTGCGGATGTCGCCGACGCGACTTCGACCGACGTTGCGGACGTCGCAGTGGCGGAAGATGTTGCCGACGACGCACGGAACCTTGAAGACACGGGCAGCGAAACGACCGAATTCCACTGGGAATCCGGATGCACGGGCACGCCGACCGGCGCGACATGGACCTTGATCGAGGACTCGACTTTCAAGCGTGGGCCATTCATTCAGATGTCGGACCGCGACACGGTCACCGTGATGTGGCGAACGGCCACGCCTTCAACCGACGAAGGCTGTGTCGACTTCATCGTCGGCAGTGAGAATCGAAGCGTATGCGGAACCCCGGACGAACATGGACAGTACGAGATCGTGCTGGACGCGCTGCCCGCCGCCACCGAAATCACCTATTCCGTGCGCGTCGGCGAACTGAAGACAAAGGATCTGACCTTCAGGACCATGCCCGACACGCCGACGCCCATGAAGTTCGCGGTGTTCGCGGACGCCCACAGCGATATCGAGAATCTGCGGAAGATGACCGCGGTCGCGCTCAACGAAGGCGTCGATTTCGCCTTCGGCGTCGGAGACTTCGTGCGCGAGCCCGAGGTAGAACAGTATGACGACACGATGCTGGGACCGCAGAACCTGGGCAGCCGCGTGAACGTCTGGACCGTCATAGGCAATCATGACACGGGCCTCAGTTCCACGACCCGCGAACACGAGTTCTTCAATACATTTGTCAGTCCAATCGGCAGTCCGGAAGAAGTCGAAGTCGGTTTCGGGGAAGGATACTGGGATCACCGCATCGGCAACGTCTGGATGGGCGGTGGCTGGATTCGCGATTTCTATTTCTCGCCGCCCGAGGCTGACTTCGGTGAGGTTGCCTACTTCAAGAAGCGTTTCGAGTCCGAGGAATTCAAGACGGCTCAGTGGCGCCTGTTCTTCATTCATGAACCACCGTGGTGCCAGGGCTGGGGAAGCTGCGACGGCTACAACGGCGAAAACTGTCTCAGGGTCACACTGATGGCTCTGGCCACGGCCAACGGGATTCAGGGCATCTTCAGTGGTCACATGCACGGCTACGAATACGGTGTGCTGGACGACGTGAACCTTCTGCTCCCGGGCGGCCTCGGCGGCTCGCTCGACCAGTTCTGCGAACCCGACCCCGGCCTGCCGCAGCCGTGGACGTACAACTACGTTCATAACTTCGCCATCGTCGAGACCGGCTGCGACCAGATGACCGTGCGCTTCATGGACCTCGACGGAAACGAACTGGATCGCGTCGAAATCCCTGCCAGCGCGCCAGCGCAGCCTTAACCCGTCCCCCACCATCCGACCAGGCACAGAAAGTCACCGGTTCATCGGCACTATGCTAGAATCCGCGCGTCTTCCGAGGTACAACGATTTGAACACAACAATGAACCAGGCGTTCCGAATCGCGGGCTTCGACCTGGTGACGGCCCTCAAGACGAAGAAGGCTTTCATCAGCATCGTCGTGTACGTCGGCCTCGCGCTGCTGGTCGCCGTGATCTGGACCTTCATTCAGAACAAGGTAACCGCTGAACCTGGCGTGACAGAACAACTGAACGGCTCCAGGGACGAGATAAAGCAACTTCTGACAACGAAGCTTGGTCAGGACAGTTCGCTTGTGGACTATCTGGCCTCGATTCCTTTCGCGGTCATGGCGTTCTTCTGGCTGACGCAGACGTTCCTTCCAATGCTCATCGCCGTGATCAGCTCGGACGTGCTCAACCGTGAGATCCGCACCAGGGCCGCGCGATTCGTGCTGCTCAGGGCTTCGCGCACCTCCCTCGTCCTGGGCAAGGTCATGTCACACCTGGTTCTGCTGATCGTGCCGGCCATTCTTTCGTGGATCGTGTTCCTGGCCTACGTTTCGATCAGGCTCACCGGATTCGACGTGGGGGCGGCCATTCCCCAGGCACTGGTCTTCATGGGCTACACGATCGTCTTCGGCTTCTGTTACCTGGGACTGACCGCCCTGGTCTCGTCCCTGGTCGACGGTGCGGCCGTGACCGTTCTGGTAACCTTCGCCTGCCTGATCACCTTGTCGATCATCGGCGGAATCGACTCCATCGGCTGGATTTCTCCATCGTGGTACCGATACAAGCTCTGGTACCCGCACGCGGCGAACATCATCACCGGACTGGGCGCATACCTCGGATTCGGGCTTCTGTTCTTCGCCGCGGCGTGGCAGCGAATCGTCAGGAGGGACGTATGAAAGAGTCACTTGCGGTGGTCACGACCTCTTTGACGAGACGGTTCGGCAGCCTCGTCGCCGTCGACAATCTGAACCTTGAGGTGCCGACCGGTTCCATCTTCGGACTGCTCGGCCCGAACGGCGCGGGCAAGACGACGACGTTCTCCATGATTTGCGGATTCGTCCGGCCGACAGAAGGTTCGGTGACGGTTCTCGGCTTCCCGGTCAAGGAATTCCCCTTCTCCTCGGGCCGGCTTTCGGCACTTCCCCAGGACGCGAAGTTCTATCCGGATCGAACGGTGTTCGACAGCATGATCTTTCTGGGAACACTGGGAGGACTGACCGCGAGCGAGGCGGCCAGACAATCTGAAGAACTCCTGGCAAAGGTGGATCTGACGAACGCCGGGTCAATGAAGGGCGGTCATCTTTCGCACGGCATGATGAAACGCTTCGGAATCGCGCAGGCATTCCTGGGCCGTCCAGACCTGGTGCTTCTGGATGAACCGACCGCCGGACTGGACCCCAGAAACGCGTATACGATTCGCCAGATGATCAGGGCACTGGCCGGGACCGCGACCGTTGTCGTGTCCAGCCACAACCTGGCAGAGGTCCAGGATCTGTGTACTCACGCGGCGATCATCAACCATGGACGTCTCGTGTCGGCTGGCCCGATGGACGAACTGACGTCACGCAACCAGGAAGTCGTCCTGACCATCGGAAACCTGAACGAGGCCATCCTTCAGCGCATCCAGGCCCTGGCAGGGGTAACCGGTGCGACCGCGCTGCATGACGGGTCCGGGGTGAAGGTTCTGTTCGAGACCAATGTGGACCGCGAGGCGGACCAGGCTGTCTCGGCCATCGTGGCGGGAGCGATCGCGGCCGGCGCGAGCGTCAGTGGCGTGAAACGCGGCAAGGATCTGGAACAACGCTACCTGGAAGTCACCTGATCCCGCGACATCACGACACCGCCCCTTATTCCGACCACACGGGAAGCGACATCGCACGCCAGTTTCAACGCCTCGACCGCGTCCGGGGGGACGTCCATGCGTCGCGCCCGGATCATCGAGGCAATCCACGCCGCGGCGAAGGCGTCTCCGGCCCCGGTTGTGTCCACGACATCTACGGTGGGCGCGGGATGCCGTACCACGTCGTTGCCGGACGACGCCACGGCACCGTCGGCTCCGAGCGTTATCACAATCCGGCCAGCGACCCTTCCGGGAAGAAACTCAAGGGCGCGGGCGGTATCTCCGCACATGCACGTGGCCTCGTCGGAATTCATGAAAAGGATGTCCAGCGGACAGGAGTGCTCGCGCGCTAATCGGGCGAGAACCGGAGGATTCCATCCCGCGCATGTACTGACCATCGCACCCCGGGCGCGAGCCCTTTCCAGCGTGCCACGAATCAAATCGAATTCGACAAGGCCTCCCGCATGGACGTGAAGCGTCGGCGGAATCGACGGACAGGCATCGAACAGGCTCCAGTCGGCGCAGCTCAGAAACGATCTGTTCCGGCTGTCCGACCTGACCAGTGAAACAAATGGGCGACCGCCATCGCCCCACGGCATGTCGATAATCCCGGTGACCTTGCAGCAGTGCGCGACCATCGAATCGACTTCCCAGCCGGTGCGGGGATGCATGAACGCGGTCCTGATTCCGAGCGCCGCAGCCACGCTCGCGGCATTCAGGGCGCCCCCCAGACCCAGGCCTATCTCGTCGACGAACGCCTCCTCACCCGGAGGCGGAAACGGGATCGATGGAACAAAAGCCTCGAAAAAGGCTGGTCCCACGACCACAAGTTCAAACATGTCGGGCTGCATCGATTCCATCACGACTCCTTAGCTGGAAATCATCGTTTGAAGTCCGACTTCACGCAAGCCAATCCCGGCCCGCCTGATTTGCCTGTTTCCGATTTTTCCGCTTTGGAATAGTATGAACCGGTCAGACAGACGATCCGGGGGGCCGTGATGGTAACATCCGACAGGTTCGTTCGGCCGGACAGGTCTTGCGCGAAGCACGAAGGGGGAGCCATTCGAGTCATGGTCGTTGATGACCATGAAATCTTTCGCCAGGGCCTGGAACAGTTAATCGGGGCCGAGGAAGATATGATATTTGCCGGGGGCGCGGCATGCGCCGGGGACGCGCTTGCGATTCTGGGGTCGGCCGCTCCAGACGTGATTATTCTGGATCTTTCGCTTAGGGGACGCTCGGGACTCGACACGCTCAAGGACATACGGGCGGTGAATCCGGACGCCGCTTTTCTGATCCTCACGGTTCACGATGAAAATCTGTTCGCCGAGAGGGCGCTGCGCGCGGGCGCGCGCGGTTTCGTCATGAAGGATCATGGCGCCGCGCGCGTGATACAGGGTGTACGCGAGATTGCCGCTGGTCGTTTCTTCTTCAGTCCCGAGATCTCCCAGAAGTTTCTGGCTGCCATCGCCGGTCAGGGCCGGGGCGACGACCGACTGCCCATGGACAGACTGACCGACCGCGAACTGGTGGTTTTCGAACTGCTCGGCAGGGGAATGTCGTCGCGCCAGATCGCGGGTGAACTGAATCTCAGCGTCAAGACCATAGACGCGCACCGCGAGAACATCAAAAAGAAACTGAACATTCCCGACGCCCAGGAACTGCTCAGGCGGGCGGTGCTCTGGGTACAGGAATTGAACATCGCCTAGGAAATTTTCCTACCCATTCATAGGGCAAGGCTCCTGCCCGAATTTCAGCACAGTCACCAATTCCACGAATACGTGAGCGATCCGACTATTCATAGACAAGTCATCCTTGAACGAGGGTTCGTTATGAAGACCTCCTGCCAGAAAGCCGCAGAACTGGGCCTGCACGACACCTTCGAATGCCGCAGTCGACGGATGGTCGTATCGCTGGACAAGTGTCTCTCGGACTTCGTGGACGCGGACGTCTACCAGAGACGGCGCCGAGCCTGCTTCAGATGCCCCGAGGGCAGGCGCAACAGGGAGAATTTCGCGCAGAAAACACCTGTTGAATGAGACCGGTTCCAATTCCTTCATCGATCCGACTATCATCTGGGCATTAATCCACCGGGATGGAAAGGTTCACGATGCGCGGCTACTGGATATCAATAGTTCTGCTGGCGGGCGTGATGACCATGGCCGGCTGCGGCAGCCGTGACGAGCGGCCGGACCGGACACATGCCGACATAAGCGACTCCCTGACGTCCGACACAATCGCCGCAGACCTGGTCGCATCGGAAGATTTCGATCGGGACACATTTGAGATTTTACATTCCGACGCCATCAGTGAGACGTTGGACGGGCCCCCATTCCCACTGGATATACCCGGGGACACCGTTGCCGCTGACTCAACGCCTGAAACCTTTTACGACGTAAAGGACGATGGCTATGACGACGCATCGGTCGACGCGATCCAGAACCGGGACGTCCTCGAGATCCACGACGAGGACAGCAGTTCACCATTGGACACGATGGAGTGCGCCGACACCGAATGCAATATTGTCTGCCCATCCGGATACAGAACGGACCCGGCCGGATGCCCCTTGTGCCGCTGTCGCGAATGTGCCAGCGCCGCCGACTGTGCCGATCTTGGTGGTTTCCTGTGTCCTGATCCGACGTGCACCGACTCGGGTGACTGTGTTTGCGGGTGCCTGTCCTTCGAGGATCTCGATTACGGATGTCCGGACGGCACCATCATAGCATTTGGGCGCTGCTCGGATGCCGGTGTCACCTACATGAAACACATCGAGGAAGAGTGTCCCACTCTGTGCGGACCATCCACGAATATAGACATTGGCTGCCCCGATGGGACAAACCGTCCCTGGTGCACATGCCAGCCGACGAAATGCAGGCCGGTTTGCCGCGAGATCGGCACCAGGTCCGAGGGCTGGTACGACCCGTGCGGCGGCGGTCTGATCGAATATGCCGGATGCCGGGGACATGCCGCGGCGTGCGTGAAGATCGGCAGCAAATCCGAGGGCTGGATTGGGACCGACGGCTCATTCCTGGGATGGGCGGTATGCGCGCCATCATGGTCGTGCGCGACCATCGACGAGACGTGCGGCGACACGTCCTGCCATTCCATGGACGATGGCATGCTGGTATGCCCCGACGGAAGGAGCACCCCATTCTGTTCCTGCGACCAGGGGCTGTGGACATGTCATGAAAACCCGGCCATGACCTGTGCGGGCAGGTGGCGGGGATGCGTGACCAGAACCAACCCGCTCCCCGAGGATGGATACCTTCAGTGCTGTGCCGGACTGGTGAGATTGCGGGCGGTCATGGATTCGGACGGAACCTGCGTGACCGACACCGAAAGGCCTGCCGGTTCATGCAGCGAATGCGGTGATGGGGCCTGTGAGACGCCAGAGAACCGATGCAACTGTCCTGAAGATTGTCTGGACGGCCAGTTTCCGGGGTCATCGGGCTCACCGTGCCTGCGCGATACCGAGTGTCCCTGGTCATTCAGTTGTGTCGGCGCCACTGCCGGCGAAGGCGTGTGCACTCCCGGGTAACCCGCCGAAATCCAACAAATTCGAAGACTATTGTTGACACAGAGTCCATGCGTCTGAAAAAATGGGTTTGGTTCCGACGGACTACACAGCTCATTACAAGGAGCAGGATGACATCGAAACACCACAACGGAATGCGAGAATCCGCCACAGAATTCGCCGACCGCTGGGATGCCGGACGCTTTTTTAACGAGGCGTCCGAATGGCTCGCGCTCTTTGCCTCACCCGGTGACTCCGAGACCATCCGACGGCGCATTCTGGATCGCGTCAATCTCAAGCACTTCGAGACGTACAGTTCAACCGACGATATGCATGACCTGGATCGCGTTGTAGTGCGCGACTGCGCCAGGGCCTGGCGCGGAATACTGCATCCCCGCAGCGAGAGTCTGGCCGGCTTCAGCGTGCTTCAAGCGCTGATCGATGCCTCTGCGGGACTCGATCGGCCGGATCTGACCGACGGTTTCTGGGCCGAAATCTGTCATCTAGTTCGCGGAATCGAGGGGAAGGTCAGGTTGCACGGCTCGGACGCGCTGCCGGCTTCGGCCAGTCTGACCGGTCGCGAGGCGGCCACGGTCAGATCGGACGAACTCGATCGGCTGGCGGATCAGATGAACGCCGCGATGGGCAGGTTCGCGGGCGGGCTCGATCCAGTGATGATTGAGCGGCGAGGTATCGCCGCCGGACGAATCGCTTCGGAACTGGGGGCCGGACCAGAGGAATTCCTTAACTGGCGCTGGCAGATGAGACATCTTGCGACCAATGAAACGACACTTGCCGCGATGGCCAGTCTCTCCGCCTCCGAGATAAAACGCATTTCCCGCGCCAGGGAACACAGGATTCCCATGGCAGTCACCCCTTACTACGCCTCGCTTTTTGACGACCGGACAACCGGCGGCCGCGATGCGGCTTTGCGGGCACAGGTCATCCCGCCGGAAAGCTACATCGACGCGTTCAAGGCGGATGGAGTGGGATGCGGACCGTCGGATTACATGCTTGAGTCGGACACTTCCCCGGTCGATCTGGTCACCAGAAGATACGCGGCCATAGCCATAATGAAACCCTGGAACTCGTGCCCGCAGATATGCGTGTACTGCCAGCGCAACTGGGAAATTGGTCAGCCTCTTTCCGAGCAGGCCATCGTTGGAAGCGATCGCGTCAAGGCCGCGCTGGACTGGCTCGGAGATCATCCAGGACTTCAGGAGGTCCTGGTGACCGGCGGCGATCCGCTGATGATGACCGATAGCGCCATCAAGCGCATTCTGGACAGGATCGCGGCGATGCCCCATGTCGAACGCATCAGGATTGGAACCAGAACCCCGCTGACGATGCCGATGCGAATCACTCCCGAGCTTGCGACGCTTCTCGGGTCATACCGCGTGCCGGGCGTCAGGGAGATCTGCGTTGTCACGCACGCCCAGCATCCGACCGAAATCACCCCTGACTTCGTCAAGGCGATTGACCTGCTCAGGCGCCAGGGGATTCCGGTCTACAACCAGCTCGTCTACACGTTCTTCGTTTCGCGTCGCTTCGAGGCGGCAGCACTGCGGCGTCTGCTGCGGCGCTGCGGGGTCGACCCGTACTACACGTTTTATCCCAAGGGCAAACAGGAGACCGTGGACTACCGCGTGCCGATCGCCAGGATCCTTCAGGAACAGAAGGAGGAGGCACGTCTGCTTCCAGGACTGGCCAGAACCGATGAAGCGGTCTACAACGTGCCTGGGCTGGGCAAGAACTACCTGAATTCCCCGCAACACCGTGACCTGATCTCGGTCCGACCGAACGGCGCCAGGGTTTACGAGTTCCATCCGTGGGAGAAGAAAATCGCCCCCAGCAGAACCTGGGTCGGCGAGGACGTGCCCATTCTCGACTACCTGAAACGCCTGAACGCTGTCGGCGAGAAGCCGTCGGACTACAGTTCCATCTGGTACTACTTCTAGCCGCCTGTGCGTCCCGTGGCCTGCTACTTAGCCTTGGGCCGCCTGAACAGCTTCACCAGGTCGAACCACATGACGCTGACGATTCCAGCAGCGATGCAAAGCAATGCATCAGGCATGTGCGGTGTCTTGAAGTGGAAAAGGCCCTGCGCGAACGGGACAAAGATGACGACGGGAAGCATCACGGCCGTTCCCATGATAACCCAGAACAGCGCCTTGTTCGGCTCTTTCAGCATGGTCCACATCGTTCGTGACCAGGATCGATTGACCATGATGACGGTCAGGAAAGAAACGACCATCGTGGCGAACGTCAGGGCACGCGCCGCGTCCTCATCGTGGGTGGCGGAGGACACAATCCAGACGCCAAGACACACCAGCAGCACGCTCAAACCCTGAAGCGCCGCCCAGCCGAGTGAACCCGCCGAGAAAAGGCGGTCATTGGTGCCACGAGGCGGGCGTCGCATCACATCCGACTCCGGCTCCTCGGCCTCGAAGACCAGCGAGCAGGACGGATCGATGATCAGTTCAAGGAAAACGACGTGGATCGGGAGCAGCAACAAGGGCCAGGAACCAAAAAACACCGGAATCATTGACAATCCGATGATCGGAATATGCACGGCAACGACGAAAGAGATCGCCTTGCGGATATTGTCGTAAACCCGGCGACCAACGCGAACCGCGTCGACTATGGACGAGAAGTTGTCGTTGGTCAGGACCAGATCCGCGGCCTCGCGCGCGACGTCCGTGCCACGACCGCCCATGGCGATGCCGATGTGCGCCGCCTTCAGGGCCGGAGCGTCGTTGACGCCGTCGCCGGTCATCGCGACCACTTCGCCGCGCGCCTTCAACGCCTTGACGATGCGCAGCTTCTGTTCCGGGACAACCCGCGCAAACACCTGGACGTCCGAGATTCGTGCGGCCAGTTCGTCGTCGCTCATCTTTTCGAGTTCCGGTCCCGTGATCACGCCGCCATCGGTGGCAATTCCCGCCTTTCGGGCAACCGCCATCGCCGTGGCCGGATAGTCGCCGGTAATCATGATCAACCTGACACCAGCGGTGTGGCAGTCCTCTACCGCCGGCGGAACGTCGGTCCTGAGCGGATCCTCGAAGCCCAGCAACCCGACGTACCTCAACTCCAGGTCGTGATGGTTCACTGGCAGTTCACGCATGCCGGACACCGCCTCGGCCACGGCCAGAACCCTCAGTCCCCTGGACGCGAGTTCGCGCGCGCGGTCGGCAATCTGCATACACTCGACCTCGCTGGCATGGCACAGATCCGCGATCGCCTCGGGCGCCCCCTTCGAGGAAACAACCATCGACCCGTCCGTGCGCCGCCACGCTTGACTGACGGCGGACAGTTCAGGCGACAAAGGGTACTCGCGCACCAGGGTCCAGTCCGGATGGAGGTGTTCAGTGTCGCCGAGGAATCGGTTTCCCACCTCGTGCAAAGCCCGCTCCATCGGATCGAACGCTTCGCGACGGCTGGCCAGGATGGCGTTCTCTACCAGACGATGAACGTCCTCGGGAAGCCCATCCGTGCTTTCATCAAGACCGATCTCCTGATCCGGAACACCAAGTACGCGCAACGACATCCTGTTGCAAGTCAGGGTTCCGGTCTTGTCAACGCACAGGACTGTCGCGGCGCCAAGAGTCTCGACAGCGGGCATCCGTCGGGTAAGAACGTTCTTGCGTGAGATGCGCCAGGCGCCCAGCGCCAGGAACACCGTCAGAATCACCGGTATCTCTTCGGGCAGAGTCGCCATGGCCATAGCGATACCCGCAAGCATCCCGTTCTTCCAGGATTCCGCGGTACAGCCGCGTGTCAGGGCATATGCGACCACGACGATCGCGCAGGCGCTGATACCTATGATCGCGAATGTCTTGACCAGGCGCCCGGTTTCTTTCTGGAGCGGGGTCGACTCGATGCCTACGCCGCTCAGCGATCGCCCGATTCGGCCGAATTCGGTGGAACCGCCGGTTGCCACAACCTGTGCGATGCCCTGTCCGGACGTCACCAGAGTGCCCGAATAGACCGAAGGAATGTCGTCGCCGCCGGGGCGGTCCAGGGACATTGCATCGTCCGACGCCACCTTGCGAACAGGCACGGACTCGCCAGTCAGGATCGACTCGTCGATGGTGAGATTGATCCCGCGCCGCAAAATGGCATCGGCCGGAACTCTGTCACCCTCGGAAAGTACGATCAAGTCACCGCGCACGACCTCGCGACCGGCGATGCGGCGCCGCTCGCCGTCACGGATGACCAGCGCCCTGGGACTGGAGAGGTCACGCAACGCATCCAGCGCGTGCTCGGTTCGTCGTTCCTGGACGATCGTGATGGCCATCACCACGACGACGAATCCCATCAGCATCAGCGCGTCGGTCAATTCACCCATGAAAAGGTAAAGCAGACCGGCCGCGACCAGCATCAGGAACATCGGCTCGCGCACCACATCCAGAATGGTTGCCAGCAACCCACCGCCCTTGGACGCCCGGATTTCGTTGAAACCCTCGGCTGACAGTCTGGCGGCTGCCTCGGACTCGCTTATGCCATCCAGCCCGCGCACGTCCATGGACGTTAGACGGGCGCCCCTCGCCTCAACGGACGACCTGTTGGAACCACCGAATTCTTCTTTCATGACCACCCCAGACATCGCCGACATAGATCGACGACGAGAAAGGTGCCGTGATGGAGACACGGCACAACGTAACGACACGAAGGCCGCTGCGCTGTCCCCTGCCCCGTCTGAAACGGTAAGGAGTCTTTGACTTCAACGCCTGATTATCCATGAAATAATTAAACAATCAAGCACGAATCAGATGGTCTACGGGGTCTTGCCGCCATCGACGGACTTGTCGGGGATGATCATGGAAAGCGCGATTGAGAGCCCCAGGACTCCGGCTATGACGCCCAGGGACATGGCGATCGGGATCTCACGGCCGATACCGGCCAGCAGGTCCTCGACCAGCATTTTGACTCCGACGAACGCCAGAATCACTCCCAGGCCGTACTTCAGGTAACGGAACTTCTCGACGATGCCGGCCAGCAGGAAGTACAGCGCGCGAAGGCCAAGAATCGCAAAGATGTTGGAGGTGAAAACAATGAACGGATCACGCGTGATGCCGAACACCGCGGGAATCGAATCGACGGCGAACAGCACGTCGGTCGCCTCGATCACGACCAGGACCGCGAGCAACGGGGTGGCATACCAGCGATGGTCGATCCTGACGACGAAATGCTCCTTGTGATAATCCGGCACCGACGGGACCACCTTCCTGAATATCCTGAGCATCAGGTTCTTCTCGGGGTGAACCTGCTCGCCCTTCGACAGGGCCAGTTTGATGCCGGTGAACAGAAGGAAGGCGCCGAAGACGTACATGATCGGGTGGAAGACTTCGATGATCGCGACGCCGAGGAAGATGAAGATCGCCCTCATTATCAGCGCGCCGAGAATCCCGAAAAACAGGACCCGATGCTGGTACTGTGCCGGTACTCCGAAGAAATTGAACAACACGAGAAAGACGAAGAGGTTGTCCATCGACAACGCCTTCTCCATCAGATAACCCGTGAAGAACTCGAGCGCGTGCTGGGTCCCGAACCAGTGATAGATCCCGACGTTGAAAATCAGGGCCAGGGAGATCCATACGACGGTCCACAGCCCTGCCTCGCGCATCCCAATCTTGTGTGCCTTTCGGTTGAACAGACCAAGGTCCACGGCCAGCATGAGAATGACGAAGACCAGGAATCCCACCCAGAGGCCGACAGTGCCAATCGAATCCGACATCAAAACTCCACTCTCCACAAAGGCCGGCAGATATTATTCCAGAATTCCAATTTCGTTAAGGCCAGGGCGGTCGTCATTGACACGTCCGTAATTCGGACTTATTTTACCTGAGAATGAGAGACGGCCGCTGACGGCCGCATCCAGACTGAAGGAATTTGAAAAATGCCTTGGGATTATTCGGAAAAGGTACTTCAGCTGTTCCGGGACGCGATGGCCTCGAAGGCAGGCACCCACATGGGTGCAATCGAAGACCCGGACGGGATAGGTTCGCACGGTTCACTCTCGTGCGGTGACGCACTCGAATTCGCGTTCAAGGTCGACAGGAACCAGGATCCGCGACTTGACCGCATCGTTCAGGCCAGGTACCGGACATTCGGCTGCACCTCTGCCATTGCGTCGTCCGAGGCGCTCTGCGCCCTGATCGAGGAAAAGGGGCTGACCCCCATCGAGGCGCTGAAGATCACAAACGCCGACATCGTGGACTATCTGGACGGTCTGCCGGCCCAGAAGCTCCATTGCTCGGTGATGGGCGCCGAGGCGCTTCAGGCGGCGGTGGCCGACTGGGCCGCCAAGCGCGGCGTTCCCCTTGAGGAACTCGGACTCGACACGACGATTCAGAAGGATGACGAAGGCAGGATCGTCTGCAGATGCTTCAATCTGACCGAGCCTTTCATCCGGCGGAAGGTCCGCGAACTGAACCTTCACTCAATCGCCGACATCACCAACGCCATCAAGGCGGGGGGCGCCTGTACAGCCTGCCACCATGAACCGGGCGGTCTGCAGGACATTCTCGATGACATTTGGGGCCGGGAGGATCAGTCGACCATGACTCCGCAGCCTCTTCCGCCCACCAGTTCTTCGATGCAGCGCACGCCTTTCCAGCTTTCCAGGGAGATCGACCGGGTGGTCGAAAGCGACATCCGGCCGCGTCTTCAGAAGCAGGGGGGCGATATCGAGATAGTCGAGATCCGCGGCAAGAAGGTGTTCTGCCGTCTGCTCGGCGGTTGTCAGGGGTGCAGCGGCGCCCCGCAGACGCTGAGACTGGTGGTCGAGGATTCTCTGCGCTCCAAGGTCGACGCCGAACTCGAGATCATCTCGATTTGAAACACCGGGGAGTGAAAAATGGCTGATAAGCTGATCTATCTCGATAACAACGCCACCACGGCTATTGCTCCGGAAGTCCTTGAATCGATGATGCCGTTCCTTCGGGAACAGTACTTCAACCCGAGTTCCACATACCCGCAGGCCAAGGAGGCCGCCGCCGCGATCGAGGCGTCCAGGGAAAGCGTCGCCAGGCTGCTGGGCGCCGGCAGCAAATCCGAGATCATCTTCAACGGCTGCGCGACCGAGGGCAACAATTCCGCGATCCTGGGCGCTCTGCGGGCCAACCCCGATCGTCGCCACATCATCACGACCGTTGTTGAACACCCGGCCGTCCTTGAGGTTGTCCGGGAACTGGAGCGTCAGGGTTACCGGGCCACCTACCTTCCGGTCGATCGTCACGGCAGACTGGACGCGGCTGACCTGGTAAGGGCGATCGGGGATGACACCGCCGTGGTGTCGATCATGCACGCCAACAACGAAACCGGCGTGATCTTCCCTGTTGGAAGCCTTGCCACGCTGACGAAAAAGGTCGATTCACAGGTTGTTTTCCACACTGACGCGACTCAAACCGCGGGCAAGATGCCCATCAATCTTCAAGACGACCTCCGGGACGTGGACCTTCTGACCCTGTCCGGCCACAAGATTCACGCGCCCAAGGGTGTCGGGGCGATGTTCGTCAGGCGTGGGGCCAGATGGCGGCCCTGGATGCTTGGGGGCCACCAGGAACGTGGCCGTCGCGCCGGCACCGAAAACGTCGCCTCGGTCGTCGGTCTTGGAACGGCGGCCAGACTGCTGATGGCGCACGACGACCCGACCAGGGCATTGCGCATGCGTGATCGTCTGGAGGCATCGATCAAGGCGAAGGTTCCCAACCTGTTCATTAACGGCGAGGGCGCCCCCAGGCTTCCGAACACGACCAACATCGCGTTCGAGTTCGTCGAGGGTGAATCCATCCTGCTTGCGCTCAATGACTACGGTATCTGCGTGTCCTCCGGTTCCGCGTGCACCAGCGGTTCTCTCGACCCGTCGCACGTGCTCAAGGCGATGGATGTGCCTTTCACTGCCGCACATGGCAGCCTGCGTATCAGCACCTCGATGTACACGACGGATGAGGAAATAGATAAGGTGATCGAGGTCGTTCCCGAGGTCATTTCCAGACTCCGCCAGATATCGCCCTACTGGGACACGGCAACCAATGGACCGCGCCGCGATATCAACGTTTTCATCCAGGAGAAATACCGTTGAGCAGCGGCATTGTTATCGGGTCGCGTCAGCAGTT
>Ga0209604_1000517_pt1 | contig 36090 bp, 31 predicted proteins | sample AD_UKC097_MetaG_FD_184405 | JGI IMG/M metagenome (GOLD analysis project Ga0209604, IMG submission 184405) | Active sludge microbial communities of municipal wastewater-treating anaerobic digesters from USA - AD_UKC097_MetaG (SPAdes) (version 2) | ecosystem: Engineered > Bioreactor > Anaerobic >... | reverse complement strand
AGATCGGATGAGATTTCGGTGGTTCGTGAAGGGGCTCACAGTGATGAGGCCGTCTCCTCACTGACCCTGAATGCCCCGTCATGTGTCAGGTTTTTGAAGTAGGAAAGATTGTTTGTGTTAAAATCAGAGCGGCCAGTGCTGGCAGCTGTACGAGTTAATCGCCGCAAAAACAATGAGAATAATGAACTTATTCTCCGCAGAGTAAAAGAATCTTAACTCATTTGGAACTGATTCCGATTCGGATTCACGGATTACTCGCCAGGCATACCTGCCTGGAATCCGTATCAATTATGTCCTGTTAATGTTAAATTATCAGAAAGCTGACGATGTTTTTGTGTTTTGATCATATGTTCATTATCTTTGTAGCGAACAAATGATCAAAAAGTGTCACCGCGTCCAACACGTTTAAGAAGAGTCAGCAATCCTCCGGTTATCTCCGGGTTCAAACCCTATGGCGGGATGGCTAAAGTCGGTCAGCCCCGTTCAGTCTTCCTGCACCTCGAGGAGTATGAAGTCATCAGGCTCTGTGACTTTGAGAATCTCAACCATCATGAGGCTGCCCGTGTGATGGATGTCTCGCGTCCGACGCTTACCCGTATTTATGCAAAAGCGAGAGCAAAGATAGCCGATGCACTGGTAACAGGTAAGCAGATCATCATCGAAGGTGGTAAGATTTACTTTGACAGTGAATGGTACAAATGCAACGTCTGCGGTTGTCTCTTCAACCAGCCGGAGAAGAGTGTGACTCCTGAAAAGTGCCCGTTATGCGGCAGCGGCAGCATAGTCAATTATGTACCTGTTGATGACTCGACTCAGGTTACGCGCCGGGCTCCTTCTGACATCTGCGTTTGTCCCGGCTGCGGTTATGAGAGAGAGCATGAGCCTTCACGACGCTGTAAGGATGAGGAGTGTCCGGTATGTGGAAGCCACCTCATTAGAAAAAACAACCTTCTGGCAAAAGATATTTAAAAATAGCAGATATGAAAGTAGCAATAACAAGTACGGGGCAAAGCCTTGAGAGCAAGCTCGACCAGCGGTTTGGCCGCTGCGCCTTTTTTGTCATTTACGATACAGAGACCGGCGGGGTGGAGATACTCCCAAACCCCAACAAGGATGCCGAGGAGGGAGCCGGTCCGGCTTCAGTCCAGCTGGTGGCATCAAAGGAGGTTGAGAAGATCGTCTCCGGCGAGTTCGGCTATAAGATCAAATCGCTTCTTGACAGTCTGAGGATCCAGATGGTGGTCTACAAGGAGCCGGAGAAGACTGTTAAGTCGGTGATAGATATGTTGAATAAGCAATAAATAGAAAAAATGCCAGGATTGGATCATAAAGGTCCTCAGGGTGAGGGACCGATGACCGGCAGGAAAGCCGGTAAGTGCACGAATTACGGTGCGGGCCGTGCCGGGAAGGCAGGCAAGGAAGAGGCCAATGCTACTGATAAGGAAGAGAGTTCAGTGGCACCAGGCGGCAGAGGTCGCGGCCAGGGACCCAGGCAGGGTAAGGGCAGAGGTAGCGGACGAGGAAGTGGCCAGGTTCAGGGCCAGGGCAGTGGCCGTGGTGCCGGCAGAGGACACGGAACCGGAAGCGGTGGTGCCAGCCGAGGTGCCGGCAGAGGCGGTACCGGTCAAGGCACCGGTCGGGGTGCCGGTCGCGGGGCCGGATCAGGCCGTGGCAAAGGGAGCGGCAGAGGCCGCTGAAGAAAAAAACGGAGCCGGGCGGTTGTCAGCGTTGATAAAGCCGGCAGATAGCTTACTATTAATTAAATAATCGATTCATATACCATAAAAAATCATTACTGAACAATGAAGAAACGTATAGCAATTCCACTTGAAGGCGGTATCCTATGTTCACATTTCGGCCATTGCGAGCAGTTCGCAATTGTTGATGCCGAGGATAAAACCATCACTGCCAAAACACTCATCACTCCGCCGCCACATGAGCCCGGACTCCTTCCCGGCTGGCTGGCTGAGAAAGGCATCACGGATGTGATTGCCGGAGGAATGGGCCAGAGAGCAATAGGCCTCTTTAACCAGCACTCAATAAATGTATTTGTGGGAGCTCCTGTGAAAAGTCCTGATGAACTTGCTGCAGACCTTCTCAATGAGAGGCTTCAGGCCGGAGCAAATTACTGTGACCATTAAGATATCATCATGGAAAAGAAAAGGATTGGCATTATCATATGCGACAGGTATCATACCTGCGCAGGTGGCAAGTGCTTCAGGTCATTCCGCAACCGTGAGGGTGCGTTTGACAGGTACATGGATGAGGATGTTGAGATAGCAGCCTTCACCACCTGCGGCGGCTGTCCCGGCGGCAACGTGGAATATACCCCTGAGGAGATGATCAAGAACGGTGTGAGTGTCATTCACCTGGCAACAGGACTGGTGGTTGGTTATCCACCGTGCCCCAGGCTTGATTACTTCACCCGTTTCATCCCTGAGAAATATGGCATTGAGGTGGTAGTAGGTACCCATCCGGTTCCGCAGAAGTATTACACAACGCATATGAACCTTGGCACCTGGAAGGGTGAAGCCATGCAGCGGTTCATCAAACCCGCGCTGGCCGACGAAAAGATGAGGCTGGCTTATGATTAGCCCGCATACGCGATGAAGATAGCTGTAGCCAGTGGCAAGGGAGGAACGGGCAAGACCTTTGTTGCCACTAACCTCTTTAATGTGCTTTCACGCAGGGGCGAAGCGGTGACCCTGACCGACTGTGATGCTGAGGCTCCGGATGACCTTCTCTTTTTCAGGGCAGAAAAGGTCAGCGAGACTGAAGTGACCCATCAGGTTCCGGTCATAAACAAGGATGCCTGCACATGGTGTGGTCGCTGCAGCCGCTGGTGCAATTACAATGCAATATTTTACGTCCCGGCAGCGAAGGTAATAGAGGTCATTGAGAATCTCTGCCACGGGTGCGGGGCATGTACTTTTGCCTGCAACTCCGGAGCAATAACGGAAAAACCGGTTTTGCTTGGAAAGGTTACAAAATTTATGACTGATGGCGGCTCAAAGGTTGTTGAAGCCCGGATGAAGGTCAATGAGATGTCGCCTGTAAGGATAATCAAGGAAGCCATAAAGGAATCAGGTGAAGATGGAGTGGTTATCCTCGATGCACCTCCCGGAACCTCTTGTCCCTTTATACAGACAGTTGACAAGGCTGACAATGTGTTGCTGGTGACTGAGCCAACGCCATTCGGCCTGAGTGACCTGCGGCAGAGCGTTGAAACACTCAGAGAGATGAAGAAGACGCCGGCTGTGATTATCAACAGGTCAGACATAGGTGACGGCAGCGTTGCTGAATACCTTGCCAAAGAAAACATACCCCTGCTGGCAGAGATAAAATATGATCCGGCCATAGCACGGGTTTATTCGGAGGGCAAACTTGTGACGGATGAGATCCCGGCGCTGACTTCGCTCTTTGAGGATATGGCGGACAAAATTATTGAAGGATATGGAACTGGCAGTAATCAGCGGTAAGGGAGGCACGGGCAAGTCAAGCGTGACTGCAGCGTTCGCCACTGTGGGTGAAAGGCTGGTGGTAGCCGACTGTGATGTAGATGCGGCCAACCTCTACCTGATATTCAATCCTGAACACAACAATGAGCAGGTTTATATCGGCGGCCATAAGGCCGTTGTGGATCACACTCTCTGCACGTTGTGCGGAATTTGTGAGGGTTATTGCCGGTTTGATGCCATCAAGGAGATAAATGGAAAAATCGTGATTTCAGAGACATCATGCGACGGATGCTTTTTTTGCTCCCGTATCTGTCCGATGAATGCGATTACCATGGTTCGCAGTGACAAAAGCAGGATGTATTCCGGCAGCTTCAGAAACGGTATAATGGTTTACGGGCGACTGGCGCCCGGCGAGGAAAACTCCGGCAAGCTTGTGAGTATGGTAAGAGATGAGGCAAAGAGGGTTGCCACGGAACAGGGAGTGCCTGTCATCCTGCTCGATGGCCCTCCGGGAATTGGCTGCCCGGTCATATCGACGGTAACCGGTGTTGACAGGATGATTATTGTAACTGAACCAACCATGTCAGGACTTGAAGACCTTAAAAGAGTTTTTGAAGTTGCCAGGAAGTTTACCGGAAAAGTGGGGATCATCATCAACAAGTGCGACCTCAATCATGCCATGGCTGACAGGATTGAGGGATGGTGCACTGCCCACGGAGCTTCGCTTCTGGGGCGACTACCCTATGACAGCAGGGTAACCGAGGCGATGGTTGCCGGGAGGAGTGTAACCGAGATGTTCCCCGATGCAGAGATAAGCAACATAATAAAAGATATCTGGAATAATTTGAGCACAAATGGAAAATAATAATTTGTTTGACAAGCTACCCATGGCGGGTATCAAAAACATAATAGTTGTAGCATCGGGCAAAGGAGGTGTGGGCAAGTCGACGGTTGCTGCCAACCTGGCAATAGCGCTGGCGCGAAACGGCATGAAAACAGCACTGGTGGATGCTGACATCTTCGGTCCATCGATACCTACAATCTTCGGCCTTGAAGATGTCAGGCCAAGGGTTGAATCGGCCGGAGGAAAGGATGTCATGTATCCGGTAGAGAAATTCGGAATAAAGATCATCTCCATTGGTTTTTTCATAGATCGCAGCCAGTCACTGATCTGGCGCGGCCCAATGGCCGCCAATGCCGTCAAACAGCTTTTTGAGGATACACAATGGGGTGAAATTGACTATATGATAGTTGACTTTCCTCCCGGAACCAGTGACATACAGCTGACCACGGTACAGAAGCTTAATCTCTCAGGGGCAATCATAGTTACTACTCCGCAGGAGATAGCATTGAATGACGCCCGCAAGGCCTCATCGATGTTCATGAATCCAGATCTGCAGGTACCTATCCTTGGTGTAGTGGAGAACATGTCATGGTTTACCCCGGCAGCACACCCTGAGGAGCATTACTATCTCTTTGGCAGGGGTGGCGGCGCGAAGCTGGCGAAGGAGTATGATACGAATCTGCTATGCCAGATACCGCTGGTAATGGAGGTTGGCGAGGCTGCTGAGGCTGGACGCACCGTCTTCCAGCAGACAAACAAGACAGCCGTGGAAGCATTTGAAATCCTGGCCGGGCAGGTCATGGAGGTGACAGAAAACCTGAAAGTCTAAGAGTTTTGCAGTCCTGATGTCATGTAGTCAGAGGGTCATCAAACCATTCAGTACAAAAAACAATAGGCAGTAATCCTCCACTACTGCCTATTGCCTATTGCCTAATGCCTCTTTTTACTTTAAATAGCTATCCAGGAACTCAAAATACTCCTTCTGCCAGATAACGGAGTTCTGTGGTTTGGTGACCCAGTGACTCTCGTTCTCGAAGAAGAGGAGCCGTGCCGGCACGCCACGGAGCTGAGCCGAGTTGAACGCTTCAAGCGACTGGCTGTAGGGTATGCGGAAGTCGTTCGCACCCGTGATGATCAGGATGGGGGTGTCCCATTTGTCTACCATCGTATGAGGTGAGAACTTGTTGTATCCCGGAGGCTGCGGCTTGTCCCAAGGCGCACCCTGGTAATCCTTGTTCGGGTACCAGTACTCCTCGGTTGAGCCGTACTCTGCTACGGTGTTGTAAACCCCGCAATGCGCCACGAACGCCTTGAACCTCTTGTTGTGCATACCGGCGAGATAGAAGACCGAGTAGCCGCCGTAGCTTGCTCCCACGGCACCCAGACGATCCTTGTCGACGAAGGGCTCCTTCGCCATTGCATCGATACCGTCAAGGTAATCCTGAATGTTCTTGCCGCCGTAGTCGCCCGAGATCTGCTCACGCCAGTAGCTGCCGAAGCCCGAGTTACCGCGACGGTTGATAGCCACCACGATATAGCCGTTTGCGGCCATCACCTGGTAGTTCCAGCGGTAGCTCCAGCTCTGCCCGAGCGGTCCCTGCGGCCCGCCCTTGCAGTACAGCAGCGCCGGGTATTTCTTCGAGGGGTCAAAGTCAGGCGGATAGATGATCCACATCTGAAGATCCTTGCCATCCTTCGTCTTGATATAGCGCTCCTCGCTCTTCCCCATCTTTATGCTCTCATAAATATGACCGTTTACCTCGGTGATCATCGAGAACTGTCCGCCGGCCATATCAACTTTTGCAACCTCCGTCGGGCGTGCCATCGACTGAATGCCTGCAACCAGCGTATTGTTCCTGAGCTGCAGCGGCCCCATGTCGTAATCACCTTCGGTCACCTTCGTGACAGCACCGTCAGCCAGTGAAATTTTGAATACCGGCTGCCTGCCCAGGTAGGCGCTGGTGAACCAGATCTCGGCGGAGCCGTTCCACTGGATGTTACCAACGTTATAGTCCCATCCCTGGGAAACCCATTTCCGTTCACCGGAAGCAATATTATAAACAAACAGCCGCTCGAGGTCAGACTCATAGCCGTCTTCCTCCATGCTGGAGTATGCAATCATGGAACCATCAGGGGAGAACACCGGCGTCTTGTCATATCCCATGTTTCCCTCTGTGATGTTCTTCTCCCCGCCGGTGGTCACGTCGTAGAGGTATATGTCCGTATTGGTGCTGAGCGAATAGGCTTTGCCCGTCAGTTTCTTGCAGGCGTATGCAAGATACTTCCCGTCAGGGCTCCATGCCAGGTCAGCCTCGTCGAACCACGGGGCATCGGGGGCATCAAAACGCTGACCCTCCATAATGTCCTTTTCGTTGCTAATTGCCGTACCGTCAAATGAGGCGACGAAAACATGGCTGTAGGAGTAGTCATGCCAGTAGTCCCAATGCCTGTACATGAGGTCATTGATGATGCGGACCTTTGCATTTGGAAGTCCGTATTTCTCGTTTGCCGTCTGGTCGAGCTTGACGCGACGGGTAAAGTAAACCTTGTCTCCGGCCGGTGAGAATGAGAGGATCTCAAAATCCTCAAGCCCGGTGATCTCTTTCTTTCCCGTGCCGTCAGGATTCATGACCATGATTTTGCCTCCGGCGAGGAAGGCGATTCTGGCGCCGTTCTCTATCCACTGCGGTCCTGCGCCTCCCTCGGTGGTCAGCTGAACGGGATCGCCTCCCGATGCGGGGACGGACCAGATGTTTGTGGCACGTGCCTCGGTGGGGAGATCATAGTTTGTCACCTGGTAGAGTACTGTTGATCCGTCGGGCGAGAGCGCAATTGTCCCGATCCGGCCGTATTTCCACATGATCTCCGGGGTAAGCACACCTCCTGCTTTTTCGGCGTCAGTAAGTGAGACATCGATGGCCGGCGTAGCAGCCTTTTCTGTCTTTTCCGTTTTGCATGCACCCATCAGGGCCATGAGAAGCAAAAGGGTGATGATGGATAGTTTTTTCATATTGTCTGGGTTTTCTGTTGCCGGATTAAATGCTGCTGGTTGTCAAAAATAAAAAATTTAATGCTGCGGTACCTCATAAACAGACTCAAAACCAACCATGGGAAATGGCATATTTTTTGAACAATTATTCAGGTCGGTTAGTTTGATTAATCGACATGCATGGATTAACTTTAGGAGTATTGAGGTGATAAAACTTTGACAGGCTATGAGTTCGTGCAAAAAGAATACAATATCGGTCAGGGTCATCAGGCTGTTATTTGCTGTATTGACAGCATGGCTGATTACCGGGGTAAGTTCTGATGCCCAGTATTTCGGAAGGAACAAACCGGGATACAGTTCTTTCAGATTCGATGTTCTGCAGACGCCGGCTTTCGAGATCTATCATTACATGAAGAATGATTCATTACTGAAGACGATATCAGGGTGGTCGGAGGAGTGGTTCAGCATTCATCAGAAGATTTTCAGGGATACCTTTGAAAGGAAGAATCCCCTGATTTTTTACAATAATCACTCTGATTTTCAGCAGACCAATGCTGTCAGTGGCCTTATCGGAACAGGTACGGGAGGGGTTACTGAGGGGATGAAGAACAGGGTCATCATGCCTGTAGCTCTGACTCTCTCACAGACTGACCACACCCTGGGTCATGAACTTGTGCATGCATTTCAGTTCAATATGTTCCTGAGGTCAGACACCACTCAGAAATATTCAATGAATAACATCCCGTTATGGATGATTGAAGGGATGGCAGAATACTTCTCGCTGGGAAGCATTGATCCCAATACGGCAATGTGGATGAGGGATGCGGTTTTGAATAAGGATTTCCCGACGCTTAAGCAGTTATCCTCTGACTCAAAGTACTTTCCCTACAGGTATGGTCAGGCTTTCTGGGCAATGGTGGGGAAAACGTGGGGTGACACAACCATTATGCCCCTGTTCAGGAAGACAGCACAATATGGATTATCAAAGGCGGCTGACACCATCCTGGGAATGGATGAGAAAACCCTTTCAGGGGCCTGGGCGAGTGCGATGGAGGTCTATTACAGACCATACCTGAAGGCTGATGCTGACGAGCTTGCCGGAAAGCAACTGATAACCACTGAAAATGGTGGCAGGATAAATATCTCCCCTGCTATCAGTCCTGACGGAAAGTATGTCGCATTCTTTTCGGAGAAAAACATATTCACTCTTGATCTTTTCGTTGCCGATGCTTCAACCGGGAAGATCATCAGTAAGGTGTCTGGTGCAGCTGCCCGTACCTACGATGATTTCAACTATGTCGAATCCGGCGGAAGCTGGTCTCCTGATAGTAAAAAGTACGTATTTGTCCTGTTCAGCGACGGAATTAACAAGCTGGCATTTGTTGACATAAAGAGAGGCAGGATCACCAGGGAAGTAGCCATGAGGGGAGTGCCGGCAATTTCCAATCCCTCATGGTCCCCGGACAGTAAAAAGATCGTCTTTACAGGATCTTCGGAAGGGATAAGTGACCTGTACCTCTACGACCTCATGTCAGGTGACATTGAAAAACTGACCGATGATTTTACATCGAACATACATCCATCATGGTCATCCGACAGCCGGACAATAGTTTTCTCACAGGAAAAAATGAATGCATCCGGTCACCGGAAATTTTCCTACTCCCTCGCAATGCTTGATCTCAGTACAAGAAAAGTCAGCGAGATCGATGTCTTTGAAGGCGCCTATAATATGAACCCTGTCTTTTCTGCTGATGACTCGCATATTTATTTCCTCTCGGACGCTGACGGATTCAGGAATATGTACAAATACGAAATTGCGACTGGCAGGCTCCTGAGGCTTACCTCGTACATGACCGGCATAAGCGGGATTACGCCGTGGTCACCGGCAATGAGCTGGTCCCGGGACGGGAACAAGACGGCATACAATTACTACATTAAAAACTCTTATCATATTCTGGTTGCAGATGGAGATGAATTCAGGGCTGAAGAAGCGGATGGATCAGTGGTCAACTTTGATGCAGGCACCCTCCCGCCTTTGGAGCACCTGTCAGTTAACCTCATAGACTCGGCGCTGTATGCCAGAAAAGAGGTTGTACAGTTGCCGGCTGACGAGGTGAAGGAGTTGCCGTATAAGCCCAGATTCAAGCTCGATTATATCTCCAACAATGCCAGTGTGGGAGTTTCATCAGGGATTTACAGAAACAACCTGGGCGGGAGTGTCAATATGATCTTCAGTGATATGATCGGTGACAACCAGCTCTATTCATCCCTGTCGCTGAACGGTGAAATATATGATTTTGCAGGGCAGGCAGCCTATGTCAGGCAGAAGGGCAGGATAAAGTGGGGAACGGCTGTCTCTCATATCCCTTACCGTGCCGGCTCGATGGCGTTCGGTAAAGATTCCGTTCTGCTGCAGGGTGAGATGGTTCCTGTTGATGTGCTTCAGCTTGACTATATCCGCATGTTTGAGGATAATATCACTCTGTATGCTTCCCTGCCCTTTTCCCAGGTGAGAAGGATTGAGGCAACAGCCTCGGCATCATGGTATTATTATCGCATTGACAGGTTCAATTATTACTATTTGCTGAACGGTTACAATATCGGTGGAACCAGGGAGAAGATGCCTGCTCCGGAAGGCAGCAGTTACCAGCAGCTTTCGTTCGCCTATGTTAAGGACAACTCACTGTTCGGCATGACTGCCCCGATGCAGGGAGGCAGGGCCAGGTTCCAGGTTGACAAGTACTTCGGGGCCACGCAAATCTTTACAGGTCTCATAGACTACAGGCAGTACATTTACCGCAAACCGTTCACTTTTGCCTTCCGGCTGTATAATTACGGCATGTACGGGAAGGTGACCGAGGAAAATGTCCTGCAGCCTTTATACCTCGGTTATCCCTGGTTAATAAGAGGTTATGAGAATATTTCGTATAATACCGGGGACACGCCGGGACTGGCATCGCTGAATATCTCGCGCCTGAATGGCACAAGGATGGCGGTGGCAAATGCAGAAATAAGGTTCCCGTTCAGCGGTCCCGAAAGGCTTGCCCTCATAAAGTCAAAGTGGTTTCTGACCGACCTTAACCTGTTCTTCGATGCGGGAATGGCTTGGAACAGGGGTGACAAGATCATTTTCAACGATCAGGAATCTCATCCGGCAGATAATGAGAAATTTCCACTGTATAGTACCGGTGCATCGCTGAGGATAAATCTTTTCGGATACCTCATTCTTGAGCCTTACTATGCCTTCCCGTTTCAGAACGGAGGGTTTAAAAACGGAGTTTTCGGGTTGAATTTTGTGCCCGGCTGGTAGAGGATTAGGGGAGTTGGTTTCCGGTATGACCATTGGGCGGCCTTCAGGAGGTTTCCTAAATAAATTTGACATCGCCCTGTTTTTGGCGTAACTTAAGTAAGATTTTGATAATCAATACCTGATCTGTTACTGAGATGCCACCCCCGTTTCTCACCAGAACAGACGATTGGCTTACCCGCAGGCTCAGTTACCCGGGAGCAGACAAGCATGTTATAGCCCAGCAGAAGATGTACTGGATTTCAAGTGTCGCAGTCACATCAATGATCCTTCTGCTTACAATTCTCTACCATATCTTTTTCCCGGAACTCAGGATAATAATATATTACGGATTATTCCTCTCACTGGTTTATATGCAGGGTGTCATCGCGCCTCTTCTGATCCGGCGGGTAAGCGTTACCTGGCAAATTATCAACCAGACGATAGTTGCACTGGTTACCTTCTACACAATTCTTAAACTTGGAGGCATTCCCTATTCCGGCGGACTGGTTCTGGTAGGGTTGGCTCTTGTCTTTTTTACCCTCAATTACAAGGAAAAGCGGCATTCGGTTTTCATCTATTCTGTCTATATCATCACAGTTATTCTTGCAGGTGTGCTTCATCCCAGGCTGACCGTACCCGCCGAAATGACTCCGCAGGCCAACATCTCGCTCTATGTCATCAATATCTTATGGATAACGGGATTTGCATTGATATTCGTACTGAGTTTCATATCCCAGCGTGTCAGGCTTGAGGAGCTTGAAAACATACGTCTCAGGGAGATAGACGAAGCACGGAAAAAACTCTATACAAACATTTCCCATGAATTCCGCACACCACTTACGGTAATTACCGGAATGAACGACCTGATAAGCACCGACCCCGATCAATGGCTGGAAAAGGGAAGCAGGACAATAGACAGGAATGCCCGGATCCTGCTGAACCTTGTTGATCAGATGCTGGACCTGGCAAAGCTCGAGGCGAAGGCAATGCCGGTCAATATGATCAGGGCCGATGTCATCCTGTGCATAAGGTATATTGTTGAGCTGTTCAGGTCATTTGCCGAATCAAAGGGAATTGAGATGGAGTTTGTCTCGCAGCATGAGGAGCTGGCGCTTGATTATGATCAGGATGCAATAATTAAGATTCTTTCGAACCTGATAACCAACGCTCTGAAGTTCACTCATCCGGGCGGGCGGGTTATTATTGCGGCTGAACAAATATCCGACAATAAATATGAAATACGCGTGAGCGACAATGGCCCGGGTATTACTGAAACCTTTATACCGTTCGTGTTTGACCGCTTTACGCGGGAACCTGCCACAGCCAGCCAGAAAACACCGGGATCGGGTCTGGGGCTGGCCCTGACCAGAGAGCTGGTCTCCCTGCTGAACGGCACCATCAGGGTTGAAAGCATCTATGGCGAAGGCTCGGAGTTCGTGGTTGAACTGCCTGTCACCAAAACCGCAAAACCAGGGATCTTAAATGACAGGTGCCAGTTCGGGGGAAACCGGTTTCATCCTGAATCTGATTCTGCTTCGAAAGCAGGCGCCACCACCACCTTGCCCCACTGGGACGAAAGGAATCCGATACTGCTGATAGTTGAGGACAATGAGGATGTTATCAGTTACCTGATGACCATCCTTGCTGATGATTACGAAGTGGCTGCCGCCGCTGACGGGCTCGAAGGTTTCGAAAGGGCCTGTGAAATTGTTCCGGATATCATCCTGACTGATGTTATGATGCCCGGACTGGACGGGATCAGGATGCTGGACATGGTCAAAAACGACCCACGGACCAGTCATATTCCAGTCGTCATTCTTACAGCGAAGGCCGATGTGGCTTCAAGGGTGGAGGGGCTGGCACGGGGAGCAGATGCCTACATCGCCAAGCCATTCAACAGGGAAGAGCTCCGGGCCGAGCTGAGGATGCTCATCAGGCAGCGCAAACTGTTATGCACCAGATACTCTGCTGCAGGAATGCCACCTCCGGACGATAACTACAATTTCAAAATCGAAGATAAATTTATCAAGAGAATCAACGAGGTGATGACCGTTCATCTTGCAGATGACAGATTTGACATCAACAGCCTCTGCGAACAGCTTAATATGAGCCGTACGCAGTTGTACCGCAAATTCCGGAGCCTCACCTCCCAGAGTCCGCATGACTACTATCTCAAAATGAAACTCCAAAAGGCAAGGCAGATGCTGACCACTTCAGACCTGACGGTGGCAGAAGCTGCCTACCGGGCGGGATTCAAGAACGTATCACATTTCAGCAAGGCATTTACCAGGGAGTTTGGAATTAATCCGAGCGATATCCGCAGGTAATTACGGCCTGGGAGCAAGTCATAACGCATGCCAGCCACGGGTGCGCATCACCGGTCATCATAAATACAGGTTTAGGTGAAAATTGCAATGAGGAGTGAAGTGCAGGCTTCAATCCTTTTATTTTGCTTTCTCCCTGAGTTGCTCAGTAATTTTCACCTTGATTTCCTCGGCCAGTTCGGGGTTGTCTTCAAGGAGTTTCTTCACCGCATCGCGTCCCTGCGCAAGCTTTGTTTCGCCGTAGGAGAACCATGAGCCGCTCTTTTTGATTATGTTGAATTCCGTTCCGAGGTCTATGATTTCACCTGTGCGGGAGATGCCTTCGCCGAACATAATGTCAAACTCGGCTTTTTTGAATGGGGGAGCAAGCTTGTTCTTGACAACCTTCACTTTGACGCGGTTGCCGATGGCATCTTCGCCATCCTTGATCTGGTTGGTGCGACGGATGTCGAGCCTTATGGAGGCATAAAACTTAAGCGCATTGCCGCCCGTAGTGGTCTCGGGATTGCCGAACATGACCCCTATCTTTTCCCTGAGCTGGTTGATGAAGATACAGGTGGTGTTGGTTTTGTTGATATTGGCGGTGAGCTTGCGGAGGGCCTGTGACATAAGCCTTGCCTGGAGCCCCATCTTCGAGTCGCCCATTTCCCCCTCAATCTCAGCCTTGGGTGTGAGGGCGGCAACAGAGTCGATAACTATGATGTCAATTGCTCCTGACCTGATAAGGTGATCGGTTATCTCGAGAGCCTGTTCTCCGTTGTCAGGCTGTGAAATGAGCAGGTTCTCCACATCCACTCCCAGTTTCTCGGCATAGAACCTGTCGAAGGCATGTTCGGCATCGATTATTGCGGCTATACCGCCTGCCTTCTGCGCCTCGGCAATTGCATGGATAGCCAGGGTTGTCTTCCCTGATGACTCCGGGCCGTATATCTCCACGACCCTTCCGCGGGGCAGTCCGCCGATTCCGAGCGCTGAATCGAGGCCTATTGACCCGGTTGAGATAACCTGCACATTGTCAACGGCATGATCACCCAGCTTCATGATGGTGCCGCGGCCAAAATCCTTTTCGATCTTGCCCAGCGTCACCTCAAGCGCCTTCAGCTTTTCCTTGTTGATTTCCTTCTTTTCCATTTACTTATTCTTTAGCAGTTAGACATTATCGTACATTTTAAAGATCTGGGTGGCGTGCTCCTTCGTGTCAACCTTTTTTATCACCTTCTCAATAATTCCCTTTTCATCGATAATAAAGGTGGTGCGTATCACGCCGGTCACTTTTTTCCCGTACATCAGTTTTTCGCCGTAGGCGCCATAGGCTGACAATATCTTCTTTTGAGGATCCGCTATCAGCGGGAAGGGAAGGTTGTATTTCCCGGCAAATTTTGCGTGCGATTTCTCACTGTCAGGACTGACTCCCAGCACGATGAATCCCTTTTTCAGAAGCTCATTGTAATTGTCTCTGAGACTGCATGCCTCTGCAGTGCATCCGGGAGTGTCATCTTTCGGATAAAAATAGAGTACTACTTTTTTCCCGAGGAAGCTGCTGAGCTTCACGGTCTTTCCGTTCTGGTCCGTCCCCTCGAAGTGCGGGGCCGGCATGCCTGCGGTGAGCTGAGTCATGACTTTTTGTTATTTTTGTTATGACTGGTAAAGGTATGAAGTTATCATCTTTCACAAAATATTTGCACCTGCGAGTTATTAACACAGGGGTGGTGCGGGCGGCAGCAGCGATGCCGGTCTGGCTGATGCTGTCAGTGTGCCCTTCGCTTGCCCAGCAGGGCCGCGCGAAACCGTCAGACGGAGAAGTACAGACAGTGAAGGTGCGGGGTGATGTAACCGGTGTCCCGTACGAATACTTCAGGATGCTTGGTGAGGCTGCACGGAAACAGCATGAGGCTGATTCAGCTTCACTCCGGGCCGGGCAGGCTGTGCAGCAGACCAGGAATGCCGGCACTGACCAGAGGGAGAGGTATTACAGGAAAGCAATGCAGGACAGCACCCGGGCCGCTGCCCGAAAAGCCGAGGCTGACTCACTGCTGCTTGCCGTGGAAAAGGCTGCGGGCTGTCCTCCTGAGGCGCCAGGGCCGGCGACCATTGAGGAGACCCCTGCTTCTCAGCTCAGCCGGTTTGATGTTTTACCCGGACAGGCTTACACTCAAAGCAATCCTGTGCCAGTGGAGCCGGGGATGCCGGGCGGACTGGTCTATACCATCCAGATCGCTGCCTTCAAAAATGATGTTACACCGTCGATTTTCAGGGGACTCACTCCCGTTTTCGGGAGGAAGAGGCAGGGGAGCGAGGCATTGTATTATTTTGCGGGGTTGTTCCGCAGGCTTGATGATGCCAGGAGGGCTCTTCCAGAAGCAAGGGGAGCCGGTTTCCCCGATGCCTTCATCATAGCGCTTCTTGACGGCACACAGGTCTCACTGGAGAGGGCTGCCCACCTTGAAAAAGAGTGGGGGTCACGTCCGCTGGATGGTGATTCGGCTGTGCCAGGCGGCACAAAACCTGCGGCCGGCGGCACAAAGTCATCGGCCGGCGGCACGAGGCCGGAAGGCGGCGGCGCCAAGCCTGGCGCGACTACTTCAAAGCATTCGGCCGGCGCCTCAGAGCCTGTGGCACAAACTCCGCCGGTACCCATCGGTACCCTGTCATTCCGGGCTGAGGTGATGCGCATCGACAAACCTGTCAAGCCTGAAGTGGTACAGAAGATCGAGGTGCTTGCAGGCAACCGCGGCCTCGATATGGTCAAAAACAGCAATGGCGAAACCGTGTTTCTCATCGGTAATTTTATTACATTTGAAAGCGCTGACGAGTATGTCTCGCTGCTGGTGCGTAATGGCTACGGTTCCGCAAGGGTCGCAGCCTATGTGGACAGGCAGGAGATTCCTGTGGAAGCTGCAAGGGAATTGGTAAACAAGATGCCGGATGACTAAAAGGGCGCCGAAACCGGAAAATAACAGGAGAAGCGAGGAGAATCTGAGATCCCTCATGCTTATCAATGATGATGTCAACAGCTTTGATCATGTCATCAGATCACTTGTTGATGTCTGCGGCCATGATGAGATACAGGCAGAGCAGTGCGCTGTGCTTACACACATAAAGGGCGGATGTGTCATCAAGATAGCAGATGCCCGCACAGTTGAGAAAATGAGGATGAAGCTCAGGGAACTGAGCCTTGATACAGTAGTCATATAAAGAATTCAACATGTCTCTGGGATTGATCATATTTCTGATATTCGTGGGTCTCCTGCTCTTCATCATAGAGTTCATGCTTATCCCCGGCATAACAATTGCAGGCGTTGGCGGCGCAATCTGCCTCTTGACTGGGATCGTATTCGCATTTGTCTCGTTTGGTACTGCAACCGGACTGGTGGTACTCGGAATAACCGCACTTGTTATGGTAGTCCTTACTGTTTTGATGCTGAGATCCAATACCTGGAACAAGTTTATGCTCAAGACAGCCATAGACAGCAAGGTTGACACCGTTGGCGCTGAAGAGGGAAAGGTAAAGCCCGGCGACAGGGGTATAACAGTCACCAGGCTGGCTCCGGGCGGCAAGGTTCTGGTCAACGGAGAGTATTTCGAGGCAAAGTCTGTTGACATACTCATTGACCCGAAACAGGAGATAGAAGTCATCAGAATTGACGACAACAAACTGATAGTAAAACCAATAAATAAATAAATATGAGCGCATTAGGCATTTATGTGATAATTATCGTCGGGGCAATAATACTGCTCTGGATTCTTCTTTACTTCATTCCGATCGGACTCTGGTTCCAGGCTCTTGTATCCGGCGTAAGAATAAGCCTTCTTCAGCTGATTTTCATGCGCTGGAGGAAAGTTCCGCCGTCAATCATCGTCGGAGCAATGATCGAGGCTGACAAGGCCGGGTTGAAGCTTAACCGGGATGAGCTGGAGGCTCACTACCTTGCAGGCGGACATGTAGCCCAGGTGGTGCATGCACTTGTCTCGGCCAATAAGGCGAACATAGACCTGTCGTTCAAGATGGCAACAGCCATCGACCTGGCAGGCCGTGATGTTTTCCAGGCCGTGCAAATGTCGGTTAACCCGAAGGTGATTGACACTCCTCCCGTGACAGCTGTCGCCCGTGACGGTATTCAGCTTATCGCGAAGGCGAGGGTTACCGTAAGGGCCAATATCAAGCAGCTTGTCGGTGGAGCAGGGGAGGAGACGGTTCTTGCCCGAGTCGGCGAGGGCATCGTGTCATCGATCGGTTCGGCGCACAGCCACAAGGAAGTGCTTGAGAATCCTGACAGGATAAGCAAGACGGTACTTGAAAAGGGTCTTGATGCAGGAACAGCATTTGAGATTCTCTCGATTGATATCGCTGACATTGATATAGGCAAGAACATTGGCGCCGTGCTGCAGATGGATCAGGCCAATGCCGACAAGAACATTGCCCAGGCCAAGGCCGAGGAGCGTCGTGCGATGGCAGTGGCCCTCGAACAGGAGATGAAAGCGAAGGCTCAGGAAGCACGTGCCAAGGTCATTGAGGCCGAGGTGGAGATTCCTCTGGCCATGGCTCATGCATTCAAGAGCGGCAACCTGGGTATCATGGATTACTACAGGATGAAGAACATCGAGGCTGACACCAGCATGCGTGACTCCATCTCCAAACCGCCCACTTCGGGAGGAGAGAAGAAGAAGTAATCAGGATTTTCGATTTGCGATTTGCGAATTGCGATTTAACGGGCCATTCGCAGATCGCAATTCTTTTTCTATTTCAGGTAGAAAAGGATCATTTTCTCAAGCGCCTCCTGGCACACCTCGCAGAATGAGTCTGCCTCATTGCTCTTCATGCGGCAGTCATATGAGGGCCTGTAAATTCCCTTGGCGGAATACCCTCCTCCCTCAAAGAGGCCGGTTACACCGATATATCTCTTTTCATTTGGCGTTGGTACAGGGACTGACTTGGCTATCAGGCTCTTCCATTTGGAATCGAAATTCACCCTGGTGGTGATATTTGGTTCCCATGGTTCCACATCGAGAGGGTAAAACTCTTCGTATGCCACCTCAGAGGAGTAATACTCATCTGCCAGTCCGGCAAAACCGTGACCGAACTCGTGCGTCAGCACCTTAGGCGTAAGTTTGTGATCAGCCGTGACGGCGCTGTAATAGTTATACACTCCGCCACCACCGTACCTGGGGCTGTTGATGAGCACAATGATCTGGTCATGCGGTGCTGAGGCGGCGTAGTCGTTGACCCTGCGTATATCCTGTGTGGTCAGGTACCGGTCAACATCGAAGGTGTAGTAGCTGGCACTCAGGGCAGTATTGACATAGATTCCTTCCCCCGGCACATCCGTTCCGGATTCCTGGGAGGGAGCCTCAACAGCCCAGATATTTATCCGGTCTCTGTACTTGTCGAAGGGTGCTTCGGCGAAGATGAACTCCGCCATCCGTTTGACATCGTTCCGGAACTTTTCCATCTCGGCGCTGGTGTAACCTTCGGCAATGAATGCGAGGTCAAGTGAGGTATGGGGATCGCCGCTGCCTGCTATGCGGGTGGCCAGGGAAGCGTCAGGTTTCTCCCTGGTAATGAAATAGCTGGCAGGGTCAATGGCCGTCTCGTACAGTTTTGAGAAATGGCAGTCGCGTCCCCTGATGCTCAGCACGAAATTGACTTTGTTTTTCGGGAAAGGGAAGGTTGCAACCTCATGGAAAACGCGTTCCATCTGCTTCGCCTCGGCGGTGGTCTGCCACTCCTGGTAAAGGGTACAGAAGCCGCGCGAGTAAATCAGCTTCCCGGTAACGGCATCAAAAATCTCGTACCTGAAGTTGCCGTAACCGAACGGATCAATCAGGTTGATCAGTGAACCTCCCCAGAATGGTTCCTCCCTGAAGGAGACAGGATAGACTTTGGTTGTTGTGCTGTTGCCGGCCATCATGAAATCAAACCTCATGGTGCGGTCAGTGAAATAATCATCGAAAGCAACCTGGGCCTGAAGTGAAAATGCCAGAAACAGAAGCGGTAATACAGAGAAAGACTTCATGATTTGACAGTTTTATAGTGTAAAGGTACTAAACAGGCAGCCACAAAAAAAGATAATTAGTAAATTCACCGGCGTAAAAAAAGTTAATAATGTTCAGATCATTCGATCCGGTTATGGCAGTCAGGGAGTTCCTTGCGAGCCTGGGGATGCCGGCTTCAGCCGTTTCATTGCTGAGCACTGTCATCCTGGTGGCTGCGGTGGGCCTCCTCGCGTGGCTGTCATATAATTTTACCCGTCTCATCCTGGTCAGGATATTCACCCGCATCGTAAGGCGTTCGCGGTCAGCTTATGACGACAAGTTCCTCGAAACGAGGATGTTCAAACGCCTGGCAATGATAGTGCCCGGAGTCATTGTATATTACCTCGCAAGCTGGATGCTTCGCGAGAATCCCGGCTGGCTCACATTTGCCCATAAGACCGCTGCACTTTATATAGTGATCTACGCTACCCTGACCCTCACCGCTTTCATCGAGGGATGGCACCAGGTCTGGCTCATGCAGCCCATCTCAACCGGGAGGTCAATCAAGCCTTACGTGCAGATAGTAAAGGTTCTGGTAGCTTTTGCCGGGATACTGATCATGATTTCGGTACTCTTCAGAGTATCTCTTACAAGTGTTTTCGCGGGACTGGGCGTGGCAACAGCCGTACTGGCAGTGGTATTCAAGGACACCCTGCTGGGCCTTGTGGCCAGCGTACAGCTCTCAACCAACAATATGGTGAAGCTGGGCGACTGGATAACGATTCCCGGAAGGAACATTGACGGAACGGTTATTGACATGACACTCTATACGGTCAAAGTCGAAAACTTTGACAAGACGATACTCACGGTGCCCACCTACGCCCTGATATCAGAATCTTTTCAGAACTGGAAGGGGATGGAGGATTCAGGGGTAAGGAGGATCAAGCGCGAGATCCGCATTGATGTACGCTCAATTGCCTTTGTCACGCCTGAACTGCTGGACTCCATCTCTGTGAGGACCCACGTGGCGAAGTGGCTCTCTGAAAACAATGAAGATATAGAGGGACTCAGGAATGGCGGGACCACCTCACTTACGAACCTCGGGGCATTCAGGGCTTACATGGTCGAATATCTCAGGAATCATCCTCATATTGACTCCATGATGCCTGTGATGGTGCGTGACATGCCTCCCACGGAGTCAGGCATGCCGGTGGAGATATACTGTTTCAGCAAGATAAATTCATGGGTTCCGTTTGAGAGCGTTCAGTCATCCGTGGTCGATTTTGCATATGCCGTGGTGGGACAGTTCGGGCTGAAGCTCTTCCAGAGTCCTTCCGGGACAGACCTTGAGGCTCTCAGGAGTGTGACAAATCAAAATCATAAGATATGAGTTTAACCTACAACGAAAAGCTGACCGCCTTTATCAGGGCCGGTATCGATGACAAACCTGTTACTCCGGGATATGATCCATTCTGGCAGTCGTTGCACTCAACGGGAACAGAGCTTTGGCTTGACACCGGTGACATGGATGAAGCCGAGGCCAACTGGACCGCGGAGATGACCGCGCTTACCACCAACAATACGCTTCTGAACAACGAGATTCAGAAGGGCATATATGATTCCTTTGTTCCGCGGGCGCTGGAGATGGTCAGTCATCTCTCAGTCAGCGAGCAGGTGAAGGAGATAGCCTTCATTCTTAACGCCCGTCACGGCCTCCGCCTGGCGAAGAAGTTCGGAGGTATGGTAAGTGTTGAACTGCATACTGATACGGCATATGACATTGATGCCATCGTCTCATACGGACTTCGCTACAGGGAGCTATGCCCGGAACAGTTCATCGTAAAGGTTCCGTATACTCCTGAAGGACTTATTGGCGCCCGGTTATTGCATGACATGGGGGTGCGGATCAACTTTACCCTCGAGTTCAGCGCCCGCCAGAATACGCTGGTGACACTGGTGGCCAGGCCAGACTACCTGAATGTGTTCCTCGGAAGGATAGGGGCATTCATTGCTGACAACAAGCTGGGTGACGGCAGCGGCGCAGGCGAGAACGCAGTTCTTTCATCACAGTCATGGGTTACACGGTTATCCGCTGAGACGGGCTCGAAGACAAGGCAGATAGCTGCCAGCCTCAGGAATTACACTCAGCTTGACCTGCTTGCAGGAACCGATGTCTATACTATCCCTCCGAAGGTGGCAGCTGCCGGCAGGAAATCGCTCGGCGGTCTCTTTGAGAGCAAGCTTACACAGCGCTATGATGTGCCTCTGAACGATGATGCGGCAGGACTGGGAATTGAAAAATTCTGGGAGGTGCCGAAGTCGGTTGTTGAGCTGGGCAGGCAGCTTGGGAAGGAAGTTCCGGCCTATGGTGAGGAGATAGTTGCAAAGGCGCATGAGGCAGGCCTGGGTGACATGTTCCCGGTGATGGATCCTGAGGAGAAGGCGCGCATTGCTGCGGAAGGAAAGATACCGGTGCTGTCATCATGGAAGGAGCGGATTCTCTCAGGAAGTCTCGCCCCTGACACCCTGCTGACCCTTGCCGGCCTGGCATCGTTCACTGCTGACCAGAGGCAGTTGGATGACCGTATCCGCGGGATACTCGGGTGAGAAAATTGCGAATTGCGAGTTGCGAATTGCGATTTTGCGATTGGCGCATAAAGCATTATATTACAGAGCGTCACAAATCACAAGTCACAAATCGCAAATCTCGAATCGCAAGTCTGCACTGCTAACTGCTGACTGGTACTGCCTGCTGACTATCACCTGGCCTGCCTCTGCCGGCCAACCTCATAGAGAAGTATCCCCGCTGAAACGGATACATTAAGGGAACCAATGGCACCGGTGATTGGTATGGAAACCTGCACGTCTGACAATCCCAGCAGTTCGCGGCTGATCCCCTTCTCTTCCGAACCGAGAATCATAACCAGCGGACCGGTCAGTCCGGCAGCGCTCACCGGGCGGTCAGCCTTCTCAGTGGCAGCCACGGCTTTCAGTCCTGACTCCTTCAGGTAGGTCAGGCATTTTGTCAGGCTCTTTACCCGGCATACCGGGAAAGTGCTGAGGGCTCCTGCTGATGCCTTGACAGCATCGGCAGATATTCTTGCTGAATTCTTTTCGGGGATGATCACCGCGTGGGCTCCGAAACAGAGCGCTGACCGCACTATGGCTCCAAAGTTGCGCACGTCACTGACGCCGTCAAGCATCAGCAGGAGCGGATCACCACCCTCTTCAAAAATATGGGGCAGGATATTCTCAATATCCTGGAATTCTATGGCCGACAGCCATGCTATCACCCCCTGGTGGTTCTTGCGGGTGATATAATCAAGCTTCTCCTGCGGCACCACCTGCCATGGCACGGCAAACTCGTTCACCACCTGCATCAGCTCATGGTACTGTCCGCCGCGGAGTCCCTGGCGGACCAGCACACGGTCTATCTGCCTGCCTCCCCTGATGGCTTCCATTACAGGGTGCATCCCGAAAATGAATTCCTTTTCGCTGTGTATCATCGCAGTTCCTGAGGGTTATCGAGCCTGAAAACCTTGCCTTCGCGCCACCGCGCAACAGCTATATCCCAGTAGCTGACAGGTGTCCCGGCACGGTTCAGGACAAAATCATTGTCTGAAAAAAGGCTCTTCTGCTTGCGGAAATTAAACCAGAGGTACTGGTCCTCATATGTATAGCGCGAGCCCCAGCGGCTTTTGACGGGAGGTCTCTTGTAACCCCAGCTCTCTCCCTCGGCGTTCTTGTAGACCTTGTCAGGCGGACCGTACATTATGTAGACCATGCCCCTGTCAGTGAGCCATCCGGCCTTGTAGGAGGTGAAGTAATAGTTTGAAAAGAGCGTGCGGTTATAGTAAATCCTGATCAGCTCCTTCGATCTCTCAATGCTTCCTGTACGTTCAAGCCAGAAATTATCGAGCGCCAGCTTCGGTTTCTCTGATGTAAGCATTTCATCCATCTCCTGCGGTGTGGCGATATATGCCAGCGGAGGGATCATTGTCTCCGGCCGGGCCATGGAGGGGTGATCAGGACCGAAGTTGCAGAGGACGAGACCCTCGCGGATCAGGCTGTCAACGGAGATCAGATAAATGCCCTGGTTGGGGAACATGATGGGAAGCGTGTCTGACCAGGCCAGTGGAACTATTGCTTCAGGTTCCGGCGCTATTGTCACCTCGGGAAGAATGGTTGACGGGGACGGGGGGATTGCCGTAACGGCCTTGTAATAGAACAGCCACAGCGTGTCAGGCTGCAGCGACGGAGCGAGAACGTTGACATACTGGTCAACCCTCACCGCGCGGCTGAATACCTCATTATTGGTAAAATGGTCACGTACCTTGTAGTTGAGCCCGCTGTACCTGCCTGTACGCTCGAAATCCACGAACAGCTGCTGGGTGCGCTGCCTGATGAGGTCAATGATCTTAATTTCAGCAGTGTATGAGCTGCCGTCACGTGCAGACAAGGGGGTCCGGAATGAATACTCACCGCCGGTCTCCTCACGTTTGATGTCATACTTGAAGGTCGATGTATCTGCCAGGGCTCCTCCGAGAGTATTGTCATAGAGCCTTACCGAGACGAGCATTGAAGCCATCGGTACGCCTTCGGGGTTCGCCTCGTTGAAGTAGAGCTCGCTCTTGCGGATGCTGATGTTCAGAACAGATGTCTCTGCATCCTCATTGTATACGGAGATCCAGGGGGTAAAAAAACTCCGCGACGGGTTGTATATATATGACATGTCTTTTGTGTCAGTGACGTTCTTGGTCACTGCACATGATGTCATCAGTACGGCCGCTGTCACAACCGCAGCGAGCGCAGCCGGTTTATAGATGAGACGCATTGTCATGGCATAAAGGTAATAAAGATTTCATTGTCCGTTCTCTTTCCAGCTCATTCTCAGACGGCATAGCTCGGTGCTGTCGCTCTCACGGGTCACGGAGTGTATGTATGAATTATCCTCACCGTCGCAGGGAGCGGTAAGGATATTTATCATCTCGTCCTGATGTCCTTCAAGGAGGTAGTTCACCTCGATAGTGTCAGGGGTATGGAGGCTGATGAATTCCGGGTCATAGCAGTTCACCGCCCAGTGCACATATCTCGCGTTGTTCACGTGCCTGTTTACGTCGATGTCGTCAAGTTTGACCTTCAGCCTTGTCAGGCGATGATCACCCCGGGGAAGCGATGGCACCTTGCGTGCGTTTGTATCAAGGGCCCTGGCTTCGGGAAATTGGAGGTTCAGGCTCGAGAGCGCCTTGTCAGGACGCTGAGCCTTGCGTGTGCTGTAATCGACTATCACCCATGACGATGAGGCACCGGCGATTCTGCGGCCCGTGTCATCATACATTTCAAGGTCGCGCAGGGCGAAGATGGTTTCGGTGCCGCGTGGCCATGTGCGGAGGGTGACCTCGTCCCAGGCCATCGGGAGGCGTTCTATCTTCACCAGCATTCGCGAGAGCGCCCAGAAGTACCCGCCCGATGCCATCAGGTCATCGCGGCCCCAGCCCAGCTCTGCGGCATGACGACCCGCCAGGTCCTCGAAGAAGCTGAAGAGTGCACCGGGACTGAGCCGTCCGGTGAGGTCGGTATTAAAGATGTTAACCGGGTATTTCCTTTCAAACAGTATCATTGTTGTTCATATATTCCGCCTGGAAGCTCTCGAGCTCTGTATGCGCGTTCTCCCATTGTTCCATCAGTGCCTCAAGCCTTTTTTTCTTCTCCTCGTATGCGCTGTAGAAGGCCGGGTCACTTATCACTGCCGGGTCTCCCGATGCGAGGCGTGCATCCATTTCTGCTATTTCGTGTTCCGTGGCCGTTATCTGAGCCTCGGCCTCTGTTACCTGTTTCTGAAGCCGGCGGTGCACGCGTTCGTTTTCCTTCTTCTCCTGGTACGTAATGCCGGGTTTTGCCCGGGACACCACCTTCGTCATGCCCTGGTTGCCATTTGCGGCTGGCGGCCCGTTTTTTTCCGCTGCCGGGCTTTCGTTTCCTGCCGGCGGGCTTCCGTTTCCTGCAGGCGGGCTGTCTTTAGCCTGCGTCCCGCGGCCTTTACCTGTCATGGGGCTTCCTTTTCCTGTCTCCGGGCTTCCCTTCACCTGCGCCACGTTTCCTTTTCCTGCTGCCGGGTTTCCCTTTCCTGCCAGGGGACTTCCTTTGCTTGCTGCCGCGCTGCCTTTTCCAGCCGCCGCGCTTCCTTTTCCTGCCAGGGGACTTCCTTTGCCTGCTACCGCGCTTCCCTTTCCAACTGTCCCGCTTCCTTTTCCTGTCTCCGGGCTCTTCCTCTCAAGCTCCCTGAGCGACTCTATCTTCCTGGCCCTGAGGAACTCGGCGATCCCTCCGAGATGCGTTCTGATCTTCCTGTGGCGGAACTCGTACACTTTCTCAACCAGACCGTCAAGGAAATCCCTGTCGTGAGAAACCACAATTAATGTGCCATCGAATTTTTTCAGCGCCTGCTTCAGTATCTCCTTTGAGCGGATGTCGAGGTGGTTGGTCGGCTCGTCGAGGAGAAGCAGGTTATATGGCTCCAGCAGAAGCTGCACTATTGCCAGCCGTGACCGTTCTCCGCCGGAGAGGACCTTCACCTTCTTGTCGATGTCCTCACCATGGAAGAGGAATGCTCCGAGGATATCGCGGAGGCGGGTCCGGATGTCTCCCACGGCAATCCTGTCTACCGTCTCAAAGACCGTCATATCGTCGTTCAGCAGCTCATCCTGGTTCTGGGCGAAGTAACCGATATTGACATTGTGTCCGCGTTTCAGTGTTCCCTCGAAATCGACCTGGCCGAGGATCATCCTTGCGAGTGTCGTTTTTCCTTCGCCGTTCCGGCCCACGAAAGCAACCTTATCTCCTCTTTCGATCTTCATTGAGACCCTGTCGAGCACCAGGTGGCTGCCATAGCGCTTCGAGGCTTCATCTGCTTCCACCACCACCGTCCCGGATCTCGGGGCGGGTGAGAAGCGGATGTTCATCGCGGAGGTATCCTCGTCTTCTATCTCAATGCGTTCCAGCTTCTTAAGCTGTTTGATCTTGCTCTGCACCTGCACCGCCTTGGTGGGCTTGTACCTGAACCGCTCGATGAATTTCTCGGTGTCGTCGATCATCTTCTGCTGGTTGCGGTAGGCTGCGGTCTGCTGCTCGCGCCGCTCGCGCCGAAGTACGGTATATTTTGTGTATGGGACCCGGTAGTCATAGATTTTGCCGAGGCTTATCTCTATTGTGCGGCGGGTGACATTGTCGAGGAATGTGCGGTCATGCGACACCAGCACAACAGCCCCGGGATAGGTCTCAAGGAACCCCTCGAGCCATATAATTGATTCAATGTCAAGGTGGTTGGTGGGCTCATCGAGAAGTATCAGGTCAGGTTTGCGGAGGAGGATCTTTGCCAGCTCCACGCGCATGCGCCAGCCACCGCTGAGTTCACGGGTGGGACGATTGAATTCCTTCGCGCTGAAACCGAGTCCGTTGAGCGTCTGTCCTGCCAGCGCCACATAATCGCTTCCTCCCAGTATACTGTGCCGTTCGCCGGCTGTATGCATCCGGTCGAGAAGCTGGTGGTAGCTGTCGGTCTCGTAGTCAGTCCGTTCGGCAATCTCGAGGGTCATGTCATCTATATCCTGTTCCAGGCTCCTGAGTTCGGCGAAAGCCATAAGGGCCTCCTCGAGGACGGTGGTGGTGTCGGAGACCTTCATCTGCTGCTCGAGGTAGCCTACGGTGAGTTCGCGGGGCCGCTCGACGGCGCCGGAGGTGGGCTCCTGGAGGCCGGCGATGATTTTCATCAGCGTTGATTTGCCCGCGCCGTTCCTGCCTGTCAGACCGATCCGCTCCTGCCGGGTAATGAGGAATGAGACCTCATCCAGGAGGACGAAGCTGCCGAAGAGCAGTGATACGTTGTTTACGGAGACCATCTGGCCGGTTTTTCAAGGCGCAAAGATAAATAAAATCGTGGTTTGGTGGTGAGGGCAGGAGGGATGCACGGCATGCATTGCACTCTCCCCGCTTTTCCGCCTTCAGCCACACTTTGCCCGCCGCCAGCTGTTCCGCTCCCGGCCGTTCCGCTCCCCGTCACCAGTTCCCCGCCGCCAGCTGTTCCGCTCCCGGCCGTTCCGCTCCCCGCCGCCAGTCCTCCGCCGCCAGCTGTTCCGCTCCCGGCCGTTCCGCTCCCCGTCGCCAGTCCTCCGCCGCCAGTCCTCCGCCGCCGGTCGTTCCGCTCCCGGCCGTTCCGCTCCCCGTCACCAGTCCCCCGCCGCCTGATACTCAATCTCACATTTTTCCGTTATAATTGCAGATAATTCTGAAAGTCATGAAAAGCAAACCAACTCTCCGGACACTGCTGCTTCTCGCACTGCCACTGCTGATGATGCAGTCGTGCCGCAAGGATGATCCGGTGGATCCCTTCGCGGACAACACATATCTTGTATCGAGCGATCTTAAACTGGTGCGGACAAAGGAAAACATCATCAGTGTCCTGACCATTGCTGCAACCCAGTATCAGGCTGCAGGAGAAATCATCCCCGATGTTGTCAGCGGGGTTAATGTCTACGCTGTTACCTATAACACTGAGTTCATGGGCGAGCCGGTTGTCGCATCCGGACTGATCTGTGCACCCACGACTCCCGGCACATACCCGATTCTCTCATTCCAGAACGGCACCAACACCCTCCACTCGGCGGCCCCGACAGCTGATCCCCAGAATCTTGGTTACCAGATGATTGAGTACGTCGCGTCAGCCGGTTATGTCGTTATCATGCCGGACTACCTCGGTTTCGGTGCATCCAGTGCCATGGTGCATCCGTATCTGCACAAGGAGTCGACCGTGCAGGCCGTGCTTGACATGCTTCGGGCCGTGGCCGAGTTCGATGACGATGTTGCAAAAGATATCTCGGTAACCACCGACTGCTATCTGCTGGGTTATTCCCAGGGTGGGTGGGCAACGATGGCATTGCTCAGGGCAATCGATGAGGACTATTCGTCGGAGTTTACCGTGAAAGCCGCATCATGCGGTGCCGGGCCATATGACCTGAGGTACTTCAACACGGAAGTGACAAGGCTGACGGAGTATCCCATGCCGGTTTTCCTTGGGTACATAGCCAACGCCTATACCACCTACGACCTCTACCAGAATGAACTGACCGACCTGTTCAACAGTCAGTATGCATCAGTAATACCCGGACTTTATGACGGCCAGCACTCATCGGAACAGATAAACAGCCAGCTTACCACCAGCATTTCAGGACTGTTCACTGCTGAGTATCTCTCCGGCGCCGAGACAGACCAGAAGTATCTGGGTATTCGTAATGCGCTGCGTGACAATAGCATAAACGGTTGGGATTGCGATGTGCCGCTCCTCCTGCTGCACGGGACGGCCGACACCTATGTGATGCCGGGAATCTCGCAGAGCCAGTACAACATAATGATTGGTTCGGGAACGAGTCCGCTTACCTGCTTCTATGTACCGCTGGAAGGGCTCGATCATTCACAGGCTTCGGTACCGGCATTGTTTGCGGGATATGAGTTTTTCAAAGAATACAGGTAGAAGAGGGTGGGAAGAAAGAAGCAGTTGCCCATACTAAGGGGCGTCACGATTACGGATATAGGCTCAGAAGGCAACGCTATCGCGAAGGTCGATGACATGGTGCTCTTCGTGCCGGGAATGGTTCCCGGCGATGTGGTTGATGTCCGTGTCACAAAAAAGAAGAAGAGGTACATGGAAGGGGTTGCGCTGGAGGTTATTACCCCTTCGCCCGGCAGGGCAGAACCGCCATGCAGGCATTTCGGGGTGTGTGGAGGATGCCGTTGGCAGCATCTTCCGTATGACCGGCAGCTTTTTTACAAGGCGAAACAGGTGACAGACAACCTGACGCGGATTGGGCATATTAATATCGGGCAGGTTGACCCGATCCTTGGTTCTGAGAAGATTTACGGCTACCGGAACAAGCTTGAATTCACTTTTTCCAAGAGGCGATGGATGACACGGGAGGAGATCGGGACAGAGGCAGTAGTGACTGAGCCTGCCCTCGGATTTCACATCCCGGGAATCTTTGACAAGGTGCTTGACATCAAAGAATGCCTCCTGATGTCAGAGCCGGCAGATACTATCCGTAATGAGGTCAGAAAATACGCGCTCGAGAAGCGGCTGCCCTTCTATGATTTCAGGGAACACAGCGGATTCCTCCGCAACATGATCGTCAGGAAATCCTCAACAGGTGAGGTTATGGTCGTCCTCGTGACAACCGATGCCTTACCCGGTGAGCGGGACCTGCTGCTTGGGTTCCTGACCGAAAGGTTCCCGGAAATCACTTCGCTGTATAGCATAATAAATACCAAGAGGAACGATAGTATCTCCGACCTGCAGCCGGTTCATATGGCCGGAAGCATGTTCATCACAGAGGTGATGGACGGACTTCGATTCAGGGTTGGCCCGAAGTCGTTTTACCAGACAAACAGCGGCCAGTCGGTGAGGTTGTACGGGATTGTGAAAGAGTTCGCGCAGTTGACCGGCAGGGAGAATGTTTATGACCTGTATACCGGTACCGGCACTATCGCGTGTTACCTGGCATCGCAGGCTGAGGGGGTGACGGGGATAGAGTATATTGAGGAGGCGGTGGCTGACGCCCGGGTCAACGCTGTTGAGAACGGAATTTCGAACGCCTTTTTCATTGCGGGCGACATAAAGGATACCCTTACTGATGAGCTTTTCCTCAGGCGCGGGAAGCCTGATGTTATAATCACTGATCCGCCACGGGCCGGCATGCACGCCGATGTGGTAAACGCTATGCTGCGCTCGGGCGCTGACAGGATAGTGTATGTCAGCTGTAATCCGGCCACACAGGCACGCGACATCGGGATCCTTTCAGCAGTGTACGATGTGGCGCGCATCACCCCGGTCGATATGTTCCCGCATACCTTCCATGTGGAGAATGTGGCGCTGCTGGTGAAAAATGCCCGGACTGGTTAAGTCAGAATAATGTAAACAGTCATGAGTTTAAAAGAGAATCAGAATTTTGTAAAGTATCCAATGTTTTTATATTTTTGCCCCTCTGTTGAAAACCGGGCAGATTACATTTACCGGTGAACAACAAGACAAAATAGTGTTTTTTGGAGCGATGGGTGAGAGGCTTAAACCAGCAGTTTGCTAAACTGCCGTACGGGTAACCGTACCGGGGGTTCGAATCCCCCTCTCTCCGCTGAAGTCAAAGCAGGCCGGGATACAGATAGTAACCGGCCTTTTTTTTTTGAGCTGGCCCGGATGAGCCAACACATAAATGCTGACCATGATATCAGGAAGACATGCGGGTATTCAAGTCCTCCCCGGGCAACCATTGACAATGCCCTTGATGAATTCCTATATTTGCATTAATACTGTCTGGAAGGGGGAGTGCTAATGACCGGTTCTGATGAAAAGGATGCTCTCTTCCATATTCAGCGGACTGTACAGTCTCGAAACCAGGAGTTTCCTCCTGTTCTTCCTCCTCTGCAAATACCGGTTCCGCCATTTCACAGAGCCGGAGATCAGCCGGTACCAGGCCAGACAGATCCGCCAGATCACAAAATACGCTATCAGACATTCGCAGTTTTTCCACAATCACTACAAGGACTGTGACCTGACCTATTTCACAAATCTCCCCACTGTCAACAAGAAAATCATGATGGACAACCTGACTGACTACAATACAGTCGGATTGACCCGGGAGGAGATAATAAACTTTTGCCTGGAAGTTGAGAAATCGAGGGACTTTTCCCGCCGACTGAACGGACTGAATGTTGGCATGTCGTCCGGCACCAGCGGCAACAAGGGAGTGGAGATCCTGACAAGGCGCGAGGAGATGTACATGAAGGCGGCCCTGTTTGCCCGTTTTCATTTCCCGAGGAAGGAGAAGCTGAACCTCGCATTTATCCTCAGGGTGAGCTCCCCTGCTTTCAACCTGAATATTCTGGGCCACAGGATGACTTACATAAGCCAGTTGGATTCGACGGAGGAGGTGAATGATCAGTTGCAGCGGCTTCAGCCGAACGTCATCTCGGCACCGCCATCGATGCTTAAGATAATCGCCAGGGAAGTCGAAGCCGGAAGACTTTCGGTCTCGCCGGAGCGGTTAGTCTCCTATGCGGAGATCCTTTATCCCGACGTGAAAAAGTACCTGTCCGACGTGCTTCACTGCCCGGTACATGAGATCTACAAATGCACCGAGGCACCGATGGCAATCACGTGCAAATACGGCAACCTGCATATCAATGAGGACCTGGTAATGGTTGAGACGTTTAATAACGACGGATCGGAGACCAGTTCCGGACAGCCATGCAACAGGCTGATAGTCACCGATCTCCACAAAAAATCACAACCCATTATCCGCTATGAGCTTAATGATATCATTACCATAAGTCCTGAAAAATGCCGGTGCGGTTCGAATTTCAGGGTCATTCAATCCATCCAGGGCAGGGCCGATGATCTTTTCTGGGCCAGGAACACAGAGAGCAACAAATGGCAACCCATTTTCCCGGATTATATAAGCAGGGCGATAATATCATCGTCGGAGGAGATTGATGAGTACCAGGCCACACAGGACTCCCCGGAACATGTACTGGTGAGGATAAAACTGAAGGATGATGCGAATCCTGAAGAATTTGACAGGGGCGTAATAGCAGAGTCGGTTAAGGATGTTTTTTCAAAGTACAAATGCAATCTGCCTGAGGTATCGGTTGAATTCGGAAGCCCGGAATCCGGCAAAAATTCAGGAAAGCTTGTCAGAATCAGAAGGAGATTTGAGGTTAATGAGTAATATGATTACATCAGAAGGTTCAATCATTGATCCGGCAGCATTGATGGAATTCGCAGAAATCCCGGATTCGGCCTGTGATCCTGGTGAGAGGGGAAGGATTGACTTCCTCAGCTCAGATAAACTTTCCAGAATAAAAAAGGAATCAGACAACAATGAATGACCTGGCGGGAAATAAAAGGATCGAGTCGCTCGATGTGCTGAGGGGACTCGCGCTGATACTGATCATTTTCTTTCATTCATCGATCTATAATTTTGCCAATATCCATAAAATCGATTTTGAAGACCCTCCGCTACTTATTATTATAATGAGTTTCATGGCTCTCTGGGGAGGAATTTTCATCATTTACTCCATGGTTGTTAATACAATTATGTTGTCGCGAAGGAGCGAAGGGAGTCTGATATTCAAACCTTTCCTGTATGTTGTGATTGCCGGGCTGATCTATGTAATCATCCATTATCTGCTAAACATTTTCCTTGGCCGGTGGAATATCGATTTCATCAACAACATGCCTGATCTGACGGTTGTGGCCGCTTCACTGAGGGATTCGAAGCTGGAGTTCCCTGGTTATACCAAATATTTCGAGGGATCATCGCTGTCCACCATCGCCTTCAACCTGATTCTGCTTACCCCGGTCTTATTCCTGCTGTTGAAACATATCAGGAAGGAAAGAACCCAATACCTGCTCCTGGGTCTCTCCATAGCGCTTATAATGATCCTCTCCTTTGCCAGGATCTCGATTTTTCCGTCGTTTGAACGGGCTGTTGAATCGCGTCACTTTCTGGCAGCAACCTTTTTCAGTTTTACCATAGCCAATCCATATCCGCTTCTGCCTTATTCGGCCTATGGCCTTACCGGCATGATGATCGGGCTCATGGCATATCATGGCAGGAGGAGGTTGCTGAAACTTTATGCGTTGCCACTGGGTACGCTGTTCTGTGTCTATGGACTGGCCGGAATGACAGAGTTTGACAAGTCAATCTCAAGGCCAGATTTTTTCTGGTATTTCAAGACAAATTTTGAACTGGGGTTCTTCATTTTGCTAATTGTAACCGCACTGCTGATGCAGGCGAAGAATAATCGGCTGCTGACCCGCATGGCACTCCTGAAGTGGTTCAGCAGGGTCAGCCTGACGATATACCTTCTGGAAACAACAACATCGGAGCTGTTCAGGGTGCTCTGGTTTCACGTTGTCCCCGGTTGGGATCAGACCATCAACGGGTGCCTCCTCTTTGGCGGGATGAATGTGTTGTTGTGGAGTATAATATTATTCTTCTGGCAAAAAGCAGGATTCCTGTGCAGCCTCGAATATTTCTGGGTGAAGATGTTCGGGAGGCTCGGGAAGCAATCGACAAAGATGGATTTCATCCGATAGATTTTTTATTGGTACAGGCCGGAAAATTCCGCAAATCGTGTGACCCGGAGAATGTCCTTCAAATCATGCATGACGGGGCAGACCCTGCAAATCATGCATGACGGGGCAGACCCTGCAAATCGTGTATGCCTGAGAAGGACACAGGGCCTTTTGATTCTAAATTCTGATAAGAGCTATCGGGCACATAAGCTTTCTGTGCAGTTACGAAGGTGCGGAGAGTGAGCGGCCGGGGTGCCGGCAATACAGCTCCGCCAAAGAGAATGTGAATATCGGTAGCCTCAATCCCTGCCGTAAAACATCAATTTCGTCCTGCCACCAGCCCCCTTATACCATAAAAGTCCCCTTCAACACCCCTTAACCAACAGAGCAAGAGCTTCGCCCTGCAGGCGGAAACCCCCAGCCAGGGCCATCCCGGGAAATCCGCCAAGCCGAGATTAAATTTCCATTAAAAAAAACTGCCGGAGATTAAAACCGGATTAAAATTATTATATAAATTTGCATCGGTTTAGTGATACAAAACCGGAGACATTCTTAAAAATTACAACAGAACCAAATTTTAAACAGAAATGAAAAACAAACTTTTCTTAGCAATCGCTACTGTTGCTGTAGCTGCCCTGATGGCAAGCTGCGCAAAAGTTCCCCAGGAAGCTCTTGATGCTGCAAAAGCTGCTCTTGACTCAGCAAAAACCGTCCAGACTGACGTTTACTTCCCCGCAGAATTCGCTGCTCTGAATGACTCACTCACCGTCATGCTCCAGAACATCGAGACCCAGAAGTCAAAGACAGGCAAGGATTTCAAAGCTATCAAGGTTGCTGCAGAAGGTATTGCTCTCAAAGCAGCTGAACTGTCAGGCAATGTAGAAGCAAAGAAAGCTGAAGTTAAGGCTGAAGCCGAAACTCTGCTTACCGGCGCCAAAACCCTCCTCGATGAGGCTAAGGCTCTCCTTCTCAAAGCTCCTAAAGGCAAGGAAGGCAAAGCAGTTGTAGAAGAAATGAAGAACGAACTGACCGTCCTCGAGACCTCTCTCACCGACGCTCAGACCCTCTTCGACGGCGGCACCAACTACATGGAAGTTGTTGACAAGGTAAAAGCTTCTACCGAAGGCATCAACGGCATCATCGCCGAGCTGAAGGCTGCAATGGAAAAAGCCGGTATCAAAATCTAAGGATACCGCTGAACTAATAAAAGGATCCCCGGGCCTCGTCCCGGGGATTTTTTTAACTTCGCGCCCATGAAAAGAGGATCCCTGACAAACATTATAGTCTATGCTATCGTCGGCGTAGTGCTGACCATCATCGGAGTGTTGGTTTTTCGGGCCCTTGTGCCCGAGCCTCCGCTGCCGGAGGTGGAGCAGGCACGCGCCGCCATCGCCAGGGCCAGGGATCTGCAGTCGGAGATCTATTCACCAAAGCTTTTCCGCGAGGCGAAAAATAACTATGACTCTGCTATGGCCATCTGGCAAAGCGAAAACGACCGCTTCATTCTGACGCGCGATTACGATCGGGTCATACGCTTCGCGGAGATAGCTGAGAAGAAGGCCGAAGAAGCTCAGCGAAATACGATCTCACGATCGCAGAGCCTCAAGAGTACCCTTGAGAGCGAAATCGCACGCCTCAACAATGAGATAGCAGCGTTCGAGAAAATCTTTCTATCTATGCCGCTCCCCCAGGATGTCAAGAAGAAACACGCCCGCGGCAAACTCCTCATCAAGGAGGCTGGGATCGACTTCAAGAAAGAGCGTTACGTCGACGGAAATGTCAAGATCACCGAGGCAAACGAGTATATATCAGGTACATACAATTTGGCCAGAAAAAATCTCGAGGAGTACTTCAAAAACTCTGACAACTGGAGGGACTGGGCTGATGAGACTGTTGCCGAGAGCAAAAGGAGCGGATCATACGCAATTCTTGTGGAAAAGATACCGGCACAGCTTCATCTGTACCAGGGTGGCAAAAAGAAATATACCTTTGAGGCAGAATTTGGCAGCAACTGGCTGGGAGACAAAAAGAGCAGGGGAGACATGGCTACCCCGGAAGGTAAATATACTGTGACGAAGAAGCTGTCAGGAAGCTCGACGAAGTATCATATGGCCTTGTTGATCAACTATCCGAACAAGACTGATGTGCAGGAATTCAACGAGAGGATAAGGAACGGGCAGCTTCCGGCCGACGCCAGCATCGGCGACCTGATTGAGATCCACGGCGATGGGGGCAAGGGAGGGCACTGGACTCAGGGATGTGTTGCACTGAAAAACTCTGATATGGACATCTTGTTTAAATATGTCTCAAGGGGAACCCCGGTAACAATCATCGGATCGACACTGACCCTTGAAGAGTTCTTCAATTCGAGAGAGCAATGAACACGGAAGATCAGAATGAAAATTTAGCCGGAGAAGGTACACCAGGTAATGAACCTCCTGAGAGTCCGGCTTCTCGCGATATGGACTCCGGCAATATGGAGCCGGGTAAAGCACAACCGGGCAGCAAATCACAATTCAACAAATATCTGAACCTGGCAGTTGGTTTTGTGAAATCCCACCGCTGGGCAAGGGTAACCCTGACATCTGCAGTTATACTTTTGCTACTGCTGTTAATTTTATCGGTTCCGGTTTACCTCGCACCTGCGATGCAGCATTCATGGGGGAAGAGCCGTGCCGAGTGCAGGCCCGATTCGTCACTGCTTGAAAACAGGGCAATCAGGCGGCAGATATCCGCCACACGGAACGAGATCACCCGTCTTGAAAGAAGACTCGCTTCATTTGTTCCGACACAGACTTACCTTGTGATCAATACTGTTGACAACCGGTTCTCTCTTTACAGGAACAGGAAGCTCATTCGCGAAGGATACTGCTCATCAGGCAGTTACACGCTCCTTAAGACAGAGGAGGGCGATAAGGAGTGGATATTCAAGACTCCCAGGGGCAGGTTGAGCATACAGGGCAAGATTACCCACCCGGTATGGCGGAAGCCTGACTGGGCGTTTGTCGAGGAGGGGCTGCCAATACCGGGCCCCAGTGATCCGTCGAGGTATGAGTTCGGAGTACTGGGCAAGTATGCCATGAGTCTCGGT
>Ga0209604_1000514_pt1 | contig 36183 bp, 27 predicted proteins | sample AD_UKC097_MetaG_FD_184405 | JGI IMG/M metagenome (GOLD analysis project Ga0209604, IMG submission 184405) | Active sludge microbial communities of municipal wastewater-treating anaerobic digesters from USA - AD_UKC097_MetaG (SPAdes) (version 2) | ecosystem: Engineered > Bioreactor > Anaerobic >... | reverse complement strand
ACTTGCGGTCTTCGCCATATCGGGGCTCCCTGTACGGCAGACGGGGAATCTTTTGGTCTGCACGGCAGCATATCCGGTATTCCCGCCGAGGAAACTACAGCCTGCGTGGACGAGACCGATGGAAATAAAGTGATAAGGGTGACAGGGATCATGCGGGAAGCCAGAATTTTCAGGGAAAACCTCATATTACGGCGTTCCTACGAGATTCCGGTAGGCCAGAACCATTTTATTATCAGGAACAAGATCGTGAATATGGGCTTTGTGGCTGAACAATTCATGTTTATGCTGCACATGAATTTCGGATATCCCCTCCTTAGTCCCGATGCCATGCTGGTAGTTCCTTCCGCGGAAATTGAGCCTCGGGATGAGGACGCCCGTGCCGGTCTCACTTCGTATGAATCCATAAATGAACCTGTTTCTAGGTACCGGGAGCAAGTGTACTTCCACCGGCTTAAAACAAAGGCTAATGGTCAGACAAGCGTGGGCTTGGTTAATAAAACCTTGAGAACGGGAGTTGCATTAAGTTACAGTACCAAGGATTTCCCATACACTATACAATGGAAACAGTTTGCAAAAGGGGATTATGTGCTGGGAATTGAGCCTGCCAGCTGCAAAATGACGGGTAGGGAAAAGGCAAGGGAAGAAGGCACCATGGACTGTCTTATGCCTCAAAAATCAGCAGATTTTGATGTCAGGGTAGATATACTGGATGGAGAAAGGGCCATTGATCAATTCATTAACGATATGAACCAATTATGAAGCGGATACTCTTTATTGCCCTCCTGCTGGGCTCCTTCAACGACCTCTTTGCTCAAAAAGCAGACAGAATCCGTTCACGAGAAGCAAGACAATGGTTCAGATCAGGGGTTTGGGCTCCCCAGGGCCTGGAAATGGACATACACCCCTCGGTGGATTTTGTGGAATTCAAAAAACAATACCAGGCAAACAAAGATGTATGGGATGCGGCTTTAAGGGCAATGGCCGGAGCAGATAAAAACCTTTCTTCGTTTACTGAAAGTGGTAAAAGAGAGATTGTCAAGGGCAGATGTCATATGATCGTGTCTGAATATACCCCCAAAAATGCAGAAAATATACGTCTGGAAGGCCATCAGAATTTCATTGATATACAAATCAGCACAGGCACAGTGCTCTGGGGGACAAGCTCAGTGGAGGACTCCAAAGTTATTGTCGCTTATGATCCTGCTACAGACAATGCTTTTTTCAGGTCCAGCAAGGTGAAAGTGATTAAGCAAAAAGCATCAAAACCATACATTTTTATATTTTTCCCAAAAAACCTTCACATACCGGCTTATGCTAAAAGCCGTGTGCTTTATGAAAAACCGCTAAAAAAGGTAGTGGTAAAAATTGAAAATGTTATGCATCCATAATTCATAGCTCATAAGTTTTGGTTAGTAGGGTAATTCCGTGGACGTGAGGATTTTATATTTTCACGTCCTTTTTTTCCCCTTATTGCGGGTTATTGAATTCGCATTTATGTTCAAAGTTATTGACAGAAATTGATGGAGACGTTGCAATAATTAGTACCTTTACAAGATTATTAACCGTAATCTTCAAATAACCAACCTGCTTCACCTGCTCATGTTTAACGGCCTATTTTTATGCATATTTGTATTGACTTTGTACCGCTGTATGTCCCAGCAGGCTTTATCCCAACATTCCTTGTGCTACTTCAATAATTTACGCCTCTAGGAGAGCTTGTAAGGCTACAAAGCTGCTTGAGGATTCCCGCTTTCAGATCCGGATTAACCATACGTACTGATCCATGCAATCCTTTTGGGCGCTTTCCATATACCGGTAGAACCGTTTATTAATTACCAATTAATTCCTTATATGCACTTTTTACTTACAGCAATTACCTGCGTTGCCATAGTCACCGATTCTCTAAGTTACAAAGAATCCGGGACGGCGATAGAAGCATACCGGCAATCCATTGAAAGGGGAGGCAAACAGACAGTCCTGCTGCTGGACCGCTGGGGTCATCCCGATTCCCTTCGTGCACAATTGTATGATCTGTATCTGGAACAAAACCTGGAAGGGGCCATATTGATTGGAAACGTACCCATAGCCATGGTGCGCGATGCGCAGCACCTGACCTCGGCCTTCAAGATGGACCAGACCAACGACTGGAAAGAATCTTCTGTGGCATCGGATCGTTTCTATGATGATTTTGATTTGCGGTTCGATTATATCAAAGCGGATGAGGACAAGCCGAATTATCATTATTATACGCTCAGGGCCGATTCCCCTCAGACAATTTCCTGCGATATATATTCTTCACGTATTGTGGTCCCGGACATTCCCGGAGCCGACCGCCATGCTCTTTTGACGGCCTACCTGCAAAAAGTGGTGCGTCTGAAAGAACAAAATGAAGTCATTGACCAGGTGCTGCTATTTGCAGGGAACGGGTACAATTCGGATTCCATGCGGGCCCGTATGGACGAAGCCTGGACATTGCGCCAGCAATTTTCCGGTATGGGGACATTGCCCGGTTTTCGTTTTGATTTCATCAATCACGATTTTGACCAGGTGATAAGACCCCGCTTTATGGCAGCCATGTCTGACCCTGATCTGGATGTGGCCATTTTGCACCACCACGGATCTGAAGACACCCAATACCTGGGAGCTTCCAGGGTAAACGGCATTCAATCTGCCTTTGACTACCTGAAGAGTTTTCTGCGCGGCCGTTTACGCCGTTCCAAAGACACGACTTCCACCAAAGCGGATTACATAGCTGAATACGGCATTACCGACAGTTGGTTCCGGGGTGCGTTTGACCCTGAGATTACACGGCAGGATTCGGCTTATGCAGCCAGCATGGACCTGAGTGTTGAAGATATGCCAGGCTATACGCCGCAGGCAAAATTCGTCATGTTTGACGCCTGCTACAACGGCTCATTCTATTACCACGACTATATTGGCGGACGGTACCTGTTCCAGGAAGGGAATACGGTAGTAGCCCGCGGCAATACGGTGAACAGCCTGCAGGATATCTGGCCTGACGAAATGATTGGGCTGCTGCAGGGAGGTGTCTGCGTGGGCAACTGGGCTAAAATGAATATGACCCTGGAACTGCATTTGCTGGGCGATGCCACCTATGCGTTCGCCAATACCAGCGGCACACCCTGCCTGGATAAGGATATCCGGTTACAGGCCGCCAACCCGGTTTTCTGGCGCCGGCAGTTGTCCATTGCCACAGGGGACTTTAAAGCCCTGGCTTTAAGAATGCTGTATCGAAACAATGCCATTTCTTCTGCCGAATTGCTGGCCATTCAGCAGTCCGATCCCAGCCCGATGGTGCGGCTGGAGGCTTTTACTTTAAACAAAAAAATTGCCGATGCTTGCCTGAAACCTGCTGTATTGGCCGCCCTGCACGATGACTACGAATTGTTGCAGCGTATGGGAGCGCTCACAGTCAACCTAATGGGCGATGAAGACCTGCTGGAGCCGGTTATGGAGATATATTTTGATCCCACGACTACCTTACGGGTGAACTTCCACCTGCACGAAGCATTTGAACAGGTGCCGTATGCTACTTTTGAAGCAGCTGCGATGGCTTACCGGGCAAAAAATCCGCTTTGGCCAACCGATGAAAGCTTTGATGCCCTGCTCAAGAGCATGCAGTATTCACGGGATTCGCGTGATGAGAACCTGGCCGTCATAGCCAAGCCAGACGCAACAGATAAAGAACTGCGCTGGTCCATTCCTGCACAACGAAACAAGCAGAACGCGCTAATGGTAGATGCGCTGCTCACTTTCCTGCGCGATACTTCGCGCGCACCAGCGCAGCGCATTACAACAGCCGAAACGCTGGGATGGTATATGTTCTCTTACCGCAAAACCGACATTGTGGACGCCTGCCGGGAAATCTATGCCAAAGAGAAAGATCCGGGGGTGAAGAACGAACTGGCAAAAACCATTGGCCGGCTGACCGGAAAAGCAATGGAAGTGACGCCAATGCCCGTTCGTCGAAGCTTTGCCATTGTGGTAGACAATGCCACGTACCATGCCTGCAAACCAGCTATCGAGGCGTACCGCCAGGCCGTTGAAAATGACGGACTTACAGGGTATGTACTGGCAGGGGACTGGATGTCACCGGAACAGGTGAAAGCTCAGCTGGATAAATATTACCGGCAAAAAGGGCTGGAAGGGGCGGTATTTGTGGGGCAGGTTCCCATCCCAATGGTGCGAAGGGCGCAACATATGACCTCGGCTTTCAAGATGGACCAGACCATTTCGTGGCGCGAATCGTCGGTGCCCTCTGACCGTTTCTATGACGATTTTGACTTGCAGTTTGATTTCCTGAAGCAGGACAGCCTGCAGCCGTTGTTCTTTTATTACAACCTGAGCGGCCGTGGCCCGCAGGAAATTACCTGTGATATTTATACCGGGCGCATCAAACCGTCGCTGCCTGGTGAAGAAGGGTATACCCAGATACGTCATTACCTGCAAAAGGTAGTAGCTGAAAAATCACGGGTCAACAAGGCAGATTGTTTGGTTTCGTACACGGGAGAAGGATCCTTTTCAAATTCCCTGTCTGCCTGGAAAGACGAACAGGTTACCCTGAATGAACAGTTCCCGCAGGCTTTCCGCACGGCAGAAACCGCCAAACTTTATATGTTCTATATGTACCCCGAAACCATTAAAGACGTTCTGACCAGCGAACTGCAGCGCAAAGAGGTGGACCTGTTCCTGTTCCATGAACACGGCGTTCCCGAGCGCCAGTACCTAACAGGAAATCCTCCTGCCACACAGGAGGAAGCTTACTTTACCGATGGGCAGAGATCACTGCGCTCACTGATGGCGCAACAGGTACGCTACCGCAGGTTTGCAGAAGGTTCTTCTGAAATGACAGACTACATGCGCCGGATCGAAAAGGAGTACGGAATAGATTCTACCTGGACGGCTACGTATTTCGATCCCGCCATACGGGTGCAGGACTCACTGTATGACGCCGCTCAGGGGATTATGCTGGACGATGTTACCAACATCAGTCCTCAGGCCCGGATGGTGATATTTGACGCTTGTTACAACGCCGATTTCCGTGAAGAGGACTGCATAGCCACCCGATATATCCTGGCTGAAGGGAGCGGCACCATCGCCTGCTTTGGCAATTCGGTGAACGTACTACAGGATAAGTCTTCCTCGGATCTTATGGGACTGTTGGCCGTCGGTTGCCGGATAGGGGAGTGGGCAAGGAATGTGAACATTCTGGAATCGCATATTATAGGAGATCCCACTTTCCGCTTTGCCGCAGATACAAAGCCGGAAATAGATTTTTACGCATCGGATCCCATGTACTGGCTGAACAAACTGCAGACCGCCCCCGAATTGGACGTGAAGGGACTTGCGCTCTATAAATTATATGAACTGTCGTATCCCGGCATGCCCGAATTGTTATACAGGACCTTCTGCGAAAGTCCTTCGTATATGCTGCGCCTTCAGTGCATGCACCTGCTGGCTCATTATGATTCCCCGCTGTATGCCCAGCTGTTGAAGAAGGGCAGTGAGGACCCGTATGAATTTATCCGCCGCAAATCCATATACTACATGGGAAAAGTGGGGCTGGACGAATTCATTCCTTATGTGGTAAAGACTTATATGGATGATATTCAATCTGTCCGGGTGCTTCATAACGTGTCGTTCGTGGCGGGTCATTTTGATACCGGGCTACTGCGCCAGGAATTTGCAGATGCCATAGACAAGGCGGATTATCTGCACTACAAACAAGCTTATCAGGACCAGGTGAACAAGATGATAGACAGTGGGGAAGGCATGAAGCAGACCTGCTGGAAAGAGATAGACAATTACCTGGATCCCGGGGCAGCAAAATCATGGTATCCCAATTCGTTACGCAACAACCCGTATCCGCAGCTGGTGGAAGCCCTGCTGAAGGCTTTATGTGACAAGAAAACCAATCCGGAATTCCGTGTACAGCTTGCCGAAATCTTAGGCTGGTACGTGAGGGCTCCCCGCAGAGCATCAATAGTTCAGGCCTGCAACGAACTGCTTGCAGACAATGCCACCACCGATCCGGCACTGCGCGATGAACTGCAGAAAACCATTTACCGTTTAACCGCTTATATGAAGTAGTATGAAAAAAATTGTATTGGCCATTTTGCTGCTGGCCCTCAGCTTGACAACCGGGGCCGCCCGGAATAACCGACCGGTCAGCTCGTTCGCCATCATCATAGACCAGGCTTCGTATAACGCATGCAAGGCAGAAATAGATGCCTACAAAGCCGTGTTGGACACAGAAGGATTGCCCGCCGTCATAGTGTCAGGCAACTGGCAGACACCGGACCAGGTAAAAGCCAGGATCCTGAAGTTGTACAAAAGCAAGCCGAGACTGGAGGGCATAGTGCTGGTAGGGGAAATTCCCGTGGCCCGCGTGCTGGGAGCCCAACACTTTACAACAGCCTTCAAGATGAACCAAAACCGATTTCCATGGAACGAATGTTCCGTTCCCTCGGATCGGTTCTACGATTGCTTTGATTTGAAATTCAATTACATAAAGCAAGACAGCCTTTCATCTTCATGGCACTACTACTGGCTCTCGGAGGAAGGAATGCAGCAGCTGCGGCCAACCATTTACTCGGCTCGGATAAAAGTACCAGACGACTTATGCGACGGCGACAATGACCGACGGTTCGGACTGCTGCGGGCCTACCTGCAAAAGGTAGTGGCGGCCCATAAAGAAAAGAACCCGTTTGACAAACTCATACATTTTGCAGGTGAAGGGTACAATTCAGACTGCCTGACGGCCTGGCGACAGTATGCGCTGGTCTTTGGCGAATACTTCCCGCAGGCATTTGCCTCTGCATCGGGGAATACGTTCCTCAATTTCAGGCAGGATCCGGTGATCAAGTACATGCTCTATGACCAGATTCAGCGGCCGGGCACAGATCTGCTCGCATTTTATGAACACGGGGCTCCGGACACACAGTATATCAACGGGGATTACCCGGCCCAAACTTTCAAAGAAAATATTGCCTGGCTTAAACACCTGTTGCGCGAGCAATACAAACGTCACAAAAAGCCGGAAGACCAGCAGGAATTCATTAAGACCAACTGTGATACGTACCATCTGGATACGGCCATGTTCCATCCAGATACGCTGGCAGCCTATGCTGTAAGGGATTCCATTGATGAAGCCGATCGTTACATAGTGCTGGAAGACCTGAAAAAACTCAAACCAGGAGCCAGGGTGGTCATGTTCAACGCTTGTTATAACGGATCGTTCCATGAAGATGGTTATGTGGCAGGTTCTTATCTGTTTGTGCCCGGAAGCCTGACGGTTACCGCCCAGGGCAACACAGTGAACGTATTGCAGGATAAAGTTGCAGACCAGCTCATTGGTTATATGGGAATGGGCATCCGCCTTGGATTCTGGCAGAAAGAAGTAGCAACGTTGGAATCCCACATGCTGGGCGACCCCACGTTCTGCTTTACAGCCGACGAAAAGGACGAAGAATGGAACCGTTCGCTGGCTGCCGGCGCCCCTGAAGCTTACTGGCGGGGATACCTGCAGGCCCCGGAACCCATGAAACGGGCCATGGCGCTCAAGCAATTGAAGGGGATGGGTTGCATGACCTCTGCCGGACTGGAAGATGTTTTCATGCGCGATCCCTCTTTCATTGTCAGGATGCAGGCATTTTTACTGTCGTCATCATTTGCAGACGAGCACACCAAGGCCATCATTATGAGCGGCTTCAGTGATCCGTATGAAAACATACGCCGTCAGGCGTGCATCATGGCAGGTAAAATGGGTTGCAACGATTTCATAGAGCCGTTGAAATCACTGCAAGCCGGGGCTTATGAAGCGCAACGGGTGCAATATGCTGCCCAAACAGCTCTGCAGGTTTTTGACCCGGCCCTGGTGGGAGGTGGTGTCAAACTGGCTAACCCCACCCTGGATGAAGCCGGAATCCGCTACCTGCGCAACAATCCGCAACATTTCAGGATACCGGAACTTCTCGGTTTTCTGGCCGATGCTGCACAACCGGCCGATCTGCGCGTTGTCATGGCCGAGGCGCTTGGCTGGTTCAATAACTCGGCACAAAGAATGCAGATAGCCACAGCGCTGGAGGAACAACTCGGGCAGAAAGGGCTGCCGCGGACACTGCAGGCCGAAATGGTGAAAACCGTTAAAAGACTGAAAAACAATTAACCACCAACATATATATACTAATTAACCTAAAAGCACAAAGCAATAGTAATGAAAAAACTAAAGATGTGGCTTCCATTCGTAACGCTGCTTTTCATACTTGCCGGTACGCTCACGCTACAGGCACAGAGAAAACAGGGCGTAACCCTGGAGGGGTATGTTTACGAAATGGACAATGACCAAAAGCTTCCGGTGCCGTATGCCTCGGTGAGCATTGCCTCGTTAAGCATAGCGGTAACCACCAATGAGAACGGGTACTATGTGATCAACAACCTCCCGGCGCGTAATCTAGAGGTTACAGCCAGGTTCCTGGGCCTGGAAGAACAGACCCTGGAGGTTGATCTCTCCAGGCAGCAGGTACTTGATTTCGTACTGCTGGTATCGAACTTCCGGCTGGAAGAAATTGTTGTAACCGCCGAATCCAACAAAGCGGGGGCTGCTACGGCATCCAAAATCAACAAAACAGCGATGGAACACATGCAGCTGACCTCACTGGCCGATGTCATGTCGTTATTGCCCGGTGCTGCTACCGTGAAGTCCGACCTTACCTCTGTCACAACAGCATCAATCCGCGGGGGCAGCAGCCTTGGGACCGCCATCCTGATGGACGGGGCCCCCATATCGAATAACGCCAACATGCAGATTTTGTCTTCGGCCATTGGGGGTTCAATGCCCAGTACATCGGGGACTACTCCCTCCATAGGGGTGGACCTGCGTACCATTACTACGGACAACATCGAATCGATTGAGGTTATCCGCGGGGTGCCTTCCGTCGAATACGGGGACATCACGGCAGGGGCCATCATTGTGAATTCCAAGACCGGTCGCCAGCCGTTGACAATCAAGTTCAACACCAATCCCAATCTGTACCAGGGAACAGTCACCCATGGGGTGAACCTGGGAAAAAATGCAGGGAGTTTGAACTACAGCGGTGACTATTCCTATAGTGTGTCCGATCCCAGGGAAGGATACGACTATTATCGCCGGATTACTGCCCGCATAGGGTATTCCAATACCATTGGAAAATGGCACACCAACACTTCTGTGAGTTTCCTTTCTGCCCTGGACAAAGCAGAACCCAATCCCGACGATGAACAGGACGTGACCATACAGCGTCAGAACGACCTGGGTATCCGCGCCAACACCAAGGGGACCTTCACCTTCAACCGCAACTTCTTCAAGAGCCTGGAATACAATGTGCAGTTTGCTTACACAGACCGCGACAGCTACTTCTACGACGAGGCAATCAACGCTACGGTAGCCTATTCGTTGTCCAGGAATGACGGCGCTGTTCTTTCCAGCATCCAGGGAAATAAAATATACGATGTGAACGGAAAGCTGGTGACCAGCGTGCCAGCAGGAGAAGAATCCTTTATAGCCTGGACCCTGCCATCACAGTACCAGTACGATTATACAATAGACGGCCGGGAACTCAACACTTTCGCCAAGGTGAAAGCCAATTTCGCCGGCGACCTTGGTGCCACACACCACCGCATGGTGATAGGGGTAGATTTCAAGAGCGACGGCAACGTTGGGGAAGGGAAAATATTTGATCCGCTTAACCCACCTTATCGTTCTGTATCCTATTCCGATGCCACCCAGCGTGAGCGTTCCTACAAGGACATTCCGTTCGTGAACCAGTTTGGGCTGTATGCAGAGGAAAACTTTGACTGGGAATTTGCCAACCGGCACCTGCAAATTTCGGCGGGTATCCGCTATGACAACGTACTGAATTTTGGAGGCGGTCTATCGCCCCGCCTGAATGCATCCATTGATATTCTGCCCCAGGCCCTGACCTTAAACGCAGCCTTCGGAATTACCCGCAAAGCACCTACCCTGGCATATCTTTATCCCGACAAGGCATACTTTGACCTCTTGAATTTTGACAACTCCACTTCATCCTACGGGACCGATGCCCAGCACTTCCAGGTTATTACCACGCGAATCTTCGACACCGTGAACGAAGAACTGGAAATGTCCAAAACACAAAAGATTGAACTGGGACTAAGCGGTAAGATAGGACAGGTGACTTATTCCATCATCGCTTACAAGGAAGCCTGTGACAACGGATACAGTTTTAGCAAAGATGTCAATACCTTCAAAGCGTTCCCCTGACCATATATCCGGCCCCGAAAAAAGCCGATTATCCTGCAGACGGATCGCTCCCGGCTCTCAAAGAACCGACCACCTACCAATACCTGATCAACTATTCGCAACCGGGCAACGTAAGTGTGCACCATCAGAAGGGTGTTGAATTCGACATCAATTTCGGCCGTATTGATGCCATTCGTACTTCGTTCATCCTAAACGGTTCCTGGTACGAATCCCAGGGTTACCGCAGAGGCTATTCCTTCTGGAACAAGAACAAAGCCACCGCCTATGACCAATACCCGCACATGGGAGTCTTTGAAGGCGATTTGAGCGGCACTTCCTATTACCGGAATTTTTCCACCAATCTAATCATTACACACAACATTCCTCAGCTGGGATTCGTTGTGTCTTTGACTGCCAATGTGATCTGGGGAGAAAAAAAGTGGAGTACGTATGCCAACGACACCATTCCCGTAGCTTACATTTCCCGCCTGGATGGCAAAATGTATGATTTTGACCCTTCCTGGTTTGACGATGAAGCAAAAGCGGCTGAATTTTCCGGGATAGACCGTAGAAATGATGTAAACGATATGCGTCTGTTGATAGAACCTACCCTTCCCCCGCTCATTTGCTTCAATTTTAACGTAACCAAACAGTTTGGAGACTATTTGGACGTTTCTTTCTATGCTCAGAACATGTTTCGCAGCACGCCCCTGTATGAAAGCAAGATATATCCTGGTTCTTATGTACGCAGGAATGCGAATGTTTTCTTCTTTGGCTTACAGTTAACGGCAAAAATTAAATAAAGGGAGACTACGATATGAAAAAGATAATATTATTAAGCGCGGTCGTATGCCTTTTCTCTTGTCTGGCCACTTCCTGTATTAAAATGATGCAGGAAGCCAACGAAGCCGAGAAAGTCCATATGATCACGGTTTCGTATAAAGTGAATGCCGTGACCGGTTTTGTACCTTATAACGGTGAAGCGGAACCCGACCCCACTTTCCAGACAAAAGGCCTGGAAGTGAATTTCATCAATTACCAGGAAGGTTCGTCCTTCAAGGCTACAGTGGGCGATAACAACATTGTATCCTGCTCCCTTACCCCCGGGGTATACGCAGTAAATGTGTCGGGAAGCGTTACCAGTCCCAAAGGCACTTACCGGCTGAACGGCTCTTCACTGAACGTCCCGTTCACCAAGGACATAACCCCTGAAGATGTGGCTTCCAACCCGGAATACACCATCAACATCCGCCCGGCCAAGGTGGGATCGGTGCTCTTCAGCGAGATCTACTATTGCGGGGTTTCTCCCTACTATTTCCGTGACCAGACCTACACCATCTATAACAATGGACAAGAGGTGTTCTACCTGGACGGTCTGTGCTTTGCACAGCTGCACCCCAACATTGCCACCACCAACCTGCCCTCGTGGCCCGAAGAAGACGGCCGTGAAAATTTTGTTTACGGGCTTGTTGTATGGCAATTCCCCGGCAGCGGAAAGCAATATCCACTCAAGCCGGGAGAAGCAGTGGTAGTGGCCCAGGAGGCGATCAACCATACAGTCAACAACCCAGCTTCCTTCAACAACTCGATGGCTGAATGGGAATGCTGGTCCGGGAACGCACTGCGCGGAAACCCCGATTGCCCCGACATGCCGTATATTTTCTGGTGGTCACCAAACAAGATGCAGTGGCTGACCTCGGTATTTGGTGCAGCGTTCTGTATATTCCGCATAGACGACGCCGTAGTGAACAAATCATACTGGGAACAGCCGGAAAACTGGCAAGTTGTGATCGGACCCTCCTCTACAAGGTATGCCAAGATTCCGGCAGACGCCGTACTGGACGGGGTTGAACTCCTTACTTCAATGAGTGCACTCAATATGAAACGCATACCGGGCTTTGTTGACGCCGGAGGCACTTCAGTGGAAACAACCTATATCGGCAAATCGGTTTCGCGCAAGGTTATTGGCAAACGTGCCGATGGTACGCCTATTTATCAGGACACCAACAATTCAACCAACGACTTCCAGGTGAACGACTCACCGGCCATCCGTCGCGACGGCCAAAAGATTCCCTCCTGGAGCCGTGCCAATGCACTCTAACCTTTAAATGATTACTGATATGAGAAAAAATATGATCAAACGGATAGGATGTCTGGCACTCCTGATGAGTAGCTGTTTTGCAGCCATGGCCCAAACCCCGGTAACACCGGCTTCGGTAGATCGTCTTAAAATGGAGAGCCTGTGGCTCAGACATACCAATAACGTAGCCGGGGCTATCCTGGATAATCCCTGGCACTATGCTCTTACCGATTTTGAATACCAGATTGAAAAAGGAGAATTCAAACGGGTACAAAGTGGGAACGACAACAATTCGTTCCGGTTCAACACAGAAGGTGGCGGCATTTATGAAGCACTGGGTGGTGCTTATGCCTGGGGCGAATTCCATTACGACAGGTCTGTGCTGCGGGGCACCAAATTCAATGCTTCGCTGGCCGATCCATTGCGTGGCATGCCCTATATTATTGCCGATCCCAATCCCAGCAAATGGATCAACCAGAACTATTCCATGCAGGTGAAGCTGGCTTCGCCCCTTATATGGGAACAGCTGATTCTGGCAGTAGGAGCCACCTATGAAAACGGCATAGCCGCCAAGCAGGTAGACCCCCGTCCAAAAGTGCTGCTATCGGAACTGAGTGTGAATCCTGCCGTGGTCTGGACAAAAGGCAGGCATGCTGTAGGGGCTGACTTTGTTTACCTCTCGCACCGCGAAGACGGCGCCGCAACCAACTCAAACAACCGTGTGCCCCAGATGGGATGGGAAATGCTGTTTCCCGGCTATTTCATGGAAGGGGAAATCAGCAGCTTCGGAAGTATTACCGGGTTACGCAACTTCAACGCCAACGGTCTTGGCGGCGGATTGCAATACGGGTATGAAGGTCCGAAGTTCAAGATTGTAGCCAGCGGAAAATACCGTCAGACAACAGAAAACGTAACCAATTCCTATACAACGCCCAAACGTATCGGGACCACCAACAAGAAAGAGTGGACCGCCACTGCAGGGGCACAATTCCTCATTAACGACAGGAATTCCTTATTTGCAGATTATGAGTACTACAACCGCAACATAGACGGGATTGAATACATCCAGATTTTCAACCCTGAATTTGAAGTTCAGGAATGGATCGTGTACGGGAAGTACATCAAGTCCAACTATTCTACGGTTAACCACAATTTTGGGCTGGATTACATGATCTGGGAAGAAGGTTGCAGTGATTTTTCCTGGAAGTTCGGAGTCAACGCGCAGGCACAAAAGCTGTCAGACGTATATTACCTGCCCGAAAGCACACAGGAGGTTAATAATTTACTGGTGAAGGCTTACGTGAAAAAGAATTTTGTTTTCGGCAAGCGCAGCAGCCTGTTGCTTACCCTGGAAGGGTTCATGAACAAGAACACCGACGCGGAACACAATTACGGCGGCTACTACGAAAGCAACGTGGCATACACCCAGTTTGCCCTGTTGGATTTCTATTATCTGAGCAGTTCTTACAATGGCTTCACATTGGATGCCACTTACACGATATCCAACATAGACCGCAAACAAAGAACGGGCGTGTATGTTGGCGCATCGCTAAACTACGTGAATCCAATGTCCTACAAGGATTATTTTGACAAGCGAAGCACCCTTTTAGTGAAGGTAGGCCTGGCGTTTTAAACGAAATGCCCATACTAAGAGACTGACCCTGATCCAATGGGCCAGTCTCTTTTTTTCTACCTCTTGTGCCCGTCAGCAACCAGCCCGCACACAGGTGGAACCTCAGCGCGCCAAACCAGTCAGAGGTTCCACCTCTGACCACCCTCCCTCAAAAATCACAAATCCAGGGGAGGTGGTAAGTCATTAAAAACGCGGGTAAGCTTATAACGTACACATATACAGCGCAATAAGCGTTTATGTAACATAATTGTTACTTACCACCTTCCCCCCAGCAACTAAAAAATGATTGGTGCTGCTTCGCAGCATATGATAAGCGCCAAACGTGTTTGGCGCACCACATTGAAGACCGCCGGGCGACCACCGGGCGACCAAAAGGCGGGTAACGGACAGGCAGCGGGCAAGCAATGGGAGGCCGCCGGGCGGTTGTTTGAGCAGTAAAACGCGTAAACGCAAAGGTCGCTGAAACACAAAGAAAGGAGAGCCCCGGCAAGGAAAAAGCTTCCTGTTCCCTGTGCCCTGTGGGTTGGTGATTGCGCTTGGTGTATCTCTTACTACGGGGCCAGCAGGCGTTCCCCGGTATCTTTGACAACGGCTTCTTTCCAGCGCTGGTTGTAGCCTCCGTAAACGGGGGCGGGCGGAATGGAGTCCGAGTGGCCGTTGGTGGCAAAGGTACCGTCGGGGTTCTGGCGTTTGATATTGCCGTCTATGTATTTTACCAGTAAGTAAATATCCAGTTCCTGCCAGCGCTTGAACAAGTCCGATGCAGCGCAAAGCGAGTAATCTGTCAGAAAGCGGCGGGCTTCCAGAGGGTCGCGTTTCCACAGGTCCATGGCCCGGGCATCCGCCAGGGGGATCCCGGCCATGAGGGCATTCTCGTGTTCATCTATGGCCTGCCGGACTTCGGCTCCTATCTGATTGTAACGCAGGTAAGCGAACTGGGCAATGCGGTTGCAGAGCCAGAACATGGATTCAGGGGAATATTGCAGCATAGAGGCTCCCTGTCCCAGGGCGTAATGAGGAGAGACTTCCAGCGATGAAGTATAGACCGGAGTCAGCGGTGATGTCCCTGCATCATCCACACCAAACCAGAAGATACCGCCTATTTCATCGGGCAACCCGGAGCGGGATTGCCCAACGAACCAGAATCCTGTTTGCTGGGTGGAAATGGCCCGTTCGTTGATATATTGTTTTCCGTCCACTTCAAATCCCATCGGGCGCCACCGGTAGGGAAGGTCGTGGCCCCCGGCTCCTATGTCGCATGCCATGTCCATTGGGGTGCCTTCGTAGTGGTCACGCATCATATCGGCTACCTGCTTGACGGTAAGTTTTTCTTTGGCTTTCACGTACAGCGGAAGGGGACGGCTCAGGTCCTGTCCCAGGGCGTAAGGCAGGTAAGGGGTCATATCCTGGGCCCCGTGTTTGTTGAAAAAAGCCCACACACGCGCATCACAACCGCGCACGGTGCTTCCGTCTGCCGGACCGTATGCCTCGGCAAAACTGAAAAGGCTGTCGGGGCCCTGGTACAGTCCGGTTTCCCGCGCATGATAGATCACATCGGGCGCAAAAAGGCAATTCTCCGGATCATCCATCGGAAATTGGCGAATCCGGGCCTGGTTGGCATGGGCACTGATGGTTCCGTCGGGCAGGCGGATGGCCACCCAAACGATCCCTTTGTTGGCATTTTCTCCGTTTACCATACGGGGCGCTTTGCCGATCACATCCATGAACCAGACTTCGTGCGGATCAGCAAAGGAAATGGATTCCCCTGAGGAGGCGTAACCGTACCTGTTGGCCAGCGATGTAAAGACTTCTATTGCCTGGCGCGCTGTTCGTGCCCGTTGCAGGCTTATATACATAAGGGATCCGTAATCAACTATTCCCTGAGGATCTCTGTGAGAAGCGCGTCCTCCCCAGGTGCTTTCCCCGATCACGACCTGGTGCTCGTTCATGTTTCCTACCACCGAATAAGTCTCGCCTGCCTGTGGGATCTTGCCGAGGTATCGGTTGGTGCCCCATTCCCGGACATCCATCATGGTTCCTTTGGGATAGAGCGCTGCCGGGTAGAACGCCAGACACCCGTACCGGGTGTGCGAGTCGGCTGCATAGGTAACCATGCAGGACCCGTCTGCCGATGCTCCTTTCGTGATTAGTAAATTGGTACAGGCATGGGTGGGGTTGCCCGATAACAATAATAGGGCGGTAAAAAGTAAAATGCTGTGTTTCATATGCCAGGATTCATTATTGGGTAGTCAGATCCAGTCCCCAGTCAATGCCTTTGAGCGTTGCCGGTACACCGGTCTTCATCCAAACGGGCATAGGGGCTCCTTTCAGGAAATGGTTGAAGAACTGTTCCAGGCGTATGCTCAGGTCTTTTGCATTCACACGTTCACCCAGGTTGTGGGATTCGTTGTTATACTGAAGCATCCAAACCGGTTTGCCCAGCCTGCGCAAGGCCGTGAAGAGTTCAATGCCCTGGTACCAGGGGACGGCCTCATCCTTGTCGTTATGCATGATGAGTAAGGGGGTTTCCACTTTATCAGCAAAAAACAAGGGGGAATTTTCTATGTAAAGATCGAATCCGTCCCACAGGGTTTGCCCGATGCGGCTCTGGGTGTGCTCATACTGGAACTGACGGACCATGCCCGATCCCCAGCGGATCCCGCCGTAAGCACTCGTCATATTGGATACGGGAGCTCCCGCACCGGCTGCTTTCCATTTGAAAACCTGAGGCTGTGTTACCATGTAAGCGACCTGGTAGCCACCCCAGCTTTGTCCCTGGATGGCAATGTTGTCTGCGTCTATCCAACTGTTTTCTGAAATGAGCTTTTTCACACCCGGGACAATACAGTCCAGCGCGCTTTTTCCCGGATGCCCAGTCTGGTAAACAATATCCGGGACAAATACGATATATTCGTTGCTGACAAAGAAAGGTATGTTTATGGTAGAGCGGCTGGGTGCCGGAGCCCTGTACATATGGAGTGTCTGTGATGTCCTTTCATAAAAGTACACGATCATGGGGTATTTCTTAGCGGGATCAAAGTTCTCAGGTTTGTACAGGATCCCTTCCAGGTCCACACCTGTTGCAGATTTCCAGTGAACCAGCCCGGCGGTGCCCCAGTTGTACTCTTGTTGTTGCGGGTTGATGTCTGTGATTTTGACCTGGGTTTTGAAATTGTCTCTGGAAAACCACACATCCGGCGAGTTTTCAAAATTATGTTTGGTGTAAATCATCACTTTCCCGTCTTTTGAACGGGTCAGGTAGGCAAAGGTCACAGGCTCCTGGATCCAGCGTGTCATCACCGGACGTTTTTTGCCTATCTGCTTGAAGTAGTAGCCGCTTTCCTTGGTGGTGTTGTCGAAAACAGAAAAATAAACGGTCTCTTTTGGCTTAATCGGGTCTTTCTTCACTCCCGGGGTACCGGCAGGCAACAACGTCTTGTCCATCCTGACAATACGGAAGGTGAGGTTTTCTCTGCGGCCCAGCCTGTCGGTAAGGTTTAGCGGGGGCGTTATGCCCTTTGGATCTATCTGCCAGATATCGTACCGGTCGTTGATGAAAATTGCCTGGTCTCCTTCCAGCCAGCCTTCGTTTCCATAGGAAGAGGCCATTTCCGGAGTATCGTGCAGTTCGTTGGCAAAAGAGACCTCCATACCCCCGGTCATACAAACGATCTGCCTGCTCTGTACATCATAGCAATACCAGTTCTGGTCCTGTTCGTTGAACCAAACCAGATACTTGCCTTCTTCCGAAGCACTTACCCCGGAGATATACTCATCTTTAAGAAGGGCCGAGGCCGAGCCGTCCTCAATGTTGATCAGGTAGAGGTCGGAGCGGGGGTTGGAACTCCAGGTGGATTCCAGTTGGTAGGGGTAGTCGCTGACCGAATAGCCCCAGTCGGCATCATATTCCTGCGGAACCTGCACGATATGGTACTCGTCTGTGGCGAGCTGCCGCCAGGCAGGGGTTTGCTGGTCTTTGCTGCACGATTGGTCCACGCTGCACTGGTGCCCTCCCAGTTCCATTACACACAGGTAGGATTTTTTCAGGTCCCGGTTCAGATTCAGCAATTGCTGCGGCTGGATGTAATCATCCAGGTAATGCCAGATATCCAGCTGAGCCACTTCAGAGGCAACGATTGTCGTGTCCTTTTCCGGCAGAACGGGGGCAATGCCAAAAAACAGCCTGTGCCCCGATTTGCTAAATATCAGGGCCCGGTTCTTACTGATCTTCCAGTCTTGTGCCAGACCTTTCAGATGGTTGTCTATCAGTATTTTTGCCTTGTCATGATCCTGATTGTAATACAGGATGCTTACGTCTTTTTTCCCCTGTTGGGTCGTATCCAGGTTGGCATAGAAAACCAGGTGGCGGTTGTCTTCACTTACTACGGGAAGTTCCACCTTCTGCTTCAGGTCTATGGTATAGATATTGGTGAGCTGCCTGTCTTTCGGGGTGTACATGAACAGCCCGGCTTCCAGCAGACTGTCCTTGGAATGGGGCCGTCTGACAAAAAACAGGGTATCCCCGCCCGTACTGAAATTGTAATCAGAAACGGCAGGCAGTGTATCTGTGGACCCGGTTGCCAGGTGGTACACCATCAGGTCTTCTCCCTGGTCCTTTTCCTTTTTTGCAGGTTTTTTCCCTCCGGTAGTATCTGCCGGTATATCGCACTTGAATGCGATATAGGCTTTACCCAACCTGCCGATTTTCACTGACTTTAGAAACGGTATTTTGTTAAGCTCTCCTGTCACACAGTTATATATGCCGAGTGTGTCCTTGGGCATCTGGTCCTTTTTGAGTTTTTTGAGCTTTGCTTCTTTTGTTTCCTTGAAAAACGGATTGATGGTGGCAATCAGGAACCGGCCGTCCGGAGTCAGCTTGGGCTGGCTGGCCCTTTCAATACGCTGCTTTTTAAGTGTTACAAGGTTTAGCACCTCTGCATAACGGTCACCTTCCTGTTCCTGAACAAGGTACGAGGCATATTTTCCGTCTTCACTCATAGATAGCGCCCCTACATTTTTCCAGGCGTCATAAACACTGTGATCCAGCGGCTTTTTCTGTCCATGAACAGGCTGTTGTGCCCGGGCAGAAGCAGCTATAAAAATAACTGTCAGTAATAAAATGGATTTTTTCATGGGAATTTTTTTGGGGGATACAAGTTGCAAAGATAATAAAAGAGGCAGAACCTTTTGCCACAAGCGCTTTCAGCCGCACAAAGAAAAGGAAGTTTATTTTGTAAGCCGAGACTTCAACCTTCGCGTTAGCGTCTGACCGCATTTGACCTTTGACATTCCTTATGGTATTCAAAACAGATCCGGCTTTCTGTGGAAACAAGGTCAATCTAATAAAGGTCTGACATTCATCAGAGAATGTGCTGCACATAATTTTTTATTTATATTTTTGCGATATGGACGAGAAGTTACTTATAGAGCTCATTACCAAATACAAGAATCTGGGTATTGACAAACAGATAGATTATGACAAATTCTATCTGTACTCCATTATTACCCATTCTACTGCCATTGAAGGCTCCACGGTAACAGAGATCGAGAATCAATTGCTCTTTGACCAGGGAATCAGTGCTTTTGGAAGGAGTATGAATGAACAGTTGATGAATCTTGATTTAAAGGCAGCCTATGAGAAAGCGGTTGTGTATGCTAAAGAACATAGGGGTATATCGGTAGAAATACTGAAGAAACTGGCTGGTATCCTTATGCGTAATACGGGGAGTGAATATAACACATCTCTCGGCTCTTTTTCTTCTGCGAAAGGAGATTTCAGACTTTTGAATGTATCGGCAGGATTTGAAGGAAAGTCATATTTGAATTATTCAAAAATACCAGCTGCCCTGGATGATTTTTGCCAATGGCTGAACGATGCCCGCAAAACATTTACCGACACGCTCTCTATCTATAAAATGAGTTTCGATGCTCATTATAAACTGGTCACCATCCATCCGTGGGCTGACGGAAACGGCCGTATGGCCCGCATGCTGATGAATATGCTTCAGTTCGAGGCAGGGTTAATCCCTTCAATTATTAAGAAAGAAAACAAAGCCAAATATATTGACTCCCTTATCCAGACAAGGGAATCCGGCAATCTTGAGATCTTCAGTAACTATATGTTTGAGGAACATATCTCCAACCTAAAGGAAAGGATTGCCAAGTATGAATTATCATCTGCTGAAGATGTCCCTGTAAATGTCCCTGTAAATGTCCCTGTAAAGATTTCATCAAGACAGGCGGGCATCATTGATCTCATTCGGATAGATTCATCTGTCACGACCGACGACCTTGCCCGTAAAATTTGTGTCAGTTCCAAAACCATAAAACGTGATATTGCCGTTCTCAAACAACAAGGCATTCTATTACGTGAAGGATCCGACAAAAAAGGTAAGTGGATCATCTCTGTTCCCATTGGCCCCATTGATTAATTTTTCATCAGGTGTTATAAAAACAAAAACATTTCTTTGTCCCGAATGTGGTCACAAACAGAAATTCTATCAGTATTCCCACTTCTGTAGCTATTGTACTAGGACTCATTCTGATCCTTCGTCGGATTGATCCACCATTCTGGCTTGGTTGTTTAATTTTTGTTGTTTATTCAGCTGTGACATTGATCATTTTTTATAAAACTGTTAAGCTTATTCACTGTGGTAAAAGGAGTGAGAAGTAACGATTCGTGTATTGGCCGCCTAATGGTTTTTCAAGGCGGTGCGCCAAAGGCTTTTGGCGCATATTAAGGCGCTGCTCCGCAGCACCAATCATTACTCCAGCAGCTTTGTGGGAGGTGGTAAGTGACGGTTTTGTTATGAAATCTTGTAACATGCAGTTATTGAGGGCTATATTAGCGTGAATGCTATTACCGCTACTTACCACCTCCCAGTCAACCCCCATTTCAAAAAGGATAAGGTACGCGGTACTCCTGTCGGTTGGTCGTTCCTTGCAGGTACTGCTCCTGGCGGGCGGTCGCTGACACCACAAGATAAGGGAAGCCTCGGAAAAAAGAAAAAGCTCCCCGTTCTTTTTGTATCGACACTAAAAGCAGCCCTGTTGTTCAGAGCGCCGTATTTATTTTATTACGCCCAGTTCTTTGCCAACTTTAGTGAAGGCGGCAATACATTTATCAAGGTGCGGGCGTGTGTGGGCTGCAGAGATCTGCACGCGGATGCGGGCCTGACCCTTGGGGACGACCGGGTAATAGAACCCGGTAACGTAAATGCCTTCGTCCAGCAGACGGGATGCCATGTCCTGGCTCAGTTTTGCATCGTACAGCATAACGGCGCAGATGGCGCTCTTGGTAGGTTTGATGTCAAACCCGGCATCCACCATTTTCTGTACAAAGTATTTGGTGTTTTCATGAAGGCGGTCCTGCAGCTCGTTGGTCTGGGACATCATATTAAACATTTCTATGCCGGCTGCGGCCACCACGGGAGGAATGGAATTGGAGAAGAGGTAAGGACGCGAGCGCTGGCGCAGCATCCCTATGATTTCCTTTTTGCCGGTTGTGAAACCGCCAATGGCCCCGCCAAAAGATTTGCCCAGGGTGCCGGTAATGATTTCGATCTTGCCCCGGAGGTTGAACTGCTCGGTCACGCCTCGGCCTGTTTCCCCTACAACGCCTGCAGAGTGACACTCGTCCACCATGACCAGGGCGTCGTATTTCTGGGCCAGCTGGTAAATTTTGTCCATCGGAGCCACGTTCCCGTCCATGGAGAAAACCCCGTCGGTGACAATCAGCCTGAAACGCTGGGCCTGAGCCTGTTTGAGCTGCTCTTCAAGATCGGCCATGTTGGCATTAGCATAACGGTAACGTACTGCTTTGCAGAGTCTTACGCCATCAATGATAGAGGCATGGTTGAGCGCGTCAGAAATGATGGCATCCTCTTCTGTGAGCAGGGGCTCAAAAACGCCACCGTTGGCATCAAAGCAGGCGGCATAGAGGATGGTGTCTTCCGTACCGAAAAATTCTGCAATCTTGGCTTCCAGTTCTTTGTGCAGGTCCTGTGTGCCGCAGATAAAACGAACAGAAGAAAGTCCGTAGCCGTGTGTGTCGAGGGCTTTTTTGGCAGCAGCAATGAGCCTGGGGTTGTTGGAGAGACCCAGGTAGTTGTTGGCGCAGAAATTCAGTACCGTGGCACCGGTGCTGATTTTGATCTGGGCTCCCTGCGGAGTGATGATGATTCTTTCATTTTTGAAAAGTCCGGCTTCCCGGATGTCGGCCAATTCCTTTTGGAGATGGGCCTGAAGACGATCGTACATAATATTTATTGTTTAAGTTGACACTTTTACACCCTTAAAAGGTGATGCAAAGATATTACTTTTGTATTACAGATTCGTATATTTGCTGGACTTTCAGTTAACAAAAATAATTAAGAAACTAATTTAGCAAACCAATGAAAAATATTCTTGTAATTGGCTCGGCAGGCCAGATTGGGTCGGAACTGACCCTGGAACTTCGCAAAAATTATGGCAACAGCAATGTGGTTGCCGGGTACAGATCGACCTTACCCAAGGGCGAGTTGCTTGAATCGGGTCCTTCAGAAAAGGTAGATGCAACCGATATTCAGCAGATTGCCGATGTTGTGAAGAAGTACAAGATAGACACCATATTCAACCTGGCTGCGATCCTGTCTGCCGTGGGAGAAAGCAAACCCCTGGCTGCCTGGAATATTGGCATTGGCGGACTTATAAATTGTTTGGAAGTTGCCCGCGAATACGGTTGCGCAGTTTCTACTCCCAGTTCCATTGGCGCTTTTGGCGGAGGCACCCCCCTGGACAATACGCCACAAGATACCATCCAGCGCCCGCAGACCATGTACGGAGTAACCAAAGTAGCCGGAGAACTGTTGAGCGACTATTACCACAAACGTTTTGGCGTGGATACGCGTTCGGTGCGTTATCCCGGGATCATATCCAATGTTACCCTGCCCGGTGGCGGAACCACAGATTATGCCGTAGAAATTTATTACAAGGCCATCAAGAACAAAAAATTCACATGCCCGCTAAAAGCCGGAACTTTCCTGGACATGATGTATATGCCCGACGCCATCCGAGCTGCCATTGACCTGATGGAGGCCGATCCCTCAAAGCTTAAACACCGGAACTCCTTCAATATTGCAGCCATGAGTTTTGACCCCGAGATCATTTATGCCGAGATAAAAAAGCACATTCCCGATTTCACCATGACCTACCAGGTGGAACCTGTTAAGCAAGCCATCGCCGATTCATGGCCCAACAAGATGGACGACAGCTGTGCCCGTCTTGAGTGGGGATGGAAACCAGAATGGGACCTTCCTGCCATGACCCGCGACATGCTAAGGGTCATAGGAGAAAAACACGCAAAGGGACTGATCTAAGCACTGGTGCACATGGCGGCAAGTGACTGATTTAAGCACCGGTGCACATGGCCGCAAGCGTAAAGAACCGGGAGCCCCGGATAACAAAAGGGCTCCCGGTTCTTTGTGTTGGAACGATTTGATAGTTCACTTATAAGTTGTAATTTTGCATGAAATTATCGTGGATAATTATACTTAAAGCCTGAATTATTAATTAGCATAACAAGGCAGTTAATACTTATAGTAATTATTCCGGGCCTGTTTCTTTCCTGTAAATGTGGCTCTTCAGGCACTGGGAAAAGTACTGCTCAAAGTGCCATATCGGGTGCGGGGGCTGCTTTTCCGTACCTTATTACAATATGGTTTTCCGTGACTTTATGCATGCCAACCCCGGCACTACTGTGAATTATGGCGCTATAGGCAGTGGTGGCGGGATCCGCAGTCTGCGCGATCATTCGGTGGACTTTGGGGCAAGCGATGCCTTCCTGGATGAGCAGGAGACAGAGTCTATGGGCAGTGAAGTTTTGCATATACCCACCTGTATGGGAGGTGTGGTGATGGTTTATATTCTGGAAAATGTTGACAGCCTACGCCTGACAGGCCAGATGATCTTGGATATTTACCTTGGTAAAATCACCAGGTGGAACAATCCGTTACTACAAGCCCTGAACCCCAATGTTACCTTACCCGATTTGGAAATCACTCCGGTATACAGATCGGACGGCAGCGGTACCACTTACAATTTTTCTGAATACCTCTGCCGGATTAGTCCTGAGTGGAACCATGACATGGGAAAAGGAAAGTCACTCAAATGGCCGGCCGGAATTGCTGCAAAAGGAAATCCGGGTGTTGCCGGTATTGTTTTGCAAACAGAAGGCGCCATAGGTTATATCGGCTCGGAATATGCGCTCTCATTGGGTTTGCCAACAGCCAAACTGAAAAACAAGACGGGGAACTTTGTGGATGCTACCCGGGCAACCATATCGGCAGCCGCCAATATTGAACTTCCGGACGATATGCGTGCCACCATTCTTGATTCTGAAGACCCCAACGCTTATCCTATCAGCATCTTCACCTGGATTATGGTATATAAAGACCAGCAATATGGAAACCGCTCCCTGGAAGATGCACAGGAACTGGTCCGCTTGCTGGAGTATATCATAAGTCCGGAAGGACAGGCAGTAGCTGCAAAAATCAATTACGCACCGCTATCGGCACCGGCTGTGGTGGATAAAACCAGGAAACTGATTGAAAGCATGCATTATGCCGGCGAAGCAATCGTGTCGTCAACAGGTTTACTTGAATAGAAGATGAAGGATAAGTTATTCCGGTTTTTACTATTTATGGCGGCTATGATCCTGTTGCTGCTGACTGCCGGGATCTTGTATGCCCTTGTGAGCCGGTCTACAGAAACCTTTAGAGAATACGGCATATGGAATTTCATTACAAATCCTGAATGGGATCCACGGCCGGCAACAGAAGAATACGGAGCCATGTCATTTATCCTGGGGACTCTGTACACCGCTTTTTTGCTCTTTTTTTCTGTGTCTTCTCTGTGTCCCGTTTTCTTTTGCCGTGGCCCTTTTCAACGGGGAGTAAAATATCTTCTGGCCGGGATTCCATCCATTATATATGGCCTATGGGGATTCTATACCATCCGCCCGTTAATTATTGATCTGGGTATCAACGCGCAGGGCTTTGGGATATTTTTATCTTCCGTGGTGTTGGCCATCATGATCATCCCGTATGCATCGTCTTTGAGCACCGAGTTTTTATCCATGGTACCCAACAAACTTAAGGAGGGGGCTTACAGCCTTGGTGCAACCCGCCTTGAAGTGATCAGGCACATTAGCATTCCCTCGTCCATTTCCGGCATTGTGGCCTCCTATATCCTGGCACTGGGCAGGGCATTGGGAGAAACCATGGCGGTAACCATGCTTATTGGCAATACAGACAGGATACCACGGGGCTTGCGCGATACGGGAAATACCATGGCCAGTGTGATTGCCAATCAGTTTGGAGAAGCCGATGGATTAAAGCTTAGTTCTCTGATTGCCATTGGATTACTGTTATTTGTAATTACTGCAATCATCAATATCATTGCCAAGTTGATCATTAAAAGAGTATCCCGTCTATGAAAAGGAGCAGCATGGCATCCATCAAAGTCCGCAGGAGAAAGGACAAGCTCATGTACTGGCTTGTCTGCCTTTTCTCGTTTCTTGCCATGATACCGCTTTTTGTCATACTGTATAATGTGATTTCTAAAGGGTACAGGAATTTTAATATCAACTTGTTTACCAAGGTAACCCCTTCTTCCATGGATGCCCTTATGGCAAAAATGAGCAGCGAGCCTATCCCGGGAGAAATCCTCAATGGTATTACAGGCTCTCTTCTGATTGTTGGCATGGCCATCCTGTTTTCAATCCCGGTTGGATTGTTGGCAGGGGTTTATCTTTCAGAAAACCAGAAGCATAGATTTGCCAAAACCATCAGTTTTCTGACCGATCTGTTGTAAGGGATACCATCCATTGTGATTGGGATCATCCTATACCAGCGTTGTACTTAAAATCTTGATTCCCTCAGGCTTTGGAGGAATATTTACAGGAATTTTACTGGCCATATCACGGGTGATGGGAGAGACGGCTCCACTCATGCTTACCGCCCTTGGGGCTTCTGTGGTAAACTGGAATATCATGGAGCCTACCAGTGCGGTACCCCTTTTGATATGGGAATTTTATAACGATCCCAACCTGGTGGAAATGGTCTGGTCTTCTTCACTTTTATTATTGATTGTCATATTCCTGTTAAACGGGATAGCTAAATTTGTTGCACGCAAATGGAAGGAAATGGAACTTGTTTTACAGTTCATAGATGTATCTGTATCCTATACACGGGGGTATATGTGGTCAAAAATGTTTCGACGGCTATATATCCCAATACCATAACCGCTGTAATGGGGCCCTCCGGCTGTGGTAAGAGCACACTGCTGCGAGCCGTAAACCGCATGCACGATCTCTATACCAATATTAAAACAACCGGACAAATCATTCTTTAGGGAAAAGATGTGCTCAAGACAGATCCCATGGAAGTACGTCGCATGGCCGGTATGGTTTTCCAACATCCCAATCCGTTCCCCACCATGAGCATTTATGACAATGTGCTGGCCGGGTATAAATTAAACGGGATAAAACTGAATAAAGAAAAAAAAGATGAAATTGTGCAAAACAGCCTGCAAAGCGTTACGCTGTGGAACGAGGTGAAAGATTCAATGAACAAACGGGGATCATTTCTTTCCGGAGGGCAGCAACAACGGCTGTGTATAGCACGTGCACTGGCATTGAAGCCCGAAGTCCTGCTTATGGACGAACCCACCTCGGCCCTGGATTCCATTTCGACCAATAAGATTGAAGAATTGCTGCTCGAACTCAGGAAACACTATACCATGCTGGTTGTTACCCACAACATGTCGCAGGCCGCCAGGATTTCAGATAACTCGATGTTTATGTATCTGGGAGAATTGGTGGAACACGACAATACAAAGCAGATGTTTACCAAACCTAAGAACCGCCGTACGGAAGAATACCTGACCGGCGTGTTTGGATAGTCCAAAATAATGAATTAAATAAAGATGTATTATGAATACACCGGATGAAAATAAAGATGCCACTTCCATTGCCAGGATTAAAGAAAAATACCTGGACAAACTGCACGAAGATTTCACGTTTCTTTCCGATATGGTGCTCAACCAGATGACCAAGGCGCTGGAGCTGATGTACGACAACCACAAGAAGAATCTGGTGAAGCTGCTCAAAGACAATGAAAAAATTATCGACTCGCTGGATCTTACCATTAAAGAGAAGGTGATCAACGCCATCATGTTGTTTACCCCAAGGGCCTCTGATCTGCGACGTTTAATGGCCTACTACGATATGACCATATGTATGGAACGGATAGGCGATCTGATCGATAATATCCGGCATATGCTTTTTGCCATGGATTTTTCTTTACCGGGTTTTGAAACATACAGAAAACAGCTTGACGATATGTTTGTTCATGCCGGGAAGATGTTAAAAAGCGCCTTGTCCACTTTTTCCGGTATGGACGAAATGTTGGCCCATGAAACCATTATGATGGACGATACGGCAGACAACATGGAGCGCAAAATCGAGCATGGCCGGCCTGGCTCAGGATTTCAGTGGAAAAGCACAGGATTCGCAGGGCTTGTCAACATTATGTATGTGAACAGTATTGCCTATTACCTGGAGCGAATCAGCGATAAGGCAGTAGACATAGCCGAATCTGCCATATATTTAATAGAAGGTAAGGATATCCGGCATACGAAATTACCAGAACAATGAACTGGAAATGATCATTTCTCTTCAGTGGTTCCAGGAAATATTTTATGCAGGGCATAGATAACAACCCCAAAGAGCAGCATAAAAATAAAAATTCCCAGCATTCCCAGTCCCATTATTTTGAGTGAACTTATAAGAGTATCCATAACCATTTCAATCAAAAATTACAAGAAATAAGGAACCAGGGTAAGGATCAAACCGCCGGCGATTACCGATCCTATCTGTCCGGCCACATTGGCACTGACAGCCGGCATGAGCAGGTAGTTTCCCTTGTCCTCGTCCTGGCCTATTTTGTGGATAACCCTTGCAGACATAGGGAAAGCAGAGATTCCTGCAGCGCCAACCATGGGATTGATTTTCATTCTTTCGGGTAAAAAAACGTTCAGAAGCTTGGCAAAGAGAACCCCTCCTGCCGTATCCATGACAAAGGCAACCAGGCCAAGCCCGATAATGAACAACGTATTCAGGTTTACAAAGGCCTCTCCCGTCATGGTGGAGGATATGGTAATTCCCAGCAAAATGGTTACCAGGCTGGATAGTTCGTTCTGAGCAAAAAGTGACAGCTTCTGCAGCACCCCGCATTCGCGTATCAGGTTGCCGAACATCAGAAAGCCTATCAGGGCAATGGAGGAAGGAGCAATTATTCCCGCGATCAGGGTAATGATAATGGGGAAGAGAATAAGGGTGGTCCTGGAAACAGGGTCCTGTTTTCCCTGCATTCTGATTAACCGTTCTTTCCTGGTAGTCAGTGCTTTGATGACAGGCGGCTGTATTATGGGCACCAGTGCCATATAGGAGTATGCCGCTACTGAAATGGGTCCGAGCAGGTGCTCGGCAAATTTTGAGGCCACATAAATTGAGGTAGGACCGTCTGCTGCGCCGATGATTCCAATAGAGGCTGCCTCTTTCAGGTCAAAACCAATGAGGGAAGCCAATGAGATGGTGAAAAAAATGCCGAATTGGGCAGCAGCACCAAACAACAACAACAGCGGGTTGCGGAACAGCGTGCTGAAATCGATCATAGCGCCAATGGCAATGAAGATCAGCAGTGGGAACACCTCGGTCTTTATCCCGGCCTGAAAAAAAATGGTCAGGGCACCATCCGGTCCTATGGCCGAGGATAACGGAAGGTTAACCAGAAGGGTGCCGAAACCCATGGGCAAGAGCAGGGTGGGTTCATATTTTTTGGCTATGGCCAGGTAGATCAATAAGGCGCCGATAAACAGCATGATCACCTGTTTCCACGTGATAAGCGCCAGGCTCCCGAAAAGTGAAAGCAAAAGATCTTGATTCATTCTGTTGCGTGAATTGATGTGCAAATATAAGAAAAGATAAGGGCTTACGCTTCTGCTTTTTTTTTAAATTTGATTATGAGAAAATTACACCCGTTATGACCGGGATCCGCACTTTTTTGGCATTACCCCTGGAACCCGCACTCCCGGTAAGGGAAAAATGGCAACAATTGCAAAAACAGCTGCTATCTTACAGGATCAAGTGGGTTCATCCGGGTCAATTCCATCTGACGTTGTTCTTTTTTGGTGAAGTGGACGTTCAGGACATTCCCTTATTGGTAAAGAAACTGCAAAGCGCTGTGAATATTATCCCCTGTTTCACTTTTACACTGGGAGAAACCGGGATTTTCCAAGACCGCAGCGGTCCCCGTGTCCTTTGGTTGGGAATTGAGGCACCAGATGCGCTTTTTACATTGAAAGAAGCTGTTGACCATGCTGTTGCGCAGCTTGGCTTCCGGCCAGACAGCAATGCATTCCACCCGCATATAACCCTTGGACGCTTTCTGCCAGGACAGAAAATAACGCCGTCACTGCACAGCCTCGTTCAGGAAGAAAAATCCCGTCAGAGATCTACGCAATATCTGGCAAAACATCTGATACTGTTTAAAAGCGAACTCTTTCCGGCAGGGCCCTGCTATACCCCGCTGGCCCGGCTGATGTTGGAACCCTGGGAGGGATAAGACAGCCGGTTCTACCTGTTGCAGGATGCCTTCCGGAGTTGTGAAAACGAATTCAGAGCCAAAGGAACACTCATTGTAGAGACGTTGCAATTCGGAACGGACCATCGCCGTATCTCCTTCTTTTGCAGCCCCTGCCCGCAAAAACCAAAATGGCACATCCGAGACCGATACCTCAACATTTGATGGCTTAGGGTCTGCCGTTGAGGGTAGTAAGTAGCCAAAACAGCGAAAAATCTATAACGTGCACATTGTTAATAAGATACAAGGTATTATGCCAAAACGCTACTTACCACCCTCCCCAAAAATCACAAAAAACGGCAAAATCAGGGGGAGGTGGTAAGTCGTTAAAAATGCATGCAAGCATCTAGTACGCACGTATACAGTGTGTTATAGGTTTTTATAACAAAGTTGTTACTTACCACCCTCCCCACAGCAACCAAAAAAATTGGTGCTGCTTCGCAGCATATAATAAGCGCCAAACACGTTTGGCGCACCGCCTTGAAAGACCATAGGGCGGTAGTTTGAACAGGAAAGCGTACAAATGCCAAGGTCGCTGCCTCCACAAGATAAGGGATGCCTCGGCAATACGAATAAACAGCACAGTCGCTGCCCGATCTGGCGGAGGCTGCTATCGTCGTAGCAGACTGGCTGCAGTGAGCAGCTGAAGCCCCGGCAAAACAAAACAGCAGGTTCTGCTTAATACGTCACATTTTGGCGTAGTGATCTGGTAATTTTGCCGGAAACCAAATTACAACAATATAAAACCTAATACATTATGGAAAAAAAACACCAGGTACACAACCTTATCATTCTGGATGAAAGCGGATCTATGAACAGCATTAAGAAATATGTTATCAGCGGTTTTAATGAAACAGTACAAACCATCAGGGGAATAGAGAAAAAGTTTCCGGAGCAGGAGCATTTTATAACGTTTCTGACTTTTAACGGATTAGGTTTGAAACAATTGCATTTTGCAGACCCTGTAAAAGAGCTTAAAAGAATCAATAGCCAGACTTATAATCCTGCAGCTGATACCCCGTTATATGATGCCATGGGGTATGCCATCACTAAGCTGAAACTACACCTGATGAATAAAACAGATTATAATGTGCTGGTAACCATTTTCACCGACGGAGAAGAAAATGCGTCGGAAGAATACTCTGCACAGGCCATCAAAAAACTGGTTGGGGAGTTAAAGCAGGAACACTGGACTTTCACCTACATTGGGACCGACCATGATGTTCTTAATGCCGGAACGTCAATCTCGATAACAAACACGATTACCTTTAATAAAAATGAGGAAGGAGTCAAAGAACTGTTTCTGAGAGAGAAAAAAGCCAGGTTCAATTATAGCCAGAGGATCCGTGACAAAGTGGAAACAGGGGAGAACTATTACAACGAACAAGAAGAAGAACCAAGCTAACCGGAACCAGGGTAACCAGAACCAGGCTAACCAAAACTTTCCTGCGCTACTTGCAGGGCACCAGAGTCAGGGTAAGGCTTGTTTTATTCATTGATAGTCCGGGGGCAACTTCCTTGCCCTGGTAGCCTGCTCAAAGGCGTAACCGATCTGCAGCAGCCTGCTTTCTTCAAACGACCGGGCAATAAAGGTTAGACCCGTTGGACCTTTATTTTCTGTGTAGCCCATGGGAACTATCAGGCACGGGAAGTTGGCAGCTGCCGCATAGGCGGCCTCCAGGTTGTCCACAGACAAAATAACATCCAGCTGGTATGTATCCATGGGGGTTTCAAAATAGCGCCTCCCCTCAAGTTGTATTCTTTCCCTGATCTGCCCCAATGCCTGGGATGTAATCTCAAGTGCTGCCATTTCTTCAAAGATTTCCTGTCCGTAAGGAATCCTTACCAGTGAGTCCAGTTTGTTATACGCAACGATTTCTCCTATGGTGCGGATGGTCACCGGGTCAGGGGCGTATTGTTCCAGGTAGGCAGGCAGGTCAATTTTCATGTCTCCGCTTAACAAAGTTCCAAATCCGCTGAGGTCAGTTTCTATGGGCTCAAATTCAACGGCAATGCCCCCGAGCGAAGTGAGGATCCCGACCTGTTCCTTATAAAGGGGATTTTGCAGCATTTTTTTATTTACACCAAACCGGATGCCTTCCGGCAACCCCGTTTTCCGTTCCTCTGTCAGCCCCTTTTCTCCTTTCTGCAGACTGCCTTCGGCAGCCATCACCGCTTCCAGGCTTTTGGTGAGCCCGGCAAACCATTCATCTTGCGAAAGGTCACCGCCCATAGCCCAGAAGAGGATAGCGTTGTCAACCACTGTGCCTGCCATGGGCCCGGGCGTGTCCAGCGTGCCTGCCAGTGGAACGATACCGCTCCGGTCCAGCAGGCCCACCGTGGGCTTAAGCCCGACAACGGAACTTTTCCCTGATGGAGATAGGATAGAGCCCGAGGTTTCCGTCCCGATACAGGCCGCTGCATATCCGGCTGCCATGGCAACGCCGCTCCCCGAACTGGAACCGCCGGTATCAAAAATCCTGCGACCATAGGCATTGAGCGTTTGGCCACCGATTGCACTAAAGCCGTTGGGACCACCGTTAAACAGGTAATTGGCCCATTCGCTCAGGTTTGTCTTGCCCAGGATGATGCCCCCCCGGTTCCTGATGTTGGCTATGATGGCGGCGTCTTTGGTAAAGTTGTCCTTCAACACATGCGCTCCGGCCGTAGTGGGCATTCCCTCAACCCCGATATTGTCCTTGACCAGGATGGGCATTCCAAAGATCAGATGCAGGGCCGCGCCCTCTTGTTCCTCAATCCTTCGGTCCCGGGCCCGGAATCTGGCCAGTTCCCTGTCTTTGGCGCGGGCTTCAGTTACCGCGTGGGGATTGATGGCAACGATGGCGTTCAGCATCTTGTTCCTGTCGTTCTCAAACTTTACGATTCTGTAAAGATACCATTGTGTAAGTTGCTCATAAGTTAGATCGCCTGTGCAGATATGCGACTGCAGGGTAGGGATATCCTGCCCTAAGATCAATGGTTTAAGCCTCTGATAATCTTCTTCTGTAAATTTTCCAAGCTGGGGTTCCACTACCCTCCACAGTTCATTTTTATCCAGCACCCGGGACTGGATAAGCCTGAAGCGCATTTTTACAGACTCATGATCTGCGTTACCGGCAATTTCTTCCGATTCGTTGTAAGGGATCCATTCCGGGATAACTGCCTGCGGCCTTTGGTTGCATGCGGCAAGCATCAGGAGCATGAGCACGGGAATATAAAACGTTCTCATGATGAAAAAACACAGGTCATACTTCATTTTTTTCATGACAAATAGTATTAAAATTCAGAGGATTTTCAAATATAAAGAAAACATATTAAAGTTCATAATACCCTGTGACCGAGACAGAAAAAGCACTCCGTCCTTGTGACATAGCGGCTGACCACAGCAAAATTGTGCTAAAAGCAGCAACACGCGATTGGCAACTGTACTACTGCAGGCTGCAGACGGGTATTTTTTACCGAATTCAAAGTCAACCCTACCGAAATCAAACTCATACGATACTATCTCAAAAAGAAAGCTTACTTTTATTTGCATAATTACCGACAGCGAGAACCTTGCATATAAGTTTAAAACTGGCCGGACAATCAAAACCTGACAAAACAACACGCACGTAACCGGACGCAACACATAACCGCATCATTATCTGACCATGGTAAATGTATTTATAGGAAGCATCATCAGACAAAAAGTCAAGGAAAGGAAGCTTACGGTTTCGGAGTTTGCCAAAAGCATTAACCGCTCAAGGACAACGGTTTATGATATTTTTAACAGAAAAAGCATAGATGTGGATCTTTTGCTGACCATTTCCGAAGCGCTGGATTTTGATTTTCTGAGTGAAATATATCTTGTAAAGAAAGACAATTCTGCAAAGAAATGTTATTTGGCCATAGAAATTGATCCATCGGAATTACCCTGTGACGCAAAAGAAGTTGCAGAAGCGGATAAGCTAAAGATCAGGGTTCTTTTGAAAGAAAAACTCAGGTCAATCATTGAGCAGGAAAACAAAAGGAAAAGCGTGAAAAAGCGTTAAATGCAAATATATCCGGACATTTGCGTCTGATAATCCGACGTATCAAAGTCTTGTTTTATGTTCGGATTTTCCCCAATTTTAAAGATTAAATTTTTTGTAAAGAAAAGATGGTCGCATCACTATGCGGCTACCTTGTTTTACAGTATGCTGTACTCATATAAATTATTGATTTTGTTTTTATTCCGAATCATATCACATGGCTGAATCTGATCACCGGCTCCGATTAACTTATAACCTTAAACAAACCTTTTGATCCTGAAAAGTTTCGCCCGATGAAAAAATCTGTTCTATTTACAATCAGTATATGGCTATCGCTTGTTCCGGGATCAAATCTATTGTCTGCCCAACCGCAGCATGTTATAGATTTTTTACTCAGGATTAGAAGTGTCTGGTTGAGGACGAGTTAAAAACTTGTAATATATTTATATATAATTAATTATAACGTTAAAATCATTTAGCCGATTTCAATTCATACATTTGATTTTCTCCAAAAATTCAGTGTATGCATTCAGGCAAGACAGTTTTTGCACAACTTATGATGTTTGGGTCAGAGTACTACTTCAACAAATGTGTCGACCGTTACCGTGGAAACCACAGAGTAAGGAAACTCTCTTGCAGAGAGCAGTTCCTGACGATGAGTTTTGCTCAATTAACCTCTCGCGAAAGTCTCAGGGATATCGAAAACTGCCTTGTAGCTTTTTCGGACAAGCTTTATCATTCCGGACTAAACAAACCAATTCCAAGATCAACATTGGCTGATGCCAATGAAAATCGTGACTGGCGTATCTATGCCGACTATGCTCAATGTCTCATTCGCAAAGCCAGGCCGTTGTATTTTGATGATCCCGAATTCAGACTAGACATGGATAACATGGTTTATGCTCTTGACAGCACGACCATAGTTCTTTGTCTGAGTATGTTTCCCTGGGCTAAGTTTCGCAAGGCTAAAGGAGCTGTGAAAATGCATACTCTACTGGATTTACGAGGCTCTATTCCAATCTACATAGATATCACTACAGGTTCCGTTCATGATGTGAACATATTGGATACGATGCCGATTGAGCCTGGTTCTTATTACATTATGGATAAAGGCTATACTGATTTCAATAGGCTTTATCAGAAGATCACTACCCAGAATGCATTCTTCGTCACAAGAGCGAAAGATAATCTCAGGCATACCGTTGTGGAGAATTTTGAAGTTGATAAGAATGCCGGAATACTTGAAGATAAACTCATTTCTCTTGACGGGTTCTATACTTCGAAGAAATATCCTCAGATGCTTCGTATCGTGACCTACGAGGATTTCTCTGATGGCACGCTGTATCACTTTATGACCAATGATTTTACGCTTGAGGCCATTACAATAGCAGAACTTTACAGAGACCGATGGAAGATTGAGCTTTTCTTTAAATGGATCAAAGGACATCTTAAAATCAAAGCCTTCTATGGAACCAGTGAGAATGCTGTCAAGTGTCAGATCTGGATTGCCATCTGCACATACCTTATCGCAGCAATCGCGAAAAAGAAACTTGAACTTCAGGTATCTCTCTACACTTTCACACAAACTTTAGGACTTACCTTGTTCGAGAAAACTAATATCAAAGAACTATTTTGTGGCAAAAAATACATTAACAATTTGTCCAATAATCCCATTCTGCCACTATGGGAAATTTAAACCGGACAGCAGTGACTCAGGATCATTGATAACACAAATTCAGATTCGGTCAGGATCCGCAATTTGAGTGAAGTTGCCAGGTTATGCAGTAATGTGAAACCGGTCAAGGGTATGGAATATGCCAGGCAGGCTTTGACACTCTCTGAAAAAATTGGGCACGAACAGGGCATTAGCATGAACCTGAATAATTTAGGATCAGCCCATACTACAGTAGGAAATTTTGATTCGTCGCTGGTTTATTATCAAAGACGTCTGGATCTGGTGGAAAAGATGAAAGATACCCTGGAAGTTGCCATGACCAAAGACAACATATCCATAATTCACCTGTATAAAGGGAATTATAATATTGCCCTGAAACTTAGAGAAGAATCCAATAACATCTATAAGAAAGCAGACAAGATTCTCATGCTGGCCCGCGGCTATATATGGATGGGGAATATTTATTTATCCCAGGAAAAATTTGATACGGCATTACAGTATTACCTGGATTCAAAAAGAATTTATGAAGAAAAAAAAGATCCGGCAACGGCTTATGCACTGGTAAACATAGGGACGGTGTACAGGAGAATGAAGCATTATCAAGAGGCCATTGACAATCTGGAGAGATCAAAAGAATTGTTTGCACAGATGGGAGACCTGAATGGAGTGGGCGGCGCGTTATATAGGATTGCCACTATTTAGTCAACCCTTATAAAACGCGTATTTTTCAACATTCCGGGGAACAGGCTGTAGCGCCAGCCATCTGTCCCTTCTTCTGAATAATGAAACCACCATAGCCCACTTTTCGAGGATACAGAAAAGGGCA
>Ga0209604_1000495_pt1 | contig 36780 bp, 28 predicted proteins | sample AD_UKC097_MetaG_FD_184405 | JGI IMG/M metagenome (GOLD analysis project Ga0209604, IMG submission 184405) | Active sludge microbial communities of municipal wastewater-treating anaerobic digesters from USA - AD_UKC097_MetaG (SPAdes) (version 2) | ecosystem: Engineered > Bioreactor > Anaerobic >... | reverse complement strand
GGGCTGGTTCAGCCAACTCCTTCATGCGAAGGAACCACTGCATCGAAAGCTTAGGCTCAATTATGGCATCGGTTCGCTCGCTAAAGCCAACGCTGTTTACATAGTCATCTACCCGTTCAAGGTTTCCTGAGCTTTTTAAATCATCAACAATTCTCCTTCGCACCTCAAATCTATCCAAACCCACGTATAGTTTTGCTGCGGGACTAATTGTGCCGTCATCGTTGAATATGTCAAATGAATCCAGGTTATGTTTTTGACCAATCAGGTAGTCGTTTACATCGTGAGCGGGAGTAATCTTGAGAGCGCCGGTGCCAAACTCCCTGTCAACATATTCATCGTAAATAATTGGAACGCTACGGTTTACCAGCGGAACAATCACCCTTTTACCTTTCAGATGGGTGTATCGGGGGTCATCGGGGTGAACACAAAGGGCTGTATCACCCAGAATGGTTTCGGGTCTTGTGGTTGCAATAGTAACAAACGAATCTTCACCCTCAATCCTGTAGCGGACGAAGTAAAGCTTTCCCTTCACTTCGCGGTAAACCACCTCCTCGTCTGAAACCGCCGTTTTTGCCTGCGGGTCCCAGTTCACCATGCGAACGCCGCGGTATATGTATCCCTTATTGAAAAGGTCAACAAAAACATGGATAACACTAGCCGAAAGGGTTTCGTCCATGGTAAAGCGGGTGCGGGACCAGTCGCATGAGGCCCCCAACTTTTTCAGCTGCTCAAGAATAATCCCCCCGTGTTTTTCCTTCCACTCCCACGCATGTTTAAGGAACTCCTCACGGCTTAGCTGTGATTTTTCAATTCCATCGGCTTTCAGCTTAGCCACAACTTTTGCCTCGGTGGCAATTGAGGCATGGTCGGTACCCGGCACCCAGCAGGCATTCTTACCCATCAACCTCGCCCGCCGGATGAGAACATCCTGAAGGGTGTTGTTGAGCATGTGCCCCATGTGCAAAACACCCGTAACATTTGGTGGAGGAATTACAATGCAGTAGGGTTCACGCTCATCGGGCGTTGAGCTAAAGAAACCCTTTTCTAACCAGTACCTGTACCACTTATCCTCAATTCCGGCCGGACTGTACTTGGCCGACAGTTCTCTTACGCTATCCATAGGCTAGATCAAAAAAAAATCGAACGGTAAAAATAGCTAAATTTTGAAAGCTCAACGCATGGAGCATCCTACCTACCCGAGCAATTAAAATTTTCCAAGGATTGGGGAAACTAGAGCCTGGCACAATGCAATGGCACAAAATGTGATGTATAAAAATCGGAAATAGGTTTGAGTAAATTTTAAAAAAAATTAGTGGTTGTACAACTAGTAAATGGCTTATAACCTTTAATATTAACCGGAATGAAAAAGAAACTAATGGTTATACTCCTACTAACGACAGCCCTAGCTGCCTCAGCACAGGATTTTGTAGGTTCAGCGCCTGAATGGGTTAATAACCCACCAAAATCGGTAAGAAAATTCTATGGTGTTGGTGTTGGAACATCTACTACGCCGGAAATGGCCGAGGAAAAGGCAAAAATGGATGCCAAAACCGCTATCGCCACACAAGCTGGTGCAGTAAAGGTTGAAAATATTAAATCGGATAAGGGGGTTACCCAAAGAAAAATTGTTAACGCCACCCTTTCGGAGGTTAAAATGGTAAAAAAGGCTTGCATGAAGGATGGTGAGCGGTACACCGTTTGGGTTTTGATGGAAATGAAGGGAAAACGAAAATAGCGGCTAAAGGACACTTCGGAAATCAAAGAGCTGTAATCTGGATTACTCCCCAATCATCTTAACCAGCACCCTTTTTCGTCGTTTACCGTCAAACTCGCCGTAAAAAATTTGCTCCCAGGGTCCAAAATCGAACTTACCATTGGTTATGGCTACCACCACCTCGCGTCCCATGATGGTTCGCTTTAAATGTGCATCGGCATTATCCTCAAAACCGTTGTGCCGGTACTGGGCGTATGGTTTTTCCGGAGCCAGCTTCTCAAGCCAAATCTCAAAATCGTGATGAAGCCCGCTCTCATCATCATTTATGAATACGCTGGAAGTGATGTGCATGGCGTTGACCAACGCCAGCCCCTCGGAAATACCGCTCTCAGCCAGGCACTTCTCCACTTCCCCTGTAATGTTAATCAGCTCACGCCTGTTGCGTGTTTCAAACCATAATTCCTTTCTGTACGACTTCATAAATAAGATTTAACCTGCAATAGGCAAAATTACCGGGTAATCTTTAGCTCGGCAGCAATCCGTGAAATTCTTTCATCCAAAAGCGCAAGCTGCTCGTTAATGCCAGCATTGGGGCTAAAATCGCCCCTAATCGCAATGTAGAACTTTATTTTGGGCTCGGTGCCCGAAGGACGAACCGAAACCTTTGTTCCATCGGCAGTAAGGAATTGCAGCACATCCGATTTGGGAAGTTGTAAAGGCCTACGCGAACCACTCGGGACATCTTTGGTTTCCTGGGACAGGTAGTCGTGGATGGTAATAACTGGCAAGCCATCAATTTGCAGCGGTGGGTTTTTCCTGAAGCCAACCATCATTCTGGATATTTCCTCCAACCCCTCCTTGCCTTTAAGGGTGATGGAGAGCTGCTTTTCGCTGTAAAGTCCGAATTCCCTGTAAATACCAGCAAGAACCTCATAGAGCGATTTCCCCTGTTCCTTAGCCCAGGCAGTGGCCTCAGCAAACAAGGCGCAGCTGATAACGGCATCCTTATCGCGAACAAAATCACCGCACAGGTAGCCGTAGCTCTCCTCGCCACCGGCAATAAACTTTTTTTCACCCTCCAGCTGCCTTATCTTTTCAGCAATGTACTTGAAACCGGTAAGCACCTCGTAGCACTCCACTCCGTATTTTCTGGCAATTTCGGCTAGCAAATCGGTTGTAACAATCGTTTTTACTATAAACTCCCTGCCCTTAATTCGGTTAGCTTCGTGCCATTTTTGAAGTACGTAGTAAATAAGAATTGATGCAGCCTGATTGCCGTTGAGAAGGGTGTACTTGCCTTCAGGAGTTCTAACTCCAAGCCCTACCCTGTCGGCATCGGGGTCGGTAGCCATGACCACATCAGCATTTACCTCCTTGGCTTTTTCAAGTGCCAACCTCATGGCCGATGGTTCCTCGGGGTTGGGTGATGAAACAGTGGGAAAGTTGCCGTCAACCACATCCTGCTCGGGAACATTCACTATGTTGGTGAAACCAAACTTACGAAGGGTTTTGGGAACCAGCTTCACCCCGGTGCCATGTATTGGGGTATAAACAATGACGATTTCCTTATGTTTTTTAATGATTTTGGGAGAGAGCGAAAGCGACGAAAGGGTATTGGAGTAAATCTCATCCATCTCCGGTCCTATAGTGCTAATCAGGCTTTCGTTGCCGTTGAAATTCACCTCCGAAATGTTCTTAATTGCCTGAACTTCTGCAATGATTCCTGAGTCGTGAGGTGGAACAACCTGAGCGCCATCCTCCCAATAAACCTTGTATCCGTTGTACTCCTTAGGGTTATGCGAAGCGGTTACAACAATGCCACAATGGCATTTAAGCGTTCGAATAGCAAAACTCAGCTCGGGAGTAGGCCTGAGGGAATCGAAAAGGTAAACCCGCACCCCATTTGCGCTAAGGACTTTGGCAGCAATTTGGGCAAATTTTATGCTGTTGTTTCGGGAATCAAAGGCAATGGCAGCCCTAACCTCAGGAATACCAGGAAGTTGCTTTTTCAGATAGTTTGCAAGCCCTTGCGTGGCAATGCCCACGGTGTATATATTCATTCGGTTTGTACCAACACCCATAATCCCCCTTAGTCCTCCCGTACCAAATTCCAAATCTCTGTAAAACGACTCAACCAGCTCGTCGTGGTTACCACTAATAAGCTGCTGCACTTGCTCCCTCGTTTCCATATCAAAAACAGGGCTTAGCCATTGCTTTGCCCTTTCCATCACTTGGCTATCCGATGAGTCAGCATTCATGGCATTTCATTTTAGGGTTATAGCATTTCTTTTAGGAAAGTTTTAAGGCTATCCCTCCAGTAGGGAATTTCGATTGGCAGCAAGTTACGAATTTTTTCTTTACTCAACACGCTATACCGGGGTCGAATGGCACGAGTTGGGTAATCATTTGTTTCGATGGGATTTATACGACAAGGTAGGCCGGCAATTGCCACAATTTCATAGGCGAAGTCATACCAGCTGCAAACACCTTCATTCGAGTAATGAAATATTTCGGGACGAAAGGAGCTATCGCCCTTTTCAATAATTTGGAGCAATACTGCTGCCAAATCATCGGCAAGAGTTGGGGTGCCAACCTGGTCGAAAACCACGTTGAGCTGTGCCTTTGATGAGGCATTCCTGAGTATGGTTTTAACAAAGTTGTTCCCCGTAGTGGAGTATAACCACGAAGTGCGAATTACCATGCCAACTCCCGATTCTAACACTTTGTTTTCGCCCATGAGCTTGCTTTTGCCATAAACCGAAAGCGGATTGACCGGGGAAGATTCATGGTAGGGCGAGTTGGACATTCCATCGAAAACGTAGTCGGTGGATATGTGAAAGAGTTTGGTTCCATGGCTCTTGCATGCCTCGGCCAGCAACCCGGGCGCATGACCGTTAATCAGAAATGCCTTTTCAGGCTCATCCTCGGCACGATCAACCGCAGTGTAGGCAGCACAATTTACAAGGTAATCAAAATGGTTTTGCTGAAAGAAATTGTCAACCTGTTGGTCGCTGGTTATATCCAGCTCGTTAAAGTCTGTAAATGTAGCTACGAGATGATTCGCCGGCTTGGTTGCCCGTTTACGAAGAGCGGTTCCAAGCTGCCCGTTTGCACCTGTAACCAAAACCCTGCTAGGTGATGCTGCCATAATTAAAATTAATATCTGCTTCAGAGAAAAAGGGAAGCTTGAGGTCCTTTTCCGAAACAACCATGCTACCATCGGGAATGCCCCAGTCAATCTTCAAACCCGGATCGTTGAAGCGTATTCCCCTCTCCGCTTCTTTACTGTAGTAGGCATCGCACTTGTAGCAAACTATAGCTGAATCGCTCAGCACTGAAAAACCATGTGCAAATCCTTTTGGAATGTAAAACTGTGCCTTGTTCTCAGCAGAGATTTCTAGAGCTACATACCTGCCAAAAGTGGGAGAATTTCTCCTTATATCCAGAGCAATATCCAAAATTTTTCCGTAAACCACTCTTACCAGCTTTGTTTGGGAGTAGGGTGACAGCTGGTAGTGTAACCCCCTGATGACGCCATACTTCGAAAACGACTCGTTGTCCTGAACAAAATTAGAAGTAATGGCAAAATCATCAAATAGCTTGGCGTTAAAGCTTTCAAAAAAATATCCTCTGGAATCCTCAAAAATATTGGGTTTAAGTATCAGTAGATCGGGTATTGAGGTTTTTTCGACTGTGAGCATCACTTATCAGCTTTCGTTAAAAAAGAAACGGGTTAGCGGTTAGGAAAAATTACCAGAAGCCAGCCTCTTGAGGTACTCACCGTACTGGTTGTTCTCCAGAGGCGTTGCCAATTTCCGGAGTTGCTCCAGGTTGATGTAGCCGTTGCGATAAGCTATTTCCTCCAGACAGGCAATTTTAAGCCCCTGGCGTTCCTCAATGGTCTGAATAAAAATGGAGGCTTGCAGCAGGCTTTCGTGGGTACCGGTGTCGAGCCAGGCCATACCGCGTCCCATCAGCTTAACCTTTAGCCTGCCCTCTTCGAGGTAAAGCCTGTTCAGGTCGGTTATTTCCAGCTCGCCCCGTTTTGAAGGTTTTAAACCTTTAGCTTTGGCCACCACATCGTTGCTGTAGAAGTAAAGCCCTGTTACGGCGTAGTTCGACTTTGGGTTGGTGGGTTTTTCCTCCAGGCTATTCACTTTTCCGTCGCTATCGAAACCCACAACACCATAGCGCTGGGGATCCTTAACGTTGTAGCCAAAAACAATAGCTCCATCCTGAAGTTTGGCACTTTCGAGGAGCATTTCAGTAAGGTTTCCGCCATAGAAAATATTATCGCCCAGGACCAGGCAAACGCTGTCGGAGCCAATAAAGTTTTCGCCAATGATGAAAGCCTGTGCAAGCCCATCGGGTGAGGGCTGCCCGGCATAGCTGATTGAAATTCCCAGCTGAGCACCATCGCCCAGCAAATCCTGGTAGAGGTGCAAATCCTTGGGAGTTGAAATAATCAGGATATCCCTAATCTGGGCAAGCATCAGCACCGACAAGGGATAGTAAATCATGGGCTTGTCGTAAATCGGTATTATCTGCTTGGATATACTTTTGGTTATTGGGTACAAACGAGTACCGGCACCGCCCGCCAAAATTATTCCCTTCATCCTTCTATCTAATTAGTATATGCTCAAACGAATCAATTGTCTTTTTAAGTCCATCCTCCAGCATAACCTTTGGTTCCCAACCGCCAAGAAATTTTTTAGCCAGGCTGATGTCCGGTTTACGCTGAAGAGGATCATCTTCAGGCAGTGGGAAGTAAACCAGCTTCGACCTGCTTTTGGTAAGCTCAATCACCTTACTGGCCAGCTCAAGCATGGAGTACTCACAGGGATTTCCCAGGTTAACAGGACCGGTAAACTCATCGGGAGAATCCATCAGCCGAATAAGTGCGTCAACCAAATCGTCAACATACATGAAGCTACGGGTTTGCTTCCCGTCCCCGTAAATGGTTATATCCTCATTTCTGAGAGCCTGGACTATAAAGTTGGAGATTACCCGCCCATCGTTTACGCTCATTCGTGGGCCGTAGGTGTTAAAAATACGGGCAATTTTAATTTTAACCCCGTTCTGGGAGTGGTAGTTAACAAAAAGCGTTTCGGCACACCTTTTCCCCTCGTCGTAGCTGGAGCGAGCGCCGATAGGATTCACATTGCCCCAGTATGTTTCCGGCTGGGGGTGCACGAGCGGATCGCCGTAAACTTCACTGGTTGAAGCCTGAAGAATTTTTGCCTTTACCCGTTTAGCCAGCCCAAGCATGTTGATGGCGCCCATCACGGATGTTTTTACTGTTTTAATAGGGTTATACTGGTAGTAAATGGGGGAAGCAGGACAGGCAAGGTTGTAAATTTCATCTACCTCGGCAAAAAAGGGCATGGTTACATCGTGGCGAACCAGCTCAAAGTATGGGTTTGACATCAGGGCAACCACATTTTCCTTTTTCCCGGAAAAGTAGTTATCAAGGCAAACCACCTCGTTTCCCTCATTCAGTAAACGTTCACAGAGGTGTGACCCAATAAATCCGGCACCTCCGGTAACCAGTATTTTCTTCATAGGTAACGGTATGTAGTAACCCGGGTTAACTAAAATGAACCATCAAAACGGTAAAATAATAAATATGAGTGGTTTAACAAATTAGTATGATGGCAAAACCAGCAACATCCTTCACAACAAAAAGTAAATGTGCCACTCAACAGTTTTTGCAGCTGAAAAACCCGCAAGCCAACCTATCACGGCAGGGCGTGTATGCCAGCATTTTTTGGGGTTAGTTGGGCGTAACCACAACCGTATCAACTCTTGGATCACTGGCGGGATCGTTGAAGAATACCAATATATGGGGCTTAGCCAATGTGGGTTTAAAGGCTATTACGGTATCCTTGGTTACTACAACCTGAGCACAATTTTCCCCATGATTTTCGTAAACCGCAGTGGCCCAAAACCGGTAGGTTGAATCGTTAAACTCTTCCTGGTTGAGAGCGAGCGAATGCCAGCAGGAATTTGGAACGCCCATTCTGAATTGTATAGAATAGGTTTCGTTAACTACCATGGTATCGGGAACGGGACCTGCTTCCATCTGAATAACATCAGTATATCGGACTGTGTTTTCGTTATCCAAGCATGATTCTATGGTAAAAAGCAGTAAAAATGTGATTAGTATGGAAATAGCTCTTGACATGGCATTTATTTTTTGATTATGCCGCTAATTTATGGAAAATAGTTGTCATACCCATACAACTTAGGGAATTTTTGATGATAACGGATGCCTTAATCCCTCGTATGTGTTAAGCCTGGCCTTTATGCTTCCCACCTGGATTGGAGTTTCCACCGCAACAGGCAGCTTGTTTGCATCATCGGTAACCCACAGGTAGAGCTTTTGGTCGCCCGAAAAGATGTCGCCGGCTACCACGTCAATTTGAAATTTAAGGCACCTGAAACGTCCAAGCCCTGAAACCCGTTTTTCTTCGCGTCCAAGAAACCTGTACCCGATATGGTAAACCTCCTCATCCATCAAAACTTCAACAGGAAATGTTTTACCCGGCTTAATACCTGAGAAGTCCAAATTTCTAGCTGCATAAACAGCCGAAATCACATCGTAAGTGCACCTGCTAACACTCAAGGTATCGTATCGGTTAGGCCCTTTTTTACGACGTACCCTTATGGCTACCTGGTTTTTGTTCCAATCATAGAAGTACTCGTTCTCCTTGGTGAATCCGCCCTCATATATGTCGCGGTTAAAGTAAACCGGCTCAACAGTAACCGGATCGACCCATGTTTCGTAAAGGTCGTGGACCTCGAAAAACCAGTTGTAGAATGTATGCGTTTTCCCCGAAGCCTTAATGTGCAGTAAATCTCTGCCAAAACGTTTCTCGGCGCTGACTGTAAGCTCGGCCATTCCTACATCTGTCCATACAAAAAGCCATGTATAGCTTATCTCAAAGACCAACTTCTCACCCGATGCAAAAGACCTGTTGACAATTCCACAGGGATTGACCGATTGCGATAGGGTAGCCTCGCTGACAACCAAAAGCAAAAGAGTAAAAACAACATGTATGATGGGTTTGTGTTTCATTACGATTCTTATTATCAGCAATCAACTATTTTATTGTAAGCTAGATTATGAACATCTAGTTACTTCAACACTAAAAAGTATATTGGAAATGAAGGTTCATTACACCCCAAAAATAATACGATAAAAATTACTACTAAGCTAAAATTTTCCCGCGTAACGATTAGCTGCTAGCTAATTCTTCCGAAGTTACTCCGTGAGTTGGCAAGTTCATCAAGCCGTTGTGAAAGAAGTGCATTCCGGGGATGCTCTAATAGCGGGTCATCATTAAGTACATCCCTGGCAACAGCCCTTGCATGCTGAAGTAGATTTCCATCGGTGCTAAGATTGGCTATTTTCAGGTCAAAGGGAATTCCGCTTTGAAGAGTCCCTTCAATGTCGCCGGGCCCGCGAAGTTTGAGGTCCATTTCGGCAATTTCAAAACCATTGCTGGTATTAACCATAATCTGTAGCCTCTTACGCGATTCAGAAGAAATTTTTAAGGATGAGACAAGTATGCAGTAGCTTTCGTCGGCTCCCCGCCCTACCCTACCGCGCAGCTGGTGCAGCTGCGACAGGCCAAACCTCTCGGCACTCTCAATTACCATAACGGTTGCATTGGGAACATTAACCCCTACCTCGATAACAGTTGTTGCCACCATGATGTTGGCCTTGCCTTTAACAAAAATGTCCATGGAGGATTCCTTTTCCTCGGGTTTCATCTGGCCATGAACCACAACTGTAACGTATTCGGGGGGCGGAAATGCCCGTACGATGCTTTCATAGCCATCCTGAAGGTCTTTCAGGTTTTCCATTTTTTCCGATTCCTTTATCAGCGGGTAAACCACGTAAACCTGCCGGCCCTCCTTAAGCTGCTGGCGCATCAGGCCAAAAACCACATTTCGCTTCAAATCGGTGTAGTACAGCGTTTTAACAGGCTTTCGGCCAGGTGGCAGCTCATCAATCACGCTAACATCCAAATCACCGTAAACTGTCATGGCCAAGGTTCTCGGAATTGGCGTGGCAGTCATAACCAGCACATGGGGTGGATTATTGTTTTTCTCCCATAGCTTTGCCCTTTGGGCAACACCAAACCGTTGCTGCTCATCAATCACCACAAAACCAAGGTTTTTGAACTTTACAACGTCCTCAATAAGCGCATGAGTGCCAATAATTATCTGCAGTTCACCTGCCTCAAGGGATTTATGAAGCGTGTTGCGTTCCGACTGGCGGGTGCTGCCCGTAAGAAGCCCAACAGTAACGGGTAAGTCTCCTAAAAGAGAGGTAATGGAGTCAAAGTGCTGGTTGGCTAAAATCTCAGTAGGTGCCATGAGGCATGCCTGAAAACCATTATCGACAGCAATAAGCATGGACATCAATGCAACTATGGTTTTGCCGCTACCAACATCTCCTTGTAAAAGCCTATTCATTTGCTTTCCACTGCCCATATCGCGACGAATTTCACGAATAACGCGTTTCTGAGCATTGGTTAAAGGGAATGGCAGCCTTTCGCTGTAAAAACGGTTGAACATTTCACCAACTCGCGAAAACAAATGCCCGTTGATCTTGCTTTGCCGTATGGTTTGTTTTCTAAGGATATCGAGCTGTATGAAGAAAAGCTCCTCAAACTTAAGCCGATGTTCGGCTTTCCTCAAAAGTAAGACGCTTTGGGGAAAATGAATGTTCCTGAGAGCCTCGGGAAGTGTCATGAGCTTTTGCTGCTCAATCAGGTAGGGAGGTAGGGTTTCCTCAATTTTTCCATTGACAGCTTGAATAAGGGTTTGCTGAAGTCCCAGTATGGTTTTGGAGGTAATCCTGTTGCTTTTTAGCTTTTCGGTGGTGGAGTAAACGGGTTGCAGGGTCCCCATAATTTTCTCCTGACCGGTTTTGTACTCCTCCATTTCGGGGTGGGCAATGCTGAAATGACCTCCAAATACATTAGCCTTGCCAAATACCAGGTACTCGATGTTGGGTTTTAACCACTTTGCCATCCATGAAACACCCCGAAACCATACCAGCTCTACACTTCCACTTCCATCGCTCAGATAGGCTGTCAGCCGCCTGTTGCGCCCCACACCAACCTCCTCAATCCGAAGTATTCGACCAACTATTTGGATGTAGGGTAAATCCTCATTTATCTCCGAGATCTTATAAATCTTAGACCGGTCAATATGCCTGAAGGGAAAGAAATAGAGCAAATCGCCAAATGTGCTGATATTCAACTCCTTTTGGAGTAGTTCGGCGCGCTTAGGCCCCACACCCGGTAGAAATTTTATATCATTTAAAAGCAAATCAGCCATATACGTTAAATTCCAGAGCTTGTCCGACTACTGGCGGAACTTGTCCGACTACTGGCGGATTCCAGATTAAAGAGGGTAAAGGATAAAGAATAAAGTATAATTTGAAAGCCGCCTCCCGGTGGAACTTGTTCAACCGTTGATGGCTTAAAAGTATTCTTTATCCAATTAACTTTTAACATACTTACTAAAAACACTTTTCGTGTCAAAACTAGGTTTTTCACGCCTAATTGATTCTTCTTAACTTTAAGTTGAAGCCAATAGTCGCTTAGGTGCTCACTCCTCTACCTCGAATCCGCCTTCCTTTCGATGGTGCCATGCCAGCATACCCTTTTCGTTATGGAAAATTTTTCCGGTATCCATAAGGTACTTGATCACCCTGGCTACTCTATCAGGATTACGTTTAATTGCATCTATAAGCTCCTCCTCGCTACATGGCCCAGCTTGCAAGCGCCTTTTAAGCCCATCCAGAATCATATCAAACTCATACTTGCTCATGTCCAACTCGTTGCGCGATGTGCATACATCGCATTTCCCACAGCGGTAGGAGTCCTTCTGGCCAAAGTATTCGCTAAGCATTTGGCTTCTGCACTTGGATTGGTTATTTGCATAAGAAAGCATAGCCTTTACCCTATCCTCAAAGCGTGACCTAAGCAACCTGTATGAGCTTGGTTCAATGCGCAAATTTTTATCGTCAAGCCTCTCCTCAACGAGTACCAGCAGCGGAGTTCTTTTCTTGGGAATGTAGCTTATGATTTTATACCTGCCAAGGGTTTTAAGGTTTTCGATCACTTTATCAACAGTAATACCCGCCAGCCGGGCAAGGTAAACCTCGTCAATTCGGACGTATTGGGAGAAAACTCCGGTAAAATTTCGGAGTATCGCCTTAATAAACCCATCCAGTTCTGCATGAGCAACCTGGAACTTGTAGAGATCCTGCTTACCGGCAAGAAACATGATGCGGCTGGGGTTATCAAGCTCGTCGGTAAGTTCAAGGTACCCTTCACGCTCAAGAATTTTTAGCGAGCTATAAGCCCTAACGGAGCTAAGCTTATAGGCTGAGCAAAAGTCCATAAGGTTGAAATCGTAGGTTTCGCCCTTGCCGGCACCAATGGCAACGTTCAGGTACGAACCTAATGCCTGGTAGGTTCGCTTAATCTCCTCAATAGGAGGAAAGTTTGACTCAACACGCTGCTCAATTTTCAGTGAATCGGCATTGTTGAAAAGTAAAACCGCATAGGCCAACTTTTGATCTCGGCCGGCACGCCCGGCTTCCTGGAAGTATGCTTCGGGCGAATCGGGAAGATCAACATGGACTACAAACCGGACGTCGGGCTTATCAATACCCATGCCAAAAGCATTGGTGGCAACAATAACCCTGGTTTTGCCAACTTGCCAGTCGTTTTGCTTGGCATTACGCACCTCCATGGTTAAGCCCGCATGATAAAAATCGGCCGAAATGCCTTCTTTTTGAAGCATCTGGGCAATTTCTCGGGTTTTACTCCGGCTACGGACGTAAACAATGCCACTTCCCGGAATGCCATGCGTTATTTTGAGCAGGTGCTTTGGCTTATCCTCCACATTCCTAACCAGGTAAACAAGATTTTCCCTGGCAAAACTCATGCTGAATACCTTGCCATTGCGAAACTTCAGCTTTTGCTGAATATCCTCAACCACCTCGGGTGTAGCCGTTGCAGTGAGAGCAAGAAAAGGAACAGGCTCAGAAATAATCTCCCTCAACTCGGCAATGCGCAGGTATGAAGGACGAAAATCGTAGCCCCACTGCGAAATGCAGTGCGACTCATCTACGGCCACCATGCTCACCTTTATTTTTCTGAGCCTTTCGCGGAATAGCTCCGTGGTTGTTCTCTCCGGTGAAAGGTAAAGAAACTTCACATCTCCATATGCACAGTTATCAAGAGCTACATCAACCTCATGCCGGGTAAGTCCAGAATGCACGGCAACCGCCCTAATATCCCTTTTCTTCAGATTTTCAACCTGATCCTTCATTAAGGCAATAAGCGGAGTAATAACCAGGCAGGTTCCCTCCAGGGCAAGAGCAGGAACTTGAAAAGTAATAGATTTACCACCTCCGGTGGGCATAAGCGCTAGTGTATCATTTCCATTGTAAACCGATTCAATAATGTCCCGCTGAATCGAACGGAAAATGTTATACCCCCAGTACTGCTTTAGTATTTCCTCAAACCTATCCAAAGTTGTAAAATCTGCTGGAGCAAATTTAGCAAATAACCGGTCTATAACCTGCAAATCAAAAATTAAGGTCATTTAGCTTAAATATTAATTGGGCTAACGGGCTTACTTCGAGCAACGGCGTTGCCATTTTAAAAGTTCACCATGGGCTGCATGCAGGTTGATGGTAATTGGCTATTTGTCATTTTTTTGTAACTTGCCGCATTTTTACAACCTAACCAAACTATGAATATGTCGTTTCAATCGGAAAAAGTAATAGCTGAGGGGCTTACATTCGATGATGTGCTTTTAGTACCGGCCTACTCCGAGGTGCTTCCACGGAATGTGAACCTTTCAACAAAGTTTTCCAGGAATATTGACCTCATGGCTCCTATTGTTTCGGCTGCAATGGATACAGTTACGGAGTCAACCCTTGCCATTGCTATTGCCAGGGAAGGGGGAATAGGTGTTATCCATAAAAATATGAGCATCGAAGCACAGGCCAGACAGGTGCGTGAGGTTAAGCGCGCAGAAAATGGCATGATTTTCGAACCCATAACTATTAGCCCAGACGCTACTATTGGAGACGCACTAACGCTCATGCGCGAAAACCATATTGGAGGAATCCCGGTTATTGACAGCCTGGGATTTTTAATAGGTATTGTAACCAACAGAGATCTTCGCTTTCACGAAGATGTAAGCACTCCAATCCGGCAGGTGATGACCTCCGACAACCTCATAACCACCTCAAAATCAATAGACCTCGAAAATGCAACTGAGATACTCAAAAAGTACAAAATAGAGAAGTTGCCCGTTGTTGATGAGAACAACAAGCTTGTAGGACTGCTTACCTACAAGGACATAACCAAGGTTAAGGACAACCCAAATGCCTGCAAGGATAAAATGGGAAGGTTAAGGGTGGCTGCTGGGGTTGGTGTAACCAGAGATACGCTGGAACGCGTAAGGGCACTCTGCGAAGCAAATGTGGACGCCATAGTGATTGATACAGCCCACGGACACTCGAAAGGTGTGGTGGATATGCTCAAGCTGGTAAAGCGAGAATTTCCAAACATTGACGTTGTTGTTGGAAATATTGCAACGGCCGAGGCAGCCAAGATGCTAGCCGGTGCAGGAGCCGATGCGGTTAAGGTAGGTATTGGACCAGGTTCCATTTGCACAACCCGTATCATTGCCGGCGTGGGCGTTCCACAGCTTAATGCGATTTGGGACGTCTCGCACGCCCTTGAGGGAAGCGGTATTCCGGTGATTGCCGATGGTGGTATCCGCTACTCAGGCGATATTGTTAAGGCATTAGCAGCTGGGGCCGATTCCATAATGACCGGCTCGCTCTTTGCCGGCGTTGAGGAATCTCCAGGCGAAACCATTATTTACAACGGGCGTAAATTCAAGTCGTACCGTGGCATGGGCTCAATTGACGCTATGCAGCAGGGTTCAAAGGACAGGTACTTTCAGGATGTTGAGGACGACATAAAAAAACTGGTTCCCGAGGGTATAGTTGCCCGAGTTCCCTACAAGGGAACGCTCTCTGAAGTATTCTACCAGCTGGTGGGTGGATTAAGGGCTGGAATGGGCTACTGTGGTACAACCAGCATTGAGATGCTAAAAAAAGCCCGGTTTGTCAAGATTACCCACGCCGGTATAATTGAGAGCCATCCCCACGATGTTGCCATTACTCGTGAGGCTCCTAACTACAGCCGCGATACGGACTACTAGTAGCTTGCACGTTTTATTATTTTGCCCGCAGCCATGCCCCAGCAGAAGCATTAAAAATCAAAAATAACTACGCAAAGGTTGTTGGCTGTACCATCAATTTAAGGAATATGGCGAAGGTGTAAAATAGCTAAGATGAAAACGAAACTGCTGCAATTTGTTGGCAGTAAACTTTAAAACAAGTATTCGTATGAATAAAATTATTAGGAATACTCTGGCGGGTTTCATGGTAATAACCTGCGGTATAGCTGCTGTTGCCCAACCAACCGAACAAAAAATTTTACTTACTATAAACAACGAACCTGTTACTGCAGGAGAATTTCAGGGACTTTACCTTAAAAGTACATCCATAGAAAACGCAAAACCAACCCGCGAAGTTCTAGAAGATTACCTTAACCTCTTCATTAACTATAAGTTAAAAGTTAAAGCAGCCAAAGACAACGGGATAGATACAACTGCAGCTTTTAAAAATGAGTACCAGGGATATGTAGAACAGCTGGCACAGTCATACCTAATTGACAATCAGGTATTAAACAACCTTATTGAGGAAGCATACAACCGGATGCAGTATGAGGTTAGCGCCAGCCACATACTCATATCAATTCCCGAAAATGCTTCACCCTCCGACACGTTAAAGTGCTTCCAGAAGGCCATGGAGGCTCGTTCAAGAATTCTAAAGGGAGAAACATTTGGCTCAGTAGCAGTTGCAATGAGCAACGATCCCTCGGTTTCGAGGAACAGTGGCTTTCTAGGCTACTTCACCGCATTTCAAATGGTTTACCCTTTCGAATCAGCTGCCTACTCCACCCCTGTTGATTCCATCTCGATGCCCGTGAGAACCCGCTTTGGATACCACATCATCAAGGTGCACGACAAGCGACCTGCTCGCGGACAGGTAAAGGTTGCCCATATCATGATACGAGTTCCACCCAATCCTTCCCCTCAAGCAGCCGAGGATGCCAGGTTAAAAATTCTGGGTATTTACCAACGCCTTACTGCCGGTGCCGATTTTGCCCAGCTAGCCAAAGACGAATCGCAAGACCCCAGCACCTCAAAATCGGGAGGAGAGTTGCCATGGATACGTCCCGGTCAGGTAATTCCAGAGTTTGAAGCTGTTGCCTTCTCCCTGCAGCATGATGGGGAAATATCGCAACCCTTCCAAAGTTCAGCTGGTTGGCACATTGTGAAAAGACTTGCAAAAAAGGAGCTGGGGAACAGGGAAGAACTTATTCCTGAAATAAGAGCTATGCTAATGCGCGATTCACGAGGAATGCTTCCCCGAACAGCATTTATAGAGAATCTCAAAAAGGAGTATTCCTTTAAGCAGGATACTTCAAAGTTGAAGCTACTGATTCCGTTACTGGATTCATCACTCTACAAGGGAACATGGAAATCGCCCAACCTCAAATCAAACTCTACCCTTATTAGCTTCAATGGAAACGAGCTAAAACTTTCTGACTTTTGCAATTTCATTGAACAAAACCAAGGGTTAATAGGCAAGCATTCTATTCCTGCCTTTCTCATGAATGCCTACACCGAATGGGTAAACCTAACTCTTACCAGCTACGAGAAGTCTAAGCTACCTGATAAGTACCCCGAATTTGCCCAGCTTACCCGCGAGTACTACGAGGGTATGCTGCTGTTCGAAATTTCCAACCGGGAGGTGTGGCAGAAAAGTTCTGATAGCCTGGGAATAGCAAACTTTTACAACGAACACCAGGATAGCTACAAGTGGGGCAAACGCATTCACTTCGCTGTTTATACTCTTACCGATCCGAAAATTAAAAAGGCGTTTGTCAGCGGTATAGAAAAACGTTCCAAAAAGGGTCTTACGCCTCTGGATTATGCGAATCGGTTCAACTCGCCGGCTAAACAAGTGGCCACCGTAGTCGAAAAATCAGGTGATCCCACCTTGCCTGAGGTCGCGGACTACAATTCCTGGCCTAAAAAGTTCAGTGTTAGGGATACACAAAACGGCGAGGTGGTTGTTGTTGAGGTGTTGGACACAACAATTGGTGACGTAAAACCTCTGACCGACTGCAAAGGAGAGGTGATATCCGATTACCAAAACTCGCTTGAAAGGGAATGGCTCGAAAAGTTGAAAAAACACTACACCGTTATAGTTAATAGGAGTGTGTTCGACGAGATTTCTGCATGGCAAAACAACAATAAATGAGATAAAACATGAAAAGTTTTCGTTTAGTAACTTTTTCGCTGGTTGGGTTGACAGTTGTTTTGGCATCGTGCTTCAACTCAGGTAAAAAGCCCATGCCCCTGGCAAGGGTTTACAACAGCTACCTTTACCCTTCGGACATTGCCAACTTAATTGTAGGCAACGTATCGAAGGAAGACAGCGCCCTGATTGTAGATGCCTACATTGATAAATGGATTCAAACCCAGCTTATGCTGAAAATTGCCGAAAACAATCTATCCGATTCTCAAAAGAATGTTACCCGCCAGCTGGAGGACTACCGTACTTCACTTCTAATTTTCAAGTACGAACAGGCCTACCTCAACCAGAAGCTGGATACCGTAATTAAAATGGCCGATCTGAAGGCTTACTACGATGACAACAAGGATAATTTTGTGCTAAACGAGACAATTGTCAAGGCTTTGTACATCAAGCTGCGCAGGGAGGCTCCACAAATAAAGAAAATAAGGGAGCTCTACCTGTCAAACAGTGACGAAGATATTAAGCAGCTCGATAACATAGCCTATCAGGCTGCAACAAAGTACGACTACTTTAATGATAAGTGGATTCCCCTCTCATTCATCCTTCGAGAACTTCCTTTTCCAATAGCAAATCCGCAAAGGGAGGTTTTTGAGAAAAGATATGTTGAAATGGAGGATGGCGACTTCGTTTACCTGGTAAGGTTTATGGATGCCATACCTTCCGGCTCAACAGCCCCTTTCGATTACATCACAGACGATTTGAAGCAAATCGTGCTGAACGCCCGAAAGCAGAAACTTATCTCCGAACTTGAGCAGCGGATATACAGTAAAGGGCAGGATGATGAAAACTTTCAAGTTTATAAAAGGTAAATGTCAAGCTACTCATTAGAAATTAAACAATACTACAAATGAAACCAGCACGATTAGCAATAACGGCTTTGTTACTTCAACTTTTCATAGTTAACGCCTACTCGCAGGAAGCGCAAGTAATAGATCAGGTTGTAGCAGTAGTAGGTGGTGAGCATATCCTGCTTTCCGATATTGAGCAGGAACTTCTTCGCCAGAAAATGGAGGGTTCACCAACCGGCGAAAACAACCGCTGCAACGTGCTGGAGCAAATTCTTATCCAGAAATTGCTGTTAACCCAGGCCAAAATTGACAGCTTAAAGACAAATGAGTCGTCGGTAGAAATGGAGATTGACCGAAGGTTGAAGTACTTTACCAGCCAGCTGGGATCGGAGAAGGCGCTTGAAAGCTACTTCAACAAACCCATTTACGAAGTTAAGAACGATTTGCGTGAAGCTATCGGCGAGCAGCTGCTTACCCAGCAAATGCGGCAAAAAATTGTTGATAAGGTGAAGATAACACCCGCTGAGGTGAAAAGTTTTTACAAAAACATACCAACCGACAGCCTACCCACAGTTCCCGAGCAGTATGAACTACAACAAATTATGATTTACCCACCCTCTACCGAGGAGGCAAAGCTACAGGTGAGGGAAAAACTACTGGAAATCAGAAACCGCATACTCCAGGGCGAGCGCTTTTCAACTCTGGCCGTTGCCTACTCTGAGGATAGGGCATCGGCAATCAGGGGCGGAGAGCTGGGCTTTCGGTACCGCGAGGAGCTGGTGAAGGCCTTTGCCGATGCAGCGTTTAGCCTAAAGGAGGGTCAAATAAGCCAAATAGTTGAAACCGAGTATGGCTTCCACATCATCCAGCTAATTGAAAAACGCGACAATCAGGTAAATGTTAGGCATATTCTGATGAAACCCCAATTCTCAGGTGATATGTTGGCACAAGCCATGTCAAAGCTCGATAGCATTGCCACCCTCATTAAAGCCGATAGCTTGACCTTTGAAGCTGCAGCCATGAGATTTTCTCAGGATAAAAAATCGTTTCTAAACGGAGGGCTGGTCATCAACTCCTACAACAATACTTCTCTTTTTGAAAAGGAGCAGCTTCAACCTGCCGACTTCTACGCCATTAGGGAGCTCAAGGAGGGGGAAATGAGCAGCCCATTCGAATCACGAGACGAACATGCCAACGTGGTATTCAAAATTATCAAGGTGAAGCGAATAATTCCACCCCACAAAGCCAACCTTAAGGAAGACTACGCCATCATTCAGAATATAGCTAAGGTTAGTATGGAAAACGAAATTCTGCAAGAGTGGTTGGACAAGAAAATTCAATCAACCTACATCAGGGTTGATGAGCCATTTAGAAACTGCAGCTTTCGCTCTAAAGGATGGATTAAGTAGCAAGAAGTGGTAATGCAAAAAGCTTCAACCAGCACAACCAGAATTTTCCTATTTATTTTAGGGTTTACGTCCCTGCACCCAACATTTTCAGCTGCCCAGCAGAAAACCACCATTAAGCTGGAGGGCGCCAAAGCCATGAAAAACCTGAACCTGGGAGATCAGAAAATTGTCAGGTACATTGGCAACGTCCGTTTTTTCTACGATAACACCCGTGTTAGGTGCGATAGCGCATACTACAGCCAAAATGAAAACTGGTTCGATGCCTTTAATGGCGTGGTGGTTTCGCAGGGAAGTTCGAATATTTATGGCGACAAGCTGCACTATGACGGGAGAACCTCCGAGGGAAGGCTAACCGGCAAGGAGGTTAAAATGGTTGACAAAGATTTTACACTGGTTACCGACGCCCTGGATTTCAACTCGAAAACAAGCCTGGCTTTCTACACCACCGGAGGAGTGGCAACCTCCAACGACTCATCCACCTTAACCAGCATAAAAGGCTACTACAACAACAACGACAACCTGATATCCTTTGCCAATAAAGTAGTCCTAAAAAGTCCCGATGGTAATGCCTTTACTGACTCCCTTTCGTACCACACCAAAAATGAGGTTGCCTACTTTTTTGGACCAACCTTTATCTATGACGGAGAAAACTTTATATACTGCGAAAAAGGCTGGCATAACCGAAAACTACAACAATCGAACTTCCAAAATAACGCCTATCTCATAAGCAACTCTCAAAAACTCTTTGGCGAAAATATTTACTACGATAAGCAAAATGGGTATGCCCGTGGAATAGGAAATGTTGTGATGGTTGACACGGTAAACCGCACCTACATTTACGGCCAAAAGGCCAGCTACTGGCAGGAAAAAGAGGAAGCCGAAATTACCGAGCAACCCTACATGATGATGATTGATGATTCCGACAGCCTATTCCTTCGCACCGACAAGCTGCTCATGATTACAGCCAAAACAGGTGATAATCAGAAAACCGACTCATCCTATAGATTGGTAAAGGCAATAGGCAGGGTGATGTACTACCGCCACGATATTCAGGGTGTTTGCGATTCCATGATCTACAACACCCGCGACTCTGTTTTGGAGATGTATGGCAACCCGGTTATGTGGAACGAGGCAAACCAGATGACTGCCGATTTCATCCGAATCCATATAAGCAACAAAAAGATAAGCCAGGCTGACTTTTTGGGCAATGCCTTCATATCATCCCGTGAGGACTCCGCATACTTTAGCCAGATGAGGGGTAAAACCATTTTAGCCAGGTTTTCCGATGGCCAGCTTACCCGAATGGATATTACGGGAAACGGACAGGTGGTTTACTTCGTTAGGGACAAGGGTCAAATCACCATGGTGAACAGGGCTGAAGGTTCTAATGTTGACGTCCACATTAAGAACAATAAGGTCAGCCGGGTGGTATTCAAGCAGAAGCCAACTTCAAACCTCATTCCTATTGAACAAGTGGAACCCGAAGATATGACCCTAAAAGGATTTAAGTGGCTTGGCCAGCTTAGACCGGAAAGCAAGTATTCGGTTATACCCACCAGCTTAACCCTCGTTCCACTTGAGAAGGGAACCCAACGAAGAATGGAAATGATGGCCAACTTCAAGTAGGACGAGATATTGATAGAAGTGATATTTGCCCTAAAGGCAAACACTATCCAAGCCTATTTGGAAGTCATTTCGTCCTCCAAACTTCTTCATATCAGCAATTCAGGCTATTCCGTGTTTTACAAAATGCTCCGAGTAGGCCTTGTCGGTAACAAGGATATGGTTAAGCAACCAATCCTTTAGGTAGGCCAACATTTCGGACGAGAAGTTATTGTTTCCCTTGTCAATTTTTTCCTTATACTCTTTCACCTTACCAATAAACTGCTTATGCTCCTCAATATGTTTTTGGGTATTCGGGTAGCCGGTAATCCTAAAAAAAGACTCTTCCCTGCTAAAATGGTAAATTGTATAACGCTGAAGTTCCTTAACTAAGTCGGAGATAATCTTACTCCCCTCACCCTTCGACATGGCCATAAAAAGCGAGTTGAGTATTTCCACAAGTTTCTTATGATCGGCATCTATGCTGCCAACCTTAACGCTGTAGTTGCTTTCCCACGAAATTAGCTCCATGGCAAATATTCTTTTTGAAAATAGTTGAAAGAAAGGTAGAAAATATCAAATTATAACCGTAATGCTACTAATATAAAATTACCACTCCTGGTTGAAATTAGAAGAATCTGAAATATTGATACCCTGTTCAAAGTGTATAATCCTTCCCATTATCAGCCTAAAATTAGCTGTGGTAAGAAAAATTGTAGCTTAAAGAATACCCCCTCCCTTGTTGGAGAGTGGATTCTATACAATGCCGTTCTTTGTGAAGTGATCAGAGTAGGCCTTGTCGGTAACAAGGATATGGTTAAGCAACCAATCCTTCAGGTAGGTCAACATTTCGGGCGAAAAGTTATTGTTTCCCTTGTCAATTTTTTCCTTATACTCTTTCACCTTGCTAACAAAAATTTTATGCTGCTCAAGGTGGTTGGCAGCATTGGGGTAGCTGGTAACCCTGAAAAATGTCTCCTCCCGGTTGAAATGGTAAATGGTGTAGCTCTGCAGCTCTTTAACCAAACCGGAGATAACCTGCCTGCCCTCACCCTTCGACATGGCAGTAAACAGTGAGTTAATAATGTCGAACAGCTTCTGATGATCGGAGTCAATGCTTCCAACCTTAACGCTGTAGTCGTTTTTCCACGAAAAAAGCTCCATATAGGTAAAATTAATTTAGGTTGCTTCCAAGAAATTTCCCTTATAGCTACCTGGGGAGATGCAGCCTAGACGGTGAACTTGTATCCAACACCCTTTACCGTTCTAATGTATTGGTCTCCAAGCTTCTCGCGCAGCTTGCGAATATGCACGTCGATAGTTCTGTCACCCACAACAATGTCGTCGCCCCAAATTGCCTGGTAAATTTCATCACGGGTAAAAACCTTTTGGGGTTTACTTTGAAGCAGGGCCAGCAGCTCGAACTCCTTTTTTGGAAGAACCAGCTCCCTGCCGTCGAGGTAAACAAGATACCGTTCCCTGTTGATGTAGATTCCCTCCTCAGGAATTTCGGGTGTTGGTTCAGGTGCTTCCTCCAGCGAGCCAGATCGTTTAAGCAGGGCCTTAATACGGCTAATTAGCACTTTGGGCTTAATTGGCTTTGAAATGTAGTCGTCGCCCCCTGCGTCAAAGCCTGCTATCTGGCTATAGTCCTCGCTACGTGCAGTTAAAAAAGCAATGAGGCAGTCTTTTGTTAACGGATTTGCCCGTAACTCCTGGCAAGTTTCAATTCCATCCATATCGGGCATCATGACATCAAGCAAAATAAGATCGGGACTGAATTCTGTTGCTTTCTCTATAGCCCGCCTTCCATTTGTAGCAGTATCAACCTCATAGCCCTCCTTGGTCAGGTTGTAGCTTAAAAACTCAATAATGTCGGGCTCATCATCTACAATAAGAATTCGGTAACCAGGTTTACTCATTTATCCCGTTTTAAGCATTTTATGGTGATACAAAGATATTTATAAAATAAAATGGTAAAGTTAATTTAACATTAAAAAAACCGGCCTCATTCCTGATGGCGGTTAACAATATATTAAAGTTGCGTTAATCTTCAGGTTGAAGTTTACCAGTTTCTTTGCAGCAAAAAATATAAACCACCGTTTATAAACTATGAGAACTAATAACAGACGAATAGCCTATTTGTTCACTCTTCTATGTTTCTTACTTGCAACATCAGTATCGGCCCAGACCGGATCTATTGTGGGAACGGTTGTCGATATGGGAAAAGACGAAACCCTGGTAGGGGCCAGCGTTATCATCGAGGGTACTTTTAAGGGTACCATTACCGACTTTGACGGAAAGTTTAAGCTGGAAAATTTGGAGCCGGGAATTTACAGCGTCCAGGCATCATTTATATCCTATAAGCCAACAATACTTGATGGGATAAGGGTTGAAGCCAATAAAACCACCACCGTTAGCATAGAGCTTGAGGAAATCACTACTGAGTTGGAGGGTGTTACGGTAACAGCCACCCGAAAAACCAGCACCAACCTAGCCATGATTAGCTCTATAAAGGCGAGCCTAATGGTGGCAACAGGCATATCGGCGCAGCAAATAAACAATTCACAGGACAAGGATGCCTCCGAGGTTATCCGTCGTGTCCCGGGAGCTTCAATAATTGATGATAGATTTGTTGTAGTTAGGGGGCTGAACCAGCGATACAACAGCGTCTGGATAAACAACGCATCAACGCCTTCGAGCGAGACCGATCAAAAAGCCTTCTCGTTTGATGTTATTCCCAGCGCCATGATTGATAACATGATGGTATCCAAGAGCATGTCGCCTGAGCTACCGGCCGATTTTACCGGTGGATTCATTAAAATTTTTACCAAAAATATGCCCGAAAGCAACTTCATGAGCATAAGCTACACAACGGGTTACAATACCCGGGCACACTATGGCGATTTTCAGCTCATAACCACCGGGAAAACAGATTGGTTAGGGGTGGATGGCGGAACCCGAAACCTACCCTCAGGATTTCCAAATTCCCTAAAAGGTTACCCTGATGCTGAGCTGGCCGATTTGGGAAAAAGGCTAAACACCAGCTGGGCACCAAAAGGTGTAAGCGCTTTTCCTGAGCAAAAGCTCAACTTCAGCTTTGGCAGAAAAATTCAAAAGGGTAACCGTTTGCTGGGCAACATAACATCCATAAGCTACAGCCATACCTACAGTAGCGATGAGCTGGTAAACAAAGGTTACCAGGTGCAGCTTAACCCAGGCGAAATTCCTCCATACAGCTATAACTATACCGACAGCACATACTCCCGCTCGGTCAGGCTGGGGATTCTACATAACTGGTCGCTGTTCCCTGGAAAAGGAACAAAAATCGAGTTTAGAAATCTCTTCAACCTGATGGGAAACAATACTGCCGTTATTCGGAATGGGCTAAATGGCTATGAAGGTTATACCATCCGGTCATACCAGGATAAATACATGAGCAGGATAACCTACTCCGGACAGCTGGGTGGAGAGCATAAGCTGGGCAGCAACTCGGATAATACCCTTGACTGGGTTTTAGGATTTGCCTACTCGGGACGTAACGAACCCGACTTAAAACAACTTCGAACCACCCTACAGTCTGAGCCGCTACTTCCCCACTACAACGAATACTATGCCTCAGTTGGGTTAACACCTTCAGTGAGCGACGCCGGCAGGCTATTCATGAACCTTCACGAATACATAGCCACTGCAGGGACAAACTACGAAGCTAAAATAAAAATTGGGAGCTGGAAACCTGTTATTAAAACCGGACTTTACTCTGAATATAAAAATAGAACATTTGACGCCAGAATACTAGGTTTCGCCAAAAATGTCTCCTACACCGAATCGGTCTGGCTTCCGGTTGAAACAATTTTTAGCCTGGAAAACATCAACACTACCCCAAGCGGTTTTATACTAAAGGAGATGACTTCCAGATCAGACTCATACGACGCCACCAACCTGCTCCTTGCAGGATACCTGACCATCAACACGAATATAACCCAAAAGCTGAGATTTTACGGAGGAGCGAGATTCGAAATGAACAACATGCGCCTCAACAGCTACGACATGTACAACAAGCCCGTTGACGTTAAACTCGACCACATAGATATTTTCCCATCGGCGAACCTTACCTACAACTTCAATGAGAAAAATTTGCTGCGTCTAGCCGGCGGGCTATCCGTTAATCGCCCAGAATTTAGGGAAATTGCACCATTTTACTTCTACAACTTTGACGAGGAAGCCGATTACGTGGGAAATGTAAATCTAAAAAACGCATATGTGTGGAACTTCGATTTCCGCTACGAGCTATACCCGAATGCCGGTGAAATTATTTCTATAGGAATCTTCTATAAGCACTTTACATCCTCAATTGAATCGGTGTTCAGACCCGCCGGAAACCGCTTAACATTTACCTACGATAATGCAGATAATGCCCAAAGCGCAGGAGCAGAAGTTGAGCTACGAAAATCACTGGAGTTTATTCCCCTGCTAAAGGATTTCAGCGCTGTGCTTAATGCCTCATACATATACAGCCGGGTAAACTTTCCTGCAAACTCTATATTTCGTGATAGACCCATGCAGGGACAATCGCCCTACCTGGTTAATGCAGCAGTGTTTTACAGCAACACCAAGCATAAGCTAAATCTATCGTTGCAGTATAATCTTATAGGTGATAGGATTCTAGCTGTGGGGCTACCATTCCAAAACTCCAACCAGGACATCCCCGATATCACCGAAAAACATAGCCACCTGGTTGACTTCACCGCCAGCAAGGGAATTGGCAGCAAAATGGAAATAAAAGCAGGTATCAAAAATCTCTTAAATCAAAAGAGCATCAAGTACCAAGCGTTTAAACAGGCTGATGGAGGTGATTTAAACTTGAGCAGTAGGGAAATGCAGCCCGGGATAACATTTAGCCTGGGTTTTTCACTGAATTTTTAGCATCAAAACCTGTTTAACATCAACTTAACATTTTAATCATATTGATATAATGGTAAGGAAATACCACCATACTACCTTTGCTTCAGAAACAAAAGTAAAACAAATACCCATGAAAAGAATTCTAGTGCTGTTAATAGCTGCTTTAACCTTGAATGTTTTTGGAGCAACCACTGATGATAAAACAAAAGGTGAAAGCACAACCAGCTTGCCCGTTAAGTCAATCACCATTAACGGGAAAGTTACCGACAAGCATACAGGGGAGGCACTGGCAGGGGTTGCCGTCAAAACTGATGGAAGCACAACTTGCTACTCCGATTTTGATGGGAACTTCAGCATACAAGTTAATCCGGAGAAACTCGAAAACCTTAGTGCCGAACTTATCTCCTATTCTACTTCAGTTGTAAAGGTTGACATAAATAAAACTATCAACCCTACACTGAAGATAAAGATTGAGCTGGAACCCATTGCTGAGTAGAGTAACTCATCGTAGCTAAGTTCACCACTAAGCCACACCTTCACCCAGGTGTGGCTTTTTCATTCTAGAAACACTACCACTTCCCTGTTAACAGATACCTAACAAACAGCTAATGAAAGGGTAATTTTTGCTTAGCTGCGCTTTAGCTGCTCAGCCCTACTTTTGTGCCAGATAATTCTAAAATCAATCAAAATGAAAAAAATGAGTCTCTTAACAAGCACAAAGGGTTTAGCCTTTGCGGCAATCCTACTTGGTCTGGGCATGGCATCATGTAATGATGATGAAGACGAACCCAAGCCTCCCACAGGACAAAAGGTAACGGTTTCTGGCGATATCACAGCCAACACAACCTGGTCGGCAAACGATACTATCATGCTGGAAGGGTTTGTTTACGTGAACAATGGGGTTACGCTTACCATTGAGCCGGGAGCGCTAATTAAGGGTTTAAGCGACACCAAGGCAGCGCTGATAGTTGAGCGTGGCGGTAAAATTATGGCCAATGGAACACAAGATAGACCTGTTGTATTTACTAGCGATAAACCGGCCGGTCAGAGAAAACCTGGCGACTGGGCAGGAATAATAATTTGTGGCAAGGCTCCTATTAATATTACCGGTGGTGAGGCTGAGATTGAAGGAGGAACCGGCGCTATTTACGGGGGTACTGATCCTGCCGACAACTCCGGATCGCTTCAGTATGTTCGCATAGAGTTTGCAGGATACGAGGTTTCCAGCGGAAATGAAATTAACGGCCTTACCTTGGGGGGCGTAGGAAGTGGAACTGTAATTGAACACGTGCAGGTTTCTTTTGGCCGCGATGACTCTTTCGAGTGGTTTGGCGGAACCGTAAATGCCAAGTACCTGGTTTCGTACCGTGGTGGTGATGACGATTTTGACACCGACAATGGCTTTAGCGGAAATGTTCAGTATGGTTTAATACTTCGTGGTCCAGAGGAAGCTGACAAGTCCGATGCATCCAACGGGTTTGAATCCGATAACGATGCAAACGGCTCATCAAATACTCCATTAACCTCTGCAAAGTTCAGCAACATCACTATTCTTGGCCCCTATGCCACTAAGACCCAACCAAATGTTAACCCCAACCACAAGCATGCCCTTCGTCTTCGTCGTAATACACGTCTTAACCTTTACAACTCTATCCTGGCAGGTTTTGCCACCGGTCCTCGTATTGAGGGTCCTAGCATGACGCAATACAACACTACAGGGGGTCCTGAAATTAAGAACTGCATAATGGCCGGCATGATAAAGGATTTTCAGGTTAACACCGATGGGACTACCCTTACCCAGGAGCAGTATGACGCCATGTGGACAGCAGGTAACAATCAGACCTTTGCTGAAAATGCAGATATAAAACTTACCAATGCATGGAGCTGGGGAAATGTTAATCCTATGCCCCAAAGTGGTTCTCCTGTTCTCACAGGCGCTTCCTTTAGCGGGTTGTCTGGCTTCGAAACAGTTGCCTTCATTGGTGGTTTTGGAACTACAAACTGGACCAGCGGGTGGTGCAACTGGGATCCACAGAACGCTAGATACTAATGTTATAACCAACCTTAAAAGCTTCTCCCTTAATCCGGGAGAAGTTTTTTTTGAATATACTACTACCTTTCTAATCGTTTATACTGCATTTGATTTTTTAGTCAAAATTACAAATAGGTAAAACTTGTTTTAGCCAGTACATGCCTGGCCTTTTTAACCCTTTTGCTTTTTGCCTGTAAATAATAAATAAAAATGATTTCTTATGAAATACCCTCGTAGAGCTTCATGCACAAGCATACATGAACAACCGTACGCTTCTTACGGGATTGGTGAAGCCAAAATATGGATGTTCCATCAGCTTTAACACCGATACTTAAACGGTATGGACCTTAGTATTTTTAATAAGAAACCAAAAAAATCTTTGCAGATGAAACCTCCAGCCCCTGTTTCAAGTAAAAATTAAGAGTATTCTACTAAGCTGTTTTATAGCATAAAAATATTTTACACATTAACTATCAACCTGCTAAACACCATAATATGAAAAGACTTACGTTACTTTTACTTTTAGTTCCTTTTCTGTCCGGTGCCCAAAATAATGTTACAGAAAAGAATGGGCTTTACCTTGACAGCAGTGGTAAACCCTTCACTGGCACATATCAGGAGTATTTTGAAAACGGACAGGTAAAATCTCAAATGGAAATCGGCCAGGGCTTACTCAACGGGCAGGTAAAAGTCTATTTTCCGTCGGGTGAGCTGAATGAAATTCGGTCGTACATAAAAGGGGAAAAAAGCGGAAGATGGGAAACATGGAATGCTCAGGGGGTAAAAGTTGCTGAAGCCAACTTTCTCAACGGAAAGAAAAATGGTAAATGGTATGTGTGGGACGAGAAGGGGACTTTACGCTACGATATGACCTACCGGATGGGGGAGAAATCCGGAACATGGATAATTTACAACGATAAAGGCTTAGAAACTTCCCGAAAAGAATACTAGTCTCCCACCCCACTCTTCAAAAGGTTAATCTTCACGTAATCAGGTACCGCTGCCTTAAAGTGGGGTAGTTGTGTTTGCATTTCTGCCGTTGTATTGCTACAAAAGCACCGAAATTTTCAAGGCCTCAGCTGTTTCAGTGGATATTTTATACCTGTCGTCAATCCTGTAGCCAACCACCCAGGCAATTTCATTATTGGAAAGCAGAACATACACCTCGTTTTTTTGGTTTAAAGGAACCTTACAGTCAACAAGGTAATCGCTTACCTTTTTATAGCCTTTCATGCCTAAAGGTATAAACCTATCGCCAGGTTGCCAGCATCGAAGTGTAAGCGGAAACCTTAGCTTAGAGTAGTTAAGGATGGCTACTTGCGGACTTGAATCAATCTTAACCTCAACAATACGCTCAAACCTCATGGGAAAGGGTTTCTCAATCCGGCTGCAATCTTCGCCAACCTCTATGCAGGCATTACTTGTAGAAATTTTAGCCGACAGAATCAGGTATTTTCTATCCCTTAGCAGGGTATGAGTCGGCGAGTCAACATACTTTCCTGGAGTTGACTCCAGCAGGTCAAAGACTTGTGTTGCCATATTTCCCGAAAACCCGTAATGCCGTAGCTCCTCAACCAGAAATATACGGGCTGCCGGTTCACGCTTTAGTTCTTCAACTGAAAATAGCACAGCATCCTTTCTGAATGAAACAACTTTCCTTCTTATCTCGTCCAGCTGCCTGTCAACCAGCGATATAGCCTCATTGACATGATAAGACGAATCGTAAATTGTTTCCACCGCTGAAGGGTTTAACTCTTGTAGCAGCGGAATGACCCTATGCCTTATGAAATTTCGTTTGTACTTTAGGGTTGCGTTGCTGGAATCCTCACGGTAGCTAATTCCCAGCTGCTTTGAGTAGTTTTCAATCTCAGGGCGAGTGGCAAAGAGCAACGGTCGAATTATATTTCCATGAACAGGCCTGATACCTGTTAACCCTCTAATACCTGCCCCTCGGATTAGGTTGAGCAAAACCGTTTCTGCGCTGTCGTTCATGTTATGGGCAATGGCAATTTTGTTGTAGCCGTGCTCCCGACAAAGCTCGTTGAAGTAGTCATACCTCAACTCCCTGGCAGCCACCTGAATGGAAACACTCTTATCAGTAGCGTATTGAACCGTACTAAATTTAGTAGTGTGGAACACCACTCCTTTTTCACGGCAGTAGGTTCGGGTAAACTCCTCGTCGCCATCAGACTCCTCACCCCTTAACCCAAAATTGCAGTGGGCCACGGCAAATTTGAAACCAGTCTTTTGAAAAAGATGCAGCATTACCATGGAATCAATGCCACCGCTAACACCCAGCAGGATGGAGTCGTTCTCGTCGGCCAACCGGTGTACCCGAATGAAATTGATAAATTTATCCTGCAACATTTTCAATCCTGGCGTTTAACGTTTGAAGTATGGCTTTGGCTTTTAGCAAGCATTCGTTGTATTCATTTTCAGGGTCGGACTTGGCGGTAATTGCACCTCCCACCGAAAAGGAAAGGTACTTCCTTTGCCCGCAGTAAAGCAAGCTACGGATAACCACGTTGAAATCAAAATTTTTGTTAGGAGTGATGTAGCCCACTGCGCCTGAAAAAATTCCCCTCCTGGATTTTTCAAACTCTTCAATCAGCTGCATTGCCCTAACCTTTGGGGCACCGGTCATAGATCCCATAGGGAATGTGGCTTTTATGGGTTCTACCAGGTTTAGCTTCTCAGGCACGATGCACGAAACGGTGGAAATCATCTGGTGAACCTGCCGGAAGGTGTAGATTCCGCAGAGCTCGTTAACCTTAACTGAACCGGGAACCGCAACCCTCGACAGGTCATTTCGGACCAAATCAACTATCATCACATTCTCGGATATCTCCTTGGCGTCCGATTTTAGCTTTTCCACCATCTGCGAATCCATGTCTGGCAAAGCCATTCTTGGCGCAGTGCCTTTAATTGGCTGGCTTACCACTACATTCCCGTTTTTCCTAAGGTAACGTTCAGGAGAAGCTGCCATTAAAAACTTTTCGCCAATTTTTAAAAATGCGCCAAACGGTGTAGGTGAGTTGCTATATAAGCGGTTAAACACCCGGGCAGGCTGAATTGATACCCCTTCGGTGTAAAACTCCTGGCAAAAATTCATCTCGTAAATATCACCCCTGCCGATATGGTTCTTAATGCGCTGAACCTGGGTAAGGTATTCATATCTCGAGTATCTGGACTTAAAAGTGATGGTAGGCTGTTGAGGGTTAGCAACCAATTCAACTCTTAGCAGGTCGTCAACAAGCTTGCTAACAGTTAGGTCAGAGGTTTTACCGGGATAGTAGTACACGCAAAGATTGTGGTCAGCAATACTCATAAATACTTCCGGAACGAAGAAGAACATTTCGGGAAATGCCAGCCCATCGAAATTCCCCGATTGAAGATTCTCCAGCTCATTTTTAAGGTCGTAACCTAAAAAACCTAAAATCCAATCGTTATTAGCATCGGTAAAGTATTCGAAGTTTTTAAAAAAATTATCCGCAGGTTTGCAGCTGGCAGCCACACCAAATCCTGCTGCACAATCGAACTGGCTTACCATGTCTGTTCCCGGAACCGGCATAGCATCCTTTCCTCTTAAAACAATGCCAACATCCCAGCTTAGCAGGGCTTTAGCCATGTTGTCGGTAACCACTTCAGGGTTTTCGACAAGGTATGTTAACCGTTTCCTCATGCCACAAAATTAGCATTAAAGATGAAGGATTTAGCACAAAAAAACCGCCCCTAGAGGCGGTTCAGCAAGTTAAGTGGATATGCAAGTAGGCTTACTACCTATGGCTTAGGTAGTCCGAAACGCCGTCCTGGGTTGCTTTCATGGCCTTTTCACCTTTTTTCCAGTTGGCAGGGCAAACCTCGCCATGCTCCTCGAAATACTGAAGTGCGTCAACCATACGGATTACCTCGTCCACATTCCTTCCCAGAGGCATATCGTTAACCACCTGATGGCGGACAACCCCGGACTTGTCAATCAGAAACAATCCCCTGAATGCCTGTGGAACGCCAACAAATACAGCATCTCCGTTATTGTCATCGTAGTCGTAATGACCGGCCAGCACATCAAAATTCTCGGAGATTGTTTTGGATAAATCCGAAACAATTGGGTAGGTAACCCCCTTAATGCCGCCATCTTTTTGTTCGGTTTGCAGCCATTTCCAGTGCGAAAACTCCGAATCAACCGAGCATGCAACCACCTGTGTGTTTCTTTTTTCAAACTCCTCCAGCTTATCCTGAAATGCTAAAAGTTCTGTTGGGCAAACAAAAGTAAAATCGGCAGGGTAGAAAAAGAATACCACATACTTCTTGCCGATGAACTGCTCAAGAGAAAAATTCTCAACAATTTCGTGACCCTTTATAACTGCGCTAGCCTTGAAAACAGGCGCTTTCTGTCCTACTAGTACTCCCATAGTTCAATAATTTTTAGGTATTTTAATAATGTAAAATCAAAAATGACTTTAGCTGCCACTTAATACAACCATGCAATTAACCAGAAATGTTCAATTATGCCGGGTTGTAAATTTTCATGGTAAACAACGTGAAATGAAAATTGTTCGCAGATGCCAGGCTACTCGAAGGGAAGTAGGGCAGGCTCTTTCATCCTGAACTGCTCAAACTTCTTACGATCCTGAGAGGTAATAATCCAATAGGCAACATCGGCATTTTGGGGGACATTAGGGTAGTAACCAAGACGAAAAATAAATGACGGAAAGATTAAACTTTCATTTTTCACCTTAAAACCCAGACCGAAACCGCTAAAAAGAGAATTGCCAAAAATTACTTCGTTTGAACCTCCCACCATTCCCAAATCACAGAAGGCAAAACACGATGGTCTAAAACCATAGTATAAATGTGGGCTAAACAAAGTTGTTTCAAAATTAACTATTAGGCGTGTTTGACCCACAAGGGAATTGCTTCTTAGACCGGTAATCCCGTTATCCTTGTTAAGTGCAAGGTATTCCCTTTCCCCCTCAAACCGCGAAAAGCCCCTTGTAAAGCTAACACCAACATGTTGCCGTCCAAAATATTTTCCAAGGGTAAATTTATTAGAAATAAAAGTAGATTTGAAGTTGATCATTCCTTGCTCGGCTCGTGGGCCTTCGGCCATGTAGCCTCCGGTACGAGCAGCAATAAAAAGGTATCCGGCAGGTGTTATCTCGGCAGCCGAAATTTCACCACCTGCCACCAATCGTCGCTGGTACTCGCTATCCTCAACCCCTCCAATAAGCTGCACTATAAATCCAACCGGAATATCCTCGGTTGCGCCAAAAGAGTAGATGAAGTTATCCTGAGCAAAATTTTGGTTAGAAAATCCGGCTGCTAACAAAACTTGGTAGTTAGAGTGAAAGTACGGGTTTAGGTTCATAGATGTTGGTAGGGATTTGTAGAAATCAACCTGCCGGTACTTTAGAGCAAGGGTAAAAATGTAAGGTGAAGCAATTATAACCGGTTTACCAACCCTAAATGAACGGCCTACCCAAAAGCTCATTAGGCTATAGTCTATCGAAACTATTGAATCAACAGGGAAAATTTTGTAGGGTTCTTGACTTTTAACATAGGTTCCGCCTAGTGCATACTTGGTTTTTGAGGCGTAAAAGTCACGCTTCACATCTACACAGTAAGATTTGTAGCCGACGCCTTCACGGAACCACAAGTCGCTGGTAATGAAAGTCCCAGCAATGTTAGGGATATTCAGCTCACCCATGTACCCCCATTTCTCCTTTTGTTCCTCGTCGTAGTAAACACGCCCGGTTGCCCCTATACCTATTCCGGCAAAGTTTCTCTCCGAAAGGGTTATCCGTCCCTTCGCTGAACTTTCAATCCGTACCCCCATGTTCAGAGTCCACTTATCCTTCGTAACAACCGTAGCTTTCACATAGTTAGTGTCCTGCAGGGGTTCAATGTTAATACCTACATCTTCAATATAGAGAAGGTTGCGAAGGAGCTGTTCGGTTTCCACTAAGTCAACCGGGTCAAGTTCTTGCCCCTCGGAAAATAACAGGTTGTTTTCAACCGACCGGCGTAATGTAAGCGAGTGTAGCGAGTTCCCAAATTTCTGAAGGCTGTTTTCGGGTTTTAGTGTAGTATCGTTAATGTACTCCCCAAAAGGCTTTAACCGTACAATTTGAATATCGGCTATTATTCTTCCAGCATATCTTGAGAACTTCTGATATGCCTTTGCCTGTTCGGCATAAATTTCTTTTTGCCTAGTATCCTCTTCCTCACAGTAAATTAGGTCTAACAGGTTATTTACTATGGCATTATTGGACTTAAGAACCTCATTCCCTCGACGATTGAACAAGTTGGTGTCGCTTCTACTAAGGGTGTCGGGATTCCAAAATAGCTGAACAGAATCAAACTTGCTGGTTGTTAATGCAAAAGAAGTGGAGGTGAAAAGCAGAAATGATAAATGAACCGTTATTGCTAATCCTAAGCGTAAGGTTAGCTGTAAAAAGCTTTTTTTAAGCGACAAAATACCCATTAATAAGACATAGGATTACTCCTTTAACCACTTACTTGTAGAACTTACGGGCATTAATTTCGACTTTAAGTATAAAAAAATAGTTATCCTCATCGAGTTGAAGGAATTGGTAGTTCAATGGTTCGCCTGTTTTGCGGGCAATATCAATTAGTCCTAACCCGGCACCTCCCTTTTCGGATAGCGTTCCTTCGCGAATTTGCCGTTTATACATTTCTTTTAACTCTTCGGGCGAAGCGTTATTAACAGTGATCAGCGATTGCTCAAGATGGTCTTTATGCTTGCGAGCTACCTTATTGGAGGTAATCACGTAGTAGGTGTCATGTTTTTTCCCGATGATGAAGAGCCCGTTGCCAATGTTTCGCTCTTTGATTTCATCGGAATGCTTGTTCATATTCTGAAGGGTTTCAACCATAACATGGTACACCTTACGCTGAACCGATCTTTCCTCGCTGTTCTTCTCCATATCCGATTCGGCCATGGAGGTAAACATCTTGGTTATTTCATGGCTAAATTCCCCCAGATACACCAGTGAAAACCCGTTATCAATCATCTCATCGTAGATGTTCGACACCGACTTGATAAAGTTGAAGGTTAGGTTCATAGCTTTAGGTCTCCAAAATTTGGATAAATGTAGCCGTTAAAATTAAAATATTTCAATATGAACTCAAAAAAAAGGTCGGAGAACCCGACCTTTACAAGCTATAAGCCAAATATTTCTTTGCCTTGAATACATCTAATGTCTCGTGGAATGCTAGCCTCCGAAACCCGATCCAGGTCATGCTGTAGCTCCTCGGCTATAAATCCCTTATCGGCAAAAAGTTTTTTAACACCCTCATAATCCCCGTTCCCCTGAAGTATTAGGATATCGTGGGCAAGGGAGTTCATTGCTTCGGTCATTTTATCGAAGTTAACCCGGTAGGTTCCGGTTTCGGGATTTCGCTCAAAGGCACCACGCTCCTTGAGGTAGTAAAAGCAAACCATGTTCGCTTTTCCATGCGAAGAGGCAGCTCCAAAACGTACAGATCGGAAAATACCGGCAACAAAGGTTACATAGTTGTCCATCATGTCCTTATCCGGGAGTTCTCCCATGGCAGCCAGCTGCGACACCATGTAAAGACCAAGTATATCGGCCTTCCCCTCTTCCAGTGCGCTGTGCATCTCCTTAAGCGATTCCTGCACACCACCTTTCCCATCAACCCGGTTTTTGATTCCCAAGCCGTGGGCAACCTCATGAAACATTACGTTCTCAAAAAAAGCATCAAATTTGATATGCTCGCGTTGCTCCTCGTCTATCAGCAAGTTGCCAATGGGCAGGAGAATCTTATCGAACTTGTACCTCATGGCATTTTTCAGCTGCAGCTTTCGGCTACCCTTCTTGAGCTGAACTTTTGGATCGTTTGGTAGGTTAATGGCAATTGTTTTGCTTCCTGCATTGCAGTCGCCTGCATAGAACACAACATCGTACACGCCCAAATCGGAATCAAGCCCAGGAACTTCCTTCTTATATGCAGGATCAACCGGCAGGCTCTCCTGCAGCTTGGGAAGCAGAGCGGCGTAATGGCTAATTTTTTGTGACCATTCAAGATCCTTAATCAGGATGTAGGCTTCGTAGGCGGCCTTGTAGTTGAACAGTGCGTCCTCGTAGTTTTCAATTGGCCCAACAACAAAATCTATGTTGTTATTTTTCATGTTCATCCAGGCCATATCGCTTTCAAAGTACTCGTCGGTTTGCAGCGCTTTAGCTCTAAGATTTAAATATCGTTTCAAGCCTGCATCCTCGGCTAAGTTGGCTGCCTGCACCATTAGCTCAGCCGCCTTGTCTATCCTATCCTTATAAGTAATATGGTAGGGAACCGATTCAAGCTTCCCATCAGAGTTGCGCCTGATGAGGGTGTACTGGCTGGTTTTGTCGGGAGAGCTAAAGGCTTCGAACTCCTCAATGGTCATGTCGGGAGGATAAAATTGGGCACCTAGGGGTTTTTCGCCAAAACCTTGAATAAAGGGCTTATTGTCGTTCAACCGCTCCCACGGCCCATAGTTAACCAGGGCAAATTCAAAGGTGGCCTTATCGGTAATTGTGTCGAGAAACTCTTCCTTACTTCCAAATGCCTGCAACCAGAATAAATCGTCCATTATCTGAGCGGCATCAAATAGGTAGGGCAGCATTTGAATTTCGCGAGTTGACAAATGAGTGATGTCCGACCTCAGCTCAACAGGCGCAAATTCGTCCAATTTTTTCTGCATCTCGGATTTAACCTCCTTGTTGTGTTTTGTACCACAGGATGAGAGAGCCATCAGTGCGGCAAAAAACGTAATACACAATCTGTTCATGGTGGTTGTA
>Ga0209604_1000493_pt1 | contig 36822 bp, 20 predicted proteins | sample AD_UKC097_MetaG_FD_184405 | JGI IMG/M metagenome (GOLD analysis project Ga0209604, IMG submission 184405) | Active sludge microbial communities of municipal wastewater-treating anaerobic digesters from USA - AD_UKC097_MetaG (SPAdes) (version 2) | ecosystem: Engineered > Bioreactor > Anaerobic >... | reverse complement strand
CAGGGCCTCAGCCTCAACCCGGCGAAGATATCGGGGATGTGCGGAAGGCTTATGTGCTGCCTGAGGTACGAGATGGAACCCGAGAAGACCCACGCCGAACAGACAGAGAATTCGAACTGAGCTCCAAAAGGAGTCTAAGATGACCGACAGGAAATTGTTCAGGCCGAACCTCAATCAATACCGCAACAGGCATCCGAGGGAAAACCAGCAGGAAAGGGTAGTGAAGGATTCCGACGCCTACAAGGACGTTTCCGGAGCGCCGCAGGGCGCTCCCCAGCAGAGGCCCAGCGAACCTCCCAGGAGGAGGCAGGTCCCTCCGGAACAGACCAGCGCGGAGAGCTTCTACTACGTCAAGCAGATGAACTCCAAGACCCAGGTCGTGGTCGTCCTGCTGGACGGCGAGGAGATCCACGGCTGGATAGAGTGGTACGACAAGCACTGCATCAAGATACATTGCTACAACGAGCAGAACTTTCTGATCTTCAAGCACTCGATAAAATACATAACAAAGGAAAAGGAGCGCCAGGGATGAACGCCAAACCAAGAATTCTGATAACCATGGGAGACCCCGGGGGCGTGGGTCCCGAGATACTGGACAAGCTGCTCTTCGACAGGGACGTACTGAAGCTGGGCCCGATAACGGTTATCGGCCCGAAAAGGGCGCTGAAAACTTCCCCGGATGACGTTGATGTCGTCGACGTCGACCTGGCGGGAGTATCCTTCCACACCCGCCCTCATCCCGACAACGGCAGGATCGCCCTGCTTGCGATCGAGGAAGCTGTAAGAAGGATGGAGAACGGCTCTGCCGACCTGCTCGTGACAGGACCCGTTTCGAAGGAAGCGATCAGGCGCTGCGGAGTCCCGTTCCAAGGCCACACGGAGTATTTCGGCCACCACTTCAACGTCACGCCCTACATGGTGTTCTTCGCCAACCATTCGAAGATCGCCCTTTTCACGAGGCACACTCCTCTCAGCGAAGTGCCGAACGAACTGAGCCGTGAAAAGCTCGTCAGCTGGATCGAGGGGCTGAACGGAGCCGTCACGGCCCGCCTCAAGACGAGCCCCGTCTACAAGATCATGGGGCTCAACCCGCACGCGGGAGAAGGCGGCCTCATCGGCAGGGAAGAGGTCGAAGTGATACGCCCTGCGGTCGACGAGCTCAACGCGAAGGGGATCAAGGCCGAGGGCCCGTTCCCGTCGGACAGCTTCTTTGTCTATGAACCGAGGGAGGAGAGCGTCGTCATCGCGCTCTACCACGACCAGGGGATGATTCCCGCGAAGCTCCTGAGCAAGGGGCACGCGGTAAACTGCACCTTCGGCATACCTTTCCTTAGGACCTCGCCGGACCACGGCCCCGCATTCGACGTCGTCGGGAAGGGCGTCGCCGACCCCGAGAGCTTCAAGAGGGCGATCGTCGAAGGCGTCAAGCTCCTGAGGAAGAAGTAATGCTCGATCTCCAGAAGATCAGGACAAACCGCGAAGAGGTCGCTGCCGGCCTCGTCAAAAAAGGAGTAGCCTGCGAAAAGATCGACGAGATCTTCGAGACCGACGTCGAGTGGAGAAGAGCGCTCACGGAGGTCGAGACCCTCAAGGCGAGGAAGAACGCCGTCAGCAAGGACATCGGGAAGCTTAAAAGAGAAGGGAAGGACACTTCGGGCGTCGAAGCCGAGATGAGAAGCCTCGGAGACGAGATCGCCAGGCTCGAGAACGACGCGAAAGCGTTCGACGAGAAGCTGAAAGACCTCCTTTCGTGGCTCCCCAACTGTCCCCACGAGAGCGTTCCCGTGGGCAAAGACGAATCAGCCAACCGCGAAGAAAAAAAGTGGGGCGTCCCCGCGGAGTTCGATTTCGAACCGAAGGCGCATGACGAGATCGGCGAGAAGCTGGGGATCCTCGATTTCGAGAGGGCTTCGAAAGTTTCCGGTGCGAGGTTCGTCGTCCTGAGAGGCGCGGGAGCTTCGCTCGAACGCGCGCTCATAAACTTCATGGTCGATGTCCACTCGAAGCAGAACGGCTACACCGAACTTCTGCCTCCGTACCTGGTGAAGGGCGAGGCTCTTTTCGGGACGGGCAACCTGCCAAAGTTCGAGGCCGACCTGTTCAAGGTCAGCGGCGAGTTCTACCTTATCCCCACCGCGGAAGTTCCCGTAACCAACTATCACCGGGACGAGATACTGGAGGAGGAGAGCCTTCCGGTCTCCTACTGCGCCTTTACTCCGTGCTTCCGCTCGGAGGCGGGGTCTTACGGCAAAGACACGAAGGGCATGATCCGCCAGCACCAGTTCCACAAGGTCGAGCTCGTCAAGTTCAGCCATCCGGACAACTCCTACGAGAGCCTCGAGAAGCTCACTTCGGACGCCGAGAAGATACTCGAGCTGCTGGGATTGCCTTACCGCAGGATGATCCTTTCGACGGGGGACATGTCGTTCTCGTCGGCGAAGACGTACGACCTCGAGGTGTGGCTGCCGTCGCAGAAGGCTTACCGCGAGATCTCGTCATGCTCGAACTTCGAGGATTTCCAGGCGAGGCGGGCGAACATACGGTTCAAGCCGAAGGGCGGGGGAAAGCCGAGGTTCGTCCACACGCTGAACGGATCGGGCCTGGCTGTGGGCAGGACGGCTGTCGCGATACTTGAGAACTATCAGAGGAAGGACGGCAGCGTCGAGGTCCCGAAGATTCTGCGCCCTTATCTGGGTGGCCTCGAAGCTATCACTGGCTGAAGAAATTCCAACTGCTGCAACCTGAGGCGCGGGAACGATGCTTCGCATCTTTCCAAGGCTCCGCCTGAGTCTCTCTGTGAGCAAGCTCACTCCGGGCCTCCAGCTCGCCTTTCATCGCCTGGCGGCTCTCCCCGCGCCTTAAAAATTTCACCCCCCCCCACACCGTTGCACACGCCGACGGCGACGGACCATAGGCAGCGTCAAGCATCGGGATTTTCAAATGCTCGATTTCTATTTTTATTCCGCTCGGTACGGAGCCCTCGCTGACTTAAAGCCAAGCAGTTGGCTTTAGATGCCTCGGAGCGTCCCTTTCGCTTTCCTTGCCTCTGGCCCATCGGCGTCTATGCGTCGGCAGCTTCGCTGCCGGACCTTTTTTCAAAGAGTCTTCAAACTGCTCGCAATAAGAGATACAATAAATATGGAGGAATTCGCATATGCGAAGCAAAAGTTCCTTCCTTGTATTCATTCTAATTATTGGGCTGTCGCTTTCATGCAATTCTCTGATTTGTTATAAATTAAGCAATCAAGAAAAACGATGCGAGTATTGGAGAGCAAAGATCGATCCAGCGCTGCCCTTATCAGGGAAGGGAGTTTGGGAGCAGCCTTCTGATGAAGAAACCATGTCGGTGATTGCATGCCTTCTTGATCTGGAGGGGAGAAAAGAACCTGCAAGATTCGGCGGAGCTACCAGGTATGATGTGTCGTACGCTTCAGAAGATATGCCTAGCATTGAAATAGCCTCACTATATTACATTTCTTTCATATATGAGAAAAAGTGGGATCATGCTAGGGTGATCGCAATTCAAGGACCTAACGGAGAAACTAATACTACTTCAATTACCGATGAAGCATGGAAATCTTATAAGAAATGGTTTAATAAAGTTAAGACAATTGGATTAGATGAGGCACGTCGCCAAAAGCTTGAACCACTCCAAGGCACGGAGCTACATTGGTATTAGGATCCTAAATAAGTCCGGGCAGATACAATCTCATTCCGCTAACTGACTCTATTAGATCCTTCTCATCCTGTGAATCCTTGTTAATAAGAAAGGGCGGGCAACAGCCCGCCCTTTCAATGTTGAACTTCAGCCATCAGCCATCAGACTTCAGCTCTTATCAGAACGCCCATTTGAAGCCGAATGCGGCCGCGCGCGGTTCGGTGTAGGAACGGACGTTGCCCCAGTCCGGGTTCAGGACGGGAGTTTCGTCCCATGTGGAGCGTTTCTCGTAGAAACCCTCCTCGACCCTGAAATCGTACTGATCGTTGAGAAGGTTGATGACGTCCACGAATACGGTCAGGGTGGTCCTCATGATCTTCCATGTGTATTCCGCGTGAAGGTTGATAGTGAGCGCCGCCGGCAGGCGCCCCTCGGAACCGCGAGGCGTCACGTATAGCTTTCCGTAACCCACTTCGTTCTTGGGCCAGTCCGCCAACTTGCATTTCGGGCGGCCCGAGTCGAGACGCACCGTGGCTCCCACGAGGAGGCCGTTGTCGAACTGATAGCCGCCCAGGACCTTCAGCTGATGCGTTCGGTCGGTGGGAAGGTGGCCGTACCGGTTTCTCATCCAGAGCGACGAGGGAATGTCCCACTCTTTCGTGGCGTTGGGCGTAAGCTCGGGGACTCCGCGGTCGTAACCTGCCGCGGTGTTGCCTTTCAGGTCGGAGAGCGTGTAGTTCCCCTGGAGGAACCAGTTGTTCTTGAACCGCTTCTCGAACAGGAGTTCGAGAGCCTTGTACCGCCTGACAGGCTTCGGGAAGGAAGTGTAACCGGGAATTACTCCCCGCCATGATTCCAAGAGAGGCGTGTACTGATCTCCCGGGTTCATGATCAGGAGGTCTATGCCTCCCGTACTCGGGTCATATATGCCTACCGTTTCAAGCAGTTTGTTGAGGTCGCGGTAAACCGCCCTCGCTCCGATCACGAGGTCGGGCATCGCCTCCCACTGGATGCCTAGAACGAACTCGTCCTGTGACTGGTTATTCACGCCGTCAAGAGGTTCCGCGGGATTCCGGTTGTATGTCGCCAGCCCGGTCCTGACGCCGTCGACATACGTCCCCTTGTATGAAGCATGACCCGCGTCCATGGTCTGCGCCAGGTAGAGGGGGACGCGGTCATAATAACGGCCGCAGGAGAAGTAAAGCTTGGACTTGTCGTTCCCCATGAAGTCCCAGGAGACGCCCAGCCTGGGCGAGATAGAGGAAAGGGAGAGGCTGTTGCCTCTCTGGCTATCAAGATCGTTCCTTTCCCAGCGCAGGCCGGCCGTCACTGTCAGTTCTTCGAAAAGGGTCCATCTGTCCTGGAGGAACAGGGCGGAATATGAGCCTTTCTCGTTGTATTCGGGATCCTGGACAGAGTAAATGTACCAGTTCTTGTAGGAAGCAGGGTCGAACATGTCGGGTCCGTTCTGCTTCCTGAGCTGCATCATGTACCCCCCGGTGTATCCTGAGACCTGTTCCCAGTCAAAATCGTCAAGCTCGGCTCCAAAGGTCACTTCGTGATGGCCGAACCCTCCTGCGGGAGCCCACAGCCCTCTCACACCTAGCTGCGAGGAAGCCATCTCGTCGGAGATGAACTTGCCGAACCCTTCCGATATGGCGAGGTCCGAGTCCCAATCCTGGCTGACCCACTGCGGCCTGCCGTATCCTTCCGCGCCCGAAAGCCACGGTTTCAGCTCGTTCTTGCTGCGGGTCATCGCCGCTCTCGTCTCAAGGAAGAATCGCGGTGTGAAAGTAGCGTACCATTTCACCCCGGCATTGGTGGAACCCATACTTCTGCGGCTGGCCGAGCTGATGGACTTGAGCGTCGGAATGAGCCCCTCCCTGATGTGCTGTCTCGCGGGATCCCCGAAAACCGTGAGCTCGAACTGGTGTTTCTCCCCGGGTTTCCAGTTGAACTTCGCGATGTAGGTCGTCGTCCGCCATGTCTTGTCATATTTGTAAGGGATCGCGATCGATCCGCCGTTGTACGTGTTCCTGAGCAGGTCTGCCCCCTCGTTGCGTTCGGTCTTGTAATACGGGTTGTACCCGAGGAAGAACCAGAGTCGGTCCTTTACGATCGGTCCGCCCAGATCGAACCCGATGTCGTAGGCTTCCCAGGGCCTTCCCTCGGTGACCTCGAACTCGTTCTCCTTTTCCGAAGCGGTCCAGTTCTGAGCGGTGGTCCATCCGAATATCTCTCCGTGGAAATCGTTGCTTCCCGACTTGGTGATCAGGTTGAAGAAGCCGCCCGTGGACGTTCCGTTCTCCGCTTCGACTCCGTAAACCTCGGTGTCCATCTCCCTGATAAAGTTCACGTTGAGATTGGTGCCGTAGGTCCCGGTCACAAAATTGTTCGTATATATCCCGTCGAGCATGTAGACGTTCTCTATTCCGGTGGCTCCCGCAATTGCGGGATTGCCGGACAGCCTCGAGTGGGTGGCTGTCGGCGAGAAGTAGAAAATGGACTGATAGGAGCGGTCCTGGAACTCTCCGAGAACGGGGATGGACCGGATCTCCGCCTCCGGAAGGATCATCGGAACGGTCGCCTGGCGGACCGCGACGGCGGGAGCTTCGGCGATAACCACCTGTTCGGAGCCGGTTGATGAAAGGACAGTGTCCCTTGTGGTCACGACCCCCGGCGAGACGATGACGATGAAGCTCACCTGGCCGTAGCCTCCGGCTTCTATGCTTATCCTGGTCTGCTGGGAGGGAGGAACGAAAGAGAGGTGATACTCTCCCTTCTGGTCGGTAGTCGCCCTCATCTCGCCCTGGATGGCGGGAGAGGTTACCGTTATTCCAGCGCCCTCGACCGTTTTTCCGCTCTCTTCGAGCACTCTCCCTGCGATGCTGCCTGTCGTGGTCTGGGCTTTCGATATATTTGAAAATGCAAGCGAGAGGATCCCCGCCAGCGTGACCCCCCGCAAAACGTACTTCCACGCGGTACCCATAGATTTCTCCTTTCTATCCGGCAGAAACGCGGAAACCGGTTCTTCACCGTGCGGTAACAACTCGGGCCGCTCAAAAGGAATTGATCCAAGCGCGCGTCTCTGTCATTAACTTGCGAATATTTTCAAGCGAGCTGCTGAATGTCGTCTCTAAAGCCGGAGCACGAGTCTCATGGGAGCCCTGTCGGATGCCAGGCGCTCCGGTTTTTTTTGTTTTCCGGACAGTCCGGAAGCGACAGGACCTTTCGTTTTTTCAGCATGCCGGAGAGGATCATCCGTCGTCGAGCGAAGATCGGAAATGCCGCCCTGGGCGGCCCTGTGGCCGGGACCGCCGTTCCGTCTGCCCCTTAGAGATGAAATGTTGTCGTCTGTCGCCCACATCTCGCCCCGGTAAAAGGCGGTCCTCTGGACGGGAGCGTAAGGGCTTCCCCTGATGGAAAAAGTCCTGCTCCACGCCCAGTCGATCTCCCTGCCGCCTTCACCTCTTCGTAGGAGCAGCCTGGCCCGTTCACAGGGGATCCTCGGGACCACCCAGGCAAGGCTGTCCAGCTCCGGATCCTTGCACTCCGTGAGCCTTATTTTTGCGGGGAACGGAGATTCGAATTTCAAGAGCAGTTCGAACTCTTCGGTGTCCTTCGGGAGGGGCGACCAGGTGACTCGGACCGCCCGGCCGGGCTCAAGTTCACAACCCCCGGCGAAATTAACTTCTGGATCGGAACCAAGCGTCCCTCGCGCAAGGAGAAGCGCTGAAAGGAGAGCGGCGTACCTGATCAGGAACATGAGAGGAAGGCTATCCGCTGCCGCTTTCCCTCCGCCGAACATGATCATGTCCGGGGGATCGCCTTTCGGAAATGAACCGAGTTCTCTGTGAGGTCGGCCAGGCCGCCCTCCCGCATAACCAGTTTCATCTTCAGACGGCTGTCGCGATCTTGTGGAAGCTCTCGGGGTCGAGAGAGGCTCCGCCGACCAGGAGGCCGTCGATGCCCGGTGAGCTCAAGAGCTCCTTTGCGTTGTCGGGCTTGACGGAACCGCCGTAAAGCACTCTGGCGTCTTCGCCGAGCCCTTTTTCCTCGAGCCACTCCTTGATCTTGCCGTGGACGAAGGAGGCGTCCTCGGGCTTCGCTACCTTTCCCGTCCCGATGGCCCACACCGGCTCGTACGCGATGTCGTAACCCGTAGCAGACAGGCCGTTCAGGGCTTCGAGCTGGGCGAATACCACCTCGATCGTCTTTCCCGCTTCCCTCTCCTCGAGCTTCTCGCCGACGCAGTAAACGGGTCGGAGGCCCGCCTCCATGGCGTTCTTCAGCTTGGGGCCCATCACTTCGTGCTTCTCGCCGAAAACATGGCGCCTCTCGGAGTGGCCGATCAGGACATATTCGCAGCCTACGTTCTTCAGAAGATAGGGCGAGGTGTCGCCGGTGAAGGCGCCTTCCTTCCTTTCGGAGCAGTTCTGGCCGCCGACCTTTTCGCCGGGCCGCAGGAGCGATTTGGCGAGCGGGATGAGCGGGTCCTGAGGGAAGAAGGCTATCTCCTCCTTCGGAGTTTCCAGCCTGTTCCACTTTCCGAAAAAATCGGAGACATCGATCTGAACCTTGTACATTTTCCAGTTGGCTGCGACAAGTTTTTTAAGCATGTCATTCTCCTCAGCAGAAATCTTCCGTAATGTAAACTTCGCCGTTATCAGAGACGGCGACTCCTATTCCCTCGGAGGTGTAGTCGAGGTTGAGGATGTTATCCCTGTGGCCTGGGCTGTTCATCCAACCCTCGACCGTTTTCCTCGCGATCTCGTCCATGTCCTCGTAATCGGGATAAGCCCTCTCCCCGATGTAGGTGACGCTCTTCGCGGTGTTGCCCTGCGAGATGTTCTCGCCGACGCCGATCTTTACGAAGCTGCCGCTCTTCTTCTCGCACCTGAAGCCGATGTCATAGGCGCGCTTGGTCGGATCCTCCCCCTCGAGGTTCTTGTGGGCGAAGTATTTCTTCTTAGCCATGTCCTCGCTGTGGAGCCTCGCGGCGAGGGCCAGCTTGTCGTTCCACGACAGGAGCTGCATTCTTCGTTTCGCTCTCTCTTTGTTCACGTAGTCGTGCACCATGAGGGCCAGCTTCTCCGGCGACATCTCGGGCCTTGTTTCCGGTTCCGGCCAGGCGTATTCCCCCAGGCAGAAATCCTGCGTCACGAGGACTCTTCCGAACCTGTCGAGAACGACGCCGATCCCTTCGGACGCGTAATCGCGGCTGAGAATGTTCTCCCTGTGCCCTCCGGGTTTCATGAGTCCCTTCACGACGGAAGCCGCTATCTCATCAGGGGTGAGCGTGCGGTAGGACTGCTTGCCGTCCTTGGGTTTCTCTTCTTCGTAGGAGTCGGCATAATAGATGTTCTCGGCGAGGCCTACCTTGATCTCGCCTCCGAAATCCTTCCCGCAGGCGATGTTCATCTCGGCCGCCCTTTCGGAAGGGTTCTTGCCCCGCTCGTCGGTGTAGTCGAAATAGTCGTTCTTAGCCATGTCCTCGCTGTGAAGGCGCGCGAGCTCCGCGAGGCTCTCGTTCCATGAAAATGGCTTGAGGCCCTGTTTCGCCCTTTCGGCGTTGACGAGCCCGTGGATCTTCGTTTCGATCTCGCTCGCGGGGAAGGCCGGCCTCTCCTGTCCCGGGACGGCCTGTTGAAAAAGAAAGGCCGCGCAAAGCAGGAGCGGAAAAGCGGCGATCCTATCAGTTCTCATTCTCCCTCGAGTTCCTCCGATTCGTTGGTCCCGTCGAAGGCGAATATCTTGAAGTAAACGCACCTGGTCGCCGGGTTCGCCAGCGGGTCCGTGTTGTCGAGAAGCGAGTTGGCCGGCACTGAAACCGGGGAGGGGGGCGTCGTCATGAAATCGGCAGTGCTTCCGATGTAAACGTTATAAGAGGCCGCGCCCGGAGTGCTGCCCCATTCGATACTCGTCGCTGAAGCGCCGGGAGTGAGGAAGACGGTCACACCGACCCTGCCGAGCGCAGAGCCCGAAGGCGGGGCCGTGGCGGGAGTGCTGGAGGAATTATGTATGTCGGGAGCGGCGGGAGCGTTGAAGTCCGCCGAGTTGACATCCGTGTCTGTCCCGTTGCCGTACTGGTCGTCCGGTTTCCTGGAGATTGAGAGGCCGGATCCAGGAGTTGCAGCGCTGGTTGTTTCCGGGCATGTCGCTGTTGCACCATAACCCGCCTTGTCAATCACGTTCGCCGCGTTGCAAGTAGTGTTTGCAGTGCTCTGGACTATCGTCAGATGGCCCGCAGTTCCGGAAGCGTTGCTGGAACCGAGAGAATCGTCAGGGGTAGGTGAGCCTGAATAGCCGCTACCGGCTACAAGATACCAGCCGTATGCGGGTACAGATTTTGCCGATGACAGGTTGACTCTGAACCCGAAATTGGAGTTCGCGGCGAAATATTGGACGGAATGTCCGTTCACAGATATCGGGTTCGAAGTTGGGTTGAACAGTTCGACGAAATCGTCTGTCGACCCCGCTATCCTTATCTGGCTTATCACGAGGTGATTGACCGGCGTCGTACCGGACCCGACCTCCTGGGTCAGCGCCCAGGCCGTGTTGGACATGGCGCTGGTGTTCGGGACTTCGTCGGATGTCTTCATCGCGAAGAAATAGACGGTGTCGGGACTCAAGGATGAGACCGTGAAGAACTGGCTCGTTCCTCCCGCGATCGGGGAAGGCGGGCTCACAATCGTGGCGGAGGCGAACTCGGTTTCGTTCCTTATCGGCGTCGTGCTCATCCTGATCTCGTATGAAGAAGCGGTTCCGGTCATTCCGTCGTCGCCCGGGGCCGTCCATTCGAGCTTGATCGAAGTCGTCGAGAGGGGAGTCGCCTTCAGGTTTGTTATCCTCTCGGGCGCCGTCGTGTCGGGGATGAAAGAACCTCCGTCGTAGAAAAGTTCGATGAATTCATAAGTGAAGGTGGCGGCGTCTGCCATCTCGTTTATTACGACACCGGCCCCGCTGAGGCTGCCGGCGCCGCTTCCGGGGTTGGCGCTGCCCTGCGCGACAGTCGTCCAGCTTGATGCAGAGCCGGGGGCGTCGCCCGGATTGTTCCGCTGGTAGGCGTTGCCGGATGCCATCGCGATGGTGATCCCGTCCAGCAGAGCGCTCGAAGCGTCGTAAAGCTCGAAGGTCTCCGCTCCGTTGATCAAAGGCATGCAGCCGTCGGAGCAGCTACCGGTCTGGTTGGAGTTCACGAAGACAGCTTCCGAAGGCATCGAGGGCCATGCCGCGCGGAACTCCGCTTCGGTCACATTCCTTGCCAGGATTAGATAACCGTTCTGGGGGATGGTCGTCCCGGCGGGGAAAGTGTAGGTGAAGGAGGCATTGTACTGCTTGATCGTCCATCCCGACAGGTCGAGCGCCGGGCTGCCTGTCGTGAAGGTCGCGTCGGAAGAGCATGTGGGCCCGTTGCTGCAGAGGTCGGTCGAGAGGACCATGTAGTGGTATGTAGTCTCCGGGGTGAGGCCGGTCAGCGTGACGGAGTGGTTCTTTGTGCTGCCTGCGCCCGAAGCGTCGCCTCCGTAAGATCCGGTTGTCCCGTACTGGACCTCCGAGGATGAAAGTTCATCCGTTTGCCACTCGATCTTCGCGGTGGTTCCCGATAACGAGGTCACTGTCGGCCCGGAGGTTATTACGGGAGCGGTCCCCGCGGTCGTCGTGAAAGTACCGTCGGAACTGTATGTCGGCCCGTTGGCGCTCGTGTCTGAGGAGTAGACCCTGAAATGGTATTCCGTGGAGGGAGTGAGCCCGCTCAGAGTCACGAGGTGGTTCTGAGTATAGCCCGTAACGGAAACGGTCGTTCCGTAAGATGCCGTGGGACCGTATTCGACAAAGGATGTCGCGCCTTCATCGGTCGTCCACGAGATCTCCGCGGAGCAGTCCCTCTCTTCGGCCGAAGGTCCTTCCGTTATGATGGGAGCAGTCAGGTCGGGTTCGGGGTTGGCTAGCCAGTAGGTCGCGTTGAGGTGGATCTCCCTGTTGTTGACGCCTCCGGAGGCTTTGTCCCATCCGGGATAAAGAGAGTCTCCCGAGTCTCCCGTATCGTCGTCCGCGGGAGAGCTGTCGCCTATCGCGGCAACCCTTCCGAGGCCGTAGGAGGCCGTCGCGAAAGTTACCCTCAGGTTGTTGTGAGCCTGCCCTGTCCGCCAGACGTGCGCGGCCACCGTCGGGTTGTCGGCGGGGTTGATGTCCATCGAGGTCGAGCCGAAGAGGCCGAGGCCGCCCGTGCCGCTCCCCGCGGGGCCGAATATTATCGGGTCGGATGTGTCGGTGTTGACGTTGTTGTCGGTCCCGTCGTCGAACCAGTCCTCGCCCTTGACTTCGAGGCCGTCCACCCTGAACCAGATGCCGAATAGTCCCGTCGACGAGGCAGAAGTCGCGCCGGTCAGGTCGTTGTATACCCAGGGAGAGTCCCAGCCGTCGCAGTCCCTGTCGGAGGTCTCGTGGTCCGCGACCATGAAGAGGCCGCCGCCGTTCTGGACGAAGGCTATGATGGCGTTCTTCTCGGCCGTAGTGAACTGGTTCTGCGGCTCGCAGATGATGAAAACGTCGTAATTGGAGAGGTCCTGTGCGTTCCCTCCGTCCCCGTAGGTTATGCTCGCTCCGGGGGGCAGGGATTCCACCGTCCAGCCCCAGGTCTTGACGATGTCCACCGCCCACGCGGAAATACCTCCCGTCCAGTATGTTTCGGGCGTAGCCTGGGTTATGCCGGACTGATCGGGGGTCGGGTACCTCTGCGGATTGGATTCGTTGGTCGAACCAGTGCAGGGGTAGGCAGGCATGTTGTTGTTCCACGCGTCTGCGTCTATCACCCAGTCGGCGTTGCCCGCCATCTCGTGTTTGGTGGCGTCGAAGAGCACCTTTGTCTGCGAGGAAGTCGAGAAAGCGAAAACGGCGAATAAAAGGGACAGGAGAAGTCTTTTCATCTGATCCTCCGAAAAAATCATCATACAACAATAATGTGGTATCCTAAAACCTCATGGAAAGAAGACCTTCAGACAAGAAGATTCTCGTCATCCGCCTTTCCTCGATCGGGGACATCATAAGGCTTGTCCCCTCTATGGAAGCCGTGAAGAACGCTTTCGGAGAAGTGACCTTTCTCACCGAGGACAGGTTCGCGCCGATTCTTGCGATGTATCCGATGGCGCCAAGGGTTATTTTATTTCCCAGGAAACATCTCGGGTTCAAGAAACTGGGCGCGTTCCTCGGCGAACTCAGGAGGGAAAGGTACGACCTTGTCCTTGACATGCACGGCATCCTGAAGTCGGCGGCAATAACGGCTCTCGCCAGGGGCGGGGAGAAAGCCGGATTCGCCAGGGGCTTCGGGAAAGAGTGTTCGCATCTTTTTTACGGGACGAAGCTGGCGTGCGGCGATTCTCCAATGATCTCCCGCTACGACCGTTACGGGGGGGCTTTGAAAGCCTTGGGAATAGAGGTCGGGGAAGAAAAAGCATTCCATCCCCCGTTCATCGACGAAGCGTCCTCCTCGAGCGTCGGCCGGTTCCTGGAGGAGAAAGGTCTTGAAAAAGGAAAATATGTGGTCCTGTTCCTCGGCGCCAGCAGGAAGCAGGCGTTCAAAAGGTGGCCGCTCTTCAGGTTCCTGGAACTGGCGAGAATTATTCGTGAAAGGACCGGAATGAAGTGTGTCCTCGGATGGGGTCCCGACGAGGCCGATCTTTGCTGGTCGCTGCAAAGGGAGGAACATCTAGTCATCCCTCCGCTTCTAAGCCTTCGGGAGAGCGCTGCGCTGATACTCGGGTCGGCCGGCTTCGTCGGTGCGGATACGGGATTGATGCACCTGTCTGCTCTCTCGGGCGTCAGGACCGTCGCAGTGATGGGCCCAACAAGCCCTGTGCTGAACCGTCCGTGGGTAGGAAGGTCTAGAGTTGTCCACAGAGAAGGGGTCAAGGGGGCCTGCTCCGAAAGGGATTGTCCACATAAGTCCTGCATGGGCGCGATCGCCGCGGAGGAAGTTTTCTCGGCGCTAAAAGAACTGCTGGACGGCGAATAAATGAAGCTGTTCGACACCCACTGCCACCTTGCCATGGAAGAGCTGAGGTCAGATATCGAAGGGGTCGTCGCGAGGGCGAAGCTGGCGGGAGTCGGGCGGATGGTGACTGTCGGAACTTCCCCCGACGACTGGAGAGATACCGCGAAGATCGCCTCGGATTTCGGGCTCTTCTCCGCGTTCGCGCTCTCGCCTCACGACGCGAAGCTGAGAGCAGAAGAGAACATGGCTTTTCTCGAAGAGATGCTTAAAACCCCCGAAGCCGCGGCAGTGGGCGAGACCGGACTCGATTATCACTACTTTTTGTCCTCGAGGGAAGAACAGATAGCTTCTTTCGGTGAGCACATAAAGATAGCCGAATCGATGAACCTGCCCCTGATCATCCACTCGAGGGACTCGTTCGAAGAGACGCTCTCGATGCTGAAAAATGTGAGCGTCCCGGTGATAATCCATTGTTTCACTTATGGAACGAAAGAGGCGGAAGCCTTCCTGAAAGAAGGCTTTTACATCTCTTTCTCGGGAATAGCGACTTTCCCGAAAGCGGCGGAAATAGCAGAAGCGGCGAGAATGGTCCCCGAGGATAGGATCCTGGTCGAGACGGACGCGCCATATCTTGCTCCGGTCCCTTACAGGGGGAAAAGGTGCGAGCCCTCCTTCGCTGCGGAAACGGCAGGATTCCTGGCGCGGATCAGAGGCGCCGGCGAAGAGGAGTTGTCCTCGTCCATGTCGGACAACGCGGAGGGGATCTTCGGGATAAAGAAACAGGGCGGCAGGAATGGGGGGGGAGTTCCGCCGCCCTTTGGAGGGACTCGGTGGTACTAGAAAATTTGGGTACCGAGCTGACCATAATATAGGTTAAAGGATCAAAAAATGCAAGTTTCTTTTTTTGATTGACATTCTGCGAGGCGAGGTATAACATTTAAAGGGAGAAAAAAGGGGGATCATGCCAAGGGGGCATCACCCTTTTAAGACATTCTCCGAAAAAGGAGGGCAAAGTGAAGAAAGGGATGCTTTTTCTCGCCACCATTCTCATGACGGCGATCGTTTTTTCGGTATGTTCCACGGCCGGAGAGAAGGTCAGCTTCGATCAGAGGGTCAGGGCTCAGGAAGCCATCGAGAGGGTCTATTACGACAACAGGATCTGGCCCGCAGACAACAAGGCCGCGAAGCCTTCGTTCGATGAAATGTTCACTCGCGACATCCTTGCCCGGAAGGTGACCGGTTACCTGAAGAGGTCGCACGCGCTCGGCCAGTTCTGGCAGCAGCCGCTGGAGCCTGCGATGATCCAGGAGGAGCTGGACAGGATAGTCAGGGAGTCGGAGGACCCGTCAACTCTGAGGGAGCTGTTCGGCGCCCTGGGAGACGATCCTGAGATCATAGCCGAGTGCCTTGTCAGGCCGATCCTGGCGGACCGCGTCCTGAGGTCGCTGTTCTTCTCCGACGCGGATCTGCACAGGAAGGAAAGGGCTTCGGCCGAAGACGCGATGGCGATCCTCAAAAAGGGCGGAAGCCCCGGAGGCATAGGCTGCACTCCGGAACTCGTCCGGTATACCCTCGGGACCGCCACGGAAGAGATCGGACAGGGATTTTCCATCCCGCTGTCGGGGACGGAATTCAAGCATCTCCTTGAAAGAACTTCCCATTCGGGGATCTCGATGGAAGAAAGACAGGACGCCTATATCGTCATCAGGACTCTGGCGGCGGCCGACACGGAGATAACCGTTGAAAAATATCTTTTCCCCAAGAAGGATTTCGAGGGCTGGTGGAGAAAAGTCTCCTCCGCGATGACGGAACCGCCGCTCCCGGAAACAGGATCTTTTTGCTACGCGATCAGGGAAAAGGGGCAGCAGCTGCTGGCGGTGTGCCAGGACGACTGGCTGGATACCAGCCTCGACGACATACCCGACCCGAGGTACGGCCATACAGCCGTCTGGACGGGGACGGAGATGATCGTCTGGGGCGGAGGCAACAACTCGGGCGGACGGTACAATCCGGCCACCGATTCGTGGGTGCCGACCTCGAGGCAGAGCGGAGTGCCCTCCGCCCGTTATTATCACACCGCCGTTTGGACGGGTTCGGAGATGATCATCTGGGGAGGCACGGACGGGACGGACGCCCTTCAGAACGGCGGCCGGTACAATCCTGCTGCCGATTCCTGGACACCCACATCGCTGTCGGCCCCGTGCCCTTCAGCGAGAAAGAACCACACGGCGGTCTGGAGCGGAACCGAAATGATAGTCTGGTCCGGCTCCGACACGTCGGACGTTCTTCTCAACGACGGGGGCAAGTACGACCCCGCGACGGACATCTGGTCCGCCGTGTCGACGCTCGGTCCGTGTCCCGAGGTCAGGCAGTTCGCCACCGCGGTGTTCATTTCCGGAGAGATGGTCGTCTGGGGAGGGTCCGCTGCAGGAGACGTTCCGCTCAATACCGGCGGTAGGTACAATCCGGCAAGCGATATCTGGATCTCCGCCACTTCCACTTCAGGAGCGTGCCCCGCGGCGAGGCGCTTCCACACCGCGGTCGCGGGCAACGGAGAGATGATGGTCTGGGGCGGAGAAGGTACGGGGCTTTCCGTCCTCGGGAACGGATCCTCGTACAACCCCGCTTCGGATACCTGGACCGCGATAAGCGGCACGGGTGCGCCTTCCGCCAGGCGCTACCACACGGCGGTCTGGACCACCAGCCTGATGATCGTATGGGGCGGAGAGGACGGAAGCTCCAGCCTCCAGAGCGGAAGCAGGTACGATCCCTCATCGGGCACCTGGACCGCCACCCCGACAACGGGGAGCTGTCCCACGGCAAGATACCAGCATACGGCCGTCTGGACCGGCGCAGACATGATAATCTGGGGAGGATATTGGCCGACGAACAGCGGAGGAAAGTACAACCTGTCCGGCGACAGCTGGACAGCCACCAGCCTCGGAACGAACGTCCCGGCGGGCAGGCAGTACCACACGGCCGTCTGGACGGGAAGCGAAATGATAGTGTGGGGGGGCGAAAGCCTCGGACCCACCATTCAGCTTAACAGCGGCGGCCGCTATACTCCTGCGACCGATTCCTGGGCGGCGACCTCGACCCTGTCTCCGTGCCCCGTGGGAAGGCGCAACCACACAGCAGTCTGGACCGGGACGGACATGATCGTATGGGGCGGCGATTATTACGACGGGACGGATCATTTTCTCAACACCGGGGGGCTGTACAATCCGGGAACCGACATGTGGTCGGCCACCGCTGCCTCGGGAGCTCCTGTCGCCAGGCGCTACCACACCGCCGTCTGGACCGGCACAGAGATGATAATCTGGGGAGGCCACTCCGGTGCGGCCTACCTCAATTCGGGAAGCCGCTTCGACCCCGCCACCAGTTCCTGGACCGCGACCTTTGCCACGGGAGCCCCGACCGTCAGGCAGTGGCACACCGCCGTATGGACGGGAACGTACATGATAATCTGGGGAGGATTCAACGGAGCCGCGGGGCTTAACAACGGAAGCTGCTATAACCCGACGCTCAACAACTGGACCGCGGTAGCCACGGGAGGCCCGACCATCCGTTATCACCACACGGCAGTCTGGGCCCCGCAGATAAACTCGATGATCGTCTGGGGCGGAGGTACGACCAGCCAGGTAAATACGGGAAGCAAGTACAACCCGACGACGGCAAAATGGACGGCCATGACCGCGACAGACGCGCCATCAGCACGCTGGTACCATTCCGCCGTCTGGACCGGTCAGGAGATGCTCGTCTGGGGAGGACAGAACGGAGCAATCTCCCAGGACGACGGATATCGTTACAACGCCTACGCGAACACCTGGACGCAAATGTCGAAGGACCCGGGGTTCCCGACCCCGCGCTTCGTCCACGCCGCGGTGTGGAACGACACGGTCGATTCGGTCGGTACCAAGATGATCGTCTGGGGAGGCAGCGGCGCCTACTCGTCGGGAGGCGTTTACGAGCCCCCGCCCCAGGTCGTAGGCTTCTACGAGGCGTGCGGAGAAGGCCCCGTGGAGCTTTCCACCGCCGTGTATGACTCCTATCAGTGGCTGAAGGACGGCATCGAGATAGAAGAGGCGACGAGGAGCGGCATGTGCGACGTAGTTTCCGGAGGGGGGGACAGCACCGTCACGAACCTGACGCCGGCTGTCGAGTTCACGGCCGGGGACGCTGGCAGGAACATCACGATCGACGGCCAGGAGTGCCTCATCAAAACCTTTGTAAGCGCGACCACGATAGTTATCGACGAAGTCCTCGACAGGACCAACGTCCCGTGGAGCATACTGGACAAGACAGCGCACGGACGGTCCTACATGGTCACGGAAACAGGGGATTACAACGTGAGGGTGAGCAAGGACGGAGGGGCGACCTTCTGCGAAGGAGTTCCTCACCATGTCGACATCTGGGGGTGGCCGACTCCTGAAATAACGGGCGATACGGTCGGCTGCGAAACTCCGGGGGTCGTCCTGGCGACCGGTTCCTATTCCGCCTACCAGTGGATCCTCGACGGCGGGGACATACTGAATGCCACATCTCAGAACTACACGGCAAAGGCTTCGGGGAATTACCAGGTCAGGGTCACGGATAGCCATGGATGCGTCGGGACGTCGGGCATATTCCCCGTTACCGTTCATCCCAACCCCCTGCCCACGATAGCTCCGACCCCGCAAGGGTGCCCCACTCTACTGAGCACCGAACCCTGGGTCACCTATCGCTGGCTCAAGGGCACGACAGAGGTGGGCACTTCGGCGACCTACCTTGCCACTTCGAACGGTTCCTACACGGTTGAAGTCACCGACACCAACGGATGCGCCGGTGTTTCCGCGCCCTATGTGGTTTCCAATTACCCGGCTCCGGTCATAACAGGTCCCGCGACGGGGTGCGAAGGAAGCTTCGTGACGCTGAGCACAGCCCTCTACGCATCTTACCAATGGTACAGGGACGGGGTTATCATCCCCGGCGCTCTCGGGCAGACCTACGACGCGACCGTCAGCGGGAGCTACACGGTCGAAGTCACCGACGCGCTCGGATGCACGGGGATCTCCCCCGCCGCCAAAGTGGTGACCTTCTATCCGCCCCCTGCTCCTACGATAACAGGCCCGACCGAGACCGTCTGCGTCGCGAACCTTTCGACCGGCACTTACACCTATTACCAGTGGATCCTGGACGGCACGGACATTCCGGGCGCCACGGCCAAGACCTACACGACGACAGTCTCGGGAACCTACAATGTGCGGGTCACCGACTCGCGCGGGTGCGTCGGGACTTCAGCAGATTTCATCGTTTCCATATTCCCGCTGCCTTCGCCTCCGACAGTCCTGGGTCCGACATCGGGATGCTCGGAAACAGGAGTGACGCTCAGCACTGGAGTTTACAGCACCTACCAGTGGTACGCCAACGGGACGCTCATCCCCGGGGCGACGACGCAGAACTACCTGACCACGGAAACGGGTTTCAATTACTATTCCGTCTCGGTGACTGACCTTAACGGCTGCGCGGCGTCGTCCTCCGTCGGCCACTGGGTGAACCTTGATCCTCCGAGGCCTGACGTTTACATCGGGCCCGACAAGAACTGGACCGCGAACAGCACGGTCCACGCCATCGCGAAGAACGGCCCCACGCTGTACTTGGGGGGTGAGTTCACCTATCTGGGCCCGTATTCAGGGTCAGGAGTTGTCATGGACACGGCGACCGGGAACAGGGACGCTTCCTGGCCGAGGGTCGACGGTTCCGTCAACGCCATAGCGCCCGACGGAGCGGGCGGATTTTACATGGGCGGTTCGTTCACGAAGGTCGGCGGTTTCGCCCGCTCGAACTTCGTCCATCTAAAGGCGGACAAGAGCGTCGACCAGGATTTCACGCCCTCGGTCAACAACACGGTGTGGGCCGTACTGGTTGTCGGGACCAAGGTTTACATCGGCGGGGAATTCACGATCATAAACACGCAGACAAGGAACAGGATAGCCTGCCTGGATTCCGTCTCCGGCCAGCTCACCGCCTGGAATCCCAACATGGGCAACTTCGTCTACGCCCTGGCGGAGTACGGAGACTACATTTATGCGGGAGGCATGTTCACGACCGTCGGCGGGACGAACTACAACCGGCTCGCCGCGATAGACAAGGACACGGCGCTTCCCGCTTCGTGGAACCCCAATGTCGCGGGAACAGTGCGCGCAGTGAAGGTCCTCGGGACAAGGCTTTTCATCGGCGGAGACTTCACCTCCGCCTCCGCCACGACGAGGAACCGCGTGGCGGCCTATGATCTGCTCACCGGAACCCTTATATCAGACTGGAACCCCAACTCCGGAGGCAACGTGTATTCGATGGCCGTTTATGACGATACCGTATACATAGGAGGACTCTTCACGACAGTCAACGGCCAGACCAGGAATCACGTTGCAGCGCTGGATGCCACGGCCACAGCTACTCCGTGGGTGACCTTCTGGCAGCCGGAAATAACCGGGATCACCGGAACGAACGTGACCGCCCTCGAGGTATCTTCAGACGGCGCGACTGTTTACGCGGGCGGATTCTTCACGACGGTGAAAGGGACAGCGGCAAGGGCCAACCTCGCCTCGATAGAAGCCTCCACCGGAAACCCGACCTCTTTCAACCCAGTCGTCCCGAACCAGGTTGGCACGACAACCTGCGTGAAGGCGCTCTGCCTTGTATCGTCGAACCTTGCAGTGGGAGGCGACTTCACAATGGTCAACGGGGTTTCCCGCAACCGCATTGCATCGATCGACACGGCGACGGGGCAGGCAACTTCGTGGGACCCCAACATCACGGCCGCAAGCGGAACGTGCGCCGTTTACGCCCTGGCGCTGCACGGGGGGAACCTCTATGTCGGAGGCGCCTTCACCGCGGTGGGCGGATCGACCACGAGGAACAGGATCGCCTCTTTCAACACCGCGACCGGAGAGCTGAACACCTGGGACGGCAACGCGGCTTCGACCGTAAGGTCCCTCCTCGTTTCGGGCGATACTCTTTATGTCGGAGGCGAGTTCCTGACGATGAGCGGTTCTACGAGGAACAGGCTGGCGTCGTTCGACCTGACGACAGGCCTCCTGACCCCCTTCTATCCGAACATGAACGGGGTGGTGAGGACCCTCGGCATATCCGGCACCACCCTTTACGCCGGCGGCGACTTCACGACAATCGGCGGAACGGGAGGAAGCACGAGGAACAGGCTGGCGGCGATAGACACGGCGACCGGGCTTCCTACATCCTGGAACCCAAGCATGGGAGGGATCGTAAGAGCCGTGCTGGTCGGCGACGGCGTCATTTACGCGGGCGGTGATTTCACTTCTGTGAACACCAACACGACCCCGGTCACCAGGAACCGCATAGCGGCGATAGACCCCGTTACCGGATTCCCGACCGGATGGAACCCGGCCTCTTCGGCCTCGGTATATTGTCTCAGCGTTTCAGAGAACGGATCGGTAATTTACGCCGGCGGCTCTTTTATAACGATAGGAGGCGCGTCGAGAAGCAGGATAGCCGCCATAGACGCCGTTGAAGGAACAGCCCTCGCGAACTGGGACCCGGGAGCCGACGGGACCGTCTATACCATGCTTCAGAACCCCCCGGTCCTCATGTTCGGAGGCAGCTTCGTTTACTCGAGGGGAGTCAAGCACCAGTACACGGGCGGCGCCCCGCTCGCCACGACGCAGTGCGACATGACGATCGAGCTTTCGACGGACTCTTTTGCGGGGTACCAGTGGATCCAGGACGGAGCCACGATCACGGGAGCCACGGCGCAGACCTACACCGCTTCCGATCCCGGCCTTTTCAAAGTGAGCGTGACCAGGAACGGAGGATGTATCGGCGAGTCTTTCGAGCTCAGGCTGTGGACGATGGAATGCGGCGGGCCCTCCTGCACGGCCCCTTCTGACAGAATTGTGGAGACCGTCTCCGCAGGTTCGATCACGTGGCCCGACATAGCGGGAGCCGATTTTTACAGGGTTGTAAGGGCCGTCAGGGCGGACCTGGCGGGATACAACTTCGGATGTTTCGCAGGGTCTTACGGGATAGCATCAGGGGCCGCGGGAGCAGACATCAGCCTGCACGACCCGTCCGGCGAAGCGGGCAGGTGCTACTACTACATAGTCCAGGGTTACGATTGCGACGACCCTGACGAATACCTGGGCCCGGCGGGTGACGGTGTTGTCGACAGGACTCTTGCGGCGACGACATGCGACGGCGACTGACCTGATTAAGAGCCTGTCCGGAAATAAGACATGGCCGCGACGGTAGTTGTCGGAGATGCATGGCTGGGAAGCGAACGATGGCCGATGCCTGGCGCATCGGATGAGCGAGCTGACAAAGCCAGGCGCTCCGGCAGCCCCGTCCCGAAGGGCGCGGGCGGCGGACTTCGCATGACTGTGTTGACCTCCCTTGAAAGGCAGACCAGCCTTACTTCGGTCGGTCGCCTTGTCCTGCTGGTCCGGCGCCACGCGCGCGACTATGCCCCATTTACGGATAGGCTCTAAGGTATGTTTTAGAGGGGGCCGGGCGACCGGCCCCTTTTTTTGATGGGTCCGATGATGTTTCAACCACCGAAAGCTATTGACATAATTGAGGGAAATGGGTATACTCCCTTTTTTCCCCTTCGGGGGCGGAGATCGTTGAATGGTTACTTTGCTCTGGTTTATTTACATCTTGATCTGCTTGATGCTCATAGGCATAGTCCTTCTTCAGCCGGGAGAGGGCGGCAACGTCGCCTCCGCCCTGGGAGCGAGTTCTTCCCAGACCGCGTTCGGAGCGAGGGGCTCGATGAGCATGCTTCAGAAGGTCACGGCAGGACTCGCCATAGCCTTCATGGTCCTTTCGATAGTGCTCAGCTTCTTCATGAGCTCCAAGAAGTCGAGCATCCTCGAAAAACGCGCACCGGTCGCCCCGGCTCAGCAGTCGGCCCCGGCCCCTGCGCCCGCTCCGGCGCCCTCGACGCCTCCAGCGGACCAGAAATGATCATTTGTGCCGAAGTGGTGGAATTGGCAGACACGCTATCTTGAGGGGGTAGTACCCGGATGGGTGTGGGGGTTCGAGTCCCCCCTTCGGCACCACCTTTCATATTCAACTTAGAATCGACGAAGGAGCAGGCAAACTGCTTTGCCTGCGGCGGACGAGAAGGCCACAGCGTTGCGCGAGTTTCGCGAAGCGAAGGCGAGCGCCGCGAGGCGGGCCTGCGAGAAATTGCCGTCAGGCAATTTACTTGTAGGCGAGATCCTCCAGCCATTTTTCGGCACCACCTTTTGGCCTCCGGCCTTCCAAAGAAGAGGGCTCTGCCCTCCCCTTAGACGTTCCGCTCGCAAGCTCGCTACGCTGAATCCCTCCCGTATAGGAATGCGCCTTAGCGCGAAGTGAATTCGACGCACGGCGCTGCATTTTCTGCTAGAATCGACGAAGGAGCACACCAATTGATTGGTGTGTGTGGGGACGAGAAGGCCGGAGCGTTGCGCGAGTTTCGCGAAGCGAAGGCGAGCGCCGCGAGGCGGGCCTGCGAGAAATTGCCGTCAGGCAATTTACTTGTAGGCGAGATCCTCCAGCCATTTTTCGGCACCACCTTTTGGCCTCCGGCCTTCCAAAGAAGAGGGCTCTGCCCTCCCCTTAGACGTTCCGCTCGCAAGCTCGCTACGCTGAATCCCTCCCGTATAGGAATGCGCCTTAGCGCGAAGTGAATTCGACGCACGGCGCTGCATTTTCTGCTAGAATCGACGAAGGAGCAGGCAAACTGCTTTGCCTGCGGCGGACGAGAAGGCCACAGCGTTGCGCGAGTTTCGCGAAGCGAAGGCGAGCGCCGCGAGGCGGGCCTAACGCGCTGTCGCGTAATTTAAAATTGAAAATTTTAAAATGAAAAATTTAAAAGTGAGGTATCAATTTCCTTATTGAACTTCAGCCTTACGCCTTCAGCCTTCAGCTCTGGCTTCAGCCATCATCCTTCAGCCCGGCAGGCTGCGCCTGCATTGAAAATTGAAGATTGAAGATCGAAAAGTGAAAAATTGTGGAATCATTTCCTTATCTTGTAGCCACGCCCTTCACGGGCGCGTCCGCGGGCGTAGAGCCCGCGCCTACCAAAGACACCCCATTCCCTATTGACCCTCAGCCTTCAGTCATCAGTCTTCAGCCATGGCGTCAGCCATATCAAGCCATTGCAATCCTCTCTTGACAAAGGTAAGATTACAGCTTAAGTCAGCGGGCACAATCAACGGACGGGTTTATCGGGAAAATAAGGAGGTGGGTGATGAGGCGGCTTATCGGATCGTCTTCACTGGCGTTTGTTCTTGTGCTCGTCGCGTCATTAGTTTTCGGCCAGGGGCTCAGCGCCCCGGCTGAAGGCGATGCTGAGATGCTGAAAAAGCCTTTGCCTGGTGGAGTGTCGCAGGGGTGGTACGCCACCGTCCAGAAGGACCTTGCGGCAAGGGAATACAACCTGTCCCAACCCTCCGACAGTTCGAAAGGGCTCTACCAGGCCCCCAACAGGGCGCAGGGGTTCAGGAGCCATTTCACGGAAAAAGGGGTGAAACTGTGCCCGAGGGATGGGAAAGAGGAAGCCTGGCAATGGGGCCTCGAAGTGATCGTCCCCGGCGACCTCGAGCGCCGCATCAAGAAAGAATCCTTGATTAAACCGAAGATAAAAACAAGCGAAAACAAGATAGAGTTCGACAGGGGGTGGGTGAAGGAGTGGTTCGTCAACTCCCCTGAGGGGCTGGAACATGGCTTCACGATTTATAAACGGGATTCCGTGGGGGCGATTCATGAATCGCCCGGCACCTTGAACATCGACATGAAACTGACGGGCGGCCTCCATCCGAAGTTCGCCGAGGACGGGCAGAGGATAGATTTTCACGACAGCAACAGCGTTTCTGTCCTCAGCTACTCAAAGATGAAGGTAACCGACTCGACGGGACAATTGCTCGCAGCGAAATTCGTCGGCGTTCCGGGGGGAATAAGGATAGAAGTTGACGACGCAAACGCCGTCTATCCGGTTACGGTGGATCCGATCATGACCACTCCCGCTTGGACGGCGGAAGGCGGCCAGTGGGACGCTTATTTCGGCTGGTCGGTGTCCGCCGCGGGGGATATCAACGGCGACGGTTACAGCGATGTGATCGTGGGAGCCCGCCTGTACGATAACGGCGAATACAACGAAGGGGCGGCGTTCGTCTTTCACGGCTCGCCATCAGGCCTCGGTTCGTCGGCGGGCTGGATGGCCGACGGCGGACAGGAATCGGCAGAGTTCGGTTACGCGGTATCCATGGCTGGCGACCTGAACGGCGACGGGTTCTGCGATGTGATCGTCGGCGCCCGTTTTTATGACGGATCGCTTCCTGACGAAGGCAGGGTATTCGTCTATTTCGGCAGCGGAACGGGCGTGACAGGCGCGCCGGTAATCCTAGAGGGGAGCGGACAGGATTATTCTTATTTCGGCAATTCAGTCTCTTACGCAGGTGATGTCAACGGAGACGGGTACGGCGACATCGTGGCGGGAGAACCATCCTACGCAAACGGACAGACTGCGGAGGGAAGGATCTATCTGTTTCACGGGAGCGCCTCCGGGATCGCAACCTCTCCATCATGGGTCTATGAAAGCGACCTGTCTATCGCTTCACTGGGAACCTCCGTTTCCACGGCCGGGGATGTCAACGGGGACGGATACGCCGATGTCGTGGCGGGGATGGTGGGTTACACGAACGGAGAGACTTATGAGGGAAGGGCGCTGGTTTTCCACGGTTCTCAATCCGGGTTGAGCCTTACGCCGGACTGGGCGGACGAAGGCGATCAGGCCTACGCCTACTTCGGAATATCGGCGACTACGGCGGGAGACGTCAACGGGGACGGTTATTCTGATGTTATCGTGGGCGCTTATTATTACGACGACGGCGAAGCCGACGAGGGCGCCGCCTTCGTTTATCACGGCGGGGCCGCAGGGTTGTCTCCCACGCCCGACTGGACGGGACAATGCGACCAGGGTTCCGCTAGGTTCGGCGAATCGGTATCGACGGCAGGGGACGTGAACGGAGACGGCTATTGCGACGTGATCGTGGGGGCGCCTTATTATTCCAACGGGGAAACCAACGAAGGGAGGGCTTTCCTTTATCTCGGCGGAGCCTCTGGGATCGATGTGTCTCCCGCATGGACAAAAGAGGGCGACCAGGAATACGGTATTTTCGGCAGGAGCCTCTGCGCGGCTGGTGACGTCAACGGCGACGGCTACGGGGACATCGTCATAGGCATGCCCAACTACGATGAAGGAGAAGGCAGAGAAGGCGCGGCCTTCCTCTTCACGGGAAGCCCTTCGGGCCCGGCGGAGACGGCGGGATGGTCCGCGGAAGGTGATAAGTGGGATTCCCGTTTCGGATGCTCCGCAGCGTCCGCCGGGGATATCAACGGCGACGGGTTCGGGGATATAGTGATCGGAGCTTCCAACTACGACAACGGACAGTTAAGGGAAGGTGCGGCGTTCATCTTCATGGGAAGCGCAACGGGGCCTGCAATGACCCCATCCGTGATACTGGACAGCAACCAGACCGACTCGGGATTCGGGTGTTCGGTCGCTTCAGCGGGAGACGTAAACGGCGACGGATTCTCCGATGTCGTAGTGGGCGCCGTCAATTATGACAACGGACAGAGCGACGAGGGCGCTGCTTTCCTTTATCACGGAAGCGCCTCGGGCCTGGTGACGGCTCCCGCCTGGATCGGAGAGAGCGATGTTCCGGACTCGAAATACGGAATATCGGCAGCTTCTGCCGGTGATGTCAACGGCGACGGTTTCAGCGACGTGGTCGTGGGAGCGTCAAACTATGCCAACGGTCAGTATTCGGAGGGCGCTATATTCCTTTACCACGGAAGCGCTTCCGGCCTGAGCGCGACCGCCTCCGGAGTTATAGAAAGCGGCTGGGCGTACTCCTTTTTCGGAAGGAGCGTTTCTTCAGCCGGTGATGTCAACGGAGACGGCTTCAGCGATGTGATCGTCGGACAGCCCTCCTACGGGAACGGCGAGGCGGAAGAGGGCGCGGCGTATCTCTTTCTTGGAAGCGCCACCGGCCTGGCTTCGACAGCGTCCTGGATGGAAGAGAGCGACTACCCCTACGCCTTTTTCGGTCAAGCCGTTTCTTCCGCTGGGGATGTGAACGGGGACGGCTACTCGGACGTGGTGGTCGGCGCAAGGGGATACGAGGCGAACAGGGGAAGGGCGTATCTCTTCGAAGGCGGGCCCGGAGGGCTTTCCAACTCTCCCGCTTGGATAGGCCAAGGGGGAAGCGGCGGAGACATGTTCGGAATCTCGGCCGGGTGCGCCGGCGACGTGAACGGCGATGGTTACAGCGACATTATCGTGGGAGCGACCGGCTATGACAACGGCCAGAACGACGAAGGCGCCGTATATCTCTATTTGGGAAGCGCTTCGGGGCCGGCTGCCTCGCCAAACTGGACGGCGGAAAGCGGCCAGTCCGGTTCGAACTATGGAACGTCGGCTTCTTCGGCGGGGGATGTCAACGGCGACGGTTATTCTGATGTCATCGCGGGGGCCGATTGTTACGACAACGGAGACACCGACGAAGGAGCGGCTTTCCTTTACTACGGAAACGGCAGACAGGGGGTGCCTCTCAGGCTGAGGCAGATGAGGAGCGACATGTCCGCGCCGATATCTCCGCTGGGCAGAGCCGGCGACGGGCTGTTCAAGATGGCGCTGAAAGGGCGAAACCCCTTCGGCCGGGGCGATGTCAAACTGGAATGGCAGACCGCTCCTCTGGGCGGAACATTCGACACGACGCTGAATCCTTCCATAAAAGACCTGTACTGGACGGACAGCGGGTCGTCGGGAGCCTCAATCAGCAGGTTCGTGACGCTTCCGGAAGTTGCGGGCGCCTACATCTGGCGCGTCAGGACGGTATTCAGCATGACTACCACGCCCCTGCAATCTCACGGCCCCTGGCTTACCATCGCCGCCAACGGCGCCAGGGAAACCGACCTCAGGAGCGCATCCGCATGCATCCCCCCGGATGAACCCTGCTGGATCTACCTGGTGACCACGGACGGGACGAACCACACCATCAACTTCCAGGATCCCAACCAGCCCGACCAGCGCACGGGCTGGAACATCAGGCGTTCGGACGACCCCTCGCTTACACCAAAGAGCTCATGGCCTTTCGTAGGAACGAATGTTGTGGATATGGACCAGATAACGGGGAACTACCAGTGGACGGATTCCTCGGGTGATGTGCCGCCATCGGGCATCTGGTACTACCTGGTGACCACATATAATGCCAATTGTCCGGCAGAAGGGCCCTTCGCGTCCAATTAGGGGCTTATAGAAACAACAAAGAGAAAAACAGGGGCGGCCTCAGGGCCGCCTTTTTTCTTCTAAGGCCGTTGCATTCCTGCCCGGACAAAGTTAAACTTTTGCTTCAATTAAGGCGCAACTAACATATCTGTTCTTTCGGGAGAGATGGAGGTGGGCGATGAGACGGTTCCTGGGGTCGTTATTGGTGGCGGTAATCTTATTGTTCGCGTCGTGCCTTGTTTTCGGGCAGGGGCTCAGCACCCCGGCCGAGAGCGATGCTGAGATGCTGAAAAAGCCTCTGCCTGAGGGAGTCTCGCAGGGGTGGTACGCCACGGTCCAGAAAGACATCGCCGCAAATGAGTATCACCTGTCTCCACCCTCCGACAGCTCCAAAGGGCTCTACCAGGCGCCCAACAGGGCGCAGGGGTTCAGGTCCCTTTTCACGGAAAAAGGTGTGAAGCTGTGCCCGAGGGATGGGAAAGAGGAAGCCTGGCAATGGGGTCTCGAAGTGATCGTCCCCAGTGACCTCGAGCGCCGCATCAAGAAAGAATCCTTAAAGAAGACCAAAATACAGACAAGCGAGAACAAGATAGAGTTCGACAGGGGGTGGCTGAAGGAGTGGTTCGTCAACTCCCCGGAAGGGCTAGAACAGGGCTTCACCGTAGAAAAGAAGTTCAACAAGGACACGAAGCTCAACATAGACATGAAGCTGACGGGAAGCCTCCATCCCAGGTTCGCCAATGACGGCCAGAGTATAGACTTCTACGACAACGGCAGCGTGGCAGTGCTCACTTACTCCAAGTTGAAGGTGACCGACTCGACGGGACAAGTGCTTCCCGCGAAGTTCGTCGGAGTTCCGGGTGCGATAAGGATAGAAGTGGACGATTCGAAAGCCGTTTACCCGGTGACGATAGATCCGCTGGCGACGAGCCCGAGCTGGACGGCGGAGGGAGACCAGAGTGGCGCTCATTTCGGGATTTCTGTTTCCACAGCGGGCGATGTTAACGGCGATGGATATTCAGATGTGATTATTGGTGCACAGGGTTATGATGGCGGGCAAGCAGATGAAGGAAGAGCTTACCTCTACCTTGGCTCAGCATCCGGCCTTTCTTCGTTTCCTTCTTGGAATGCCGAGAGCAATCAAGCCGGAGCGCTTTTTGGTGGTTCGGTCGCGACGGCAGGAGATGTGAATGGGGACGGGTTTGCAGATATTCTGGTCGACGCATCATATTTTAGCAACGGCAATATCTATGAAGGTATGGTCTTTCTTTTTACGGGATCCTTCTCCGGGCCCGGTCCTTTTCCGGCTTGGACAGGGGAAGGTAATCAGGACAGTGCTCACTACGGAAGCTCGGCAACAGCTGGTGATGTGAACGGCGACGGCTATTCGGATGTGATAGTGGGGGCTTGGGACTACGACAACGGCCAATCGAATGAAGGACGCGCCTATCTGTATCTGGGTTCTGCATCCGGCCTTTCCTCATCCCCTGCGTGGACCGCTGAAAGCGATCTGGCAAGCGCCAACTTCGGTCGGTCTGTCGCAACAGCCGGGGATGTGAACGGGGATGGTTATAGCGATGTGATCGTAGGTGCTGAACGCTTCAGCAATGGACAGACGTTCGAAGGGAGGGCTTATCTCTACTTCGGTTCCGCCTCGGGCCTTTCTTCGTCTCCCTCTTGGACAGCGGAAAGCGACCAGGACCAAGCCTTTTTTGGATACTCTGTTGCGACGGCGGGGGATGTGAACGGGGACGGATACAGCGATGTAGTAGTGGGAGCACCCTATTACGATAGCGGACAAGCAGACGAGGGGATGGCTTATCTCTACCTCGGTTCCTCCTTAGGCCTACTGGCGACTCCTGCCTGGACGGCAGAAGGCGATCAGTCAGGAGCCAATCTAGGACGTTCGGTCAGAACGGCGGGTGATGTAAACGGCGACGGATATTCTGATGTGATCGTGGGGGTGGACGGTTACGCAAATTCCCCGGTTTATGGGAGAGCCTGTGTTTACTTTGGCAGCACTGCGGGTCTCTCCTCAGCTCCAACCTGGATTGCAGAAGGCGACCAGAGCGGTTCGCGATTCGGCTGGTGCGTCGATTCTGCCGGCGATGTCAATGGCGACGGATTTAGCGATGTTATCGTTGGGGCCCACTATTATGACAACGGAGAATACGACGAAGGCGCCGCCTTCGTCTATCACGGCGGGCCGTCGGGGCCCAATTGGGTCACTAACTGGTACGCCAAGGGAGTTCAGGCAGATGAGTACTTCGGAGATTCCGTGGCTTCGGCAGGGGATGTGAACGGGGACGGGTTCGGTGATATTATTTTTGGCGCTCCTGGTTACGATAGTCAAGGGGGAAGGGCTTTGCTGTATCAGGGCGGGGCCACAGGGCCAACCGGCACACCATCCTGGGAAACCACCGGCGAAGGAACTTGGAGCTCTTACGGGGATTGTGTGACGGGAGCAGGCGATGTGAACGGCGACGGATATTCTGATGTGGTTGTTAGTGATAGTTCTTATGATACCTCAAGAGGAAAGGTCTACCTCTATCTCGGCAGTGGCACGGGGCTGTCGGCGACTTGTGCTTGGACAGCTGAAGGTGGAGCCTACAGTAATGCCTTTGGTCTGTCGGCGGCCACAGCGGGGGATGTCAACGGCGACGGCTATTCCGACCTGATCGTAGGCGAATGCGGTCACAGCGGGAATACAGGGAAAGCATATGTTTTTCATGGAGGTTCGTCAGGCCTGTCCACCCTGCCATCCTGGACCGCCCTCGGAGAAGCTATTGAACAAAGATTTGGCTATTCTGTAGCTTCAGCCGGAGATGTGAACGGCGACGGTTATTCCGATGTGATAATCGGAGTATATGGTGATGATGATTCCCCCCCAGGCAAAGCCTACCTCTACTCTGGCAGTCCTTCCGGTTTGTCGGCTATCCCATCGTGGACGGCCTCCATAGAGGGCGCAGGGAATGGATTCGCCTTTTGCGTGGCGACCGCAGGAGACGTCAACGGGGACGGTTTTTCTGATGTGATTGTGGGTGCTCCTTACTATGATCATCCCGAAAACGATGAAGGTGCCGCGTTCATCTATTTCGGGTCTTCGACCGGACTGGGATCAGTTCCCCAACTTCTGGAAGCGGACTTTGCGTCTGGACATTTTGGTTGGAGCGTTGCGACCGCGGGCGACATGAACGGGGATGGTTTTTCCGATGTTATCGTCGGAGAGCCTCTGTACGAATCCTTCTTATTAATGGGGAGAGGGTGGGTGTACCCGGGTTCGCCTTCCGGGTTGGGCGAGGCGTTTACTTACCTCAACGCTGGCACCATCGGGAACCTGGGCGTAAGCGTCGCCGCCGCAGGAGATGTCAACGGAGACGGTTACTGCGATGCCCTGGCAGGGTCCTCGAGATATGATGAGGGGGCCATGAGCACAGGAGCTGCTCTTCTATTTTACGGCAACGGGGGCCCCGGGGTCCCGCTGAAGCCGATGCAGAGGCAGGTGGGCGACATGGGCAACATCAGCCACCTGGGGATGTCCAGCTCGGACACGGCCTTCAACACGAAAGGCACGGGGCGGACGCCCTACGGCAGGGGCCTCGTCAAGGGAGAATGGGAGGTGAAGCCTCTGGGGACCAGCTTCAACGCGACGGGGATGAGCCAGACCCCTGCATGGACAGATACCGGAGTATCAGGCACGGACCTTTCGATGACGAACGGAGCGCTCTCGGGCGACACCGACTATCACTGGAGGATGAGGTTCCTCTACAACCCTACTACGACTCCTTTCCAGCAGAAGAGCAGGTGGTTCACGATACCGATTACCGGGTGGCAGGAGGCTGACCTGAAGACCGACTGCCAGCCGCTGGCGATGCCCAGCCTTACCGTTACTGACAAGGACGCCTGCTCCCTGAGCGGGATCACCGTCACCTGGCCGGCCGTGCCCGGAGCGGTGATCTACGATATCGACCTGGGCGGGACGGTGGTGCAGAACGTGACGAGCCCTCACAGCTACGAGCCGGGTGATTCGACGACAAAATGGTACGCGGTCTGCGCGAAGAACGTGTGCGGCGAGAGCCAGTGGAGCCTGTACTATCCGGGTGCGGACGCGGACGACAAGCCGGGGCCTGTTACGATCGACAGCATCACTGACAACGATCCATGCGCTTACGGGATAACGATAGATTACTCGGGTGGTTCTCCTTCGGAGAGCTACGATCTTCTGCGCGACGGGGTGGTAGTGGAGACGGGGATAACCGACCCGTTCGTCCATAACCCTCCCGACCTAAACCAGCACTTCTACGAGGTGAGGGCTAAGAACTTCTCCTGTTACACCACCTCGGCGCCATACAATTTCACTGAAATCTACAACGCTCCGAATCTGCCCACGATGGACGGCTTCGGGGAGGTTGACGGATGCGTGCAGAACGGTATATTGATCTATTTCACGGGGGGGACGCCTTCGACGAAGCACAACCTTTACAGGGACGGGGCGGAGGTGATGACGGATGTGACGAGCCCCGTGACCTACGACCCGGGCGATACGGCTTCGCACTGGTACAAGGTCCGCACCTACAACAACACCTGCTGGAATGAGCCGATGCCTGCGCAGTACGCGGACGAGGTGTGGCCGCCGCCGACCCAGCCGGCGATCACCGCCATCACTGACCTGGACTCCTGCCAGATGAGCGGGATAGAGGTGTATTTCAACGAAGGGGCGCCCGCGACTCGCCACGACCTTTACATCGACGGCATCGAAGCGGTGCACGGGCCTTTCTCCTCGCCGCTCACCTATCTGGCTCCCGACGCGCTTCCCCACACCTACACGATAAGGGCGTACAACAACAGTTGTTTCACTGCTTCAACGGGGGTGGCCGGGACGGATGCGAACAACACCGCCATTCCCGTGATCTCGGGCCCTAATGAGAACACATGCCCCTCGGAAACCGTCACGCTTACGACGCAGTCGGGGATGAGCGATTACCAGTGGTACAGCTACGGCAGCCCGTTGGACGGGGAGATTTCGGACACTATCGTGATCGGGATGGGCGGGGACGGCAGCTACTCGGTGTCGTTCGCGAACGCCGGGTGTTCGGCGACATCTTCGGAGCACCTGGTGACGATCATGCCGTGCCCCGCGGCGCCTCCGCCCGCTCCCGACGGCAGCGGCGGGACGGAGCCCGTCAGAGTGGCCAAACTGCAGGACGACGGGAGCCAATTGAGGGTTACCTGGGACGCGCACAGCTGCCCGGCGGCGGATTACGGGATCGTTTGGGGGAACCTCTCCGAGGTGTCGAGCTACCTTCTGCAGGGCGGGATCTGCTCCCTCGGGACATCTGAGAGCTTCGACTGGCCGTGCGGCGAAGGAGGCGACCTCTTCTTCTTCATCCTGGGGGTGGAGGACGGCGTGGAGAGCAACTGGGGGACGACGAGCGGCGGCCAGCCCTGCAACGGCGAGAACCCGTCGAACATCTGCTCTTCGTCGAGGAGCAACGCGACGACCTGTCCGTGAGAGGAAAATCCCCCTCGGTCCCCCTTTGGCAAAGGGGGAAGTAAAAAGTGGAATATCTGATTTTGAAAAGGGCGGCCGGGAGGCCGCCCTTTGGCGTTAGGGGCAGAGCGCGCTGTCGCGTAATTTAAAATTGAAAAAACCCCCTGGATCCCCCTTTGCAAAGGGGGAGAGCGAAGCGTTGGGGTTTTATTCGGGCGATTCGTGAATCGCCCTTACGAGAAACAATCTATTCTCTATTGAACCTTCAGCCTTACGCCTTCAGCCTTCAGCTCTTCTGCTCCACTTTCCTGAGGAAATACCCCGCGAGCAGGAAGAGCGGGATCAGCGAAAGCGCGGAGAGCTTTATGTCCTGGACGAGGCCGTAAAAAAGCCCGAAGAGCAGCGGCCCGAAAAGCGCGGCGGCCTTTCCCATCAGGGTGTAAAAGCCGAACCATTCCCCCTGTGATCCCGCGGGGGCGAGCTTGGACAGGTAGCCCCTGAGGACCGACTGGGTCCCGCCGATAAGGATCCCGACGACCGAAGCGATCGTCATCAGCGCCGCCTTTCCCGAGAGGAAGGGCAATAGGGATAGGGAGAGTATCCACGCCCACATCATGAGGAAGAGCGCCCTTCTCGAAGAGAGCCTGTCGGCCAGCGGGCCGATTATCCACGCCCCGGCGGCCGCGATCAGGTTGAATGCGATGAAAGCCTTGAAGAGGGAAGCGTCGTCGAACCCGTAACCCTTCCTCAGGAAGATCCCTCCGAAAAGTATCGCCGAGTTGACCCCGTCGTTGAAGAAGAAACTCGCGAGCAGGAAATAGAAGAGAGGTTTCCTGCCCGACATCTTCTTTATGGTGCCGATCACCTCGGAATAGCCCGCCTTGAACGAAACGGACACGCCAGAGTTCGGGCTTCCTTCGAAAAAGAAAAAGACTGGGATCGAAAAAGCGAGGTACCAGAGGGCGGTGAACAGGAAGCTGTCCTTTTGAAAAGAAGGTGACCCCATGTCCGCAAGGAGAAGGACAGCGATCATGAAAAGCATGCCGCCGAAGTACCCCGCGCCCCAGCCTATGCCCGAGACCGTCTCCCGTCTTTCGGGCGGGGAGACTTCAGCCAGCATCGAATTGTAAAAAACGTTGGCGAGGGAGAACCCGAGCTGGGCGATGGAGAAGAAAAACACCGCCCTGAAAACCTCCCCCCCAGAGAGAGTGCGGGTGAGGGCGGTCCCCGCGACAGCGAGCAGCGTGAAGAATACCAGGAACCTCTTTCTCCTGTTCATCATGTCGCTCATCGCGCCCAGCGGCGGAGAGAAGACCGCCGAGAGCACCTCGCATCCGCCGTAAAGAAGCGCCCACGCGGTAAGGTCCCATTTCCCGGGAGCGATGCTCTCGGTGAAGAAAACCGGGAATATGAGCGTCGTCATTATCGTCGAATACGGCGAATTGGCGAAATCGTAGAGGACCCAGGAAAAGAGGTTAAATCTTCGTTTCCGCATCGTCCCGACGGACCTTTCGGAAAACGAGAAGGGAAACAGCCGTCAGCGCGGCCCCGGCCGCCGTCATGACTATCGCAGCCGCCATCGAGGCGTCTCCTTCCACCCACTTCATCAGCAGAAGGTTGAGGAAGTTGTGGATGAAATGGCAGACGGCCGCCAGCAGGAGCCCGCCCCTCCCGTAAGCCATGACCGAAAGCGCGAAGCTTACGATGAAGATCGGCAGGAAGAGCTCCACCGAGCCGTGGAAAACGGTGAAAAGCGCCGCCGTGAGAGTTATCGCCGTCCATTTCCCCATGCTTTTCAGGGAGTTGAGGATGACGCCCCTGAAGAGGGCCTCCTCGCAGACCGCCGGAAGGACCGCGAAGATGATCACCTGTCTGAAGAATCCGTACGAACGGATCTCCTTCTCAAGTTCCTTGGACAGTTCTGACAGGTCGAAGATGTTGTCCGTGATCCCGCTCAGTCCGAGGCCCAGCAGTGCGGCCGAGAGGACGAGGAATATCGCGGCGGGGAACTCCGATGCGGGCCTTTCCACGCGGGTAAGGACCGCGCCGAACGACTGCCTCACCCCGAGGATGACTACCGCGGGCAGAAGGAAGCAGATGATCTCCCAGAGCTCGTGGCTTTCCATCAGGAATTCCGAGCTGAGGGTGAGAAGGACGAGGGATATCGAGAAAAGGATCGCCAGGACCGCGTCGAGCGGTATCAGGTGGGGCTTTTCTTCGGGAGGGACAGGCGGCCTGTCGTCCATCTACTTCCCGGACAGGAACTTCCTGACGCACTCGTCCACGAGGGCGGCGGCCTCCGAACACTCCCCGCATCCGCTTGCAAGGCACTTCTTCAGCGCCCTCAGCGACTCGGCGTAGCGGCGGCACGAGGCACACCGGTCGAGGTGCTCCAGGAGAGTTTTCTCCGAGGCGGCGGGAAGCTCTCCGTCCGTCCAGTCGGAGATGATCTCGAAAAAAGCAGAACAGCTTTCGTCAGTCTTCATTTTTCCCCGGAGGGAAGGGCATGGCCGCGACCGGCGGAAGGCGTCTCTTGAACTCCATATTCTCCATTCTTTTGAGTATGTTCTCCACTTTTTGAAAAGGCATGCCGAGAATGTCCGAAACTTCCCGCGGCGCGCGGCCTTCATCCACCGAAAGGTAGAAGACGGCGTCCGCATCGGAGTAGAGCAGCCCCATGTCGCCTTCGTCGTTCTGGCCGGGCCAGAGGTCGGCAGACGGCGGCTTTAATATGATCTCTTCGGGGACGCCCTCGAACGCGGCGAGCTGGTAAACCTGTGTCTTGTAAAGGCCCCCGATGGGATTCAGCGCGCAGGCGGAATCCCCGTAAAGCGTCGTGTAGCCTAAAAGCCATTCGCTCCTGTTCCCCGTTCCCAGGACCAGCGCGTCAAGCTTCGCCGAAAGATCGTAAAGGACGGCCATCCTCATCCGCGCCATGAAATTGCCTTTCCTGACCGCATCCGCCGCGGGTTCCGAGGCGAAGTAGGCATCCACCATCGGCGTGATATCCACCCTGACGCTTTCCACGCCCAGCTTATCGATCATTAGTCCGGCGTGCTTTTCCGAAAGGGGGCTGGAACTTTTATAGGGCATCTTCACCGCAACGAGGTTCTCTTTCCCGAGCGCGCGGACGGCAAGCGCGGCCGAAAGCGCCGAATCGACGCCCCCCGACATCCCTACGACCAGCCCTTTCCTGCCTGCTTTTCTCATCTCAGACACGAGGAACCGGTCAATGATGGTCAGGGCGGTTTCGATGTCGAGCGGCGGGGGATAGACCTGTTTTTCCATCTTATCTGAGCGGGCCTCCTTCAAAATGGAAGAATAACCGATTTCGGCCCGTTTCGGCAATTCTTCTACAAAACTGAAGAATCAATTCAACCGCAGAG